>CEUZ01514256.1_pt1 | contig 84277 bp, 82 predicted proteins | sample 361511 | NCBI WGS metagenome assembly CEUZ01 (sample SAMEA2622822, study PRJEB7988) | marine metagenome | biome: marine biome (ENVO:00000447); feature: surface water layer (ENVO:00002042); material: "saline water (ENVO:00002010), including plankton (ENVO:xxxxxxxx)" | depth 5 m
AAACTAGGATGGTTTTAGTTTTATCACCACCCAAGTAGGTCAGTTTAGTTAAGTTTTACTTTATCAATAAGATGGCTAAAGATTTCAAGTAAACTTACAACCTTTAATGGAATACGGTCTTCATCAACCACGATCATATGTTTATAACCATATTTTAAAAAATGATTCACTCCATAACCAATAGGATGCTTGTACATTAATGAATGTGGAGCTGAGGTCATATATTCAGTCACTGGACTTTTAAGATCGACGTTCCCTTTTTGAGTTAAAACTTTGATAATTAAATCTCTTGGAGTTAAAATTCCAACCAATTTCGTTCCATAATCCGTAATGACTAAGGCCTCTGTCTTTTGCTCTACAATTGCAGTCCATGCCTCTTTAATAGTAGTCGACTTATCAATCTTTACTAATTTTGAAGAAGGGATTCTTTCAAAGGGAGTAAGGAAATAGTTCTGATGAAGGGAGGAGTCATCTTCCATTGTTTCTGAGTAACTAAATCCTTCTGTAAAAGCCTGTACAGCTTTTGTTGGATCCCAGTTCTCCTTCGTTCCGAGTGTCGATAAGAAGTCTTTAAAAAAAGAAGTTAAATAATGAAAGAGGACTTCAGTATTAAAGATAAACTTTGGTTTGCCATCTTCATCGCAAACCGGAAAGGCAGGCAAGTTCCTTCTGCCCATGACATTCATGACTTCATAAAGAGTATTTTCGCTATATAAAGTTACGGGGTTTTCGATGGCCAATTCAGAAACCTTAACATCGCTAGGATCTATCCCGGGATCAAAGTGATGAACCACATCCCATTCCGTCAGAATACCTGACATTTTACCTTCATCACCAATTCCTATTAAGCCTTGACGGTTATCTTTAAAGTATAGGATGGCTTCATAAAGACTTGAGTCAGGTGGCATCAACTTAAGTGCTGGTAGCTCTAATTCCCCGATATCTCGATCAAACTCAGTTACTGAAAGTTCTTCCATAGAGCAATAATAACACTAACTTAGAACTTATACCAAAGTAAATTATGACTAAAGAAATTTAGTCAGTTGGCCGAAAAGTAGATGAGAAAAAATAGAATTTCTTAAGTCTATGACTTAGGAATGACCAGGAGCTAAACCATTAAGACGTCAAAATTGTTGATACTTATCGTAGCATCCCTTTGGCTATGCAATTCTTTTGCAGGTCCAAGAGAGCAAGCCTACCGACTACACAACAGACTAACTGGAGTACCACCTCAAGCAACGGTGCTCAACCAAATGGAACAACTGATTCAACAAGGAAACGCCGAAGGTGCTGCCTATGTTGCTATGTCGAATCCCTATTTTTATAACCTCGTTATAAAAAATTGGGCTAAGAAATGGTCCAATGTAGATCACTCTGAAAGGGTTCCTCTGAATGATTATGTCGCCACAGTTATTGGTTTGATCAGAGATGACGTTAGATTTGATCAAGTCCTCTACGGGGATATTATCTATACTTCAAATGACGGCACCCTTGCTCCCTATGCCAATGATAATAATGATCATTTTATAGAAGCAGAAGCTGCTAGAGTTGACCTTGCTGGTACTCTTGTTCAAAGAACTCAAAGTACTGTTACAGGAATCGGTGATACAGCTGGAGTTCTTACTACCAGGGCATCTGGTGAGGCTTTTTTAACTGCTGGAACAAATAGACGAATGAACAGATTCGCCTTTATGAATTTTCTCTGTAAAGATTATGAAGCTCTCCATGATATTACAAGACCTGATATTTGGGTAAGACGTGATGTTGACCGCGCACCTGGCGGTGATAGTAGAACCTTTAAAAATAAATGTGTTGGTTGTCATGCTGGTCAGGATGCCATTGCAGGAGCTTGGGCCTATTTTGACTTTGTAGATGGTCAAATTGTTTATACCCCAGGAACGGTAGCTAATAAGGTTAATCAACTTAATCTTTATAGTGATGGTCATATTGTCACAAGCGACTACTTCACAAACCTTTGGGCCGTTGGGCAAAATGCTTCTCTCGGTTGGAGAGGCCCACAAGAAGGTTATGGAGCAAAGGCCGTAGGACGAATGCTTTCTTCAACCAGAGCATTTTCAGAATGCATGGCCAATAAAGTTTTCAAATTAGTTTGTCTTAAAGAGCCTCAACAACAAGCTCATAAAGATGCCATTGATAGCTTAGCTACTCAATTTGAAAGTAATAGTACCTATAACATGAAGTCACTGATTGCTAAGACGTCAGTGCTTTGTTTAGGAGAATAAGAGATGAGTACTAAAATAAGATTAGCCGCCTCTATTTCAAGTTTATTAATATTGCTCTTTAGCTTTAATCACTGCGTGCTTCAGCCCAAGGCCACAAAAAAGCCTTCTGATGGGTCCGAAAGTTCTCAGAGCCAGACCAATACTAATAACACAAATAATAATAACAATAACAACAATAATAATAACAATAATGGCGGAGATCCTGACCCAGGAAACCCACCACCTATTGTTTTAGAAGAAGTTGATGTGGGAGTGAAGAACTTTGAGCAAGTTCGAGAGACAATGGCCGTACTGACCGGTGTTGACCCTAATACGAACTCTATTCGAAATACCTATGAGGACTTGAAGACTCAGCTTCCCACTAATAACGATATCAAAACTTTTCTACCAGCACACCAAGTTGCCATGACTAAGCTTGCAGCGGAGTATTGTGATGAATTGGTCGATAGCGCAGCCCTTCGTGGAGGTGTTTGGCCGGGATTTAATTTTGGAGGAACTCCAACAAATTCTCTAGATGCCAATGGCCGAGCCACAGTAATCAATCAAACAATTGATAAGTTTTGGGGTGTAGGAACGATTGAAGTTACGGATAGAAATGCTGCTCTTGTTGAACTTCAGCTATTGATATCTGATTTATTATTAAACGAAGCAAATAATTCAACAACAACAAGGACCGTGGTTAAAGGCGTATGTATCGCTACCTTGGCATCAGCCAGGGTAACCCTGCTTTAGGAGAAAGTTGTGAAAAAGAATAACAAGGATAAAAGAGTTTTTCTAGAGAATCACCCAATGAAGACCAGACGAGACTTTCTTGCTCAGGGCTTTATTTCAGGTCTCACCTATACGATGGCACCTAGTATTCTCTCAACACTTTACTCGCGAAACGCAATGGCCCAACAAGGCATGTGTGCTGCAGTTGATCCAAATGTTGTAGGAAAAACACCTGTCATCATTTTTGATCTTGCCGGAGGTGCTAATATTGCTGGCTCAAGTGTGATCGTTGGTGGTGCTGGTGGACAGGCAGACTTTCTTCAAGACTATACGACTCTTGGTCTACCACCAGATATGCACCCAAGTATGGCAGGACAAACAAATAATGAATTAGGTTTAATGTTTCATACTGACTCCCCTTTTTTAAGAGGAATTCAGGCCCAAACAAATGCCGCAACAAGAGCTAATGTCGACGGTGGTATCTTTTGTACTTCATCCTCAGACGATACAGCTAACAATCCCCACAATCCCGCGTACTGGTTAAGTAAGGCCGGGGCTCAAGGTGGACTAACTGCCTTAGCGGGAACAAGAAATACCGACTCCGGTGGACGTTCAACTGTTCCTCCAATGAGTTTTGACCCTACTCTTCAACCAGTTATCCTGAATCGTCCTAGTGATGCTCTAGGATTAGTTAATGTTGGAAAATTAGGGGAATTATTTCCAGACGACAAAGTTCAAAAAATCTTAAAGGCCGTAGAGAGAATGAGTGAGGCAAAAGTCATGTCTTTTGCAAATCAATCCCTTCCTATGCAGGTTAAAGAACTTGTTAAATGTGGTTATATTGGTACGAATGAACTTATTTCTAAATATACGCCTGAAGCTCTAGACCCTTCTCTTGATCCAATGGTCATGCAAGCGTTTAACAACTTAAACGATGGGGACCAGAGAAAAACAGCAACTGTTGCGAAAATGGTTCTTGACGGTCATATCGGAGCAGGAACTATCGAAGACGGCGGTTATGATTATCATAATGGTACTCGTTCAAGAGGTGAAGTTAGAGACTTTCAAGCTGGTGAGTTAATTGGCCGAGTCCTAGAGCTTGCCCGTCTTAAAAACACTCCTGTTATGATTTATGTTTATACAGATGGAAGTGTTACAGCGAGAGCTGAAGTTGATAATAGTAACGATGGTAGAGGGAAATACAATTGGACTGGAGACTCTGGTCAACGTTCTTCTTCTATGATGCTTCTTTATAATCCAGGCTCTAGAGCTGTTCTTAGAACAGGACGTAGACAGATTGGTCACTTTAAAGAAACTGGCTCAGTTGAAAATAGTGCGATGGTTACATCAAACTCAGTTATCAATTTAGCCAAAGCGGTCGTGGCAAATTATATGTCCCTACATGGAGATGAAGCTAATATTGCAAATGTTGTTGGTGATAACCCCTTCGGAGCAAATTTAGACCAGTATTTACTATTTAATAAGATCGTTTAGATAAGGATCAATTATGAATAAGCTTTGGGGCTTTTTTAGAAGCAAAAAAGTTAGTGTTTTTATTTTATTGGGGTTACTTCTTGGTACTTATAACCACTGCGTCAGTCCGTTGAACCCTCCAAAGAAAAAGCAGCTAGCTATGACCGACAACTCTCAAAGTAGCTCATCATCAAATAGTAATACAAATAATAATAACAACAATAACAATGGAAATAATAACAGCGGCGGAGCAAACTCTGTGGCTATTTTCTCTACTACTGTTCACCCTATAACTTCCATGAGATGTGCCACATGCCATACTCCGGATGGCCTAGGGATTGGACCTTTTCACGCCCATAGTGATGCAACGACAGCTCATGATGCTGTTATGAATAACGGAAAGGTAAATCTAGTTAACCCTTCTCAATCGAGACTTGTAAGAAAAATCGTCGACGAAAATCATAATTGCTGGTCAGATTGCGCTGCGAACTCTGCAGAAATGGAAGCCGCCGTTACCGATTGGAAGAACCAAATGGATCAGCAAGGCGGTGGCAATAATAATAACAACGGAGAACTCGTCACTGACGAGTCTGGCTACTTAGGACAAGAACTAGATCCTAACAATGCTATGGACAATGGAACCGTAGGTTTTCCTACAGATGGAGCAACTCTCGTTGCCCCAATGGTTACAGGAGACGACAATGGAACAACCTATATATGGGTTCCAAACGGAAACGGCGGGCTTCTTCAAAATAATAATAATGCCGCTGGTATAGGATATCTTCAATTTAATTTGTCAGCTTCTGACTCTTATAAAATCTACGGACTGGTCAACTCACCTACCGGATCTGACGACTCATTTCATATACGTGTAAATCAAGGGCAATATGCTGAGTGGCATACAGGAACAACAAATGGATTTGAGTGGAGAGAAGTTACTGATACAAATAACATGAATCCCATGAATTTTTTCATTCCCGCCGGCAATGGTCACACTCTTGAAGTTCGACAAAGAGAAGACGGGACGAAAATTTCAAAAGTTGTTATCTCAAATGATCCGAATGTGAACTTAAACGATGTTAGCGGAGCTTTAATCGGCACCTTAAACTATGATTTAAGTGCCTTACTTGGCGGAGTTGCGGTACAGTTTCAAATCGATTTTCAAGAGTTTGATATGTATAGCTATAAGTTTATGAACCCTAGGTTCGTGTTAAATGGAAGAAGCGTACAAGTTAAAAACATAAAGATTCTAGTAAATAATCAATTCAACCCACAACATTCGACTTACACAATTGTTGATAAAGTTGTAACTCCTGCCGATCCAAGTGCCTCAAGCTCAGCAATGATCGTGCTAAAAGATCAAGGGCTCATGCTCGATAGAATTTCGTTTTCTTTCGAGGAATTGCAGCTACAGTAGAATGAAAAAAGACTTTGTTTATAGCCTCGTAATTTTTTCAGTCTGCCTATTGGTTGATCAGCTTACAAAGTCTTGGGGTCTTAGCCTAGACACTCTTAAGTTTAATGAAGGAGTAATTTTTGGACTCTATGGAGATCTCTCTAAAACTCTAAGGATAATAACACTCTGTAGTGTTTTTGGATTTCTTTTCTTTTTATATCTTATTTTATTATATCTTTTACCTGCTCAGCTTAAACAGCTTAAATACGGACTTTCACTCTTAATGGGTGGGATTTTTGGAAATGTCCTAGACCGAACCCTTTGGGGTAAAAGCATAGATTTTATTCCGTTTAGTATTGGGGATATAAATCTCGTTTTTAATATGGCCGATGTATTCCAGTGGGCCGGCGCTGCTATCATCATTTACAAAGTCATAAAGAAAGAAAAAGTAATCTGGTATCCTGATAATCAGCGGGGTCAATATTTAGTAAACCCAAAAGAGCAGATCTTATTTTCATTAAAACTAAGCGCCATCGTTTTATGCTCAAGCTTATTATTAGGTATCTTTTGTTTTACTTTTTTCAGAACGACCATGACCGATTGGGGATTCAGACATTACAATCAAGTCATGATGAGTTTTGCCATAGCTTATATTTGTTTAACTTTGGCTTTTACTCTCCTCGTGTTTTTTGCAGGATTAATAATTTCCCACAAATCAGCTGGTCCCCTATATGCATTTGAGCTCTATGTTGAAGACTTGTTAAAGGGCCATAAACGTAAGTTTATCTTAAGAGACGGGGATAATTATCGTCATCTGGAGCAGGTGGCCAATCAACTAGAGCAATATTTTGAAGAGCATGATAAAGATAAGGCAAGTTAACGCTAAGCTTCAAGGTATTTTTCCTATAAAAATCAAAGCTTTCTCCCTATAATTACCCAACGAATTCTATCAACCTTAATTTGAGGAAATTGGCCTTTTGTTAAAGCTAATTGCACTTCTATTTTTAATCCCCAGTGTGGCCTGGTCCTATCCTAACTTTATTGGCTATGACTACACCTCTTGTTTAACCTGCCATTATAATCCCATGGGAAATGGCCCCTTAACAGATTATGGGCGGGCCGTTGGTGCAACTGTTATTAGCGATAGAATTTTAAGGGACGCATCTACAACCGACGATGATATTGGAAAGTCTTCAGGCTTTCTTTTTATGGAACCTATGAATGATTGGTTCAGGCCTTCATTTGACTACCGCGGCCTAACTTTAAAAACAAATTATGACGAACTAAACGAAGAAAATGAATACATTCATATGATGGCCGATGCGGCGATCACTCTAAGACTTGGACCAAAAGATAATAAAGATAAATTTATTATGTCCTTTACCATGGGCTATGCCCCTACTCCTAGGGCCTTAAAAGATAATGCTACTGCTAAAAAAGAATCTAATTATAGGACAAGAGAACACTATTTAGGTTGGAGAACCAACCAAAAGTGGGGTCTCTATGTAGGGCTAATGGACAAAGCGTTTGGGATTAGAGTTCCTGATCACAATGTCTTTAGTAGATCCACTACTGGTTTATCCATGAATGATCAAACTCACGGTCTCTTAGTTCATTATACAATCCCAGAGTTTGAGTATGCCATCCACGCCTTTGTAGGAAACTTAGCTCAAGAAGGTAATATTAGACAGACTGGTGGCTCTGGAACCTTTGAATGGACCGCTACGGCTAAAACAAGAATTGGAGCTTCTGTACTTTCTTCTCAATCAGATTTTGTAAAGCAATCTCTTTACGCTGCCCATATGAGAAGCGCTTTTGGTAAAGGCTCCAGTGTAATGATTGAAGTCGGTCAGCAAGATAAAAAAGTCGTTCTAAGAGATAAATCTACAACGAGTCGATATATCTTCACACAAAATCACGTCCGCTTAAAAAGAGGACTTAACATGATCAATACTCTTGAATACTTAAAAGCAGACACAGAAAAAAAGGAAGATAAGGTTCTAAGACTAGGTCCTGGTCTTCAGTATTTTTTAAATCAAGGCATGGAATTACGTTTAGATATTTATAACACTAAAGTTTTCTCAGAAACATCCGTATCCGATGACAGCTGGGATGTAACAGGACAGTATCATATATGGTTTTAAGAGGTTTTAAACATTTCTTAAAAAATATGCTGCTTCTTGTGGGCATGATTTTACTAACACTTTTTATCTCTCAAAATGTTAGTGCCGCCGGTAGTGATAACCGTATTTTTAGCCAAGCTAAGAAAGCATATAGTGATGGAAATTATGAGTCAGTAATATCCATTCTTAGAAGAAGGTATGATTTTAGAGACTCTCAAACGCCCTATGGTGCTCTTACTCTGGCTGCTTACTCCTATGAGAAATTAGGTAAACTAAGAAACGCACAACATATTTATACTTTCCTAATAAAAAGAAGATTTAAGTCTATAAATAATGAAATTATCTCTGCTTACAAAAATCAAGATGGCGCAGAAGATTTACCAGAAGCACCAGAGAAACTTTATAGCTATTACTTCAAGCGCGGAGATTTACTCTCTAAAATTTATGTTAGAGATGGACGTTACATGTCCGAAAAGAGAAAGAAGCTCTACAAAGAAACAGCTACAAGTTACGCCGAAATTGTTGGAGAATCTGACTATGAACCTGAGGATGATGGTGACGCGGAAGAGATTATTACCCGAATGGAAGCAGCTGAGAAAAAGTGGGAGATGGAAACTTTTAAGTGGGGCTGGTTTGGCTCTCTCCATTATTTAACTTGGCGTGATAAGTTAAAAATTACTACACCGACTGGGACTTCTGTTGATATTCGATCTACCGCCGAAGGATGGTGCCTTGGTGGCGGCCTAAAGTATGAAAACTCCTGGTGGCAATGGAATATTAATGGATGTTATGCGGCCATGAGTGCCACTGTTGGAAATGATTCAAATCTAGTGAATTACTTTCAAAAGGATGTTCCAGCCTCTGCTTTCTTTATGGGGGCCGGTGGCTTTTGGAAACCAAATGCAATGGATGCAGCCATTGGACTTAATATTCCTCTTATGTATCGAAGTGGCGATTATACGGAGCCAGTAGGCTACCAATTAGATAATACCTCCACTCTCTCATATGGCTGGCTAATCGAAGCTCAGTGGAATTGGGGAAAACTCGCCTACTCGCTTAAGTTTGGGAAAATCAATAAGTTCTCCTCTTCAATGCTCTTTATTGGGGGCCTTTACAACTTCTAAACTTAAGCTTTTTTCGTGTTATAATATCCTTGTAAGGAGTGCTTATGTGCATAATGTGTGTGGAAATTTTTAGAGAAAGAATGACTGTAACTGAGGCGCGAACGGCCCTTAGGGAGCTTGTTGCGACAACAGAAAATGAAGAAGAATTAGAGCATTATCAAGAACTTTCTAAAGCCACCGATGAGGAGCTATTAGAAATTGCTAAGGATTCTCAGCCTAACTCTTAGGCTTTTCAAATAAGACCATTTTAAGTCCTGATTCAAGATCAGCTTCCTCAAATGCTCCGTAAAGCACTTTAGAAACCTTTAAGTCGGGACAATTATTTATTAAAAATTCTGATTGATGAAAAGGTGAATTGATACAGGCCAGTAGGTGGCCACCTGAACTCAACCAATCGCTAGCCCGTTTCAGAAGTTTAGGATAGTCCTTCTCTAAATTAAAACTTTTTTGCTGTGAAGGTGGATCTACAACGATAATATCCCAAGGACCTTTTTTTTGTAACCCGCTTAAAGATTTCATGATTTCATAACTTAAGTACTGAACATTTCCTGATAAGTTATTTAGCTGATGATTTCTCTCACCCGTTTTTAAAAAGCTCTTTTTCATATCGACATTTACGACTTTTTTACAACCGCCAGCTTTAGCCGCCACAGAAAATGAGCATGTATATGAAAAAAGGTTTAAAACGGTTTTATCTTTAGATAGATTTTGAATTAGCTCTCGTCCTGGTTTCATATCCATAAAGAAACCAATATTTTGATTTCCTTCAAAGCTTATTTCATACTTTAAGTCATTCTCTATCAACAGATGCTTTGATGGAATCTTACCAGCTAGAGCAGTAAATTCTTCTCGCTTCTTTCTATTGCGATAGAAAACACCCTCAGCTTCGGGAAACTTTGTAATTATTTCTTTTTTCTGTGCTTCATCAAAATCGACAAAGGAGTCTACCACCACGTAGGGGGGAAAATAATCGATATTATAATTTTGATTTTGGCCTCGGCCGTGAAAGAGTCTCTTTGCTTCTTTCACTAAGGCATTTGTTGAACCCATTCCACAAGGGTCTGGTATTCTGCATCTGAAATTTGAGGAGCGTCCGCTGGCATATTCCCCCCTTGGTTTTTAAGTCTCGTTATCATCTTAGAAGCCGCTACTGATCCGGCCACGACCAATCCTGATGCCTTCCAGGCAGCGTCGTTTTTATAGCTTGACCAAGCCTCGTGATAACCAGGAGGAGCATGGCAACCTGTGCATCTATTTCTGATAATAGCTTCAGCTGCACAGTAACGATCACCAGCTGCCGTACCGGCTTCAGAGCAAGCGACAAAGGCAGTTAGATTTGCATCATTCGAATTTGAATTGAAGGTCTGCCCACAGCTTGAAAGTCCCATGAGCAGAAGTATGATGATTATTTTATTTGTATCTAATAAAAGCTTCAATGCGAACGTTATCCTTTACACCAACACCCATATATTTGATTCCTTCAAATTTAAACTTCTTCAAGTTAATCTTGAAGTCAGCTTTCATATACTTAGAATCAACTTTTTTATAAGTAAATGGTACCTTGCCTTTCACGCCTCGAATATCAAAAAGAGCCGTTCCCTTGCCGCCTTTTCCTACGGCCTTAACCATCTTAATTTTGGGGTATTTCTTACTATTAAGTTTCTTTTTTAGGTGATCGTCACGAAGATCTAAACCAGTTTTCAGCTTCTTAACGCTGACAGTTAAGTTTTCTGCAACTACAGAATCCCCTTTTACGACGGCCTTTCCTTTAACGGATTTTGCCTTGGCCTCAAAAGATCCGGCCGGTGATAGGTCTATAAACACCGTGACACCTTTAGCCAGAAGAGTGGTTGAAAATAGTAAAGCAATGATTGGTAATAAAAAGTACTTCTTCATATTTTTCCTTTAAGGGAACCTTCCTAAATTTCCCTTCTACTAAAAATTAAATAGAAAAAACTAAAAAACAATATCAATGTAACTAAGTAATGCCCTAGTTCCATTGGAATATTAAAGGCCATATCCTCGACTTTTAAAAGAATACTTCTTCCAATATCGTCGATATTTCCAATTCTTGGAAAAATCGCATGTATACCAAGTCCTACTCCTTTAAAGACATTCATCTCTTCAGTCATCGTGCTCCAATCTTTGGATTTAAAGTATCCATTGCTGGCGGTAACCAAAACTGAAAATAAAGAGGTCATAATAAAAGCCATAATCTTTGGCATATGCAGCCCCATAAAAGAGGCTACCAAAATAACGACTAGATTACTTAGAGCGGTAAAAAACATAGCTCCTAAAAGGTGAGGGCCGCCAATCAAGCTTCCCACTGAAGAGCTTAATAGAATTTGAGCTATTATTACTGAAACAAAATAATAAATAGTGACTATTATCCAGCTTCCAAGAACTCGTGAAAGAATATACTCCATTCTTGAAACGGGAAAAGAAAGCATAAGTGGAGCCACATTGTTTTCAATATCTGACTTTATACAGTTCACTCCAAAAACAATGGCCAAAAGAGAAGTGAATTTGTTTATGATGAAGACGAGAGCTTGAGTTGAGCCTTGAGCCGCTCCTTCAGCTCCTATCTGACTAAGAATTTCACCGGATAAATAGCTTAAGAGTGAATTAGTTAAGAAGATTATCACAACTGTAAATATAGAAACCAAAAGAAGCGTTTTAGAACGAAACTCTTTTTGAATTGTATTCAATAAAAGGAGTTGAAATTTTCTCATTTATCATCTCCTTTTACTAAATCATAAAAAGCATCTTCTAAGGACTTGCTTCCTTTTACCTCGCTCAAGCTTCCTTGAACCAAACAATGCCCTTTATTTAATATGGCAACTTGATCACAGATTTGTTCCATTTCACTAAGGATATGGGAATTTATAAAAATTGTTTTCCCTTGATTCTTAAGATTATTTATTAAGTCTTTTAGCTCTTTGATTCCAATGGGATCTAAGCCAGAGAAAGGCTCATCTAAAATTAAAATTTTATTCTCACCCATCAAAAGGTTTGCAAGTCCGGTTCTTTGCACTTGTCCTTTAGACAAGTTATCCATTCTCTTACCTCTTAGTTCCGTAATATTTAAAGCGTCTAAGGCCTTTTCAATTGCTTCCCTAAGAGCTGAGCCATTCAGCCCCTGCATTTTTCCATAAAAAGACAAAACAGATTCAACCGTATAGTAAGAAAAGAAATTAAACTTTTCTGGTAGATAGGCCAGTCCTTGCCTCGCATTTTTATCACTTACGTCAAGTTCTTGAAGCTTTAAGTCGCCGCCACATTTTGTAAGTCCTAGTAAGGCCCTCACGAAAGTTGTTTTACCGGCACCGTTGGGCCCTAGAAGTGCAAAAGCAGAGCCTTCCTCTACTGTTAAACTTAGACCTTGTAGTGCAGTCAGACTGCCATAATTTTTAGAAACATTTTGAGCTTTTATAATTTGCATGTTGGTATTTTAAGCCCTAGCGAGCTTCCTGTAAAAGAATTGCGGGTTTAACCCTCATAACTTTTCTAACTGCCAGCTCCGCGACAAAAACGCCAAAACCAGTTAACGAAATCCAAGTTACAAAAGGCGTTAGTACAGGGGGTCTCCATAAACCGTCAAAGAAAAAGTAGCTTAGTAGGTACCCGACAAAATAGCTCAACAGCACACCTAATAAGGTACCGCCACCGGTCAATAATAGAATTGAATAGAGTTGAATCTTTCGTAGGTCCTCGAATGAAAAGCCTAGAGTTTTTAATAGGGCCCAATCTTTTTTCCTGGCATTTGCCTGGTGCCCAACTAGGGCGCTGACCACAAAGAAGCCCACTAGAACAGAAAGAAAACTCATTCCCTGCAAGGCTCCTTTCATTTGGTTTAACAAAACGAGAATTCTTTTAATCAATCTCGTCACATCAACTGAACTTATATTTGGAAAGAGGTTATATAACGAAAGCATAACCTCATCTCTATTTTTTCCACTGAGGGCACCAATAACTCCCAGAAAAGTTTTAGGGGCATCATCTAATACACCAGGCTGAAAGACGATAAAGAAGTTAGGCATAAAAGTGGTCCACTGAACACTTCTAAGAGATGTGACAAGCCCCTCCACAGGCATCCCTAAAACTTCAAAGCCTAGTTTGTCTCCTAGTCCTATTCCAAGTCTTGTGGCATACCTTTTTTCGACGCTAATCTCAGGAACACCTTCCCCACTATATTTAGAGGTAAAATATTTTCCTTCTATAATTTTTTCTCCGGCCCCTAGTTCATCTCGGTAAGTCAAATTGACCCCCCTATTTCTAAACCGGCGTTCTCTTTGCTCCTCTCTAGTAAGACCCCTTTCTAGTGAGACCTCGACTCTCTTTCCATTAATTTCTAAAAGACGGGCCCTAATCATGGGAGTGATGGCCTTCAAAGGAGTCTTTTCTTCTTCAAGTTTTTTTACCAATGGACTCACTTGTTCTTCTTGAATATCAAACAAGAAAAGGCTCGGTAGCTTCCCATCTTCGGGCCTTTCAACTTCCTGCAAAAGCGAGCTTTCAAGATTTGGAATTAAGGTTAATAAAAGAGAGCCAAGAACTAAGCTTAAAAAGATCGTAACACTGGAGGTTTTAAACCTTTTAAAATCTCTAAAAATAAACCGCAGCGAGAAACTTAACTCTCGATTTGATATCCAGGTTACCACCCAAATAAAAACAGGGAAAATAATAGCGCTAATTCCAAGAAAGATAGCCGAAAAAATTAATCCTACTCTTATACTATTGCTGACATAAACGGAAAGGAAGCAATAATAGATACACCAAGGTGCAAAAAGTAGGGCGTCCACAAGTCCTAAGCTAAGGCTCTCAACTCCAAGTCCGTGAAAGGGATTCCCAGAGTTTTGACTGACTCTTTGAATAATAAGAGGAATTCCTATAAACAAACAGCCCCCTACACCTACTAAAAAGCCAAGGACAATTGCTTTTGGATCTAAGACATAAGATAGCTTTAAGGGAACTGCATCTCCAAGGAAACTCAATATTAATGGTGTCAACCCGAAGACGATCACGACGGCAAGTAAACTTCCCATAAACCCGAGGATCAACAAATGTAAGCTATATAGCTTAAAGATAGAACTCTTTGCTAATCCAAGTGAATGCAAAGTTGCAAAACTATATTTTTGTTCGCTTAAATAGCTACGATATAAATAGAAAGCACCTACTGTGGCTAAAAAGAGTGCCACTAAACTTACTAGTCCTAAAAAATCATTTAAATAATTGACGACCCTACCTACATTGTCACTAGCGTTCTTTGGAGTTTTAACTCTTTTGGAATTATCATTTAAAATTTCGGTAAAGCTCGCTTTCAAAGATTTTAATTCTTTTTGATTCTTTTGAACTTTAAAGTAATAACCATACCAAACACTAGAGCCTTTTTTTATCAAGTCTGCAGAATTGAGATCCTTTAAATTGACAATAATTTTGGGAGCCATGGCTCCCATTTGAAAAGTTTGTCCATGATCTTTTGAGATAATATCAGCGACCTTATATTTAGCTGCGCCTATCCCAATTTCATCTCCGACTTTTAGCCCCAATTGGATTTTGAGCTCGGGATAAATCCAAACTTCATTTTTCCCAAGCTTAATATTTTGTGGGTACTTCCCTCCGCCTTCTAGCTCTAAACCGCCATAGAAAGGAAACCCATCCTCGAGACCAGAAAACCACACAAGCCGAGTAGCCTTCTTATGGCTGGCCATGGTGAACATCCCAATATTCTTTTTGATTTGAGCGCTCGGTCCAAGCTCTTTTTTAACCTTTTCAATTTTATTTTCGGGGACACTTCCCCTACCTTCGATGGCAAGATCAGCCCCTAAAATATTTTTTGCTCTTCCCTCGAGGACCTGATCAAAACTGACCCGAAAGTGCTGCATGAGCATTAGACCACAAAGTCCAAAGGCGATATTCAATAAGAAAATCGTTGTAAACTTTCTTCTATTACTAAATTCCCTAAAGGCGAGTTTTAAAAGCACTTAAACCTCATCGAGCTTACCGCCAATAAGCTTTACAGTTCTCTCACACTCTTTTGCTAATTCTTTATTATGAGTTACAAGAATCAATGTGCTTCCCTCTTCTTTAACTAAACCAAAAATAAGGTTCATAACTTTATTTCCGGTTTCTTCATCTAGGCTTCCACTCGGTTCGTCCGCCAAAATGATATCTGGCCCAATCGCCAAAGCTCTCGCGATAGCAATTCGTTGCTTTTCTCCGCCACTAAGCTGGTCGGGAAAGTGATCCTTTCGATCCAAGAGCCCCACTTTTTCAATCCATTTAAGCGCTTCCGCTTTGGCATTTTCTTTCTTTAAGATTTCAAGAGAAAGGGCAATATTCTCGAGGGCATTCAAATGAGGTAATAGATGAAAATTTTGAAAAATTATACCTATCTTTTGGGCCCTTAAGTTGGTTAAACTTTTTTCATCCAGGTTAGACAAATCAACTCCGTCTAACTTAATACTCCCTTCTTCAGGCTGATCTAAACCACTAAGCAGAGATAATAATGTAGATTTCCCAGATCCGCTTTGACCAAGAATGGCAAGAGTCTTTCCTTTTTCTAAGGTTAAGCTTAAATCTCTTATAACCTCAATTTTTTTGGGTCCTTGCTGATAAGTCTTACGGAGAGATTGAACATCTAAGATCATAATAGCGGCTCCAGAGTTTTTAAGACCGTATCGGCAATAAGCTCATGTCCCTTTTCATTGGGATGTATACCATCATCTTGATTATAACGAGCTTCACCACCTACACCTTCTAGCAAAAAAGGAATCCTATGAATGGCGTGCTCTTTTTCGAGTTTTTTAAACATTTCCTCAAACTCAGAACGATATTTTTCCCCATAATTTGTTGGAAGAAGCATCCCAGCTAATATGACTTTAATACTCTTTGACTTCGCAAGTACTATTATTTCTCTTAGATTTTTTTCTGACTCACTTAATTTAATTCCTCTAAGTCCATCATTTGCACCTAGGGCTAAAAATAAAAAGTCCGGTTTAGCTTTCATGAACCAGCGAAGTCTGCTCATACCAGAAGCAGTGGTTGAGCCACTTACACTTCCGTTTAATAACTTTATTTTCTTTCCTTTTTTACTTAACTTCTGAGTGACCAAACTTGGGTAAGACTTTTCCTTAGGTACTCCATAGCCTTCAGTTAAGGAGTCCCCTACAAAAAGTAAAGTTGTTTGGGCAAAGCCACTTAAACAAAAAAATAAGCCTATTATTCCGATCCAGATTTTCATCAGCAGATTATAGCCTTTATTTATCAATTTTGGCAGGCTGAAAGCGTCTTGTTTTGGTTAAGAATAAGTCAATTTTATGCTCTTTTTCAGCATATTTAATTTCTCGATATAGGGAGAGAATTTCCGCACTATCCCTAAAACTAGGCCATGAGGACGGTAAACGCTTTTCTAAGCTTAAGGACCCCTCTGAAATCCCTCGTAAGATCCCCGCTTTCTCCAGTTTCTTGAGAAATTTCGCATAAGCTTTGTCTACGGGATCGATATCTCCCTTAAGTTTTAGGCTCCAAAAGTAAAAGAAAACTAAAAGAGTTAACAGGCAGATTGAAAGAAGAATCACCCTTGAATATCTTCTCAAATTCGACAACTTAAAGAGCTCTCTTTGTGCCCTAGAGTCATACTCCAAAAACTTCTGATTTAATTGATTATAAAGAGAGTCTGCTAAGAAAAAAGCCCTTCGTAAAAAAGCATTTTTACGAATACCCATAAAGTCTTTCAATTGCATCCCCGCAGGAATCTGCGACCTTAGTAGAAAACCCTCCGAACCAAAGTTTATCCTCTCTGGTGCAACCACATTAGTTGGGTCCCCTCGTTTCCATGAACTTCCATTCCAATACTCTAGCCAAGCATGTGCATCCTGTCCTCTAACCTGAAAATATCCTCCACTGGGGTTATAAAGGCCTCCATGAAACCCAATAATTATCCGACTTGGGACACCATTCGCCCTTAGCAAAATAGCTGCTGCTGAGGCAAAATGCTCACAAAACCCTTTTTTATTTTCAAAAAGAAATGTCTCTAAGTTTTGCTCTCCTGGCTTTAATGTGTAAGAAAATTTTGACGTCCTAAAATGATTTAAAATATTTTGATAAGTTTTACCAGGATCGTCTGTATTAAACCTTTTTGCAAAATCAATAATTTTTGAAGAGATATTGGAGTCTAACTCTAAGTACCTAGCCTCATCTTTGGCAATCAACCATTCATCGGCAAGGCCCGCGTACTCTCCAGAATACCTCCCTTTATGATTAGCATAGGGGTGAAAAAATACTATTCCTCCTGCTTCAGGGATACGATGTCCAGGAGAAGTATCTTTAAAGCGCCTAGTTCCCTTTAAGTGAAACAAAGGTGCGCTCTCAAGAGTTGACATATTTATTGTATACTCAAAATCAACGCTCTTTTTTGTTCTATAGTCTTTTGCTTTTCTAATCTTTCCTTTATCCCAAGAGAAGCCTAAGTTTTTAGTCAGGACGCCTCCCCTCCAGTAAAGCTGAGGGAAAGCTATCTTGCCTTCGGGCATCTTGGCCCTAAAGTATGTACTGTCATCCTGAACAACTTTTGCAATTTCTCCAGGTCTTAAGGAGGAGGTGAACCCAGTTACGCCGGCCGGTTTTTTCTTTAAACTAAAAAGATTGCCGAGAGGTAATCTAGGAAAAACAATGAATAAAAATATCGTAAGTGGAACCGAATAATAAAAGACCTTAATTATGAGGTTCTTTCTTTCACTATTTCCTTGAGCAACTGTCGATTTTTCAATTTTATAAAATCTCGCTAATAAATAAAAAAGAAAAAGCGACACTAAGAAGATATAGGCCCCGTACCAAAGTGAATATTCGTTTAGTAGTTGTCCCAAGAATAAAAGCTCACAGATAACCACAAACATAGTAAAGTCTTTTATTGAGTTTATTTTAATACTTTGAACTAGGGCAATTAAGGTTAGAAGAGCCACTGCTGCGTCGAGGCCTTGAAAAGTTCCGAATTCACTATAGACAAGTGCAAAAGAAAGGGTAGAACAAGCTGTTAAAATATACTTACTCTGTTTAGCTAAAAAATCTCCCATAATCCAACTTAGGACAAATCCAATTATGGAGACGACCTGAATGGCGAAAGGCTTCAGGTTAAATGATGGAATCACAATCAAAAGAAAGAGAAGAAGACCACTTTTTCGCATTCCAAGAGAGGTTAGAAGATTATTCAACATAACCTCCCTTTAAAACAATTGCCCTCAAACACTTTGCTAAGTGTACTCTGCCGGAGCTCGACTCAATAATTACTCCATTGACCTTTAATGAGTACCTAAGCCCCGCTTCTTCTGCCCGAAGAACCCAGCCTGTTAGAGTGGCTAAAACTTCGCTTCTACTTCCATTAACCATTGATTCATTAAAGTTAAAACAGAGCCCCGAACTTGAATCAAACTCCTTTAGAAATAGTTCATCTCGCTTAGCAAATAGTTTCCAATCTATTCTTTGTAAGCTTTCATTACTATATTTTCTATGTTCCAAAAACTCTTCTTTTTGCAAAGAGTTTCTCACTACGCCTTCCTCTGTACTACTGGTCGAAGTCCCGGGAAATGGTCTTTCGATTGGCCTAGGAATGACTAAATACTCTGCTGCCCATTTAAAAGGTTTCCAGCTTTTAAAAATTCCAAATGGAAAACTCGTATTAATATTCCCTCTACTAATTTTGTACAACCCCATTTTCCTTTTCGGTAATGAAAGGCTCAACTCATAACTCTCTCCCGGCCGTAATTCAGATGCAAAACTTGATGGGGAGTCCATTATCTTTGCCTCTATATCAAATCTAGTTTTCTCACCTGTATTTTTTATTCCAGCGAACGCTTTAGCTTCTTCATCTTCAAAATAATAGTCCGCAAGTTTTAAACGATAAAATTCAACCCCATAGAGATTAAAATTAGTTAAGTGACAGCTTACAAAAACAACTGAGAAAAACAAAAAGCTGCAAAGATAGGCTAGAGAGTTTGCATAGGATAATGAAATGATAAATAAGATAAGAATTAGGATGCAAAAGTAGGCACCACTCTTAGTTAAGAAAATATAAACTTTTCCATTCGAAGTAGCGGCATCGACTTTAGAAACAATTCTCTCTTTAATTGAGCTTAACATGGGGTAAGATACCTTTTACAATCTCAGACCCATACTTTACTCCCCTATGCCCACCGAGGCGATGACCCCAAACGTAAGGTGAAACTTCTTGCAAGTCTTCTGGTAAAACATGATCTCTACCTTGAAGAAAAGCAAAACATTTAGAAACAACGAGTAGGTCTCGACCTGCCCTCGAAGATAAAAAACCTTCCTCGCAATGGGAGCGTGCATACTCTAATAAGTCTAGAGCGTAGTCTGCAATTGAATCACTAAGTATTACTTTCATTGCTTCTTCTTGATAGAGCTCAAACTCATTTTGGTTCACGACCGGGTCTAAATCAAAAAACCTTCTATCGCGATCGGGAAGTAATAAAATTTTCCTCTCAATTTCCCTAGAAGGTAAATCTAGATAGAGAGACATTCTAAATCTGTCCAATTGAGACTCTGGTAGTAAGTGGGTTCCTATTTGATCGAATGGATTTTGTGTTGCGACTAAAAGGAAAGGCCTCGGTAATTCAATCGTTCCTTGTTCATGACTTACACTTCCCTCTTCCATGGCCTGTAAAAGGGCACTTTGAGTTTTTGGGGTTGCTCTATTTAGCTCATCGGCCAGGACAAAATGATTAATTAATGGGCCTTCTTTGAACTTAAACTCAGAAGTTTCTTTAATAAAAATATTTGTCCCAATAATATCAGCCGGAAGTAGGTCATTTGTGCACTGGATTCTAGAAATATCAAAGCCTAATAACCTTGCAAGGGCCTGGACCAGAGTTGTCTTTCCAACACCTGGGACATCTTCTATAAGAAGGTGACCCTTACTTAAGAGGCAGGCCAAAGAGAGTTTAACTTCAAGCTCTTTTCCGAGGACTATTTCACTTAAAATAGATTCTATTTGTTCTAGTTTTTTAATATTCATCTGCCTCAAGTTTAAGGCTTCCTTCTGTCCCTTACCAGCAACAAAACCTGTCACCATAAGTGTAAGGTGCTGATTTCACATACAGGATTTGGCCGATTTCATGGCCTTTGACCAGTTTTTCCCCTCTGCTAGACTGGCGAAAAAGAGGGATTACCATGAATTTAAAATTCACAGTTATCATATTCCTAATGTCACTTATGACGAGTTGTGCCGGACCCATGAATCCGTTTGGGGCCATTGAGCCTGTTAAAAGCTCTAAAGATCTAAGTACTGAACCAATTAGAAGTCCTTCAAGCTATATAAGTACAACAGATGCGGTCATTGATTTTTTACCGGGAAGACAAAACTGGCACTCGGCCATTAACTTTAGAACAAGGATCCATGATCATAATGGAGTTGGTCCTAGGTCAAAGATAAAGTTTTTTTACAATAATAAAGATATTACTGAGCAAATTCAAAAATATTCAATTAAGAAAATTTCAAAAGATCAGAAGACAATTTTATATTCGCTTAAAAACTTTAGATTGACTTTAGACAGAGAAAATAAAATTTCTGTGGCCTATCAAAGAGATGATCACAGCGCACCACTAATTAAACATTACGAAGAACCAAAATGTCCTATCGATTCGGTACAAAAAGTAAAAGATCATGGACGATTTAAATCTAAGAAGATCACCTTCAAGACAATTGAAAAGATATCATTAGAAGAAGGTATTAATCCAAGTTTACTCGCAGGTCTAATTGCCCAAGAGTCAGGATTTAACCCTCTCGCCGTAAGCTGGGCAAAAGCAATTGGCCTAACTCAAGTAACAAGCTTAGCTGAGACCCATGTCCTAAAAAAATTCCCCCATTGGCCAAGATACGAAGACATCACTGAATTCTCATACCCAAAAGTTAAGTCTCTAATTCTTCTTGGAAAAATTAATAAGGAAAATGAGTGGAGATTAAACGAAGAAATGTCTATTAAAGGTGGTATAGAGTACCTTCGCTTTGTTGAGTCATACTGGTCAATAAATTCTAATAAAAAAATGGTAGAGCAGGTCTTTCCTCATCATCCAGAAATTTTTGAAGAAATCGTACTGGCCTCATATAACTCTGGTCCTTTTAGAGTAAAAAAAGCGATCGAAAGACGTGGAAAAGATTGGCTAAACTCAAACACCTTAAATGAAGCTAAGAAATACGTAAAAAAAGTTAAGTCTTATTGTTATCACTTTTCAAACTCTGGGGAGTCTTACGCTCCTTTTTCGGTGAGTAGCTTATGAAAAAGAGACCATTACTATTTAATCTTTATTCCTTATTCTTTTTATCTGTAGCCATTAGTTTTCCAGTGCAAATTATGGCCATCTATGGTCATGAGCCAACGGAAGCATCAATGATCATGAACAAAATGACCTATCTGAACTGGTCAGTGATTGGAGTTTGTTTAATAAATGCCGCTTTTTCTTATTACGGGCACTGGCTATTAAAGCTCTCTCTTCCTTTTTCATTTTTTGTCGTAGCAATAAACAATTTTTTCGTTTCAAAATTGGCGCAAGACTATAGTCCCTTGGCCACAACTCTAGCCACTCTATCTTTTGGTCTCATAAGCTCATACTTATTTTTCACTAATGCTAGAGAAGTCTTAAATGATCAAAACAAGAGGTGGTGGTTAGCCCCTAAAAGATTTAAGAGGAATTTACCTGTTTGGATTCAAGGGCCATTGGGCAGCCCGCTCCTATCCAAGACTTTCGATATTTCTAAGTCTGGTGCATTTCTTTCTCATTCGAGTTTAACAAGCACTAGAGAAGATCTTCCAAATCCCTTAAATGAAGGTGATGAAATATCCTTAACCTTAGGTCTATCAGGTCAAAAAGAATTTTCATGTCAGGCTGAGATTGTAAGATTAACAAAGCCTAAAGGTGATTACCCAGGTGGCATCGGTATTAAATTTAAAGATATGACTGTCACTAACCGGTGGGTCTTGGATCAAATTTTAAGAGATACTGCAGCAGTCGTCAGTGCTTAAAACTACTGACCAATAACGTTACCAGTTTCTTTTTCTTTAAGACTTGAGAACTCTTCAATCATTTTCTCGCAGGTGATTTTTTCGCACTTATTAATTATTTTTTTAGTAAAGAAGCCATGACATTCTTTTTCTTTATAGGTTTTAATGAGTTCAATTGCGGATTTTTTTATTAATAGTTTTCCGGTTCCCTCACAATTTTCATCAACCCAGGACATAAAATGGTCGATCATCCCTGCGTTTGAGGTTGAGCTTATTAATAGAAAAGTGAAAAACATGAATTTTTTAATTCTTATCTCGAAAATACTTTTTGTTTACAAAATTCAATTCTAAGTCAGAGGTATAATTTTGCAAGAAATAAGTGCGGTCTTTTTTTAACCAACTATTTTGATTGGAAATGACTCCGATTTCTTAAACTCTAGGGTAAAGCAGGTGTTCCCGTCATGAAGGCTATAATAAAGATCTCCACCTTGCTTCAGCAGCAAGTTTTTACTAATCGAGAGTCCAAGTCCCATGCCCTTCCCCACTTGTTTGGTGGTAAAAAAAGGATCAAAAAGCTTTTCGTGGATTTCCTTATCAATACCCTTACCTGAGTCTATAACACGGATTTGTATCTTATCTTTAACCTCATTTACGCAAAGTCGAATCCACTTTGTTTGCTCATTCGATAGTTCATCCAGAGCATCCTTAGAGTTTTTTATCAGATTAACTAAAACCTGAGATACCTCAGCTTTTTTGCATAAAATTCGAGCTTCTTCTAAACCGCTAAAATTCACATCTAATGCAACACCCTCAGGATTAAGTAGTCCCCGGCAAAACTCCATGGCATCATCTACAACCTCAACCACACTGGCTTGCTCTACTGGATCATCTGCCGCATTTCTTGAAAGTGATTTCATTGTATTTATGATCTTAGAGATTCTCTTTATAACTTCATCATTCTTTTTAATCTTACTTTTAACTTTTTCGTCAACGATGCCTTTTTCTAAAAACTTCATGACCAAATTATTGTTTAATAAGAGTATGGCGAGAGGGTTATTAATTTCATGGGCCATACCTGCGGCCATTTCTCCATACCCTGCAAACTTCGATGCTGCTTCAAGTTCTCGTTTTTGGTCTTCAATAATTTTTTCTTGAGCTGTGATTTGATGAATATCTTTAATACTTACAATAATCTTATTTTGGGCCAATAATTTTTTTATAGAAATAAGGTAAGTCCCCACTCCATTTAAACTTTCTTTATATATATCAAAGTCCCCTGACTTATTAATCAGTTCCCTAATTTCTTCGATACCTCGATAGTTCTGATCCCCTCCTACAAAGTACCCAAGCATATTTTTAGCAGCATCGTTAGCACCAATAATTTCCAGGTCTTCACTAAAAACCAAAATATTGTCATGTAAGGAGTTTAATACTGAAGTTACAAAGTCATTCACCTCTCTTAAGCTATGATTTCTTTTTTGAATGGTATAAAAGAGGAAGAAAATTGTCGCAAAAACTGCCGGAAAAAATACAGCACTAAAAAGGTAGATATATTGAACTTTAGAAACCTCAATAATATTTTGAATATTAAATTCAAGTCCGAGCTGATTGAGATCAAAGGTGATAAATACGATAGGGAGAAGGACCCCAAAAATAAGACCAGAGAACACCCACAAAATTAGCTTTAATTCAGACCTATTGTTCATAAATCCTTTTCGTCAAAACCGGAATATTTCATTAAGAATCGATAAGGACTTATTATAAGCGAACGGGCCTACTTTATCTAAAATTCAAGTAGTTAGACTAGTATGCATAAATGAATATCGTGAATAATAAGAGGACCCCAAAGTTGAGATCCTCGATGGAAAAAATCAGTCTATTTAAGTAACTGAAAACCCTCAATAAAGGCCTTGTACTCACGAACGAGAGTTGTAGGGTTTGAGTTTACAGTTGTTATGACCTTGCAAGAACCGCCTCTTGGACCGCTTCCAAAGATCTTCTTTTTACACTTAATTCTTGCGTTACAGCCTTTAAAGTCACACTGAAGAGCATTTCCAGGATGGGCCTGAAACCTATTCGTATTATTGGCGATGGCATTCTTAATTCCATTAACACAATTTTTAAAATAGTTTTTATCTTTAGCTGTTGAGCAAAGATAATCAAATAATACAGTTTTATAATCTTCTAGATTTGCATTTTTATCGATGGCCTTAACTGAAGGAAAAGAAAAAAGCTGTAATGCCATCGCTTTTTCACAGCGCTTATCAGAATTATCAAAGTTACAGAAGAACTTAGGAAAGCTAAGTCCACCATCCTTAAAATTACCCCAATAACTTGAATAGTTCTTACGAGCCGTTTTTAGTCTCCAGCAAACCCCTACCTTACAATCAAGTGCATCCTTAAAGCTCAAAGTATTTACACTAAGTTTTTGAGAGTCATCTCTGTCAGATTTTTTATAGAAACCATCAACTTGAAGTCTTTCAAATTGAGTGCTTGTAAGAGAACCACTTGCCGGTATTCCCCAAACAGTTGAAAGCTCTGGTGCAATATTAAATCCACCATTACAACCATTTAAGGTGGCATAAGCATATTTAGTAAAACGCGGTATTACTTTTTGAAGAGTTGATTTATGGCTACCTGGTTCGATAGTTCCATCTTTTTTAGCTAGCTTTATGGCCCAAGGGCTTGAGTGTCCGTAATAATCGAAACTAGCAATCTGTTTAAAAAATAGCATTTCGTTAACTAAGTTATATACATTGAGAGTTACATCGACCTGCTTAATAATAGGTAGATTAAATCTCATAAAGACTTCATCATTATCTGCGCCTTTTACATCGGGAGCAGTTATGACAACAACTTGATGAGAAGGGTACATTTCCCTGTATTTATAACCTTGAATCAGGCCAGATTGAAGGAACTGATCAGAGTCTTTCTTCATGCTAGATCCGACAACTATAATATGAGTTACCTTATCTGCATTTAAGCTAGACTGACCTAAGGCCGTCACTAAGTACTCACCAGTGTACTTATTGGATAGAGAAGAGGAAGTGTCCTCAGACCGGTCTACATAGGCAAATACATTGGTGGTAAGTGCCAAGACCACTAGTAGCATCATTTTTTTTAAAGTTTCCACGAGCGCAACCTATGCCATGAAATACGGAAAGTTAAGAAATTTTTACACCCTGTATTTTTTTACCACTTAGGCTTTCTACGGCTAAGACAATACAAGGTAGAATGACTAGATCACAGAATAAGGCCATAAAAAGGACAAAAGAAGAGAGTATCCCAAAGTTCTTATTAGGGGTGAGGCTGGCAAACATAAAGAGTCCAAATCCGCTTACGAGAATCATCGTCGTGACTATTAGGGCCACCCCAGTTCCACTGATAACCTCAGTGAGAGCTTCTACTCGTGGAGACCCTTCTCGAATTAGTTTACTATAATGAGAAAGAAAGTGGATGGTGTCATCAACAGCAATACCTAAAGTTACCGAAGCTACAATGGCACAGCCAACATCGACGGGAGTCTTTATAATAGTTAAAAGTCCTGCTCCCAATACAATGGGAATAAAATTTGGAATAAGTGAAAGAAGCCCCATCTTAAAAGATCTATAAACCACAATGAGAATAAGTGTGATCAATACTAACGCCATCCCCATTGAAGTGGTGAAAGTCTCGACAACGTAACCATTCATCCTTTGAAACAGGACGGGCTTTCCAGTTGAAGCCATTTTTAGTCCGAGCTCTTCGGCCTTAGTTTCAATCTCTTCAATTCGAATTAAACTTTCTTTTGAGTTTTGAACATTCCATAGAACGCTGAGCCTTAATTCTCTCTGCTTTAAGTCTATCCTATTATTTAAATCCATCCCTTGAGGAAGCCCCATGGTGTAGAGAAATATCTCCTGTGCTATCATTTCTTTTGAATCAGGAATCCGGTACATATCTTCCTGACCACCATGTAGTGATTGGTTGACCTCTTTTATAATATCCGTAATTGAGATTATTCGATTTATATAATCTCTTTCGTTCAGCCAAGTTTGAAACTGATCCACTATCTTTAAAAAGCCAGGATCTGTGATTCCATTCTCACGTCCACTATCAATGACCAACTCCGGGCCGCCGACTCCTTTAAATGTTTTTAAAGTAAACTGGTTTCCAATGCTTATTGGATTAGTTTCGTTAAAGTATTCATATGGGTTAGAGTTCACCTCATTTTGTAATGCTAACCAGGTAAAGCTTCCACTAATCAGGATAAAAGACACCAATATTGATTTATGCCATCGTTCTAGGAACTTAATGTACCTACGGGCAGTTAGTTTTTTTATGGCCCTTCCCCCTCGCTGTGCTTTTGTTGAGCCGACATTGAAAAGAATTAGAGTTGAGGGAATATATAAAAGAGATAAAACAAATGCCATTATGGTAGCGATACCGGCGAGTAGGCCCATTTCTGCAACTGGTCTTACGTCCGAAGTCGTGAGGCTAAAGAATCCAATTGCAGTTGAAATAGAAGTTAAAAAGATGGGAGAAATATTCTTATCTAAAGCGGCTTTTAAAGACGCATTCAGCTCTTCCCCTTCGGCATATTTGTCAAAGTAGGTTGATAAAAGATGAACTGAATCGGCAATGGCAATGGCGATAATAATTCCAGGTAGAATAAAAGTAAGGCTATTCATTTTAATCTGTAGAAATCCGATTAAGCCTGTCATAAAGATTAAAGTCGTCCCTATAACTGTTAGTGGCAAGAAGACTCCCCAGAAGTTCCTAAAACAAAAAATAAGATAAATAATCACCAACCCAACGAGGATGGGATTAATTGTTCTTAAGTCTTTAAAAGAGGTTCGTTTAAAGGTTACATTTAGTGAGGGCGCACCTAAAATATGATATTCAATTCCACTTGGCTCAAGAAGGTCACGCCCTACCTTTTGAAAGCCATCAAAGATGGCATCAAAATCAACTTCTCCTTCTGGTTTTTGAACAACCCTTCCGTAGATGACGGCTGATTTATAGTCCTTAGTTAAGAAAACCCCAGGAAGAACTTTATGTTTTTGAAAAGCCTTTTTTCTTTCCTCTAAGAAGCCTTCATCATCAATCCTTTCCACAGGAATAAACTCTTCTGTCGAAATATCATCATCTATTGAAGTGGTTAGGTTTTGATTATTTAAAGAGTCAACTCGAGCGATATCTGGAACCTGCCAAATAGCTTCTGTAACCTTATGCAAGGTTTTCAAACTCTCACGATCAAAAAAACCATTTTTAGAGTGCATTACGAGAACCGCAGACTCGTCATTTCCAAATTTTTTTTCAAAGGAGTCTAGCTGAGTGATATTGGGATCATTGGCCCTAAACCAGGTCCTTGCAGAGAAATCTAAAACAATATTTGTAGAATAAGGTAGGAAAATAAAGGTTATCAATAATCCAAGCCCTAGAGCTGACTTTGGATAGCCCATACAATAGCGAATGATAAGGTCTTTAAATCGTTCCATATGCTCTTTTAACACCTTTTAGCCCCATTGTGGACTCAATTTAATCTAATTTTCCCCCGATTGTTTTAGCCCCCCATAAAGGTACAATAAGGTGTTAGTAATGGGAGAAACTGCTTGATTCGCTTGGTTATTATTTTATTCGTCTTATTTTCGTCTAAGCTCTTCGCTGAAAGTCCTCCTCTAAAAGTTAGTCAAGGCCTAGAGCAAAGGCAGATAAGCTCAGAAACCGAAATTGGTGAGCTCTGTGTTGAGCTAGATATCGAAAAAGAAGTCGCAAAATCTATTGCAAATACCTCTTTGCCTTTAAGTCTAGACGATAAGTTTTCAAATACTCCTTTTCTCTACTTTTTTAACGGTCTTAGACCAAAAAATAGTAGTGACAAAAGAATCTGGTCTATTGGTGGACACTATCTACATATTGTAAAACTTGGTGAATTAATTTCTGTGAATAATCTTTATTTTTGTGGCTCTTTAAAAATTTCAAACTCAAAAGATCATCTCTTATGTAAAACAGCAAAAGGAACAAAGTTAATAAACTTTGACGGAACCTTAAGAGACAGTAGCTCAACTGGAAATATCTGTCCCCCGAAAAAAGCAGTTAAGTCTGTGAGCTATGGAAACTGTATCTTATTTTTAAAAAAGGACTCATTAAGATGCGAGGTTGAAATGACTTGGCCTTCAACTGAAGGTGAATCTCTTAAGAAGCATTGTCATAAAGTAGAGATCGAAGGTGATTTTCTTCACTGCCGAAGAAAGAAATTAAAAAATAGTGAGAAAATAAATTTAGTGAATAACTGTTTTACAGATAGTTCAATTATGACCGCCCCAAAAGTCTTTGATAACAACAGAGGGGACCTCTTTAAGAGACTCGACTCTGGACTTCAACCAGGGAAAGAACCACCTTCCGAAACAATCAAAAAGTAATGCTTTAAAGTAAGCTCAGTTGCCTCTTCTATACTTTGCCCATAGAAAATAATTCCATCCTGATGACCATGCATAACAAGAACTCCTTCCTCCTTGCCTTTTATCAAATTCATCGCCTCATGGGCCATTTCACTAGTTCCGTATGAAGTACAATCTTTAGTTCGCGGGAAATCTTTTTTTAACATTTCTTCCCACATTTGCTTATGATGAATATGAACAATGGCCTTGATCTTTTCGCTCGCTAAGTACATAGCTCCATGAGTCAGTGATTCGCTAGAGGCCTCAATCGGTCCATGACAACCAATACTTTGTGAGTTTAAATCCCCATCAACCACTCTGGTATAATGTTCACCAGTTAGATCTTTTAAGGCACCAGTTTGAGTACCTGTAATTATAAACTGAGGAAAGGTGGACTCCTTCCTACTAATATAATCCTTTCTAATAGATATATTTCCGAAGCCTATTTTTTCAGGAAGATACTCACCAATTAAGTTGTATTCAAAAAGTCTTTTTCTCTGGAGCTCTAGGGACTCAAATTCAGCTAGAGGCACTGCCTTAGTTTTTAAAAATTCAGAAAAACTAAATTTAATGACTCCATCATCAATCATAAATTTCACGATCCAACTCAATCTGGCAATTGAGCATAGCGGTTCTAGTCTTTTCCATTAATTCAGGTACATCTTCCTTAGTCATTCCAACTGTCGAGATTAACGGTAAACACTTAGCGATAATTTTTCCGCTCTTCCAATTATTTAAATTGATCCTTTTAGCATAAGAGCTAAAAACTACTGGTGCGATGGGACACTGAGCGGCAATTGCCGTTACAAAAGCCCCTTTTTTAAAGGGAAGTAATCCTCGTCCCTTACTTCTGGTCCCCTCCGGCATAACCCATACAGAGATCCCTTCATTTCTAATTTTCTCAGTTACTTTTTCCATAGATTTTTTGGCATTAAAGGGATTAGACCTATCAATTAAAATATTCCCTGAAAGCCAAAAGAACTGTCCAAAAAAAGGAATCCAGATTATCGACTTTTTACCTAGGACGACTGTGTTTTTATGAACACAAGATCCTCCTGGAAACATATCAATATTATTTTGATGGTTACTACAAAAAACTGCCGCTCCAATATTTTCATGGAGATCATAATCCCTTCTATCGTACTCAATTCCTAAAATATCAAAGCCTTTCCAAGCAAGCATTTTAGAAATCAAATAAACATTGTTCGGATGGCGTGGTCTAAAAAGCGAGAATAAAATTCCTAAGCTCATGACTCCCGCAACATAAGATCCGATGGCAATTATTCTAATTATCTTTAACATGACTTTTAATTCCAACTTTTTGACCAGCCTCAATTACATCTTTTGGATAAATAACTGAATTAGGACCAATAGTTACTCGCTCCCCAATCTCAGCTCCACCAAATACCATTGCATTCAAACCAATCGTGGTCTTCTTTCCAATTTTTAAATCATCTAAGACCAGTAGTCCATGCATTCCGTAGTGGGCCATCAATACAGCTGAGCCTCCTATGGTCACATTATCTTCAAGTTCAATAAGACAGGCATCGGATATATTAGAGGAATTAATCATTACGTTCTTACCGATTTTCATTCCCATCAGTCTAAAGAATGTCTCATTTAATATTGAAGGGGTTATAAAATCTAAAACGGTGTAGCGCACAAGATAAATAAGAGCATTATGCATATACCAGGGGATAGTTTGTATAGAAAGCCAAGGTCCCTTGTATTTGCCGTTTTTCCTAAGCCAGATTTTAAAAGGAATATTAAAAACCGGAACAACGAAAATAAGACTTAAGACAAATAAAAAACCACCAGTACTAAAACTTAAGGCCATAAGGATAGACCTAGATAAAGTGGACCAATCTTGACTCATCTCAAAACTTGTTAAACAGAGCCAAATTCCCGGAACACAGGAGATCCCGATACATAAAATATAAATCAAAATCATGGGGCTCGAGCTCAAAAACGAGACAATGGTGGGGAATTTCCTAAAGAGATTCTCAAAAAGACCTATTAGTCCCTTTCTACGAGACTTAAGCTCATTTATATTCGATTCTGCCAGGGACTTCTTTTCTTTGTTCACCGCCCTATTTTCCCCAGATTTACCAAGGTTTGGCTATCTCAAATCACGTATCCCAGTGTAAAATTTCTGTATGATAAGTTTAAAATCCAGAGTCAAAGAGCTTGCCCTTTTTTCCATACCTATTATTGCGGGGCAGATAGGCCAAATGTTCTTTGGAATAGGCGATATCATGGTGGCCGGAAGGTACTCAAACGAAGTTGTATCGGCCCTTGGAGTTGCTACAGGTATACTCGCCCCTTTTATTATGGTGGGTCTTGGGATCACCTACGCAGTGTCAGCTATTGCAGCTCAGCGAAGAGGTCAAAACCAAGAGCTAAAAGACTTGGTTGGCTCCTCCATCATGGCCGCTCATATCTGCGGCGCTGCTCTACTGTTTATTTTATCAGTATTTATTTTCAACTTAGATTTACTAAACCTTCCAGATGCTATTGCAGGAAAAGTTCAAACCTACTTGATTTATGCGGGTCCTAGTATTTTTCCCATTATGATTTTCCAGGTTTTTAAAGAATACCTACAAGCTTATGATGATACTTATTATGCTAATGGAACCATATTAGCTTTTAATATCTTTAACATCTTATTAAATATCGTTTTAATGTTTGGATTTGGTCCTATTCCTGAACTGGGAATTAAAGGGGCGGCAATAGCAACTTTGATCTCTAGATCTCTAATGGCACTTGTCATTCTAAAATATACTTTAAAGAAGCATCCTTTTGATAAAGTTTGGAGCAAGCCTACTTTAAAGTCTGTGATTAACTTAGGAATCCCTATTTCATTATCTACTCTAATAGAAGTTTCTCTTTTCTCTGTCGTAACTGTATTAGTTGGAAAGATGTCCATTACAGCGAGTGCTTCTCATAATATCGTTTTAAATCTAGCCTCCCTAACTTTTATGGTTCCTCTTGCTTTAGCTTCCTCAGCATCAGTAAAGATCGGAGGCTCCTATGGAAAGAATGACCCTAAAGAATTACTGCAGTACACTTTAGCTGCCGAAATATTATCAGTCGGTTTTATGATCTCGACGGCCTTATGCTACTTCTTTATTCCAGGAATTTTATTAAGATTTGCGACTGACGACCCGGAGCTCTTAAAATACGGCGCAGGAATGTTAGTATTCGTTGCCGCTTTTCAAATCCCCGACGGTATTCAAGTCACTATGTCTGGTATCCTGCGAGGAATGGGTGTAACCAAGGAAGTTATGTTTTTTGCCCTAATAAGTAACTGGGCGATAGGTCTTCCTGTGGGACATTATTTTGCCGTCACAAAAGGAATGGAGGCTGCGGGATACTGGGCCGGTCTTGCCTCAGGACTTACAGTCATGTGCTTTTTCTTAGTCTGCGTGTTTTTATTAAAATATAAAAAATTTAAAGAGGAAGGTCCAAAATCATGAAAGTGGCTTTGGCACAACTGCCCTTCTGGCCAACCTATATGCCCCCCTTAGGTTTAGCCTATATCACTGCCGTTCTTAGGAGAAGAGGATATGAGGTTGCGGTCAAGGACCTTAATCTCGAATGTTGGACAAGAGTAAAGAAGAACCATGCTAACCCTTGGGATGGCTTTCTCTTAGATAAGGCGAGCAATCTAAAGTATTTTAAAGAAACTTTAATGCCAGTCGTGCAGACGGACCTAACCATATACGCTAAAAAAATTGCCTTTAGTGATTTCGATGCTGCTGGATTTACCGTAAATGAGCTCAATGTGCACTCCACTAGGTTTGTCGTTCAGCTCATCAAAAAAATGAACCCGGACATAAAAATCTTTATAGGAGGCCCTGAAGTTTATAGCGAACAAAATAAACTTTTGGAGGATGTATACTCAGGCGTGGTTGATGCTGCCGTCATTGGTGAGGGAGAAGAGATCGTTGATGAGCTTTTTGAGTGTTGGGAGAAAAATACTCCTATAGATCAAATCATTGGATTAGTAACCAACAATAAAAATACTAATTATGAAAAAGCGAAGAAACGCCCTCCAATAGACTTTTCAAAATTACCACTGCCTGATTTCTCTGATTTTTATTTAGATAAGTATATGCATAAACAAATTCCCATCATGATGAGCCGCGGTTGCGTAGCGGCCTGTACTTTCTGTACAGAATTTGTCACTTGGAGATCCTATAGAGTCAGAACAGCTAAGAATGTTTTTGATGAAATGGTCAGTATTGCCAAAGAGACCGGAATTAACTCCTTTTATTTTTGTGACTCCTTAATCAATGGAAATCATGAAATGTTATCGGAGCTTGTAAATTTAATTTTAGAAAATGAATTTGAATGCGATTGGGTCGCCTTTTGCCGTGCCGATGACAGGTTAACGAAAGAGCTGTTAACAAGAATGAAAAGGTCCGGCTGTAACGAACTCTTTTTTGGATTTGAATCTGGATCGAATAAGATATTAAAGCTAATGAATAAAAATAATTCTGTTGAAACAGCAAATAGAGTTATTGCCGATACGGCATCTTCGGGGATAAAAGTTCACGGGTTATTTATCATCGCCTTCCCTGGAGAAACCGAGGAAGACTTTTATCAAACTAAGAAATTCATCTATGATAATAGAAAAGACTTATTCAAAGTGACCATCGGTGGAACTCTCCAGCTTCCCCCTATAGCCCCAATGTCTCAAAGACCAAAAGCTTTTGATATAAAACTGAACAATGACGGTTCTGTGTTTTTTGATGACAATGGAAAGTGGTACTCCAAAGACGGGAAATTCACTCCAGAAGTTAGGGCCAACAGATTAAAAGATATGCAAAATTTTTTAGAGGCGATTAAAGTCAGCTGGGACCCTGTTCCCTTTGAGAGAACTCAGCTTAGTGGCTTTAAGAAGCTAACCACTAAGCTACAAGAAAAATATCAACTACGAATTTTTAAAAAGGAAGAAAAAATTTACTCTTCAAATTTCAGTCGGTAGCCAATTCCTCTTACTGTTTCAATCCAATCTTCACCAATCTTTTGTCTAATCTGAAGAACATGAGTATCAACAGTTCTCGTCGTAGGATAGTTTTCGTAGCCCCATACTTTATTCAAGATTTCCTCTCTAGAAAAAGCTCTGTTAGGACTTTCAGCGAGAAGCTTTAAAAAATCAAATTCCATTTTAGTAAACTCAATAGGCTTATCATTTACGGATACTATTCTTTGAATTGAATCGATAGTAAGATCCTTTAAAGTTAGAACCTCTGCAGTATTGGTTGCATCGGACTGAGACTCAACCTTATCTCTTATCTGGACCCTTACTCTTGCAACGAGCTCTCTAGGCTCAAAAGGTTTAGTGATATAGTCACTTGCTCCGGACTCTAAACCTATAACCTTATCAATTAGATCAGTCCGTGCCGTTAGCATAATTACGGGCTGCTTTTTTCCTTCACTTCTAATCTCTTTGAGAAAATCAATTCCCTGTCCATCTGGCAGCATCCAGTCCAGAATTAAAAGCTTATAATCGTCCACCGCTTGCTCTTTTGCTTCAGCAATTGATTTAGACCAAGTTACATCAAAACTCTCATCACTTAAGTATTGCTTTAAGCTAGTACCTAAACTTTCATCATCTTCTACAATTAGTATCTTATCCATTCGTTTCTCCTAGTTTTTGATTTTTTAAAGTGATCGTAAAGGAGGTTGGTTTTGGATTGAAAAGCATTTGTCCCTCCATCTCTTTTACAACCTTCTTAACAATATTTAGACCAAGCCCAGTACCTGAACTCTTATTTCCTTTAACAAACTCTCTAGTTAGCTCTTCAAGGTTATCAAAATCACATTCACCAAGGTCGCTAACCTCAACATAAAGATATTCATCTTTCCAGGTTAAGCTAACCGTTATTGGTTTTAACCCATGAGTTAATGCATTTTCGACAAGGTTTTTAACACAGATGGCGACCCAATAAGTATCGGTATTAAGCTCACAATCAGTCTCGAGATAAGACACTTTAAAGTCATCTCCTAACCTTTCATCATAACCACCAAGCAGTTCCTCAAAGTACATGTTTACACTTGGGACGGTTTCAAAGTTAAAGTTGATAAGCTCCTTACTTTGCTGGGCCTTTAAATAATTTCGACTGGTTTCAGTTAACCTTTGCATCCTATAGACTTCAGATGAAAGTCTTAAAAAAGCTTCTTGAGTTTCCTCATCCATTCCATCATATCTTTTATTTAATCGCTCTATGGTTAGAAGCATACTAGTGATGGGAGTTCTAAATTCGTGAGTTAAAACTTGAAGCGCTAATCTCCTTCTATCATCCTCAAGTCTCTGTCCTTTGATTTTAACTAAAAGCAATCGGACCGAAACCACAATCATGATAAGCAGACCGACGAAGACCCCTACAGTAGAAGTATTGGCCATCCTAAAGATATGCCTAACATTATAATTCCAACAAAGCTCTCCATCTTTATAAAAACAGCTTCGGTTTACCTTATAAGTTTGAAGACTGTAGGGAGAGCTTTCTAAAAAGTTATCAAGGTCATCTCTTAAGTAAATTCTGTATTCTAAAATATTAAAAATCTTTGGATATCGAAGTCTTGCAAATAAAAAGTCCTTCGTTAAAATCGTTCCTTGTCCTTTCGCAAGATCCGACAGGGCGTCTTCATCGAGTCTTTCAAGAATCGAGTATATTCCCCCTAATTCACCAATATTTTGTCTAAGCTTTTTAAGCTCCATAGTATGAAAGTAGGAAAGATGATTCTTTACCCAGGACTTTTCGTCGTAGCCTCCCTTTTTTAAATTGAAAGCTAAGTAGGCAAAAGATTTTCCAGATGGGTGCATATAGGGTGGATCAGTGAAAAAACTTGCTGGCAGGTAAGATCTCCCACCGCAACGAAACTCTTCCCAAACCCAAACTTTCTCAAAATTTTCCGTATTTATTAATTTTGTAAATCCTTTGAAACACTTTTTTGTTGTTGAATAAAGAATACTATTGTCTGTTCCTGGTTCAGGTAGAGTGTTGGCCGGATCTAATAATTTAAACTGTTCAGGTGAAAAATAGAGGGAGTTAAAGTTCACTATAGACTGGGGGGCGACCCTTCTTTGAAAATCAGTCTTGATGGCCGTGATTTCCATAGTTTCTTCTTGCGTAGCGACATTCGAGCCTTGAATGAACAGAGCGAAGTACCCTAGAGTGAAGGCAATCCCTACGGCAGTGAATATCAAGGTTACATATAGCTTCATTTGTCTCCCAAATGCAGATTATCACCAATAAACCACCCTTTGTCAGGGTACTGTCAAAATCTAGCCTTTTTTGTTAAGGTCTGGGCCACAAAACTATAAATAAAGGCCAGTAGATGATTATTTTAGGAATTGATTTAGAAGGTGTTAACCAAAACTTAGTAGAAAACGGTGTTAATTTGGAAGTTGACCGCGTTATTGAAATTGGAGCTGCCCTTTGGGATTGGGATGCTGGTCAACCAGTAAGCATGATCTCTGAAATAGTTAATGAACCAGATCGTCTAAAAATCTCAGAAGAATTAGAAGAGCTAACCGGTATCTCTGAAAGCATTTGCCAAAAATGGGGCCTAGGTGAAAAGCATATTGAAGCGACTCTACGAAACTTAGCCGCCATGATGGATAGAGCAGATTACTGCATGGCCCATAATGGAACAAACTACGACGAACCAATGATAAAGGCCATGTTCAAAAGGTATAATATTGAAATGCCTGGAACGGTTTGGATTGATACCATGGTAGATTTAGAGTTCCCGAGAATGATTAAAGGTAGGAGTATGGCCCTACTTGAACATGCACATGGATTTATAAACCCATTTCCTCACAGAGCCATTACTGATGTTCTTTCTATGCTAAAGATAGCGAGTCATTACGATATCAATAGAATGGCAAAGCTTGCTGAATCTCCCATTGTTAAAATTATTGCAAAATTAAACGCTCCAAATTGGCGAAATGCCAACGAGGTAGACGCCTTTAATAAGGTAAAAAATAAAGTGGCAAAAGCTAGATTCAAATGGAACCCATCAAAGAAAACTTGGTTTAAAGAAATCCATCAGGTGCTCTTGGACGAAGGTAAAATCAACTATGATTTTGATTGGTTTATTGAGCAATAATAGACACTTACCATATCGATAAAACTGAGCTTTTTACTAAAGAAAATCTCTATAATACCCGACAAGTTTACTGTTAGTTTTATGAACAGGAGACTTAATGTCAGCTCACCACCATGATGATGAAAACAAAGACGATGGATCCGTATGGACCTCCTATTCTGACCTTTTTACAACCGTCGCTGTTATTTTCCTTGTTATGTTCGTCTTCGCCCTTCTGCGCTCGGGAATAAATACGGCAAAGGCCCTGAGAGAGAAACAGGCTCAAAAGGAAATTCTAGAAGGAAAGATCCCTGAAAAGCTTGCTCTTGATAATCAAAAGAAAAAAGACACTTTAGATAAATCTATTAAAGAAATGGATAGTTTTAGTGAAGTCATTGATAAAAAGATGATGGAAATAAATACTTTCCAAGAAAAGATGAAGAAACATCAAAATGTGATGGTCGATCTACTAAAAGATCAAGAAATCAAAGAGACCGTTATGGCCGAACTCCGAAAGGAGCTAGACCAAAAAGAAGCGGATATGGTTAAGACTACGCAAAAAATTGATGACCTCAATAAAACTTTAAATCAAAAAATTGAAGACCTAAGTAAAAATAAAAAAGAGAATGAGATTTTAGAAAAAAGAAAAGTTGAATTAAAAAAGCAAATTATTGACTGGGAACAAAAAGTTGTAAAAATAGAAGAAGAGCATGAAGAAAAAATCATAAAGAAGAATGAAGATATCAAAAGTTTACAACTAGAGGTTGTCAACAAAGAGCAAACCAATAACGAACTCGACCAAACGATCACACAACTAAAAAAGGTTCAAGTAGAGAAAGTTCAGGTTATAAGTGAACTACAAGAAAGCGTATCAGAGCTAAATAAAAATCTGGTCGTAAAAAAAGATGAACTCGCAAATTTAGAGAAAAATCTCGAGAATACAAAAAAGACAGTTCAAATTAAGTCAGCCAATATTGAAAACTTACAAAAAAAATTGACCAAAGAGCTTGAAAACAATCAACAGCTTGATAGCAAAGTTGTTGAACTATCCACTAACCTACGTGAAACTGAAAAACAGGTAAAGGTGGCTAAGTCAGAAATCGTTAAGAATAAGACTCATATTCAAGAAAAGATAAGAAAAATAGAAGAGCTTAAAAAGTCAGTCGCTGATCAAAAGCTGGTTAATCAAAATTTAAACAAGAATATAGAGGAACTTGATAAAACGGTGGCAAGCGCCAAGTCTCAAATTGCTGAACTGGAAAGCCAGGTTTCGGGCAAAGATCAGAATATAGCTAACTTAAATAAAGAGTTATCTACCTTACAAAAAACTTTTGATGAGTCGGTACTAGAAAATCAAAAGCTTAATCAAAAATCTGATAACCTTACGGCTCAGTTGGCCCTAACGACTGAGCAGTTACAGATAGAGCAACTCGAAAAAGCTAATATTGAAGTCGATTATAAAGCTGCCGTAAAAAAGGCAGAGGACATGAGGAAAAATATCGACAATATGAGACAAAATGTTGATGGCCTTCAAAAACAGATCACATCAAAAGAAAATGCGGTAAAAGAATTAGAAATCAAGCTTGCCTCCTCAAAGGCAATGAATTCAAAAGCAGACAATAAGAACTCAGCCCTTAACAGCAAGGTAGCAAGTTTAGAAAGCCAAATCAGTAATCTAAATAATGAATTAAAGAATGAAATCGAAAACAAAGAAAAAGTGAATAAAGATTTAGCGATGCTAGAGCAAAGCTATTCCAAGAATGAAAATAAAAGAAAGGAACTACAATCTGTTATCAATGGTCTGAACGGCCAGATTGCAAACTTACAATCAGACATAAACTCTAAAGAAAGTAAGAACAAAGGTCTTAACAGCGAAGTTGCAAAGTTAATGAAGCAGCTTGATAACCAGTTAAGCAATAACGGAAAGTTAAGTAGTAATATAGATTCATTAAAAAACCAAATCAATGAGCTCAATTCTTCACTTGGTAAGAGAGCACAGAATCAAAAAGCTCTTGAAGAAAAGATCGCGTCTCTTCAAAATGGTCTTCAAGGTAAGGAAGGAAAGAACCAAAAGCTCAGAAAAAGCATTGAAGGACTTGAAGGGAAAATTGCAGGTTTAAACAAGGACCTTCAAAAGAAAAACCAATCAGTAAAAGGTATGGAATCTCTGCTAAAAGATTTACAAAACAAATATGCAGCCGGTCAAACAGAGCTAAGCCAATCTAAAAACCAAGGCAATCAAAAAGATAATCTAATCTCCCAATTAAAAAATAAGATCGCCTCAATGAATGGTCAAATGGCAAAAAATGGACAAGTTAGCATGGGAATAAAAGAGCGCTTTGATCGTATGGCGAACGACTACTCTAATGCTTTAAATAGGAATAAAGGGCAAGAAGAGGAACTTAAAAAACTTAACAATAAAGTTCGTGAATTATATGCCCAAATGGAAGTCAACAAAGATCGTTCTAAGGAAAGTTCACCTGAACTAACAGACAAGCTTCAAGAAGAGAATACGATGCTTGCACAGCAAAATGCAGTTCTTAAGAAGCTACTCGAAAGAAAAGAAAACGAGGCTACAAAAAAGGCTAAAAACGAAGGGAGAAAGATCGCAAGTGTGCAAAATTCGCTTCGTGCTCATATAGGTAAGAAGATTGCCGACCGAATGAAGGCGGCAAACCTTGATGTATTTGTTGACCCAAATACGGGCGCAGTCATCCTTAGGATGGACAATAGCTTTCTCTTTAAAAGAAATTCAGCTGAGTTGTCTAGTGGATTAAAGAAGACTCTTAAAAATGTTATTCCTCTCTATGTAGATGAACTTTTTAAAGATGCAGGTGTCGCTAATAAGATAAACCACGTAAATATAATTGGTCATGCCTCCCCTAGGCATCGGCAAAAATATGTCGACCCGCTAGGAAAAAACATTAGGGCCTATAACTTCAACTTAGACCTCAGCTCAGATAGAGCTAGAAGTATAGTTAAGTACATCTTTGGAAATAAATTCGGTAGCTTTAGTTACAAGCCTCAATTCAGACAGAAAGTACAAGCTATTGGAAAAAGCTTTTCTGATCCAGTTCTAAGGCAACCTGGTTCAGTTAAAAGTAGCGAAAATGATTGCGGCAAATACGACTGTAAATTAAGCCGACGTGTAGAGATAAGTTTTACACTTAAAGATAATAAAGACGTTTGGGAAAATAAATAACTCGTAAGGGAGTAAGTTGTGATACTTAATATGGTTTTTGACTTTTTCAGTAACTACCTAATCGAATTTATGGGTTCAATGCTCATAATAGGACTAGGTTTTAGATGGGCCAGCTGGCGCTCAAGTAAACGAGAAGACGCTTACTTCACCGGTTTTACTTCAGAGATTGAAAAAACAATCTTATTGCAAAAAGATTTAACCCACGAGCAAGTAGAAGACGTGGATAAGTATTTAGCTGAGCTTCTAGAGACGGTAAGTGAAAAGCTACCAACACGTAGTCTTAGAAACAAATCGCAGTCTAAATCAAATCAAAAGACTGCAGAAAAAATGGGTGCTCAGAATGTTGTATCACTTAGAGAATATGTAAAAGGTGATCAAAGTTTATTTTTGGGAATAAAAAACGAGAGTGCTTCTTTTAAATCTAAATTTCCTCCAAACTTTAACGAGCTAACTGATCGAATCTTAGAAAAGGATGATAACTGGAACAAGCTACTGAACTTTTTCCCAATAGGACCTATTTCAAGATTAATTGATATTCTGCCAGGACTATTTGTAGTCTTTGGTATTTTCGGTACCTTCATTGGGATCTCAATGGCCCTTCCTAAAATTGCAGAAATGGACTTTAATAACCTTGAGGCCTCTGGTGCAATCCTAACTCAATTTGTTCTTAGTGTTACTTATGCAATGAAAACAAGTATCGCCGGTATCTTATTCTCAGTAGTCATGACCCTGCTCAACACTATTGCCCCTGTTACTGGTATGAGAAATAGAACCTATAAGAAAATTTCTAACTGCTTTGAAAATATTTGGCATTCAATTCACGGAGAAAAATCCCTTGAGGAAGAGATGCATGAAGTTCTTCCCGCTCTTCTAGAAGAAGTTAAGGCCCTTAGAAAAGCAGCTGAAGGAAAGCAGGAAAATGAAGAAGAAGAGTTTAAGCAAAAGGAAGGAGCTTAGAATATGAGTGCCATCGCTAACCTAGTAAAAGGATGCCCCCTTTTTCATGAGATCTATGACAATGAAGTAGAAAAAATATTGGCTGATTGCCTAGTGGCAACATATCAGCCTGGCGATTATATTATGAGACAAGGAGAGGAAGGTACAGATATCTGTGTTATTCTGAGTGGCAATGCAGATATTTCCGTAATGAAAGGAGACGAAAGTCACTATATCGCCACTATTAATAAGGGTGATATTTTCGGTGAAATGGTTTTAATAAATGAGACTAAAAGAACCGCAAATATAATTTGCAAAGAAAAATGTGACGTTCTAGTTTTAAGCTTTGAGAACTTTTATAAATTTTTTAGTAAAAACCCCTCAGTATTCGCACTGATGGTTTTAAACGTTACAAGACTAATCACAAAACGACTTAAGAATTCAAATCTCGTTGTTCAGGAGCTCAATCATAAAATTCTTGAACTGGAGGGTGGCGATAAAGCGGCTTAGGCTAATATCCTTTAATAACTTGGAGTGTCACAAGAGCTTTAGATAAATTACCCTCTTTTCTTTCCACTCTTCCATGCTTATTCTTAAGCTGTGAAGAATACAGAAAAAGTTTCAAAATTACTGGCAAGCCCCGAAGTTCGCTCATGGAGAGCATTGTTTAATGCCTTCAAAAGCCTTTCCTCAGAGTTTGAGAGCAGTCTACTAGAGCACGACTGCTCTGTGCCACGTTTTCAAATCTTATTACACTTACACACGACTGGCCCTCATACTCCAGTTACGCTTAGCCGTCTAATGAAAGTGAGTCGGGCTAATATAACGACTTTCTTAAAGAGATTAACAGAAGATGGGCTTATCAACTCAACGATTGAAAATGGCTCAGAAAAAAGACCTGCCTACGAGCTTACTAAAAAAGGGGTTAAGTATTTTGAACTTGTGCTTCCTTCTCATATTAGTAACGTAAAAAAGAAAATGCCTGCTTTCCCAGAGGAGTTTATCTCATTACTTGAGGAAGTTCCTAAAAATTTAGAAAGTGAATAGATTATTTAAAGCGAGAAAGAATCTTATCAATATTATCAAATTTTGGGTTTAGCTCTTTTACTTTTAATAAATTTTCTTTCGCTGTTTTATAATCTTTTTTCATAATATAGACATGAGCCTTATTGTAGTAGGCTTTGGTCACTCGATCTGAGCGCTTTAGGATTTTATCCAAATAAATAAGAGCGTCATCCATTTTCTTTCTTCTTACAAGCCACATTGAATAGTTCTCAAGTGAACGAGGTCTATGCTCCCACTCTTTTATCACTTCTGAATATTCATTGACCATAAAGCTAGAAAATGGCTTTTGAAGAACTTTAAATCTCGCACCTGCAGCAGTAAAAGGAAGTCTCATTTGATTACTAATTTCGAGGAAAACTCCCGGCTTATCAAGAAAGCTTGGTGTCTTCATAAATTTATTCCAGGTTTTTCTATAGTTTCCCTTTCCTACAATATCGTGTCTCGTTTTATTAGCTAGAGTCATTAATGAATATTGATAAAAAGCAATGACTAAAAGGAAAATTGATAAAATGACTTTTGTCCCCTTCCAAGCTAAATTGTTCCGAGAAAATTTCACAATTTCCTCACCACCCATAACGAGAACAAGAAAAAGAATGAGAAGAGAAGAATCAACATAAAATGGTTGGAAAGCTGAATAAAGACCAATATAAAATAATATACCTAACCAACCAGATTTAGCAGCGCCCTCTTTCTTAAGAAGCTCTTTTCCAAAAAAATAACATAAGGCTATAAAACCTAGAATTCCAAAAAGCCCTAGCTCAGCGGCTAAATTTAAAAAAAGCGAGTGAGCATTATCATTCCAAGCATGTTTTACGATGAGGGAGCTTGTATAATTTTCCCAATAACCTTGAATAAGTCCGTGAAAGCCATAACCTAAAAATGGTTTGGCTAAAAACGAATGGAGTGCACCATCCCAAATATCTATCCGGTAAAATTGCTTGCTTCTTATAATTAAATTTTTTAGAACCGATTCTTTCATTAAGAAGTATTGAGCCAGCATCAAGCCAGTGGCACCTAAGGTGATATATACACTTCTTTTGAAAATTTTCTTATTTCCCAGAAAACTTCCAATAAGTAAACCTAATAGAACTCCAAAGATGGCCGAGCGAGAACCTAGCATCAAAACTACAACAATATTGATAAGGTAAACAAAGCCGATCTTAAACTTATCATTTTTAAATATTTTTTCACCGTATAGATAGTTTAAGAGTACAGTTGTTCCCACCCACATTGATGATGCATTAGGATTACCCATTAAGTTTTTCTGCATTTGCCCAACGCTGTCAAAAATGGCTGTACAAAAAAGGATTATACTAACGGCAGTCCCAGCATATAAGACAAATTTTGCAAATAGCTCTTTATCAAACTCTCTTTCCTTAAAAACCATCCCAGCCAAAATCAAAGCACTATAAAAGACAAGACCTGTCCCTCTCCAAAAGGGACCAAAAAGACCAGCAATAATATCCTCGGTCCAAAGTAAGGATAAAAATCCAAAGAGGGTTAAACCTATAAAAGTTAACTCAATCCCGCTAAGGCTTATCTTTTTGTCTTCTTCTTTTTTAAAAGTAAAAAGTAATAGACCAATCGCGGCCCAAACCTCAATGAAAATCACCTTTGGGTAAATATAGGGAAAAGGAATTCCAGTAATAAAGAAGAAGGGAAAAATCAAAAGGCCGTAAACCCAAATATTAGAAAGACTAAACATTTTTTTTCTTCATCCAACTCGTTAAAGCAAGCTTCATGGCCTGTTCAACTTTCATATCTGTTACAACAAGACAGTCTCTAGGAACAAAAATGGTGTAACCACCGAGGGCATAACTCATGGGAATAAAGACTGCTACTTTATCAGGAGCAAAAGCAATTCCTTCGATGGAGTCTAATTCATCTTGAGTGAGGAGCCCTACTAACTCAAAGCTTTGACCTGGAAGATTCACTTTAACAACTTTAGAAACTGTTTTATCATCGCTTGGAGCAAAGTAGCTCATAAGATCTTCAATCGCCGAATATACTGATTTAACTAAAGGGATATTTCTTACAGGCTTTAAAATAAGCTTATGAATATTTGCAAAAAATGGTGTGGATAATAAAAGACCTATACCGAAGATAACAAAAAAGCCACTGGCGACTCCGACTCCTGGGAATCGAACAGCATCAGGAAGAACTTTCATAAGATAACTATCAAATAAAGTTTCCATACTAGTGAAAAACCAGTAAATAAAATACAAAGAGAGAGTTAAAGGTAAAACCCCCAACACTCCCTTAAAGAATATTTTTGAAATATTTTTAATCAATTTCTAATTTCTCATATCTTTTAAAAGCCTATAAGCATCAAGCCTACCAGAAGCTGCGTATTTGACTAGAGTTTTATTCTTAACCGAGGTTGCCATCAACCTCTCTCTAATCTCCTTAGGGGTCATATTTTTTTCATGAGTTAATAAAAGACCAATAGCCCCAGAAACAAAAGGAGTGGCCATAGAAGTACCGCTCATTTTCTTATATTTCCCATTTTTAACCGTAGAGAGGATATCTGAGCCAGGGGCAAAAATATGAACAGATTTCTTCCCATAATTTGAGAACCATGATTTTTTTCCATTTCCGTCCATACTTCCTACCGAAATAATATTATCGACTTGGTAAGAAGCTGGATAAGAAGGGTTCTTATCGTTATTATTTGTGGAGTTCCCAGCAGCAGCGACAAAAACAATTCCAGCTTCATCAGCAGCTTTAATCGCCTCTAGTAGAGCCTTATTCGCCCCGCCTCCTCCCCAGGAGTTACTCATCACATGCACTTTCATTTTAATAGCATAATCGATTGCTCTAACAGCGCCTTCCAGAGTCCCCGATCCATTATCCCCTAAAAACTTAATGGGAAGCACTTTTACTCTCCCCATGACTCCTCTTATTCCAGACCTATTATGAGTTGCTCCAATAACTCCGGCGCAGTGAGTTCCATGTCCATGTCCATCCATTGGATCAGCATCGTTATTAGCAAAGTCATAACCAAACACATCATCAACGTAGCCATTACCATCGTCATCAACACCATCGACACCATTGAATTCGGCTTCATTCATTAGGATATTATTCTTCAAATCAGGATGATCATAATCAACTCCGGTATCGATGACCGCAATCTTGATGGTGCTTCTACCTCTAGATAGACCCCAAGCTTTTTCGGCATTAATATCTTCACCTTTTTTACCAAGTCTCCAAATCGGACCGCCATTCCAGCCTGTATTTTTTAGGCCCCACTGTTTTTTGAAACTAGCGTCCTCTGCATTAATACTCTTACCTGGCTCAATAGGTGAAACCTTAATCTGAATATTTCGATCAACGTACTGAATAGCGCTTTTTGAATGAAGATAATTAAAGTCGCTAATCTCTAATTCTCTTTTAGTCTTAAGCACTGCAAACTCACCAAAACTTGTTTGAAAGGTTCGCGTTTTTCCCATTAAGTTAAGGCTTTCAAGAGCCTCTTGCCCCTTACTCGTTTCTAATTTAACTAAGTATTCAAAGTCACTAGCATTCGCTGCCGCGCCCAAAACTAAAAATACCAATAAAATCAATGTTTTCATGCATTCATCCTTGAAATGTAGTAATTAATCTCTATTCTAGTTTCTAGTTTATAGGGAGATGCATTTGTTACAATGGTGCTCTTCTTTATATGCGATGAAGTAAGGAATTATTACAAAAGCAAACCTCTTTCCTTTGGCACGATGAATCAAGTTTCGAATACAGAAGACAATAATAAAAAACAAAAGGAGCCCTTTCTCCTAAACATTGGGCTCAATGTAATTATTCCTTCAGCTATTCTCATGAAGTTCTCTGGACCTGAGCATTTAGGTCAAATTTATGGGCTTATAGTGGCCATTGCTTTTCCTATCTCCTACGGTGTCTGGGATTTCATCAGAATTAAAAAAGTAAACTTCTTCTCTGGCCTTGGTCTTTTCTCAATTTTGATGACAGGTGGAATTGGTCTCTTCAAGCTCAATAGGGAATGGATGATCGCCAAAGAAACAGCCATTCCATTTTTAATGGGATTAGCGGTAATTGTTTCAAATAAAACTAAGTTCCCTCTAGTCGAAACTTTTTTGAATCAAATTTTAAATTTAGAAAAAATAGATGAAGAATTTACAAAACATGGCCACGCCCATCTATTTAAAAAGAATTTAAAAACCAGTAGTCTTTTGTTAGGTGGAACCTTCTTTTTATCCGCTCTATTAAATTATATTTTGGCCGTTATGACTTTAGTTGGACAACCAGGCACGACTGAATTTAATGAATCACTTGGAAAAATGACGGCACTTAGCTTTCCAGTCATTACTTTTCCTATGATGTTCATGGTTATGGGAATTATCTTTTTCATGGCCAATAGTATTAAGAAAAATACGGAAAAAGAAATAGAACACTTCTTAAGGCAATAATCCAAAGGTTTAAATTATGGAATTTAGAAAATTAGGTAAAACTGATATCGATGTCTCTGTTATCTGTCTTGGTACAATGACTTGGGGAGAACAAAATACTATAGAAGAAGCTCACGAACAGTTAGACTACTCTCTTGATAATGGAGTAAATTTTATTGATACCGCTGAGATGTATCCCGTTCCTCCTAACAAAGAAACTTACTCACTAACAGAACAGTACATTGGAAAATGGGACAAGATGAAATCTCAAAGAGATAAATTCGTTCTTGCGACTAAGATTGTGGGGCCTTTTTGGGATGATTATATTCGAGGTGGAAAAAATACTTTTAATAAGGATCATTTACTAAAGGCAATTGACTCTAGCCTAGACCGACTAGGTACGGATTACGTCGACTTATATCAACTTCATTGGCCTGAGAGAAAAACAAATTACTTCGGACAATTGGGGTACACTGTGCAAAATTCAGAAGAGCCCTGGACACCAATTCAAGAAGTTTTAGAAACACTCAATGAAATTAAAAAAAGTGGAAAAGTTAGAGAGTTTGGCCTTTCCAATGAGACCCCTTGGGGAACAATGGAATTTTTAAGAATTAGTGGAGAGAAAGAATTACCTCGAATGGCTTCAGTTCAAAACCCTTATAATTTGTTAAACCGTTCTTACGAGGTTGGCATGGCCGAAGTTTCTCATAGGGAGCAATGTGGTTTATTAGCCTATTCACCCATGGCCTTTGGTGCCCTTTCCGGAAAGTACCTTGGTGGGAAAAAACCAGCTGGTTGCCGACTTACCATTTGGGAATACTTTGATCGCTATAATAACCCTCAGGCCATAGCAGCGACCGAATCCTACGCTCAAATTGCTAAAAAACATGGACTCTCATTAGCTCAAATGTCTCTAGCCTATGTAAATACAAGACCGTTTGTGACTTCCAATATAATTGGGGCAACAAAAATGGAGCAGCTAAAGGAAAATATCGAGAGTATTTCAGTCAAGCTTTCAGATGAGCTTCTTCAGGAGATCGAAGCCGTTCACGTCAAACATCCGAACCCATCGCCTTAAAGAGCATTATAGGTAGGTTTTTCCCAGACTAATTCCTCCCCCATATAAGGTAAAATGGAGGGAGGAAAACTCTAAGCGAGGTCATTATGGGATTAGTCCACAAAGTTCAAGGTTTTAAACCTAAAAAGACAGAATCCCCTGCAAAACTCTTAAAATATTTTTATTCTATGGAAGGAAGTGAAAACTTTCCTTTAACTCTTGCTCTAAACTCACTAGAGGCTATAAACAAGTCTGCAGCGGATGAAGAGGAGTACCTACTCTGCTTACTAGAGGACAGTGTATTCTCATCTCTCTACGTTACGTTTTATGAGCAAATATTCTCTACCGTTAGAGACAATAGCGAAATGACAATTCCACTAATTGAGAATTTTGCAGCTGATCTAGAGGAAAGAGAAAAAGTCATTAGTATTCAATCTCATAATCATGTCAATTTTATTGAAAAATCTGGCGACTGCCATGGTTGTAGTAGCTGTGATAACCATGCTGATGTAGCTGAACTTATTCAATATTGGGCAAAAAAAGATATTACCTTTTTTGAAAATCTTTACGTCGGGATGCAAACAATTCAATTTGCAATGGAGCATCTATTGTATGAAGTGATTCCACAAAATACTGAGCTAACAGAAGATCTCTCACCTATTACTATCTTAAAGTATAGACAAGAGATTTTTAATTACACCGCAAACTTTATTTAATACTAGAAATGAATCTAAAGGCCCTATCTTCCGACCAAATGGTTTGATAGGACTTTAGATTTCCAAATCCTACATGCCCACCATACTCCGTTCTTTCAAAGGTAAATTTATTATTTTCAATTCCATGAGGATAACAACTTTCCGTCAAAAAGGGATCGTCACTAGCATTAACTAAAAGGGTGGGTACTTCAATACTTGATATAAACTGCTTGGAGCTTGCTCGTGTGTAATAATCCTCAGCATCTTTATATCCATGCAAGGGTCCAGTAAAGATATTGTCAAAGTCATTTAAGTTATTACACTTATATATATCCCGAGGTTCAAACCCTGCATCTTTTATTTGCTCTTCCTTTAACTTAACTTTTTGTTTAAGAGTTTTTAAAAAGTTTTGTGTATAAACTTTGCAAAACCCCTCATCTAATTTGAAGGAGCATCCTCTTAAGTCCACCGGCGTAGAAAAGATAGCAGCACCTTTTATTTTTTCTGACACTGAAGTACCTTTTTCCCCAAGGTACTTAAGACTAATATTTCCCCCCATACTAAATCCAACGAGAAAAATTTCATCATAGTTTTTATTTTCGATTACATGAGACAGCACTTCGTCCAGATCATGGGAGACACCACTATTATAGTAAAAAGGCTTAAGGTTTACTTCCCCGCTACAGCCACGGCAATTCCAAGCGAGACCATCGTAGCCTTCCTCAAGAAACTTTTTCATCATACCTTGGATATAAGTTCCTCGAGAATCCCCTTCTAAACCATGGGAAAGAACAACTAATTTTCTTGAGCCTCTCGTAACCCAATCGAGATCAATAAAGTCTCCGTCTTTTAATATTATTCTCTCTCTTGAATAGGGAAGCTGCTCGACTTTACGAAGAAGAGCAGTGTGAAGAGTATTTATATGCCCATTTTTAAGTGGCCAAGGTGCCTTATAATCCAAAATTCTTACAGTTTTTCTTTAAGAATTTTTCCCAGTCATCTTTATCGGAATGAATAAAATAAGCGCCATCCACTCCACCAGCATTATCGTAAATAAGCTTGAAAAGTTTTTTATTCTTTACTGAGCATTCTAGACCAGAGTCATTTTTAATAACTGAATTTCGACTTAAAACGATATTTGGTGGACCACCCACTCTCCAGCCTTGATCTACGATTGTTCCGAATTTGGGACTTAGCTCTAGCCCCCCATCATTAGTCCTTGTCACATCTGGATCTTCAACAAAATCCATTTCACTAATAGAAATTAACTTTGCCGCTTTCGCATCAAACGTCCAAACTCGTCCGTCAGTACTTTGAATCAAAATGTACTCATCTTCAAAATCTAACTTATACTTTAGTTCGGAAGTTATTACTGGGAATTGAAAATTACGAGCTCCGGTATCTTTAGATGGTCTTCCTGCACCTAGAGAGTTGAAAACCATTAACTCTCCAGCAGAATCAAAATGATACCCGCGATATTTAGGGTATCTATTATTAGGTCCAATACTTAAAAAGCATTTATCATACTTTTCAAAATATCCCACTTGGTATCTCATAGACCCTAAGTTTCCGAACTCTCCTACACCTTCCTTACAAGATTTAAATTCAGCATGGGCTGAAATCGAAAAAATAAATAATATTATCGCTAAGTACTTCATTAATATCTCCATATTGCAGATCCCCAAGTAAATCCTGACCCAAAGGCCGCGGATGCAACGAGATCACCTTTTTTAAGTTTTCCTGCTTTTATGGCCTCATCCATCCCAAGAGGAATAGTGGCGGCTGTTGTATTTCCAAAGTCTTGAATTGTATTGAAGATTTTACTCTCATCTAGTCCCAATACTTCTGCCACCTTTGAATTGATTCTTAAGTTTGCTTGATGAAATAAAAAACAATCCACGTCATCAAAACTTACCCCTGTTTCTTTACAAGCGGCAGTCAACGATTCAGCCATCCTTTTTACAGCGTGAACAAAAACAACTTTTCCATTCATCTGAGGGTAATGAAGCCCCTCAGCCATAATCTCTTCGGACCACCTTTCAGTACCTTCAAAGGCCATACCAGGAGCTGGTAGCCATAGTTCCTTTGCAAAAGCGCCATCCGCATGAAGTCTAGTTGTCATTATATGTGAATCTTTTTTAGGGTCATTTACTTCCGTAGGCTGAATAACCACTGCTCCGGCCCCGTCACCGAATAGGACAGATACGGCCCTGCCTCTTGGCGTTTTATCCAGGCCTTTCGAGTGAACCTCTGCTCCAACGACTAAGATATTTTTGTGGCTACCGGATTTTATAAATTTATCTGCAATGGATATTCCATAAATAAAACCTGTACATTGTTGCCTAATATCTAAAACGGTAATCTCTGGTAGCTCGAGTTTTGCCTGTAGGAAACAACCTGTCCCCGGAAAATCGTGATCTGGACTTAAGGTACCAAGAACTATCATATCGATATCTTCTTTTTTAAGTCCTGCATCTTTGATGGCCCTTAATGAAGCTTCAAGTGCAAGGTCTGAGGTACTTGTTTTTGGATCAACCCAATGTCTTCTCTCAATTCCCGTGCGCTGAATAATCCACTCGTTGCTCGTATCCATCATTTCTTCTAAATCTTTATTTTCATAAATCTTAGGTGGCACATAGCTTCCAACACCAACGATTCGACTACCGATTCCCATGGGACTTCCTTTGTTTTATTTTCTTAAAGTCTAAAACAAAGAGAAGAACTTCCTCAAATTTTTGGGTAAGATAATCAAAAATAAATACAGGAGAGAGAAATGACCCCAATTATCACCCCTTTTTACGCGGCGCTTTACACTTTTTTCTATATCTATATGGCCAAGCAAGTGGTCAATAATAGATGGAAGTATAAAAAAGGGCTGGGTGTAACTGATGGGGAGTTAGAACAATCCGTAAGGGCCCATGGTAATTTTTCTGAGTATGTTCCCCTTGCTCTTATCTTGATTAGTTTTCTCGAGATTCAAAACTGGAGAATGGAGGTTATCCATGCCCTTTGTCTTATATTGTTTGCTGCAAGGATTGGACACTATATAGGTCTTGGTAAGAGTAACGGACCTTCAAAAGGAAGGTTTTACGGAACGGCTGGTACTTTTTTAGTATTGGCCCTAGCATCCGGTTGTTTAATTTTTAGCTATGTTAAGACTTTTTTGTAGAACTTAAATTTTACAAGTCAGGTAATCGGTACAGATTTTTTTCATGGCCTCATGGGAAGAATTAAAGGCGCTGATGATAGAGCCTCCCCTTTTACCTGCACTTAAATCTCCTACTAAAAATAATCCCGGAATTGAAGTCTCATATCCCTCTTTAACTACGGGCTGATCATCCTCTCCACTAAATTCGATTTTAAGAAGCTTTAAAAAGTTTTTTGGTGTCGAGCCGCCAAGGGCGTAAACGACATGTTCATACAGACGGTTAGGAATATTTTCCTCATTAAAAACCACCTCTACCATTTCACCATTAGCTTTAAGCTCACAAACATTAGAGTTTAAGATTAGCTCCGTCTTCTCCCTTTCACAAAGGGCCATAAGGGAATTAATATTAATCTCATTCATCCTTGCGAACGAATCCTTTCTATAAGAAAGATCGACAGCATTACCTTCTTGAGATAAGTACTGAACGTACTCTGAAGCAGAGTCCCCACCTCCTACAACTAGAACCTTAGCGTTTTCTATCTTTTTGCTAGTAATATCAAAATGAACTTTACCGTTTAATTCACTTGGAATTTTATAGTCGGGTTTATTGGGTTTTCCCATCATTCCAATCGCTATTATACAGGTCTTAGTTTGATACTCTCCCTTATCCGAAGAGACATAAAAGCTTCCGTCTTTTAACTGTTCAAGCTTCCAAACTGTTTCCTGGTATTTCACATTAATATTATGTTTTTCAATTGCTTGATCAAGATAGCTTAAGGTTTCACTTTTAGAATAGTCCGGAATACACATGACTCCGTTACAAACGGCTGCCTGCCCTTTATAATTAGCGGTTACCAATTTTTGTTCCGGATAGAACTTTCTAATCATATAGCTATGCTCTGGAGCTTTTTCCAAGATTAATACTTTATCTGAATCTATGCCAGAAGCTACAGCTTCAGCACCCATAGAAATTCCAGCGGGACCAGCACCAATGATTAGCATTTCAAGTGACATATTACCTCTTTGAAAAACAACGAAAAGTACATTTCGATTTTTCGCCTCTGTCATAATAAAGGGAAAGTTGCCAGAGATTACCACTCAATCTTTTAGTTAGGCATCTTGCTCCGTATAATTCGCTTTTTGTGATGGTACAGAAATGATAAGGCTTTTTCGTCACCTCCACTCTATCTTTTCCAGAGGTTGCAAAGTTAAAATCATCTACGACGACATTTCTGTAGGGATTCCATACTTCATGCCATTTTCCTGTTTTCTTACAGATGAGGAGACTATTTTTTTCATATCTCAAACTACCTACCTTTTCTTTGTGACAAGCACCCAGCTCACTGCCAATTTTGAGACTTCCTTGGACAGCCACTCCCTCTCCTGACCATCTCCCTACTGCTCCAATTTGAACCTTCTTCTCGTTGGTATAAATATTCGGTGTTCCCGATATATCATACCACCGATCTTTAACCTCACTGACGCTTTCCCCTTCAGTGTTAATTCCAGGAAGAGAAAAACAAGTCGAAATTTTTTTATTGTTATCTAGCAACAAATGCAGCTTCATCCGTTTTTCAACTTCTTTTCTACCTAGTGCGCTTTTAGATTTCTCAAAAACTATTTTAACAAAGGCTTCTCCATCATCGATACTCGCTTCTTGATCTCCCACCAAATAGGAAATGCTCTTTATCTTTATATTACTTTGTCCATATTTTTTACCCGCTAATCTAAACGGTTGATAATTGAGCTCGTTACTATCGGGGTCTGACTTAATCCCCTCAAGCTCCATTGGCTCATAGGGACTTACAAGTTCCAAAGTTGCCTTACAGACAGATGAGTCAGCCATTAAACTTCTTATATCGTCAAAGAGGTAGGTGATTTCAAACTCTTCACTTGAGCTTTTTCCAATCTGATTTTGGTTTTTCATTATCTTTAAACTGACAACGAAAATGCCGGAGAGCATTCCGGCCACAATCATTAACTGAACAAGAGAGAATCCGCCTTGTTTTTTCATAAATCTTTGACCGCCATATTAGAGAGAGCATATATTTTAGTTTCATGACAGATAGACAGTTTTTTTGTGGAGTTATCAAAGAAAATGACTCCATTACTATCCGATGTACAAATTTGCGTCTTCTTGTTTCTTAGAAGTAGCCCACCATTGATAGTCATTTTAGAGGGAACAAAATTAGTACCAACTCCAATATTTCCAGTCTCCCTCTTTAAATGCCCCGCTACAGATTCAAACTTTTTACTCTTAATTATCATTTTGCCGAGGCTACAGTACTCAACTCTTCCTAAGTTATCGGTCGTGGCATAAATCTTAATTTCTCTAGAGACAATATTCTTTTCTTCAAGGTCAGGTAAACCCTTATCAAAACTTATTCTGAAAATAATCGGTCTTTCTCCACTTCTCTTTTCGCCTACGGGGTCCACAAGTCTAAAGTCTGAAATCTTCAAGTCATGGGTTCCAAATGTTTTTCTACCATATTGAAATAGAGGAAAAGCTTCAATTTCTTCGATTTCATTGGTCTCTGGATATTGAACTACTTTCTTAACAACTTTGACGTCTCGACTCCCAATCACCTTATTTTCAAAAGTCGCTGAGCAAGCTTCCTCTCCCTTTAAGGCCAATCTAATATCATTCACAGTGGAAGTAATTTCAATTTCCTGAATAGCATTAATCAATTCGATTTGTTGTTTTTTAAAAATATTGAGACAAACAATGATTAGAGCTGCCAAAAAGCCCACAGACATTAATACTTCTAAACTTGATAAGCCGCGATCATTGTTCAATTAAAACACTCCACAGAGCAGTATTGGCCCCCACTTAATGTATTGAACTTTGATTCAATTCGCCAACTTGTTAAGCCTTGATGTTCTAATCTTCGAACCCTACAGCGGCTTTCAATATTTGACCTAAATTCTTTTAATAAGCAAATTCTATGTCGTTTCGTTAGTTTACTATTCTCATTTAAATTTGATGCTTCGATTCTATACACGGTAGGTTGGCTAAAATTATAAGGTAATTCTCCCAAGGTTCCCCACTCTTCGTAATTCGAACAAAAGTAAAGATCATCATATTTATCAGAGTATAATAACTGTCCAAACCGACCTTCATCACAAGGGGGCAACTCTCCTTTATAGGGAACTAATGTTAAATCCCCTAATACTGCTAATCCAGATCCAATTGTTTCTGCACCAAGTGAGAGACTAGATCCAAGATTTATTCCACTTTTGCTTGTAGCCCCTACAGAGGTTCCCGCGAGACTTGAAAGCTCACATTCTTTAATCCTCTCATTTTCAAGTTTGACTTTAATAGGGATTCTTTTTTTCAAAGTGATAGATTTTCCATCGGACTCTTCTGTTTCAAAAGTAACGACGAGGTTAGTACTACCTTTTTCAACCTTTACCCCGGGGGCAGTGTCTAGGAGGCTATAGTTTAAAATCTTAATATTTCCTTCGCCATACAGTTTCTTGGAAGAATCAAAAGTAAAATATTTTAAATAAAAAGAAGCTTCTTTATGTTTGCCTCCCCTAAATTCCTTTTTTAAAGAGTTTATTTTACGAACTGACTTTCTTGGGTTTAATCCATCAAAGGAAGCCTTACAGTTTGCTGGATCTTTTAATAGAAAGCTCATCTCATTAACTAAATAAGAAATTTCAAACTTCTGTGAAGTTAACTTGGCCACGCGCTCTTGATTTTTCATCATCTTCAAACCAATAACGGCCAAACCCGCAATTACTGAGGAGGCCAAAAGAATTTGAACATAAGAAACGCCTCTATCGCGAAGCAATAAGCTTATTGATTTCATTAGATTAAGTATAAAGAGGTGCCTGTCTCTGTTCAATCTTTAAAATAGGCAGTGACACATATCTAATATGTTGATTTTACAGAGTACTTTTTTAATCATCTAAAAAATAGATAGAGCCTATTTTTTGATAATTTTTGTCGGTTTTGTTAGAGTGCATCAACGAGGTTACGCAATACAGCACATCGGGGATATTTATGAAAATCATTTCTTTATTATTCATTACGAGCATTCTTAGCACTTCAGCATTGGCGGTAAGTCTTAAAGATTATACTCCCTTTGAATACGAAGTTCTTTTTACCAATCCAGTTTGTAAGCAATACTTTTATAATGAAACAGTTGTTAGCAATAGTGGTGACGAGCTTATTTCAAAAACTAAAGATGCCTATTGTAAGAGCTCAGACTCTTCTAAATCTAGGGCCCGCAAAAATAGTCCTCATAGAAGATTAAAGGACTGGATCAAAGATAAGAACACAAAAGAAATCTTTATGGCCTATTTAAGTTTTTCAAATGGGGACATTCAAAAAGAACTTTGCAATGCCATTAAGTATAGAAACGTTAAGGTTACTTTTGTTATTGACAGCAATAATGAGTCAGACCCAAATCGTATGGCGCAACTTAGAAAGCTAGGTAAATGTCGTCCTAAAAATGTCGCTCCAGGAAAGGCTAACCTTCCTGAAGTTCATACTAGTGGAAACAAGGGTGGTGCAAAGTATGCTCACAATAAAGTTATTCTCATCAACCCGTTTGATAAAAACGAAGTAAGAATTGGTTTTAGCTCTGGGAATATGAGTTCAGGGACAACGACTCACCATGAGAATTGGCATTTTGTAACAACTTCGCCTGACTCTTATTTTGCAAAAGCCCATTTATGTTTAAGAGAAGGAATTTTAAAGCATGACTCAGGAAAGAAAGCTTATACAAATTTCATCAGCCAATGCCGTAAGAAGATCCAGGTTGAAGAAGAAAGTGATATTAAAACTTTCTTTATTCCAGGTGAAGGAAGTAAAGCTCTTAGCACGATTAAGAAGGCCATAAAGTATTCAACAAATATAGATATGGCTGCGCACCGCTTTAGCTATACGGCTTTAATTAATGCCCTAAAAGCTCAATTAAAAACAAAGAGAACTGAAGTAAGGCTCGTTGCGGACGATGATATCTACTGGTCAGGTGTTTATAAAAGAGGCATGGGTAGAAATAGCCTAACGGAACTTGGAAAAGTTAGAAGTTTAGAAAGACTAGGAATGAAAACTAAGTACGTAGAAACATACACGGACAAAGTTTTTGAGCCTAAGTCTCTACAACTTCAACATAATAAATTTCTCATTTTCACGTATAAGAATAAAAAAGGTTCTGTCTTTACAGGTGCTGGTAACCTTACTGGCGCAGCCTTTAGCGTCAATTATGAGAATTTTTATTTTATTTCAATTCCAGAAGTATTTAAGGCCTATCAAGAGCAATACTCTCACTTTTGGAATGAATTGGCAGATAGTGCTAAGGATATGCCTTCTGAGTTAGTTTTACCTTAGTTTAATTAATTAAATTTACTATATATGCGAGGCAGCCCGAGTGAAAAACTCGGGCTTTCTTTTTTTGGCAGTTCCAGTTTTCCGAACTATCCTTAAAGCCTAACCCAATCCAAGGACGGAATGGAATGTCGCTGCTAAAACAAATTTTTATCGTCTCATTATTTTTGAGCTCAGTATCTGCCTATGCTGACTTAGAAGACTATTATCCCTCACAAGTTATTAAAGAATCTGGAAGCTTTGAAGAAGAGCTATACGAACACCTCTCAAATACTCACCGTGGAGGGATTAGTTACAAACAAGCGAGAATTGAACTTTTCGGAAATATTCATCTTCAAAAATCTGGAAAGAAGTACTTTGTTAAAGAAGTCTATTGTAAAAAAGAGATCGGATCTAAAGACGGAGTTGGCCCAGGTAGAATTCCAAATCATGCCATTATTAATTGCGAGCATACTTGGCCTAAGTCGCGTTTCAATCCCAATGAAAGTAAGAACAAACAACTAACAGATCTTCATCACCTCTACCCCACAGACTCTAGAGCAAATAGCACAAGAAAAAATCATCTGTTCTCAATGGTAGAGGGAAAGCCTCTTAGAAACTGTTCAGCTTCAAAGTATGGCTCTGGTCGATTTTCAGAGTACTTAGCTTTTGAACCCCCAGCTAACCACCGCGGTAATGTTGCCCGGGCCTTATTTTACTTTTCCGTTAGATACAATATCGAAATTGACGACGCCGAAGAACGTTACTTAAGAAAATGGCACGAGTCAGACCCAGTCGACTCTTTTGAAAGAAAGAGAAATGACTTAGTTGAAAAGTTTCAAGGAAATAGAAATCCATTTATAGATTATCCGAAATGGGTCTACAGAATTAAAAACTACTAATGCGCTACTTTTCTCTTCTTTTAATATTTTTCCTACTTCTTTCCTGTGCTCAAACGGGAAAGAAGAGAAACTCTACAAAAACCTATTCTGCAGATGTTGAAAAGAGTTTTGAAGAGATTGAAAAAGAAAAAGCGATTGAGCTATATAAAAAACTACGCTGGGACAATTGGAAAAAAATCCAAAGTAAAAGAAAGGCCCTTAGACGTTCAAAAGTAACTCGAAAAAAAACCCGGTACTATAAAAAGCGAAAGGTCGTAAAACGCAAGAGACCTGTAAAGCCTGCACTAGGTGCGGAGAAAGTAAAAGAGCTCCAAATAGAGATCTCTCAAAATATGAGTTTTTTCTGTATGGCAAAAAGAAAAGATTCTAGATTTAAAAATGAAAATGACTGTCACGCTTTTACCCAAAACGTATTAGATAGCTGTCAGGATAAAGTCGGACAACCTTGGGTAGATAGAAGCATCATTAACTGTGTTAAAAGAAAACTTCGTTAAGCCACTTTAGAAAAATCATCTGGAAAATAATTCTTTAACGCCTGTCTTTGCTTGATCGTCACTCTCATATCATCCTCTGAATATTCGGAAAATGAATCTTGATCAAGCTCAGTAGGAGCAAGAATAATCTGTTCACCTTTAGGATAAACACAGAGGTACCCACCATCCTTTGTTTCTTCAAGGATAACGACAAATTCACCTTTTAATGTTTTAACTGTTTCAAAGTTCATGCCTCCTTATCGGAGGCATGAAGCTTAAACTTTACCCTTACAACGGAAGTCTGTTGTACTGAGAGGCCTTAATGGCCTCCCTTTGGAGAAGAAACTCCTCTTTTTCTTTTTGGTTTAAAAATCCCTTTCTAGGACTTTTTTTAATTCTGAATAGGTTCAAGTCTAAAAATGAAGCAATTTTAAAGACAAAGAAATACCTTTTCATGAAAACCATGAAACCTCCGGTGTATTGTTGCTATTAGCCTTGACCTTTAATCGAAACTTAGATAAATTGTTATTGTATTAAGCATTTCTCTAAGTAAATCCCAATTAAATTTCAAAAAAAACAAGCAACGAGTAGTAATAAACTTATTTTTTTCTCATGAAAAACTGAGTTTGTAAACGGACTGTTTTGATAAAAAGAAAAATGAAACTTGGATTCTAAAGTCTTAGTTAGTTGAACTTAACCTTTTAGGAATTTTATATTCTAAAAAAACTTCTTTTTTAGCGACAGGATCAACCTTCTTTTCTTCACCCCAATCTAGGGAAGGCAGTGTTAGGGTTGTCACGATAGTTACCAAGAGGCCAATTGTTGTGATGAAAGTTAAAAGCCTTTGATTGTCGAGTTCCATACTAATCTTGTCGGGTATTTTTCCTAAAACTTTAGTCTTTTTTTAAGATTTCTTCACGTTTTAATGGGTTTTCACCCAAGAATCCGGCAAAAGCTGCCTATGGGACCTAGGTCCCTCTCATTTCCCCCCTGAGCACCGATAGGTAGATATACGCTTCAACCTGCAACCCTAACCCCAAGGAGGGATTATGAAGAAAGTATTGAGCCTACTTGTTATCACTGGAATGCTCGGAATTGTTCTTTTCGGACAAGGATGTGCCCTATTTCAAGACCCATATGCAATTGAGCATAAGGAACAAAATGATAATGCATGGTTAGAAAAAAAGCACGGCTACCGCGATATTGCTAACTACGAATCTGAAAAGTTCGAAGAAAATAAGCGCGATAATAACCGTTAAAAGTTTTGGTGCTCACGGGTTCTGGACGACCTGACAAAGTGAGCACCTAAACTTCTTTAGAAGTCCCAGCCGTCAGTCGAAGAACTCGTTAAATCATCAAAACTTAAATCAAAATAAAAAGTCTTGCCGTTTTTAGTGAAGGAAAAACATCCCTCTTTAGAAGCACTAAGATTAAACCCATGTCCCCAGTAGCGGTGATTATCATCGTAATCTCTACCTGTATTATGACTTGAGTCAGTTTCATGGAGAAGCTCAACTCGTCCTAATGCTTTATTATCTCCAACAAGATTTCTAGTATAGAAACGCCACTGTAACATTCTATCAGGGAGAGGCTTCTTATTTTCGTCCAACATCGTTAGCTGTTCAGCTGTATGGTATAGAATCTTAAGCTCCGGGTGGTTGATCATTAGCTCATACTTCTCCCCTCTTTTTGAGTTTGGCATTGGAGCAAGAACTTCTTCATAATATTTTTTAGGGATAAAGAAATGACTATGACCCATATCCGGAAAAATAACGGCGTCGATATAACCTCTTTTATAACCAACCTCAATATGCTTTTGAACTGATTCTAAAAATCTCGGGCTAAGTTTTACAAGAGCATCACCGCCAGAGACAGAAAGAGGCATCACGACATTCTTGCCATCAAAGAAAGCTCTATTTCTTAATCTCTTACCAGAATTATAAATCTCGGTGCTTTTTTCTTTAATTTGATTTAGGCTCATTCCCCAAGAAAAATCGTTGGAGTAAACATAGGGACCTACTGCTTCCTTTGAACAATGCTCAACCTTTAAGTTTGTGTAAGTTGAAGCATTTACGTTCAATACATTAAAAAGGCAAAGTACTACCAAAACGGCATAAATTCTTCTCTTCATCAGATCTCCAGTTAGGAGAAGCTAACAAAAAAAGCCACTCTAAGGTGGCTTTAAGAAATAATTATCTTTTGATTATCGTCACAAAATAAGACTACTTCATTGTGACGAAATTCAGATCAAATTCACTGGTTCTAGGAACTACATTTGAAAAACCATAATCAATATTTCCAGTAGTTACGTCTTGCTTATAAACAGGATTAGCAATCAGTGGAAGTTCTAAATCTATTAAATAAGCCTTTTCATCAATTCTAAAAACAAAAGCTTTCTCTTTAGTTTGATAACTCTCATCAGCTTTGGCCATAATTGCCAGAAGGGCTCCCTTAACTTCAGCTTCAGTTAGGCCCATCTCATGCTCAAAGGGCTGATCTTTTGTTTTTGATTTTCTATTAAAGACATGCTCAAAGCTTCTAACATGCATTTCAAAAGGAACACCGCTAACGGGCTTCATAACCTCAGAGCTATAAGAGTAGATATCCCCTTCATTGTAGAACTTTTCTCTAAACTCACCTTTTTCAACAAGCTCTTTAAAGCTCTCAAGCTTACTCTTTCCAGCAATTATAGCTGGCGCTCTACCAGGTCCTCTATCGACAACGTCCCCTGAAGTATTAACTTCGGTAACATGGTTAACGCCTTCACCGCACTTGATGGCACTTACACTAGAATTAATAACTGAGTCGACCTTATCGGCCTCAAAAGTTTTAATGAGTTTAACTGAATGCTCAGTTCTTGTTTGCTCAGCATTAGCGTAGGCCGTTTGAGCAGTTAGAAGTGTAAATACAAAGCTTATAAGTAGCTTTCTCATGGTGGTTTCCCCTCTCATTATCTTTCCCTTTTAATAAGCAAAGAAAATGCCAGAAATAGTGCTATAACCACCTGAAATTAGGATAAAGCACTCCATGGAATTGTGTACTTCTTACATACTGTCTAAAGACTAGACGGTTTTTGGCTAATGAAGGATTTGGGAAAGAAATTCCTTAGATCGCTCATGTTTTGGATTATCAAAGAACTCGTCCGGCTTGGCCTCTTCCACGATTTGCCCGTCATCCATAAAGACGACTCTGTCTGCCACTTGTCTGGCAAAACCCATTTCATGGGTTACACAAAGCATAGTCATCCCTTCCTCAGCCAGACTTACCATTACATCGAGCACTTCTTTAACCATCTCCGGATCTAAGGCTGAGGTTGGCTCATCGAAGAGCATAATTTTAGGCTTCATACAAAGGGCCCTGGCAATGGCCACCCTTTGCTGTTGACCACCAGAAAGTTGCCCAGGGTATTTTAGCGCTTGATCTGAAATCTTCACTTTTTCAAGAAAATGCATGGCCCTTTCGACGGCCTCTTTTTTACTTTCTTTTCTAACCCACATTGGAGCTAGTGCTAAGTTTTCTACAATACTTAAATGTGGAAATAGATTGAAATGCTGAAAGCACATTCCTACTTCAGCGCGAATTTTTTCGATATTTTTTAAATTATTTGTAAGCTCAGTTCCATCAACAATTATCTTTCCATTCTGATGAACTTCAAGTCGGTTAATACATCTAATAAGCGTAGATTTACCAGACCCCGATGGACCGCAAATAACAATTTTTTCACCGTTAGTTACTTTAAAGTTTATATTTTTTAGAACATGAAAGTCGTCAAACCATTTATTCATATTCTTCATTTCAATAATTGGATTTGTACTCATATCTGTACCTCTCGGTTCTTATGACCTCGGTGAAACTCTACTTCTAATCTTCGTGCATATTTGCCCATGGAAAAACAGAGAATAAAATAAATAAAGGCAGCGAAAAGATAACCCTCAACTGAGAAACCTAACCACTCAGGATCTTTCAAAGATGCCTTTGTAGTCGATAATAAATCAAACAAAGCAATAATGATGACAAGGGATGTATCTTTTAACATTCCAATGGCCGTGTTCACTGATGGAGGAATGACGATTTTTAAGGCCTGAGGAAGAATTATAAACCTCATGGTTTGAAAGTAATTCAAACCTAAAGCATCGGCTGCCTCATATTGCCCCTTCGGAATAGCAGCGAGGCCCCCGCGAACAACCTCTGCCATATAAGCGGAGATAAACATTATGATGGCAACTTGCGCTCTAAGAAGTTTATCAATGCTTACTCCTTCAGGCAGAAAAAGAGGAAACATCACTGAACTCATAAATAAGAGTGAGATCATTGGAACCCCACGTATAAGTTCAATATAAATAACACAGATACTTTTAATAAAAGGCATCTGACTTCTTCTACCAAGAGCTAACGCAATTCCAAATGGGTAGCTAATAAAAATTCCTACAAAAGAGAGAACTAGTGTTAGGGGTAATCCACCCCAAGACGTACTTTTTACGGGAGCAAGCCCAAGGCCTCCACTCATAAGTATCCAGCCCAGAATCACAAAACCTGCCCACCACTTTATAAGCTTCTTGCTCCAACGACTTGGCTCTTTTGACCACCACAAAAGAGCGAACATAAGAAACATAGTGAGAGCTGGTCTCCAGACCTCTTCTCTTGGATAAGGACCAAAAATAATATAAGTGAACTTCTCATTAATAAAAGCTAAACAGGCACCACTTCCCTCTCGGCAAGCGGCAGCATCTCCTATCCAAGTAGCATCCACAAAAAGCCAAGTAAAAATTGGCGTGAAAATTTTAATTAAACCTGCGATTAAAAAAAGAGAGAGAACTGTATTGGCCTTAGTGGAGAAAAGATTTTTCTTCATCCACTTGGCCATAGCCTCCATTCGTGGAAGCGTTCTTTTTTCTGGGTTTTTCGTAAATTTATAAACCACTAACGCTCCGTAAGCTTTATTTTTTTATTATACCAATTCATGGCAAATGAAGTTGTTAAACTAAATGTTAAGTAAACAAGCATAATCAGCCCTACCATCTCAATCGCCTGCCCCGTTTGATTCAAACTCGTATTGGCGACGGAAACAAAATCAGGATAGGCAATGGCCACAGCTAAAGAAGAGTTCTTTGTTAAATTTAGAAGCTGCGACGTAAGCGGTGGGATAATAACTCTTAAAGCTTGAGGAATAATCACAAGAGTCAGAGTTCTCCAGCCACTTAAACCAAGGGCCTCTGAAGCTTCCCACTGACCTTTATTTACAGAAAGAATTCCCGCTCTCACAATTTCGGCAATAAAAGCTCCCGTATAAAGAACTAGCCCCAGTAATAAAGAGATATATTCCGGGGAGAGAGTAAAGCCGCCTTTAAAGTTAAAGCCTTGCAGTGAAGGAACTTCAAACTTGGTAGGCATCCCACCAATCATCCAAACAATAAGAGGGAGTAAAATCAGTGCTGCTCCCATTATCCATTCAGTGGGTCTTTCAATTCCAAATTCTTCTTTTTGTTTTTTGCCCCAGCTAAAAATAAGAGGGATTATAACAACCACTGTCCCTAAAATTGTAAGAAGGACCCAGGTCCAAACAGGATGGGCTTCAAAGGCAGGAATAACGACTCCCCTATTTGAGACAAAAACTCCAGGCATTGGATTATAGGCCTGTCTTACACTAGGAAAAATTTCTGAAAATAAGGTATACCAAAAGAAAAGCTGAAGCAGCAGAGGAACATTTCTAACCATCTCCACGTAACCGCGAGAGATTCTTGAAACTAACCAATTCGAAGAAATACTTAGTATTCCAACAAGACCGCCAAGAAGCACAGCAAAGACATTGCCAACAACACTTACCTTTAAAGTATTTAAAAAACCTACTTTTAATGCTTTTCCATAGGACTCATCTGAAAAATAATCAATCACTGATTCAGAGATATCAAAACCAGCTTCTTGAGATAAAAACCCAAAGCCGGAGGCAATATTTTGTCTGGTTAAGTTGGCCTGGGTGTTTTTAAAAAGATAGTAGCCCACACCCCCGACGATTGCGAGGGTGACTCCTTGATAAACAAGAGATCTTTTTTTGGGGTCTTGCCAGAAGGGCGTCCTTTCCTCCACTAGCACCTATCCTTATCTAAGTGGTGGAGCGTACATAATACCGCCGTCTTTCCAAAGGGCATTAAGTCCACGCTCAAGTTTTAAAGAAGTTTTCTTACCAATATTCTTTTCAAAAATTTCTGAATAGTTTCCTACTTTCTTAACAATATTATAGGCCCAAGTTTCAGATAGGCCGAGGGCCTTTCCGTTACCTTTTGTTACTCCTAAAAACCTCTTAATATTTGGGTCTTTCGATTTTTTAAACCCATCAACATTAGAGCTAGTCATTCCCATCTCTTCTGCTTCAAGTAATGCATAAACAGTCCACTTAACTATATCAAACCATTTATCATCCCCATGCCTAACCGCTGGAGCAAGAGGCTCTTTTGAAATTACCTCAGGAAGAATAATATACTGACTTGGATTTTTAAATCTTGTTCTCTCTGCTGCAAGCCCTGAAGCATCTGTCGTAAAAGCATCACATCTTTTCTTAACGAAGGCCTGAGCAACTTCATCGTTTGCTTCATAAACAACTGATTTAAACTTCATTCTATTGGCCCTAAAATAATCGGCTAAACCAAGCTCAGTAGTAGTTCCCTGCTGAACACAAACGGTGGCCCCATTTAAATCTTTTGCTGATTTAATCCCATCACTTTTCCTTACCATAAAGGCCTGACCATCATAGTAAGTAACTGGAGCAAAGTTTAGACCGAGGCTAGTGTCTCTAGAAAGTGTATGAGTTGTCACACGAGAGAGGAGGTCTACTTCGCCAGACTGAATGGCCGTAAATCTTTGCTGTGAAGAAAGAGGCACAAAGGTTACTTTTTCAGGGTTTCCAAACATGGCCGCGGCCACTGCTCGACAAACATCAACGTCGATTCCCGTCCACTTTCCTTTTGAGTCAGGAACTGAAAATCCTGGGATACCTGTGGTGACGCCACACTTGATTTCCCCTCTTTTCTTAATCGCATCGAAGGTTTTACCAGCGTAAGCAGCCTGGCTAATTAATAATAAAACAAGGCAAAGGGCCTTAAAAAGGTTCATGGGTCTCTCCGTGATAATTTTAATCTACATATTAAATCAAATATTTATAAAGGTGCCATGTACTTTCTGGGGTGCCTCGCGTCACGTGACGAATTCTAAGTCCTTAAAACCTCAATGGGAACTGCATGGCACCATACGTCAGATGTAATAAGTTTTCATATGACTTTAATTAGCTCTAATGCCTAGAATAACAGCCAATCATTAAAGAACATATCTTTAAACACCAAGGAGGAAGATATGAGGACTATAAAGATGACCATGATGGGTCTTATCTTATTAAGTACAAGTGTTTTTGCAGATTCAAACACCATTCGTCTTTTATTAAGAGAAGTTCAATACAGCAACGATACTCCCGTTAGAGTGTCAGCAGTTGAAACTCTTAGGGACTTTATAACTGACAATGATGTTGAAAGAACTTTAATCAATGTTGTGTCTAATACTGCCGAAGATAGACTTATTAGAATGGCAGCAGTTAAGGCCTTAAGCCCAGAAGCTGATGAAAGAAATATCTATGACGCAATTGTAAGGGCCCATGATCAGTCAAGTGATACTGAGTTTAGAGCAACTTGTCTTCAGGCCATGTATCTTGCCGCTACAAAGAGCAACAATATCCAAAGAGGCTTAATCGCAAACCTTTTAAATGCCCCTGCAGTAGAGATAAGAAGGGCAGCAGCATTTGGATTGATGGCATCTACGAGTGACCGCAATGTTAGAGAATCTTTAACTAATGTGGCCATGAACCCAAGAAATGATGTTCGCCAAAGAGTTGAAGCTATCAAATCTCTTTATGCTAGAAGTACTGATAGCCGATTAAGACAAAATATTCAGGCAATTGCTGAGAATGGAAATGATAACTTAAACGTTAGAGTTGCTGCGATTCGTTTCATGACGACTTTTCCGCAAGGAACAAGAGCAAGGAATGTTTTAGAGAGATTGATTGAACTTGGTGGAGACACTAGAGTTCGTTCAATGGCAGCGCAGGCAGTAAGGTTCAACCTAAGAGAAGCTGATGTTCGTTGGTTTCATTTAACGACTGACCCAAGAGGAAACTTTTCAAGAGATCCTTTTGAGGGTGCTGAAGCCTTTAACTTCACAAAAGTTAACAAGTCACTTGAAAACGGTGGCGGCTTAAATTTTAACTAAGTAAACATGGCAACACTACCTTCTATAGAGGTAGTGTTGTTTTCTAAAACTCTCTATGGAAGGAGAGGTCCAAAGTCATAAGCTTCTACTCTCAAATGTTTCTTAAAAGTGTAAGAAAAATCATTATAAGGAGCTTGATTTGAGTACATACATCCCATCGCACTTATGGCCTCGCCTTCACTATCAGTAAAAGCAGGTAGCGCTAGAGCTGGCATATTTTCATCAACAACAATATAAGGAGTCCCTGCATCGTTTGCTTCTAAATAAGTTCTTCCACCATTGTCTGTTACATACTTAAACTCTCCGCAAACTTCATATGAATAAGATTCAGTTAAAAGTCTTTCAGGGTGAGCAGCATCGGCGTTCATTACATTAACTGATCTAGTTTTTAATACTCCATTATCCATATAAGATTGTGTACAAACTTCGATAGCATCATTTGGATAAGTTAATCTTCCCGGTGAAAAATAATATGTGGCCGAATAGTCATCTGCTGAAACGACATGAGTCGTATTCTCATCTTCATATAGTCTAATGACATTATCGTAAAAACTTGCATAAGCAATTCCACAAACTTCAGTTAGGCTTGGTCCCGGTGTTGGGGTTGGGGCCGGTGCTCCGCCAGGTGGTGGGGTATAACCAGGAAGAGTCGTTGGATCAACAGGATCGGAACTTCCAGTTGGACCGTTACTTCCATTTCCTGGAGCACCTGTATTAAATGTATTAGCTACGGGCTCTTCTTGTACCCCTTCACCACTTGTTTTAGGTGCCTCTGTTTTTCCACAAGAAACAATCAGTAATGATAGGGCCAATAGAATCTTTGTTCTCATAATTTCCTCTCTCAAAAGATATATAGGCTTTAAAGAGCAAAGATCAGGCCAAAAAATTGACTATAAATGCCTGAAATAAGGTTATTTATTTGTCCTTACTATGCTAGGCTGTCAAAATTCTATTCACCCCTGAAATTTTGTGGATAATAGGTTTCATAAATTAGGAGCTTTAAAATGGATAATTCTGAAACAGAGATCGAAATTGAAAATACTTTAATTTTAGTAAAACATGCCCTTCCAGAGTTAAACGAAGAAGTCGCTCCAAAAGAATGGCAATTAGGTGAAAAAGGTTTAAAGCAGGCAAAAAAATTTGCAGGTTTTGTTCAAGACAATCTAGATGTAGACCCTATAATTTATAGCTCTGAAGAAAGTAAGGCGATAGATACGGCAAAAGTTTTAGCCGAGACTCTAGGTCTGAATCATAAAACGAATCCTGATCTTGGTGAGATAGATAGAGCCCCCTCGAAAATTTTAGATGAGGAAGGTCATATAAGCAGGAATGAAGCCATCTTTAAGAAGCCTGCTGAAGCAGTACTCGGAAGCGAATCAGCCAATGATGCCTTAAAGAGATTTGAAAGTGGAATTAAAGAAATAATAAAAGATCCTCAAGAAGATGAACGCCTTATCGTTACTCATGGCACTGTAATAAGTTTATTTCTAGCAAAACATAATAAAGAAATTGATGCCTTTGATGTCTGGCAAAAACTTTCTTGTCCATCTTACGTGGTTGTTAGCTTACCTGAATTTAAAGTCCTAGAGCTAAACGGGCAGCCATTAAATAACTAAAACTCTGAGGCTAAGTCAGAAAGTCTTGATCGAATCTGCTCATTTGATAGATTATGCTCTGAAAGTGCATATTGATGAGACCCACAATGATTCGCAAACTTATCTTCTAAGTTAAAAGGATGCATCGTTGGTATTGGAATCTGTCTATCAATCATAAAATCAGTTAGGGCCGAAGTTAGTCCCCCATACCTTGTATGCTCTTCAAAACAAACGATCCTTTTATACTTTGGTAAAATTTCAGCTAGTGATTCATCTAGAGGCTTTAGCTTCATGATAGAAAGATGATTCACCTTAAACTCTTTAGCATACTCATGAATTATTCCGAGCATTGCTCCTGTTGTTACGAACAAAGTATCTGAATCTAAAACCTCATGGGTTAAATAAGGTTTTGTGCTAGTTAATTTTTCAGTATTGATGGCCGGGTTATCACACTTCCCAACTCTTAAATAAGTAGGTCCCTCATAGGCCATACTTTCATCATAACAAATCCGAAGTTCTTCCGGATCTCCCGGAGAATAAATTTCAATATGAGGTAGAGACCTAAGGCAAGAAACATCTTCAGCACAATGGTGACTACAACCAAGGACTGAGTAAACAACTCCTGCTCCGTCTCCAATAATTTTCACAGGTAACTTACTATAACAAACGTCTAACTTTATCTGCTCAATAACTCTCATAGGAATAAAACTAGCAAGTCCATAAACAAGAGTTTGGTGACCTACTTGAGTTAGGCCAGCGGCTAGACCAATCATGGCCTGCTCAATCATTCCGACATTTAAAAATTGTTCTGGTCTTGTTTTTCTAATCTCGTCAAATAGGGCGTAACCATGGTCACCGGTTAGAGCTACAAACTTTGGGTTATCAACAGCTGATTGAGTAATCTTATTGGATAGAACTGTACGCATTACTCTTCACCTTCTTGGAGCTCAGCCATGGCCTTATCTAAAGTTTCAGGGTTAAGTCTGGTATAATGCCAAATATTATCATTTTCCATAAAGCTCACTCCTTTACCTTTCATGGTTCGAGCAATAATAGCTTTTGGCTTTTGAACTTCTTCGTGGGTTTTATCCTTGAAAGCGTCTTCTAACAATTTTACGTTGTGACCATCGCATTCAATTGTATGAAAACCAAAAGACTTAAACTTAGCACCCATAGGCTCCAGATTAAGAATCTCATCGATTTCCCCCATGGCCTGAAGACCATTGGCATCTACAATGACAGTAAAGTTTGTTAACTTATGGTGGCCGGCAAAAAGTAAACCTTCCCAAATAGTCCCTTCATTTATTTCACCGTCTCCGACGATACAATAGACTTGTCTATTGCTTCCTTCTCTTTTTAGACCAAGGGCCATTCCAATTGCAACCGGAAGACCATGCCCTAAGCTTCCACCTAAAACTTCAATACCTGGAACTCTAGGTTCTCCTAGTCCATGAAGAAGGGATCCATCCGTAAAGTATTTATCAAAATGCTCCTGTTCAATAACTCCCATTTCTTTTAAACAGGCATAGATGGCCATGACCCCATGACCTTTAGATAAGGCCAAAATGTCTCGTGTCGGATCATCGGGGTTGGAGTTGTTAAAAGTCATGATCTTGTCGTAAAGAACAGAGCAAATTTCAACAAGGGAGAAGGCACAGGCAATATGAACAGAACTACCTGTATAGGCCATATTGATAATATGTTTTCGTAAGTTTTTTGGTTCTAAATTCATCAAACAAATTTTAGAGTTTCAATGCCGTTCTGTCTTGTAAATAAGTACTTAGAAGCTGAGGTGTTCCATTTCTTTAGCGATGCATTCTAAAGAGGTTCCCAAGGGAGAAAAGCCCAATTCTAGAGCTTCTTTTGAAGTTGAGTAATAATTCACTTTAGTACCTTTAAACTCCATTTCCTTGTACTCCACCTTTAATTGATGCTTTTGTTCAAAATATTCGATTATCTCGGATTTTTTAACCGGTGCAGCAGAGCTAAGGTCAAGAGCGCAGTTTATTTGTCCTTTCTCCCAAAGCATTATGGCCAGGTTTAGAAGGTCTACTGGATGTACATAGTCTTTTACAATATTTTGGGTACTCGTTACAAAGACTTCCTTATTTTTCAAAGATTCTATCAATTGAGAGAGAAAGTAATGGGCCCCGATATTTAAGTGCCTATGAAAGATACTAAAGAGTCTAACGTCTACAATATTTAGGTCCTTAAGATCTCTATGTTTTTTCTCAAAGAAAATCTTTGTCTTTGAGTACATTGAAGCTGGATCTCCAGATATATCCTCTAAAGAATCAGGCACATTCCAATCAATAGCTTTCGGGGCTGGCTCTAAGAAATCTGCGCCATATACTGCTCCACTACTTAAATTAAAAAACAAAGTTTTTGGGAAAGCCCTTAGGTTTTCTATGATAAGTTCATCAACATCACGATGACTCTTAAATAGTAGTTCTGGATTTTCCTGAATTACTTTTGGATCACAAACACCAGCAGCGTTAATAATAATATCGAATTGGTTAGACTTTATTTTATTTAGTTCAATGGTATCAAAGTCGTAATCGTTTTCGTTAAGAAATTGTTGAATCTGGTCAGTGCTTCTTGAAGAAAGAGTAAGTTTAAGATCTTCTCGTTTATGGGCCGCACAGATAAGGCCTTTTCCTACAAATCCAGTAGCTCCAATTAGGCAAATCCTAGGTATCAAAGTTTATCCTCTCTTTTTCAAACACGTGAGGTCTACCTTGAACTTTAGTATGTATGAATCCGATATATTCACCAAGAATTCCGATAAAAAATAGCTGAATCGAAGCAAAGAGAAAAAGTCCTATCACTACTGGAGCAACTCCAATTTCAAATTTATCCCAAAACATTAGCTTATAAACAAAGTATAAAAGAGCGACAAAAAAACATGCAGCAGAAAGTAGAAAGCCAGATAGTGTTGCGATTCGTAGAGGGATTTTAGAGTGATTCGAAATCCCAAGCATTGCCATATCGTATAGTGTAAAAAAATTGTTCTTTGTAATTCCCCGCATTCTCGCTGGTTGAGTATATTCGATGGTCTTAATATCGTAACCAATCTCAAAAACTAGCCCTCTTAAATAGGGGTAAGGATCGTCTAAGCTTCTCATAGCATCGATGACACGTTTATCGTAAAGACCAAAACCCGTATAGTTTTTCTGAAGTTTGATCTCTGAAAGTCGATTAATAATTCCATAATAGACCTTTCGAATGAAAAACATCGTCGGTGATTCAAGACTTTTTGTCTTTGTCCCAATGACCGCATCATGCCCATCTTCCCAGCCTTTTAGAAACTCTAGCATAAGTTCCGGTGGGTCTTGTAAATCGGCGACTAAAAGAATAACCGCGTCCCCATTAGCCTCCAACATGGCATGGTATGGAGAACGAATATGCCCAAAGTTACGGCTATTAATAATCACTTTTACACGTTTATCTTTCGCCGCTAAATCCCTAAGCATAGATTGCGTTTTATCTGTGGAGTCGTTATCAATGAAAATATGTTCGTATTTATACTTCTCTAGGGGTTCGAAAATATTCTTAACCGCCGCATAAACAGCATCAATATTATCTTCTTCATTGAAACAGGGAGTGACGATACTTATCAATTTACTCATATTCCTTAACTCTCCAAAAACTTCTTCACCTGGGTTTTGAATCTCGCTTCATTAAATTTGACTACACCTCGACGTAACTCTTCAGACTTATCAGTCCAAGATTCATTGGAAAGGCTAGGTAGTTTTTTAAATAAATCATTTAAGTCCTCAAAGGGAATCAGTCCTGTTAGCTCTTTTGAGGATTCTTCATCGCCATTTTTAAGAACGGGACGACCACTTGCAAGACACTCAAGCGCAAGAGGTGAATAAGGATGTTTATCAAAATCGATAAGTCCTGCTGCAGATGATAGAAGTGGAGCTAGCTCCCCATGACATTTTTCACCAAAAAAAATATCTTCCCCAAGTGCTTTTTTTAGATCTGCTAAATGCTCATCTGAACCGATAAATTTAAATTTTAATTTTTTCTTCTTTAACTCGTCCGCTATTTGTTTAGCCCTTTGACAGTTCAAAGAGTAGGCATTAACTAAAAATGCGGAATGAGTAAATCCCTTTGCTTTTATAACCTTGAAGTCTTCAATTTTCACAAAAGGCCTTAGTACTTTAGACTCTCTTCCTATTTCTTTAAGCGACTTTTCAAGCTCGGGAGTTTCAACCCAAAGAGTTCTATTATCTAGCAAGTTCTTCTTTTTCCAACTTTCTAAATAAGCCGAAAATATTTTGTTCAATATGCCCTTACTGCCAGAATCTCCTCTCACATCAAGTAGATAAGAAAACCTCTTCGTTTTTTTACAGGTTTTCAGCCCGTGACTTAATCCACTGGAGACATCAATAAAAACATCTAGACTACAAGTAATATGTAGGTTTTTAGCTGCAGTTGGAACAAGATATGAATACTTTTTTAAATCATCGTGATTTGAAACTTTATGGCTTAAAAATGTTGAATGAATCTTCTTTCTTTCAAGTGGTCCTAAGACCTGCTTAGGTCGATGGGCCAAAGTATAAATTTCTGCTTCCGGGAAAAGTGCACATAGTGCCTCAACCATCTCAATAGATTTGTCTCTTTCTAAAATATGATCGCAGCCTATCCCTATTTTCATTTTTTTAAGCTCTGGAAGTATTCAGCTGTTTGCTTAATACCATCTTCAAAGCTCACAAGCGGTTTATAGTCTGAGACACTTTGAAGTTTATCTATATTAGGTCTTCTTCTTTTTGGATCATCTTCAGGTAGACCCTTAAAGCTAATTTTAGACTCAGAACTTAAAAACTTTTTAATCGTTTCAGCGGTATCTAAGATGGTGTACTCGTCAGGGTTTCCGCAATTAAAAGGAGTATGATCCTTTGAGAACATCACATTATGAATAGCGTTAACAAGGTCTGTTACAAAACAAAAGGAGCGAGTTTGTGAGCCGTCACCATAGACGGTAATGTCATCTCCCTCCATGGCCTGATTAATAAAATTAGGAATAACTCTTCCATCATCCGGTCTCATTCTTGGCCCATAAGTATTAAAAATTCGAATGATCCTTGTATCTACACCGTACCTTCGATGATAACTCATGGTTAAAGCTTCGGCGTAACGTTTGGACTCGTCATAACAAGATCTTGGTCCAATAGGATTTACACACCCCACATATTCTTCTCTCTGTGGGTGAATCTCTGGATCTCCATAAACTTCAGAAGTAGATGCCTCTAAGAATCTCGCTTTCTTTTCCTTAGCGAGTTCTAGTAAATATCTTGTTCCTTCTGAGTTTACTCTCATAATTTCAAGAGGGATTTCTTTAAAGTCTATCGGTGAAGCCGGCGAGGCCAGTGAGAAGATATAGTCGATCTTAATGGCCGAGAAGTCTGGCAGTGATTCATAAATATTACATTCATGAAACTCAAAGTTTTCATATTTCGAAAGCAATTCAATATTACTTCTAGAGCCCGTAATAAAATTATCTAAACCAATAACTTTAGCCCCTAGCTTTAAATAAAACTCACTAACATAGGATGGAACGAACCCAGCAGCGCCGGCCACGAGAATTGTTTTCCCTTCTAAAGTTTCTGGAAGTTCTACTCTTTGAACCATATTTTCCTCAATACCTTTTAACCTGTATCACAGTGGATCCCAATAATAAGAGTCCACCCCCAACAATTTGGGTTATATCTAAAGTCTTCCCTAAGAATATCCAATTCACTGTTACAGCGCAAAAAGGAAAGAACATTTCTGCTAGTGCACATAGCCGAGCGGATAGCTTCTTAAGGCCGTGATAGTAAAGCCACATCCCTAGTAATCCAGAAATGGCCACCAGCGCCAAAATTTTGCCCCAAACCTCTGTACCGGTGGCGAGCCCCTCTCCTTGGCTTATGAGGACCGGAATTAAAGCTATTGCTCCTAGCCAAAATCTTCCTCCCATAACCTCAAACTCGCTATAGCCTTGTAATTCTAATTTTTTTCCAAAAACCGTTGATGCTCCCCAGCTAACCACTGCTATAAGTGTTAACAGGTATCCCCACATGGCGGTCTCGTTACCAAAGCTTGCTCTAAAATCAAGCTTCATTAGCCCAGGAAAAATATCTTGATAACTGATAAGAATGCCACCGATTAAACAAAGAAGGGCCCAAGATAAAAACTTTTTTTGAACCGGCTCTTTTAAAACAATTCTAGCTAAACTTACGGCCACCAATGGTTGTAACTTTTGTAAAAGAATCACCAAGCTTGGATTAATTTTAGAGAAAGCCGCTGTAAAGGCTAAGGTGCCAAGAGCAGAGCCCATCCCACCAATTATTATAAAGCTAAAAATATGACTAACTTCCATTTTCCAAATTTTCTTAACCGACTTGAAAAAAAACGGAATAAATAAAACTGATAAAATTAGGTGTTCCCCAAAGACAATCTGAAGAGCAGAAGCCTCTCCAAGAAGAGGGTATCTAATTAATGTATCTACGGCCCAAGTGCTACAAGCTAAAACAATGAACAAGATTCCCATTAATGAATCTCCCCCATAATTGTCGAAAAGACTTCTCTTGCCCTAGCCGATGCTTTGGCTTTCTTTATTTTCTTTCTCTCTTTTCTCTTTCTTCTTTCCTCTTTAGTTAGCTCTACAGTGGGAAGTAAGCCAAAATTTATATTAGAGGGAGTCGGTTTTGAAACCGTCATAATATAATTTACAAGGGCTCCGATACCTGTCTCAACTGGAAACCTGAAACTTTCTTTACCATTTATCTTTCTCCAAATCTGGCAAGCGACATATAGTCCCATAGTGGCTGATTCCGTATAGCCTTCAACTCCTGTCATTTGTCCTGCGAAGTGTAGCTTAGGAAATTCTTTTGATGAGAGGTCAAAATTCAAAAGTTTTTTAGCGTTTAGAAAGCTATTTCGATGAACCGACCCAAGATGAATAAAACTAGCTTCTTCAAATCCTGGTAAGGTTTTAAAGACTCTAACTTGATCGGGGTATTTTAATCTCGTTTGAAAACCGACAAGGTTATAAGCACTTCCAAGTAAGTTTTCTTTTCTAAGCTGTATACAAGCATACGGTCTTGAGCCGTCTTCTTTTTCAAGACCTATCGGCTTCATTGGTCCAAAGCGAGGTGTATCTTCCCCTCTTTCTGCCATAAGATCAATTGGAAGGCAGGCTTCGAAAAACTTTTCTTCTTCAAAATTTTGCGCTGGAACTTTTTCAGCTTCGATTAAATCATTTATAAATTTTTGATAAGCTTCTTTTTCTAGAGGAACATTTAAATAATCTGCCTCTCCCTCGCTTTCATCGTAAGGCTTATGGCGATCTTTAAAGTACATTTTGGAAAAGTCTAGTGAGTCGGCATCAACAACTGGAGCGATGGCATCGTAAAAATAAAAATCATCACCGCCAATATTATCAGTAATCCACTGGCTTAAGGGTTCAGTGGTTAGTGGTCCTGATGCCACGATGATAAATTCGGCGTCGTATTTCTTAGCAAACTTAATGGGGTCAGCGACTTCTTCATTTAAAATTTTGATATTCTTATGTTCTTCTAATCTATTAGAAACTGCTGCGGAAAATTTATCTCGATCCACGGCTAAAGCATCTCCCGCTGGAACTGCATGCTCGTGTCCTACTTCTAAGATCAATGATCCAAGGGCCTTCATTTCATTCTTTAGGAGTCCGTGACCGCTATCTGGGTTTAGGGATTTAAGTGAGTTTGTGCATACAAGTTCAGCAAAGGTATCAATCTTTTGAGCCGGTCCTAATTTTTGTTTTTTGACTTCCGCCAAAATAACTTGGACCCCTTTGTTGGCCAAATACCACGCAGCGTCTGAACCAGCAAGGCCAGCACCTACGACAAGAACTTTACTATCGAGTGTTTTCATGTGAAAAACGTTTAGTTACAAATGGTTAACTTGAGGCGCACTCTACCGCTACGGGAACGGCTATGCAAATTCATCTTCATCAAAGCCACCATATTTTGGCCGATACAGAGCAGATATTTAAATACTTAGATGAAAATTTCTTGGTCAAGAAGCCTTTACCTGGAATTCACCTTCTTCCTGAGCTATTTCTAACTGGTTACCCTCTTCAGGACCTCTGTCTTCAAAGAACCTATATAGAAAAGTTTACGAGTTTACTTAGTAAGATTGACGCATCGAAAAATGAGCTCTGGGAAGAAGATACTCTGATTTTAATGAGTGGTCTTGAATACGAACTAGAAGGTTCAGGACTTCCGAATAAAATCAAAAATGTTATTTATGCCTGGGAAAAAGGTAAAAAGTTAAAAAGTATTTACACGAAAAGGCTTTTACCAAACTACGATATATTTGATGAAGAAAAATACTTTACTCCAGGTGATAAACCGGGACTTTTAAGTTTTGCTGGGAAGTCTTTTGCCTTACTTATCTGTGAAGATATGTGGCATTCAAGTACTCATGAAATGGACCCAGTTAAAGAGCTTTTTGAACTTAAACAGAATAAATTAGAGTTTGATGGTGTCCTCAATCTTTCTGCTTCTCCTTTTCATATAGGAAAAAAAGAAAAGAGAATATCTCGAGCAAAAGAGATTTCTCAAATTCTGGAAGCCCCATTTTTCTATGTGAACCGAGTTGGCGGTGAAGATGAAGTTCTTTTTGATGGATCTAGCTTTGCAGTCAATGGTCAAAAACTAATCGGAGTCGCAAAGTCCTTTTGTGAAGATTTTTTGACTGTGGATTTGGAGAAATTCTCCGGTGAAAGCTCTGTTCCTAAAGATACAAAAGAAAATACCTGGGAATCTCTTTTTGACCCTTCTCTGGAAAAGACAGAGACTTTACCAAAGTTAATACCATTATCAGATGAAGACTGTTTTCAAACCTTTGAAGCCTTAAAGTTTGGCTTTCAAGAGTACTCTAAAAAGTGTGGCTTTAATAATTTTACGGTTGCTCTATCTGGTGGAGTGGACTCGGCACTCGTTTTAACTCTTATTAAATTATTTTTAAAGGAAGGCCAAAGGCTTGAAGCCATATATATGCCTAGTATCTACAATCGTGAAATAAGCTGGGAGCTATCTGACCGGCTTTGCGAAAACCTAGGTGTGAAGCTAACCAGCTTTCCCATTAAATTTTTTCATTCTTCAGTTAAACTTGGTTATAAGGATGCTTTTGGCTCAGAGCTTGATGGCCTCGCTGACGAAAATATACAAAGCCGCCTGAGGGGATCACTACTTTATGCGAGAAGTAATCATATAAATAGTATGGTTATAAATACTTCCAATAAAAGTGAATTGGCCGTGGGCTACTCTACTCTTTATGGAGATAGTGTTGGAGCGATTTCTTTACTCGGCGACCTCTACAAATCTGAAGTTTTTCGACTATGCGAGTTCTTAAACAAAAAGTTTGGTGGTCTAATCCCTCAAGGCATAATTGATCGACCTCCTTCAGCAGAACTAAGGGAGGATCAAGAAGACCAACAGAGTCTACCCCCTTACGAAAGACTAGATGCAATTCTAGAAGGTATTCTAAGCTATAGGCTTAGTAGTGAAGACCTGATTGCTAGTGGGTTTGACAAGCATGAGGTTGATAAAACTTATCAACTTTATAAACGAAGCGAGTATAAACGAGCTCAATTCTGTCCCATTATCAAAGTGAAGCCAAAAAGCTTTGGGTTTGGTTATAGAGTCCCTATTTGTAAAAGATGATTTACCTAGTCTAAAAAATGAATGATATAGTTTACTCTAACTTACGGAGTAATAATGGCAAAAAGAACTTCAGCATCAATTATCAAAACTTGGTCTAAGATAAAAAAAGAGGTTAAAGGGCTTACTAAAAGTAAGAAACCAGTAAAAGATGCTCAAAAAATCTTAAAAAAGTTTGTTACTCAAGCTGAAAAAGATATCAAGCAAGCCGTTGAAAAAGATATTCCAAAACTTGTAAAGAGATTCAAAAAAGAGAAGAAAGACTTAGAGAAGACTGTAGAAAAAGTCGTAAAAGGTGAAATTAAGAAGGCCCAAAAGTCTCTTAAGGAATTTAAAAAAGAAGTCAAAAAGTATGATGTAAAAATCAACCTAGTCCCTCCTTCCATAAGGGCGACTAAAAAGACTACTGCTGCAAAGAAAAAAGTGACAAAGAAAAAGCAAACCAAGAAGAAAGCCAAGAAAAAAGCGACTACCCGCAAAAAAGCAACGAAGAAAAGGACATAAATACCCTATTTTCTTTACCCATTGCGCGTATATAGCTAGTCTGTAGCCCATGCAAAATACCCTAGAGAGACGACTCGGACTGTTTTCCGTTGTAACAATTTGTATTAGTTCAATGCTTGGATCTGGAATTTTTGTTCTTCCAGGCCTTGGCTTTGCAATTACCGGTCCTTCAATTTATTTAGCCTATTTATTATCAGCACTTTGTATTCTTCCAGCGGCCATGAGTAAGGCAGAACTGGCCACGGCCATGCCAACAAGTGGTGGAACTTATGTTTACTTGGAAAGAACATTTGGCCCCTTGGCCGGAACCGTTTCAGGTTTAGGGCTTTGGCTTTCAATTCTTTTAAAAGCAGCTTTTGCGCTAATTGGGATTGGGGCTTATATGTCGGTCATATCGAGTCTTCCTTTGAAACCAACGATATTGAGTTTCTTGGCCGTTATCGCTTTTATAAATGTATTGGGAGTTGGGAAGGTTTCACGGTTTATGACCGTCATCCTTTTTATTTCTATTGCGGGTATGACTGCGGTTGATGTTCTTGGAATCTTTACCTGGAAATTAAGTAATTTAAAGCCATTATTCCCTAGAGGCATGATAGGCCTTGGTGAAGCGACGGCATTAGTTTTTGTCTCCTTTGCGGGTGTCACAAAAGTTGCTGCTATTGCTGAAGAAGTAAAAGACCCAGGAAAAAACCTAAGTCGGGGAATTCTATTATCTCTTGTAATTGTAACTGTCCTCTATTGTGTAACTTCACTCGTTATGGCCGGGAACTTTTCTTACCTAGAGCTGGCCGGAGACTTAAAGCCTGCCTATACCTTAGCAACTAAAGTTGGTGGGCCGATCTTTGGCTCAATAATTGCGGTTATAGCGATCTTAACAATGGTTAATGTTTCAAACGCTGGTCTATTGGCCGGCTCAAGATTTCCATTTGCGATGAGTAGAGATAAGTTATTACCCAGTTTCTTAGGTAAACTACATAAAAAGTTTTTAACTCCTATTTCTTCTATTATCTTATCTTTTTTAGTCGTTGCCTTTGTTCTCGTTTCTTTTGACGTAACAAAGATTGCAAAGATGGCATCGGCGTTTATGATCGCCATTTATATGGTTGAGAACATCTCCGTTGTTGTCTTAAGAGAAAGTAGAACTCAGTGGTATAAACCTGTATATAAAGCCCCACTTTATCCATTCTTACAGGTTTTTGGAATCATCTCAGGGTTAGCTCTTTTAATAGGAATGGGGATTTTAGCTCTTAAGTCTCTTGCTTTTATCTCAGCTCTTGGGATTATTTTATACTTTGTTTACAGTCGAAGAAAAACAGACCGAAAAGGTGTTGTCGGTATCAGAGGAAAAAGAACGGACCTTCTTCAAGAGCAAATGGCACCTGGGGTTACAAACTCTAGTTATAAAAGCATGGACTTGTCTCGAGATGCGAGGCTAGTCGTTTCATTATTTGGAAAAGAAAGAAGCCCTGAAATGTTAATTGAAATGGGTGTTGCCTTAGCGGAGCATGGAAATCTTGAAGTGGCTCATATTTTAGAGATACCAGAACAGGCATCTCTCCACGACATCATTGAGGAACCAGCGGAGTTAAGATCACTTAGAAGAAGAGTCATTGCTATGGCCATCGAAAAGAAAGAACCAATAACTTTCGACCCGGTTGTAAGCCACGATATGTCCCGAACAATCTTTGAGATTTCACAGCGCCTACATTGCCAATGGCTTTTGATCGAATGGAGAGGCCGTAATAGAGGTGCCCTTACTTTTCACAACCCTATTGGTTGGCTTAAGTCACATTTGCACTGTAACTTGGCAGTCTTTAGAGACTCAGGAGTTAGGTACGTAAGAAAGATAATTGCTCTTATCGCAACTGATAAAAATGACGCCCTCGTCTTAGAGACTTCAGATCATCTTGCAGAAGTAAATAGAGCAGATATAACTTTGATTAGATTTGCTCATGATTCTGTAAGTGAAGAGAAGAAAAGATATGAGCAAAGTTTTTTAGACGAACTGGCATCAACTCTCAAAGCACCTACTCATACAAAAGTTTTGACTGGAAAAGATGAAATTCAAGCTGTCATTTCTGAAACAGTAGAGTTTGATCTTTTGGTGTTAGGAAGTACTGACCATTCCATTAAAAAAGCGTTTCTAGGTTCTAAAGATGATCAGCTTATCGCCAAAGCAGCATGCTCAGTTTTAGCTGTTCATAGCTCTTCACTTTAAAATTGAATTAACACAGAAGACTTCTGAACTTTCCTCGTTATCACCTGGAAAAATTGAATATCTTAAAGTTCTCCCAAAAGAACGATAAAGGACATCTTCGAGAAACTCTGAAGAATCTGCGGGCTTGCCACAACCAAGCTGCATATTAAAATCATCAAAATTTGCCTCTAGACCAAATAGCTCATCGAGATAAACTGTTCTAAGCATAGGATAGTCTGTGTTTCTTTCTTGAGAAAAGTTCATTAGACTTTTTTCTTCTGTATGATCTCTTCCTAGCAAACAGTGAGCTAGTTCGTGAAAGACAACGGCCTCTATATAAAAAAGATCTTTTTCTAAGATATCAGGGTGAATAAGTATAAACTTACGATCGTAATTTTCCTTATTAAATAGATTATTCGCAGCCGCAGAAAAAGCATTTCTCCCCATGCCTGGAATGGTGCAAATACCATCTGAGCCTTCTCCAGTTTCACCAAATGCTATTGGCAAAGAAAGTTCACCATCGGTAATCTCAATACCTCGTTTTTTAGCCTCCTCTTGAAACTGAGACTTATAAATATTGAAACGAGCATCATTCGCAGGGGCCTTTCTTTGACCACAAGAAGTTAAAAGACCTAAGAAGACTACTACCAAAACTAAAAATTGCATTCCGGGAAACTACGATAGAATAGAGGGGACGTCTATGGGTCTTGTAATAAAGATAACTAAATAAAATCAAGCACTTAACTGGTGCTAACCTCTTCCCTAAAAGGTCGCCAATTACCTTGCCAGACGTTTAAGGAGCCACTTCTAATGGTCTTACTTCTCGAATGAAGGTCTATTGCACAGTAAGTGAGATTGGCTGCTGACTCATGAAGAGCAGCATCCATTGATGGAATCATATTCCAAGTTCCGGTATTGAAGTAATATTTCCCTTCTGGAAACCTTCTCCACTCTTGCACATGAGTATGACCCATAATTACGGTATGAAGATCGGGGTTTCGTTTTAGAATACTTTTAGCCTTTTTTTCATACCTAGGATAAATGGTTATTTGCTTAAGAACTTTTAGAGTGGTCTGAAAGTTTCTATTTTGTTTGGTATAGGTATCAAAATTTGTCCTTACAAAATACTTTAGGACGGTTAAAAACATTCTAAAAAAATAAGCAAAGTCGTTAAAGAAGGACCATTTTATATAGCTAGACATTGGCCTAACTTTATCAATCATTGGCCTTTCTTTTTTAAGCATGGGAAGCACGTTTATACAAAACAAGCTCCCCCACGGTAAGTTTAAGATTTTTTTCCCATTTGGCCCATCTAAAAAAAACTTATGAGGAGGCACGGTATTAATAACTTCAAAACGGTGTCCATGTTCAATATGAACACCATCAATGATTAGTTCAAAAGCAAATTCGATTCCCTCTCCAACCATGTCCTTTAGTTTTCTTTGAGCCTCATCAAAGGCTATGCCTGAATCGTGATTACCTATGACATAAGTAATTTTTTTATTTGGTGTCGATAGGAACTTTTTAAGGGCATCAAAGAAGATCGGATGTCCCTTTTCGATTTGCTCTATCGCCCTAACAGTTGTTTCTCCATCAATGATACTTGAAAAAACTCCGTCTACATCAATTTGAATTAAGTTTAAAATATCGCCATTAAGAACCAGATGACAGTGGGTCCAATAATGTTTCCCAGAACTATAATAATCAGTAAATTCTTGGAAACGGTCGTCCTCAAAAAAGTCTTCTAGGATATTTAATTGACCATTTTTTAGGAATTTACCTTTCCCTAAATGGAGGTCACTTACGACTAACAAGAGCATAGATTATCCAGAAATAAGTTTACCGGCATGACATACTTGTCCTCTACCCGCTTCTTTGGCTTCATACATCATTTTATCTGCAATATCTAAAATCTCTTCTCTAGTTTTTGCATCACTTGGAAAGCCTGCGACTCCGATAGAGACTGATAGCTTAAAACTCTCCGTACCTTTTATTTCATCCGATTTGGCATTAGTGAATTCATTATTTTTTACGGCATTTAAAATTCTTTTTCCTACAATCTTTGCAATTTCGGTATTTGAATCTGGAATAATCATGACAAATTCATCCCCACCATACCGATAGATCATATCTGTTTCTCTTAAAACTTTCTTCAATAGGTCAGCAAGCTCATGTAATAGATGAGTTCCCACCATATGCCCATGACCATCGTTAACAGACTTAAAATGATCTATATCGATAAAAAGTACAGAAAACTCTTCTTTGTAGTCTTTATGCTTAAGAATCGATTGATCTAAGTCCTTAAAAAGCTTTCTTTGATTGTACAACCCTGTGACATCATCAACATGGGCGAGATCTTCCATTTTTTTTAGTTCTGAGAAAGAAGAGACTATCGTTTCAAGGTTAGAGAGGTATCTCACCATATAGTCTAGAATTTCAGCATCTAGCTTTTCTTTTTTATATAGAATGCCGAAAAAAACTTGTTGATCAGAGTGACCACAATAAACACTATAATAAAAACCATTTCCAGAGTCGTACTCTTTCCAGCTCTTAAAGATAGGCTCACCTTCACAGGCCTTTAAGAGGTTTAACTCCACCATCTCTGCGCTGAAAGGGTCCTTCCCCACAAAATTTCGGTTCCACAGAGTTCGGCAAGCCTTTGCTAATTCCTTTGAATGAATCTTCGAACCATCTCTAGGTTTTGCAAAGACAACCATTGGAGAAGTTTCCATTCTTTTTTGAAAAAACTTATCTAACTCACCATAAAGTTCTTTACCGCCTTCTAGCTTTGAGAAAGAGCACATGAACTCCATTAATTCGTTTAGTGGTTTTGGAATATCCAAAAAAATTCCTCTATCTTTATAACTTATCTATTTTATCTAAAACACTATCATCAACATCAGACTCAAGAGACTTTAGTGAACCTCGTAAAGTTCTCATAATTTTTTCAAGTCGTTCCTCGACCTTCTCTTTATCTTCTCTCGATTTTATCTCACGAATACTAGCATTTTCCATATTAAACTCAAGAGCATCAATCTTTCGCTTTAAGTCGAGAATCTTCATATCTCTACTTTTAACCTGACTCTGAGAGTCCATCGTAACTAATTCTAATTGACTCTCAAGTTCTTTTTCTCTTTGCTTAACCTGATTAATATCTATTCTGACTTTTTGATTAAGGCGATCAAATTCTTTTTGAACACTTCTAGAACGCTCTTCAAAGATTTGTTTCTTCTCTTCACTTAAACGAAGTTGATATTTCAGTTCATCGACTTCGTCATGACTACGTTTTTTCAAAATTTGAATTTCTATCTTTGCCTCATCTAACTCCGCCTGAAGTCCAAGCCTTTCTTGGTCTCCAAGTTTTGAGTCAGTTTTAAGCTCATGAATCTCTTTTAACAGCTCTTCTCTTTCTTCTCTTAGCTGCCTTATGGTTCCCTGCAATCTAGCCAATTCAGTTTGATTAAAAGCTTCCGCCACCCTTTGCTCTTCTGGTGTAATAATAATTGGCTCATCGACTACTGGCTCAGGAGTAGCTTCCGGCTCTAGTGAAGCTTCTTCCTTAGGTGCAGGTTCAGCTGCTACCTCAGCGACTGGAGCCTCCTCTACCGGTGGCTCAACGACCTCGGTAACCGTGGCATCAAAATCAACTTCTTCTTCATCTTCTTCTTCACCAGAAAGGTCCAATATTTCATCGTCTTCATCCTCATCAGAAGAACTCGAACCAGGTATAGGTGCTTTAAACTCTCTTAAACTATCATCTTCTGCACTGACGACCATTGTAGGATTGGTCTCCTCAGCAAACTCATCTAAATCATCCTCTGCTTCCCCTAAATCTAAAACTTCAGAGTCTGTTTCAGTCATATCTGGCGCTTCTAATTCACCAGTCCCTTCATCTGAGAAGTCTAAGACTTCTGATGCATCCTCTTCATCGTCTCCAAAGTCTAATTCTTCATCATCTTCAGTTTCATCTTCAGAGAATTCTGCAGCAATATTCAACTCACCTGAATCCTCGTCCGCATCGGATACGATATCTTCTAGAACCGCGCTGACTTCATCCTCTTCTTCAACCTCTACTTCTGAAGATTCTTCAGCTCCAAGGTCAAGATTATCTTCAACATCTGGCTCACCTAAATCGAGTGATCCAGAGTCATCATCGTCACCAAGGTCTAGCGCACCGGAGTCATCGTCGTCTCCAAGATCTAGCGCACCAGCATCATCGTCGCTTCC
>CEUZ01137955.1_pt1 | contig 83295 bp, 75 predicted proteins | sample 361511 | NCBI WGS metagenome assembly CEUZ01 (sample SAMEA2622822, study PRJEB7988) | marine metagenome | biome: marine biome (ENVO:00000447); feature: surface water layer (ENVO:00002042); material: "saline water (ENVO:00002010), including plankton (ENVO:xxxxxxxx)" | depth 5 m
GATTTTACTGTAAAATCTAATGCCTTCTTTCCACGGGTAACTCAAAGCAAATTCTCCACTTATATGCTCTGTCCCTGGCAAGATTCTCAGTCGTAAATCTAATTCTCCAAATTCGTGCCTCATATCTATTTCTCCATACCCCCTATATTTATACATATACGGATTTTCATTTTCATCTTTTGATTCAGGAAGACGATACCACAAAGTAAAATTAAAAAATGTACTTCCCGCTAAAAATGTGAACCTACTAAAAATTCTATTCCAACTTCTAGATAGCTCTTGAACCTGACCATTTGACTGATGAACAAAACCAATATCGTATCCAATATAATGTGCATTTAATATTTTTGGTGGCTTATCAAAAACATATCTGGCAAATATTTCCGGCATATAGTTAGTTTCCCTAAAAGGCCTAGACCAATCTTTATTGTAAACTTGCCAATAAGCCCGATGTGTATAGCCAATGAATGTATTGAAATTAGTATTAAAAATATTTTTATTTGTTAAAATTAAAAAGCTTATTTGAAATTCTGTCTCCGTTCTTTCATAAAAAGTTCCTCGGTCTTTATTTTCATCTTCGATCGTTTTAAATGTATTCGAGTTTGGATTATCATTATGAGAAAAAGGCAACAGATAAGTTCCTTTATGTGGTAAAAGTACGTATTTTTTTTCTAAAAGCTTATTATATTCATCTTTCAATTCATTAAAATGAATCTCAGCTTTACTTGAAGCCATTTTAAAAAACACTATAAAGATAAGGGAAAACTTAAGAAAGATTCTTGTTAAATTAAGAAAACAGTTTTTTTCTCTATAAGGATAGACTTTTATTTTTTTAACGATCATATAAAATCTGTATCAATCCCAAATGGCATCATTCAAAATGGCTTCTCCTTTCAATTTTCGTCTAAAAAAATAGTCAAAAATAAACCGAACCATTTTCCATCCATCTTTTCGCAAATAAAACAACATACCCATTGAATCAATGAGGTCTCGGTGTATTCCAGAAGTATGTGTAAGAATAAAAGATAAATTAGTTAATTTATCTATCTCACCCGAGTACATTATTTGGGCCATAAACTTTGGTACAGCCAATTTGTTTTCATTGAAAATAATCGTTCCTCGTGAATCCCGAGGATGAATCATCACAGGTATTACTAAAGAACTAAGAAGATTTATAACCTGTGGCTTAAGATTTTTTATATCGTAATCGTCCGGTGGAAATAAGCAAAGTCCTTCAATATTACTATTTAAAATACAGGACTCTATTTGAGAAATACAACCACTGGAAGCCAAATCAATGGCTCCAAACGCTTGGAATATATTTTTGTGTTTCTCCGATAGAATACCGATTTCTCGATTATATTGAGAAATAAATTTGTCGATTAAGGACTGTTCTTTATCCCAAAGTTCTGGAAGATCAAGAGTAATACGAAGAGGATAATCTTCCTTTAAAAATTTATTTTCTAACTGTTCAAAATCAAACCAATTAACCTTAGATATATCAATGGCTAAACTCTCGATTTCATCTTTCAAGGTCACTGGCATCGCGTGCATGTGTACAGGCTTTCTTTTTTCAACTAAGTCAATCTTGTTAAGGGGCTCCAAACCATCCTCTTTAGAAAATAGATTTTTTGCATTTTTAAAATATATTCTTTCAAGAGTAACATTATTCATAAAATTTTCATTAAGCCTTGATGTCCAATAACGCATTTTTGAAGCTGATGCCCAAGGGAAGTCAGATGAAAACATAATGTGAGTATCATCTGTAAAATCAAGAAGCGAAGAGAGTGCTTCATTATTAACAAACTTCGCAGTGTCAAAAAAAATCTGTTGACGCCATTCTCTAAGTTCAGAGGCCAATATTGGGTCAGCTTCTTCTAATTCCTGTGAAAAGCGTGCTAGAGCACCACCTCCATGGGCAAAAATATAGCGAATATTTGGATAATCCCTATGAAAACCAGAATTTAAAAGGCTTAAAAGAGCCTTCGTTGTATCTAAAAACCAGAAATAAAAAGGATTTAATAAACCACAATCCTTGGTCTCTGGTGAAGTATTGGGATGAATAAAAACAATAGTTCGATCTCTATCAAATTTTTCAAATAATGGCCTATAAGACGCATTGCCAGGATAGATGCCTCCTACATTTGACATCAAAATCACTCCATTCATTCCTCTTTCGACAATAGAGCGTTGATATTCAATAAGAGAACCATCAACATCAGGTAATGGCAAGCTAGCAAATCCACCAAATCTTTCAGGATGACTTTGCATTAAGTCCAGTATCCAATCATTAGTTTTACTCGCTAAGAGACATGCCTTTTTATCATCACCAAAATGAACACCTGGCAAAGACAAAGATAAAATTGATTTATTGATATTCCAAGCATTCATTACTTTTAATGATTTCTTATATGTCCATTTAGGAAATGGGACTCCTGCCGCATCAGTAATTCCAATTTTTTTTAGTTCTGACACATAAAATTCAGGAACGACATGGTGCTGAACATCCCATTTGTTTATTTTCAGTTTTGTCATACACTCATCCTTATTTACACTCATTATTTCAATTTAGAGTTGTTTTAAAGTTTCTAAACGCTAAGTAAAAAGAAATAATACCTATTCCTAAAATAACTCCCACATGGATTAAGACAAATTCTAAATCTCCTCCTTTAAGAATAATATTTCTCATAATGTAATTAAAGTGAGTCATCGGGTTAATCTCTGAAAAAACCTTCATAAAAGGAGGCATATTTTCAACTGGAAACATCAAACCCGAAAGAAGAAGAGCCGGAAATAAAAACAAAAAACTTCCCATCATCGCTTGCTGTTGAGTTTGAGAAATCGTAGAAATCGCAATCCCAATAGCCACTGTTGTGAAAATGAATGTTGCTAGAACAAGACTCAATAGAAAAAGTGAACCTGTAAACGGTATTCCAAAAACAACCGCACCAGCAGAACAAGTTAGAAAAGAGTTTACTGCCGCTAGTAATGTAGATGGTATTGCTTTTCCTAGAATGATTTCCCATTTTTGAATGGGAGCGGATAAAATCGTTTCCATAGTTCCGGCCTCTCTTTCTCTTGTAAAGGCCATTGAGGTCAACAAAACGGTAATTAAACAAATAATTATCCCAATCAATGCAGGAATCAAAAAATAAGATGTTTCCATTCGAGGATTATATAAAATCTTTGTTTCAATTTGAATGAGCTTTTGACTTGAGTTATTTCCCGTCAAAGTATCATTCAATATTGCTTGAACATAGCTCTCTATGGCCTGGGCCCTTAATGAATTGACCGCACTGATAAGAATTTGAATAGGGACAGGCTCAAGTAAAGTTGCAGCTTCTACTTTTTTGTCTTTAATGACAATAGCAACTTCAGCCTCTCCACTTTGTATAGACATAAATGGATCGTTTTCACTGACATTCGCTTTTATAAACCAGCCAGAGGCCAAAGCTTTATCTTGAAAACGCTGAATCACCGTATCATTAGGCTTTGAAAAAATGGCCATACGAATATCTCTGGTCTCGTTATTAAGAGCAAATCCAAAGACTGTTAACTGTAGCATTGGAGCTAAAAAGATAAGTCTTTGCATAACAGGATCACGCAAACTCTGACGAAATTCTTTTTTAATAAATCCTCTTAATGTTTTCCAATTCATCAATCTAAATCTCCCTTAAATTTGACAACAGCAATGCTAACCAAAATAACGGAGGCTACTCCCATAGCTATAATAGGAAAAGAAAGTTGCACTAAGCTTGATCCCTTGAGAAATTGATCTCTCGTTACAATCATAAACCAACGTACCGGAAAAATTGAGGCCAACCACTGAAAACCTTGTGGCATATTTTCAACTGGAAATATAAAGCCTGATAATAAATTAGTAGGTAAAAGACCAATAATCATTGCTGCCTGCATTGCAGTAAGTTGCTGCCTTAAGATAACGGAAATCGCAAGGCCCAAGGCTAAATACCCCGCAAGGAAAATAAAGCAGGCAAATAGAAAAACAATGTGTGATCCTCGAAAAGGAAGATCAAACCATAATCTCGCTAAGATATAAACTGTTACAACAGAAATGATATTTAGTGTCGCATATGGAAATAACTTTCCTAAAATAATTTCTAAAGGCTTAACTGGAGTGGACAGTAACAATTCCATTGAACCTTTCTCCCATTCTCTCGCAATAGTTAAGCTTGTGAGAAGAGTACAGAGAATGGCCATTATCACGACCATGATCCCTGGAATTGAAAACCATTTAGAGTTAAGTTCAGGATTAAATAAATATCTTGAAACAAAAGGAGTTGAAGAAACTCTAGAATTGCTATGCACTTCAATAGACATATTATTAGTAATTTGAATCAAGTATCTTTGAATAACTCCAGCAGCAGCACTATCCGTCCCATCAATAAGAACTTGAATTTTCTCTGAAACATCAGAACGAATATTTTTATCAAAGTTTGGAGGAACATAAATGAAGGCTTTAGAGTTATCTGATTTAACAGACTTCATACCTTCTTCAGGAGAACGAACTTGTTTTAATCTAAAATAATTTGAACTGCTCATTTTCTCTAGCAGGCTTCTGGAACTTTGAGAACGATCCAAATCTAAAAACGAAACCTCTACATTGTTTTGGTTAAACTCCATTGCATAACCAAAAATGACAACAACAAGAAGAGGAAGTACGAAGGCCATTCCTAAAGTAAATGGGTCTCGAAAAATGTGAAAGAACTCTTTTCTTGAAATAGCAAATGTTCGGCTCCACTTAAAAAATGTCATCTGTTTTTTCCTTCAACAAGCTTTATAAAAACATCTTCCAACGAAGGTCTTATTTTCTTCGCAGTAAATCGAGGAAGAATCAATGGGCTGATCTTCTCCCAAGAGTTATCTTTTTTAGGAGCTAAGTGATAGTGAATACCATGTGGCTGAAAGCTCTCAACCTCAGAAGAGCGTTGAAGGGCTTTTTCAATATCTGTTATGTCCTCTGCTTTTGCAGTTAATTGATAGATGCCATAAGGGAATTGACTTGACTTTAACCCTTTAGGTGTATCAAGCGCAATGATTTCTCCTCCTCTCATCAAAGCAATACGATGACAATGTTCGACTTCATCCATATAATGAGAGGTCACAAAAACCGTCTTTCCATGATCTGCCAGTTTTTGAATTAATGACCAAAAAAGGGCCCGCGAAACAGGAGTTACCCCTGCGGTAGGTTCATCTAAAAAGATTACTTCTGGATCATGTAAAAGGGATGCGACTAAGGCGACCTGTTGTTTAATACCTCCAGAAAGATCTCTTACAAAAGATTTTTCTGAATACTCAAATTGGATAAAATCCAAGAGGTATTTTTTCCGTTCCTCAAAATAGTCTTGATCTAACTTTCTTAGACTCGCAGTAAATTCGAGATTTTCGGCCACTGTGAGATCATCATAAAGTGTGAACTTTTGAGACATATAGCCGACTTTTTTCTTTAAATTATCACCATTACCTTTAAATACTTCACCTCCAACTGATACCTCTCCCGCAGTTGGTTTTAGCAGACCACAAATAACACGAATGGAAGTTGTTTTACCGGCACCATTGGCCCCAAGAAAACCAAAAATTTCACCTTTATCAACACTAAAAGAAATATCATTGACGGCCTTAAACTCTCCAAATTGAACGAGCAAATGAGACACTAAAACTGCTTTATTTGCATCAGATGACATTGTTACTTCCTTTTAGAAAAATCTCATCAAAATTACTAACTTGATATTTTTCCAATAAATGAAGAGGCTCACCTGAATTTTTAAGTTGGCCAGATTCAAGAACATGAACAAATGAACATCGTTCTGCTTCATCCATATAGGCAGTGGCCACTAAAATTGTCACTTTCGATTTTTTTAAGTCATAAAGAAGTTCCCAAAACTCTCTTCGACTAATCGGATCGACTCCATTTGTCGGCTCGTCCAGTAAAAGCACTTTTGGATTTCTTAAAAGAGAACACATTAGTCCCAATTTTTTATACATACCTCCAGAGAGCTGGCCAGCAAGTCTATCTTCAAACTGTGCAAGTCGTGTTACTTCCAATAGATTCTTTTTTCTCTTTTCATATTCATCAGAGGGAATTTGGTACATTTCTTTAAAAAACTCTAAATGCTCTTTGATTGAAAGATCAGCATAAAGGCTTTGAGTCTGAGGCATATAGGCAATATAATCTCTTAATTTAGAAAAAGGTCTTCTTTCGTTATCAGTGAAATACTTTACTTCTCCTTCTTGTGGTGACATTAGCCCCATTAAACATCTCATAAGCGTCGTTTTTCCAGCCCCGCTTGGCCCAATAAGCCCATGAAGGATTCCAGGCTTTAGCTTTAAGGACACATTATCTAGGGCCCTCGTTTTCCCAAACGCTTTACTAATAGAGGATGTTTCAAGATGAATGATTGAATCCATTTTAATCTTTTGTTTTAGGAAGTTTTACTTCAATAGACATTCCTGGCTTTAGAACTTTATTCCTATTTTCAAATTGAATTTTTATGCCGAAGACAAGTCTAGACCTTTCTTCTCTCGTTTGCACATTTTTAGGTGTAAACTCTGCCTCACTGTTAATCTTTATGATTTTACCTTGAAATTTCTTTTCACTAAGCTCAGGAATAAAACCTTCTACTTCCGTTCCAATTTCTAGCTGCGACAGCATAGGTTGTTCCACATAGATATATGTCCAAATATTTGTAAGATCAGAAATACTGGTGAGTTTCGTACCGGGCACAACCCATTCCTTATCATCCATAAAATTTGTAAGAATAGTTCCGGCAATGGGAGAGCTGATTTTGCACCATGACCATTTCAAATCAATCTCTTGCTTATTTTTTAAGACCAAATCAAAGGCTTCTTTAGGGAGACTTCCAGATTTCAGCAATTTTTCAGAACGGTCATAAGTTTTTGTTGCATAATCTCTTGATATACCAATATCTTTACAATCAAGAGTGACAAGAAGATCGTTCTCCTTGACCAAATCTCCTTCTTGAAAATTGTATTTTTCGATATTGGCGGCCAGTCGAGATGATAAGTCTATCCGTGTTGCCTCAACAGTTCCAACATAATTAAATTCGGTAAAGTAATACTTCCTAATAAAAATAGCGGCAATAACCAGAATGATGCCAACTCCAATAAGAGCCTTTTTGTTCACTTTAGACCTCCTTGCGAAAGAGCATCAATTTGAGAAAGTTTAGAAAAAATTTGTCCCTTTAAAATAAGTCGACGAACTTGAGCCTCAAACTTTTTCACATTAGCCCTTTCTACTTCTGTAAATTCAATTTTTCCTGATTTAAAAGTACTTAGATTGATTTTTGCAACTTTAATAACTTCCAAAACAAGATCATCAATAAGTGGTTCTTGCTCTTTTAAACTTTGAAGCTCTAGCTTTACTTTTGTGATGTCTTTATTTATATCACGTTCTAGTTTCCACTTCCTAGCTTTCAGACCTTCTATTTGGGCTCGTTTTTCAGCCTTCGCTCCTGAACGTTCTCCCCAATCATAAAGAGGCATGGTTAAATTCAAACCAATAGAATTTTGATGTATCTCCTCAATCTTAGGCCCATTGGGGTAATCTAAAGAAGATTTAATTTTCAGCGAAACTTGTGGCCAATATTTAGAACTTTCAGCCTTAACCTCTTTTTCTACACTTTCGATCTTTCTTTCTAAGGCCATAACCTGAGCTGGTCGGCCCGAGCTTACTAACAAGCTTTTCTCAAGAATTTGAATGATTTGATCGAGAGAATCAAATTGAACTAAACTTCCAGAAACAAAAGAAAATTCTCTTGGAACATACAAAATAGATTCTTGTGAGTTTTTTGAAACAAGAACAGACAGGTCTATGATAGATTTTTTTAAGACTTTCTTTGCATCTAAAAGTTTTAATTTTTGATTTAAAAATTCTCCGTTTGAAAGGGATAGATCAAGCTGACTTAATGCTCCTAATTTTCGTTTTCTTTTAATATCTTGGTTCTGCACCTTAGATAGATTATAACTCTCTTGAGCTAGATGATATTGCTCTCCTGAAATAAGAACATTGAGATAAGCTAATCTAACCGCAAAACGAACCATTGATTCAACATAAAGTTTTTCCGAAATTTTTGATTCTTTTAGTTCCTTTAAGCTTTTAACTGTATTTCTAACAACTCCTCCATCAAATAAATTGAAGATGATTGCTGGACCTATGCTATAATTTTGATTATCGCCAAGAGATACCACACCAGCTTGAGTTGAGAGTTCAGGAACAGTCTCTATATATTTATAGCTTCCTTCTAAAACTATTTTAGGATAGTTGTTTGCATCAACAGATCGCACTTTTTGCTCTAATGAGTGAATGTATGAATCTGCTAATCGAGAGTCAGGTGACATCTCCAGGGCTAATTGTTCAGCTAATTCCAGTGAAAACTTCTTTGGAACGCTTTCGGCCCAAACAAGTGAGCTGGATAGCACAAATGATAGAGAAATAAGTATTTTAAAGTGAAATCTCATATATTTATCCCTTGATTAAACATATAGTAATCACTATACTTTTAAAAAGCAACAACTTTAGCGGTGAATTGATGACAAATTCTAGACGTGGTTCAAAATGGGATTTTAAGAAAATCGATGAAAGTCACCTTGAAGGTGAAAAGCCTCTTTCTCAAAAAGAGATTGACATAATCAAGGCCGCAGAAAAGCTTTTTTCAGAAAAAGGCCATGCTAAAACTACCACTGCTGAAATAGCCAAAGCTGCGAAAACAACAGAGCGTACACTGTTTAAATACTTCCCCTCAAAAGAAAAACTTATCCGACACATCCTCATTCCGATTATTCTCAAGACAATCATGCCCTCACAGGTTGAAAAGACCATTAAGCTCATCAATATGAATTGGGAGAATCCAAAAAATTTCTTAAAATCACTTTATCTTCACCGGCTTGAAATTAGCTTACAAATTGGAGAGAAAATGAAGTTTCTTCTTGGTGAAATCCTGCAAGATCATAAACTCCAAGATGCTGTTTCTGAGTATTGGAAAGAAAATGTTTATCCAGAATTTCGCAAGGTCATGATCAAATTTCAAAAAGAGGGAAAAATTAAAGAAGAACTTGACCCTGATATTTTAACTCGAACACTCGTTGTAGCCTTGGTTGGGCAAGTTATACTATTTTCTCTATTTAGACCCGATATGAGCCAAGAGGCAATAAAGCAGATAGATAATGTTATAGATATTCTTGTTGATGGAATTAGTACAACCGAAGATAAATCATAAGCAACTTGTTCTCTGTCAATCTGAACAAAAAATTTAATTGAATTCAGCTTTATTCTTTTTAAGCTGACTAAGCAAATGCCCTCCTAATTGTTTAACCCAATTAAAAAAAGTTTACAGGGATTACACAGACACAAAAAAAGGGAGTGCCTTGTTTGGACACTCCCTTTTCCTAATTTACATCAAAGAAATCCTTGCGTGTTGCTCAAAGAAATCGACAAGTTTACCAGCACATTTTAATCGCTCGTAATCATCTTCTGTCGCCGTCTTATTCTTCTTTAGATAAAGTTGCTTAATCCGCTTTTCCTCATCTCTCCATGTGATCGTTGACTTGCCAATTTCATCGACTAGCTCTGTAGAAGACGCTTTTAAGTGTTGTAGAATAATTTGGTCATAGGTTGGTGTCTTACCATACTTCTTGATGACTAAATCTCGTATTTGGTCAGCAATTTTTTTTGGTTTCTGGTAGTACACGAAAGCCATGTCCATTGTTTACATCTTTAATTTTCTCTGTTGAATTTTCCATTTTTCCTCCGTTAATTTTAAAGATTAATGACGCAAAATGTCTTACTATTGCTTGTAGAATGAAAGAGATGAAAAAGTTGAAGCTCCGAGGGAGTTTTGTAGACATACTTTTTGAATTTAAAGAGGTTCCTTGTTACAAAGCCTTTTGTAACAAGAATAGGAAGCCCTTTTGTTGTAACAAATAGGTAACAAAAGGCTCGTCGGTTCAACGTATTTTCAAGGTTTTTTGTAGGTATGGTGAAAGTCGAGAGTTAACTACTGAAATCAACAAGAGACATGATTTGGCCTCTTTTTTGTTAATAAAATTAGTAACTTAAACATTGGTATAGAGAAAAGGTGTAAATTGGCGCACAAGATTGAGGGGCGTGTGCCGCAAGGTGTGCTGGTTCAAGTCCAGTCCTGGGCACCATTTCCTAAATAGTGCAATCACAATACATCTAATCAGCTATTCAATTTTAGGGTGGTCTATTTGGGGTCTGGTGCCAAGTACTTTGCTTTTCAAATTCCATCTCCTATTAATCAGCAACTAAATGGTACATACCAACTGTTACTTGGTGATATAATCCCCTCATGCCCATTTTAATTGTATTAATTTTTCTTTTTCCATTAAACCTCATGGCCCGGTGTGCCTACTGGTCCGGTTTTCCACCGACATTTTGTGCTGATTTCAAAGTGATGAAGAGAAGTTACAAAGATGAATGTGATGCGAAAGTTAAGATCACTAAAATTACAATTCCTAAAGAAAACTATGTCGAAGGAAAAAATCCATTAAAGAAAAAATTGCCTAAGTACAATTTTCCTAAATTAGGGGATGTAATAGATCTTAGACTCTATAAGGAAAAAGAGATTTGCAAAAAATCATACTCAAAAAAAATGGCTATCGTAAAGACATGTAAAGATCAGCCTGGATCGGACTATAATGATTGGTACATTTCAACTGACTTTTCTAAATTCAAGTATCCGATAGGCTTTGATGATCAAGGAGTCAAGTTTATGGAAATTAATTGTGATTAAACTCCTCCTCCCCCTCCTCCTTTTAATTTCTTCTTGCGGAATAACTCCCATTAAAAGAGAAGTCGAACTCCCTCCCCAGGAGCTTAAATTCGACAATATCCCAGAGGGTAAATCTAGAGTTGTAATCTATAACTCTTCAAACTGGTGGACCCATGGAATTGATCAAACTGGGCATTTAAATGTAAAACTTAATGGCAAAGGTCTAGGCAGAGTCGATATGGAAAAATACCTGGTTGTAGACGCTACAAAAGGTAAAAATAAAATTGAATTGGCTCATAGAGACATCCTAACTTTTAATTCTGAACACAATCTGGATTTCAACAAGGATAAGCATTTTTTATCTATCTATGCCACTGCGATTTCCAGTAAGGCTGTAATGACTGACATCACTCCTGAAACAGTCTTACTTGACTACAAACCTAATCCGCCAAAATCGTTTTTAAAATGAATTATTTGATCCCCCTCCTATTACTTACCTCTTGCTTCAATTCCCATGAAAAAGAATTCTTCAAAAATAACCCTAATTTGATAAAAACCAGAGATAAATGCAAAAAAGATAATCCAAACGCCTGTCTAATTTTAGGAGAAGAAGCTCTTACAAAAGATGAGAAGAAAGTCGCCAAGAAATACTACGCTCTCGCCTGCGACGCTTACATTGGTCAAGCTTGCATGAGATTAGTTGAACTTAATGATAGTGAAATAATGAAGAAAGACTATGCAGCATGGGCATGCACATATGGCGAAAGAAAAGGATGTGATTGGCTAGCTGAATATCACAAATCAAAAGGTAATATGGGTCTTTATGAGAGATTCAAAAATGAGGGACCTAATTACTTTAGGCGGTGAGCCTTCCCCCATCATCAAAAACCTTTAAACTTAAATCATCCCCCAATTAACCCATAAAATGTTAGAAGAGTCCCACAAAATCCAATTATAAGCGAAAAACTTACCTCTCCTCCAAATAACATATCCCCAATAAACACAGGCAAAAAACCTAATTCTTTAATCACTTCCCCGACACCTGACTTTGCCTGTAAAGCTAAGATTAGTTCATCAATAGTTTTTTCTGTTTTAACTCTACGTCTTAGTTTAAACAATCGTTCTCCCATAAGATTTTTTAGAAACATCCTCTTAACCAATTGACTATACCAACTACTCCTAACACAAATCCATATCCCATAGAAGCCAACATGATGATAGCCACGCTTATCCAAAACACATCTCTTAACCGATCTTTAAAAGTATAGACTCTATCTATAACCTTACCTTCTTTTGTTTCTACCTTCTCAATCCAATGAATTCCAGCGACAGAATCTTCTTTAACAACTTCTAAAACAGATTCATCAAATGCCTTGTCTTGTGACACTAAGAAAATGTTGAGAGCTAAATGAATCAAACCATTTTTAGTACCCACTAAATTTGATTCATCTGGTCCACCTCCGTATTGCTCTAGACTTACAAAATCTCCTGGACCGAGCTCTTCCACTTTTTCTAATTCTTGTATGATTTTTTCAGCATCCATAGCAATCCAAACCTATTCTTATACAATATCTATTTAAACACCTTTATCTTTTTAAAGAAACTTATCGAATTTAATAAGCAAAATAGACGACCAATTTTCTTCAGTAATTAAGGTGCTCGGCAGAGCTGGGCAATTTTAGTTTTCCTCCACATTTTTTGTTCTTGGTTTAGAATTAAATAGAATTAATTTTAAGGAGTTTTTATGCCTAAGAATATAGTGGTTTTTTCAGATGGTACGGGTCAGGACGGTGGTGTTGGTCCAAATACGAATGTCTATAAGCTTTTTAATATTATTGAGGATAGGACGAAGGAGCAGATTGCTTTTTATGATCCAGGTGTGGGTAATCAGAAATATAGCATTTTTGGGAAGGCCATTGGCTTTGGTTTATCGACGAATATTAAGCAATGCTATCGTTTCATTTTTGAAAATTATGAGGCCGGGGATAAGATTTATCTTTTTGGTTTTTCTAGAGGAGCGGCCACGGTTCGAAGCCTCTCTGGTTTAATAGAGCTGGTTGGAATTCTACCAAAATCAAGACCTGAGCTAATTGATGAGGCCTATGATATTTACCGCGAGGAAGATCATAATAGGAAGGTTGCCATGGCCCGGGATTTTGTTGGAAGACATCATACCATGTGGACCAAGATTGAGTTTTTAGGATGCTTTGATACGGTAGCGGCCCTAAAGGGACAGAGCGACTATCATAATTTTAATTTAAGCAATTCAGTTATTCATGCCCGTCACGCAGTCTCTATTGATGAGACAAGAATTCCTTTTGAGCCAGTTCTTTGGAATAAAGAAATCAAGCCTCACCAAACCATGAAGCAAGTTTACTTCCTTGGTGTGCATACAGATGTGGGGGGCGGTTATGAAAAAACTGGTCTTGCGGATATTTCCTACCAGTGGATGCTTAAAGAGGCCAAGGCCGCGGGACTTAGAATTTTTGATGAAAGCAGAAGGGCCGTTAACCCTAATCCAAATGGGTTTATGCATAGAGAGCTCTATATGGTGAAGGCCGTAAGACTTCCCTATAAGAATCGACCAAGAAGCTGGAACCGTGAAGTCCACGGGGACCTCGTGGTGCACTCAAGCGTTTTTGAAAGAACCATTACCCAAGAAAATGTGGAAGGACGTTACCACTCATGGGTCATGGACGCAGGCTGTGTAACTGAAGAGATCGCCTATGGTGAGCCGGTTAAACTTAAGGAAGCTTAATCTTCTTCGATTTTTTCACTAGTGAAATTGAAATTTACTAAAATCTAAAATAAGCTCTCCTGCTTTTTAAAGGAGGGCTTTTGGAATTTCCGCTCGAAAGTATTCAAAATATGATTTACGTAATTAGAGGACAACGAGTCATGCTAGATAGTGATTTAGCAATTCTTTATGGTGTAGAAACAAAAAGAATAAATGAACAAGTAAAACGTAACCGAGAAAGATTTCCTTGTGATTTCATGTTTCAATTATGCAAGGAGGAATACGAGGTTTTGAAGTCGCAGATTGCGACTTCAAAAAAAGGAAGTGGCGGCAAACAAAAGATGCCTTATGTGTTTACCGAAAATGGTGTAGCAATGTTATCAAGTGTTCTAAGAAGTAAACGAGCAATTGAAGTTAATATTACAATTATGAGGACTTTTACAAGACTTAGAAGTTTTCTTGCCATGGAAAACTCTTCAGAAGGAACTGAGAAGCTTTTTAAAATTGTTTTTGAAAGACTAGATGACCTTGAAGATCGAATCACTCCCAATCTCTCCCCTAAAAGAAGAAAAATTGGTTTAAAGAATGAATAATTTCTCTATTTAAGGACTGAACGAAAATAGTCTTTTCCTGAATTGTAGTTAATTTTGCCCTGCTCTTTTATAAGGGTGCGAGAAAATGGCTTAAGCTTATCTAGGTCTGTTTCTAGGACGCAGTGATTGCTGGCGAAGTCCACGTAGTTGAGGCAGAGGAAGAGGGCCGTGATGCGGGTATGCATGTAGCCGGCTGGGATTTTTTCGTAGTCTGTGACGGAAGGGATGATAAGCTTGATAAGTAAGTAGGGAGCTTCTTTGAACTGGGACACAAAAGTGAAGTTCCAGGACTGGTAGAGGTCGCTCCATTTTTTTTGTTCCGGAGAGATCATCTCAAAACCATTTCCATCTTTTGAAATTCTTGAATCAGAGCCAAGCTTAAAAAAGCGCTTAAAGAGGTGGAGCGCTTTAAAGTTTGGGGAGAAAATCATTAGGGGTATGCAGGAAAAGGCGTTTTTAAAATAGCCTTTAAATAGGTCCACTAAAAAGGCCTCAAAGATATTGGCCGCCAGGATAAACTTCCCAGAGCTCTTGGCCACTCTCCCCTTTTTATGATCTTTTATAAACTTAATTAAGGGGTATTGGATTGAGTGAAATTTAATGATCCGAAGAATATTATTAAGGCGATAAAAATTATTCTCTTTTCTTTTCCTATGAAAATGCTTAACCAGAAAGTCGGCCAGTTCAAGGTTTTCTCTCATGAGAGAGTTTATCTTATCGAGGCTATAGGCAAAGACGATAAGCTGGGTAAGATGACTCTCCCCTAGGTACTCTAATTCGGTCTTCGGTGTAATCTTTAGGATATTAACTAAGTAAGTATTATGACTAATTAAGTGAGAGCTTTTATTTATAAAATCTACTAGTTCGCTCTTATCTTTAGGAATTAAGAGGTCATCTTCGGCCCTTAAGAATTCATGAATCCAGGTCTTATTATGATAAAGAAAAAATTGAGTGTATGAGCGCTTTAACTTCTCTTCCCAAAAAGAGTCATCAAACTTATTTATATGATCAACGAGCTCAGCTTGCATTTTATTTAATAAATGAACTATTGCTAGGCCCTAGCATGGGATTATAGATATTCGGGTTTTTGTGGTGGTTCTTATGATAGTAAACCCCGCTTCCAAAGTAGTTCACAAATTTATAATAGAGGTTTGAGTTCATATTATATACTTCATTAGTTCCGTCTGGCAGGCTCTTATGGGTGTAGTAATTAATATGAGCAAAGACAAACATATGAAAAAGATATGAGGGTACGAAAAAGGTTAAAAAGAGATCAGGTCCAAGCAGCATTACCCATAGAAAGATTCTTGCGGGTACATTTAAAAAGTGAAAAAGCACTATTCCCTTAAAGATAAGGCGATTTGCTTTAGTATCCCCATGAAACTCTAAATGTTTTCTAAGGACCGGCTCTGTTCCCCCGAAGTTATTGGCAAAAAAGAATTTAAAGAACTTCTTTCCTTCCGGGTTATGGGGGTCAAGATCCGTGTCGGCGTAGACATGATGCATTCTATGATTGATTTCAAAGGCGGCCATGCCAAGGAGGATATAAACGCCGGCAAGTTCTCCAGCGAGGATATTCATCCATCTAGGCTTTAGGTTTCCATGAACACAATTATGCATAAGGGCCGGAATTTGAACCCCTATGATTAGGCCAAGGGGAAGAAGATAAAGCCCATTAAAGGAAAATGGTCCCATTAAAAAATCAGTAAGGCTTCCTTCTATTCTTAAAAGAAGAAGATAATCTATCGTGATAAAAGCACATAGGCTTAGAAAAAAATAAGTTAAGAGAAAGAACTTATTTTTTCTAAAGCGTCTCCAATAGGATTGCATTCTTTCTCCTCTAAGGTTTCAGGGTTATATAGTTTTGGATTTATATGATGGTTATGATGAAAATAAATTCCATCACCAATTGTATTAATAAACTTATGCCAAAGATTATCGTTTAAATTAATTGTCTTAATTTCCCCATCTTCACTTTCTATATGAGTGGCGTAGTTCACATGGGCAAAGGTAAAAGAGAAAATAAGGAAGGCCACAAGATAAACACTTATAAAGAGCTCTAGACCTAAGAATTTATACCAAAGATATATTTTAAGGGGCAGGCTTAGAAAATGAATGACCGTGCTTAAGTTAAAAATAAGACGGGATTTTTTTGAATCTCCATGATAGCCAAGATAGGCTTTTTTAATGACTCCCACTCCTGAATGCAGACAAGTTATAAAGTAAGAGAAAAAGGACTTATTAATTGGTGAATGGGGATCTTTTTCTGAGTCTGGAAAGGCGTGATGAAAAGTATGATTCACAGAAACAATTCCAAAGCTCACCAAGATAATCTGGCTAGTTAACTCTCCAATAAGATTATTCCCAAAAGGCAGATTCCCATGAACTGCATTATGCATAAGAGATGGAAGCTTTATTCCAAGAAGTATGGCCAGAGGTAGGGCCATGTAGATGGGTAGGCTTAAATGCTCCAGCGATATAAAGCTAAAAACAACAAAGAAAAGCAGCATAAAAAGGTACTGCTGGCCTAGATACTTAAGCAAGAAATACGGATCTTTTCGAAATTGTTTCCAATACGTGTTGTTCAAGATTCTTCCATTAAAAAGTTCATGGAATTCTACGGCAATTATGGATTTAAAGGGGGTATTGGGCGGTATTTACATGGTTTCTATTTAGTCGTCTAAAATTTATACGGTCTAAGACGAAGGGAAATTACAGGGGTTCTTGGATAATTCTCTAGATATGCTAAATATCCTATCTATGAAGGTTATCCTTAGCATTTTTCTATTTCTTTCCTGCCAACTCGCCCACGGAGCTGTCTATATAAGTGCCCAAACAGAAGATGGACTATTTCATCGCGGGGAAGTTATTGAATCCTATGAAGACCGCTGGTTTTACGAGGAAGCCAGTGAGCAGACTAAGAGGTACCTTCTGCTCTTTAAAGAAGAAGCGGGAAAGGCAAAATTTAAGATGCTCTCATATGAGCAGATTAAACGAGTTAGGCTCCTAGGCTTCTTTCCTTCAAAATATAAGAGCTTTTTAAGAAAGAATAAGATCATCCTTAAAAAGGAAGTGGTTAGAAATCAGGCCATCCTAACGGGAAATCATGGGCATCATAAATTTGAAAGGATGTTTGGGAACTTTGCCTGGGATCTAGGGATTCTTGACGAGCATGGTAAACAGCACCGCGGTGATGGTAGCCTTCTCACCGACTATTATATCTTTAATGAAGAAATTAAGGCCCCAATTGGCGGCGAAGTAGTGGGAAAGATCTCTGATATGCCGGACAATCCGGCCAGCCCGAGCCTTACGGGGGACCTTAGCCAAAAGATAAATAACTACCTCACCATAAAAATACAGTACCCGTTTTATCTATCCTTGGTTCATTTTAAAAAAGATTCAATCCGTGTGAATATTGGGGATAAGGTAAAAGCTGACCAGGTCCTTGGTCTGGTTGGAAACTCTGGGGTTTCCTATATTCCTCATCTGCACTATACCCTCTATATTTACGAAGAGGGGCTTAAACGCTTTATTTCAGTCCCTGCCCTACTCGAAAACTAAAAGCTATATCTTCATCAGAGCAAAGAGGATCGATGCTATCAGAGTCCCCTGGAACGGTGAATTTATCATTTCTAAAGGCCCTGCTTGGACGGTCCGTAGAGTCTCCAAAGGCGTAGTTAAAAAGAAGTGTAAAGTATAGAAAAGATCCGATTAATGAACGCATGTATTTATTCCTCAAAATTTAAAAATTAGTAATCTAAACGCAAGTGCCGCTGGATTACCGCTCGGGAGGAATAAGGGTCCGAGCTAAAAAGAAACAGGTAATATAATGGGGTTTAAAGATTTGAGTTAGTTCTAAAAAATTTAAGCTTCTCATTGTATTCAACTCAAAATCTCCTATTGGTTTTTTGTATTGAATTAATTTTAAATCAAAATCAAGCCTGCACCTAATTCGTAAAAACTTTGTACAAAAATTTTAAAAAAATTAAGAAAAAAAGGAAGATTCCACTTTTTGTTGGCAGATTTTAGGAAAGTTTAATTATTTTTGACAGGTCTTAAGAAGAACTAAATCTTTTGGAGGAGTCACAATCTCCGCGCAGCCAGCGAGCTTTTTTGTATTTCCTTCAAAGGTCTCAATGATCATCTTATCCTCTTGAGTGGCCACTCCTCCTAGTTTATAGGTGAATTTGACCTCGTAGCGTTCAGGATAGTCAGTCTCTTTGACGGATGTGATCTTTACGCTTGAATAATCTTCCAGCCAGGCAAAGACCTTAATAGGCTTTGTTAGACCCTCATCATTTTGCTCAGGTCTTACCCATATGGCCTTATCTTTTACTTTTTTTAAGCAGGAGGAGTGCTGGTGACTACGCCTACCGTGGAATTCCATTTTCAATAGGGTTTGAGCCAGCTCTTTTGGAGTGGGGCACTTCTTTGGATAACCGGCATAGGCGGTGGAACAAAGAGAAAAGAGAATCAGAAGTTGCAATTTTTTGTTAAACATTCTACTCCCTTAACTTTAACCCGATCTTCCATCTTTTCCAAACAGGCATGTGAGCTTGGCATATCTTTTTTACCGGCCAATTTATGTCTAGTTACCTGTATCTTGCTTCTCTTTCCACTCTTTCCAAATTTAGCTAAACAGGCGGTCTTAGCCAGCTCCATAATTTGAGAAGGATACTTCATGGCCAGATGACCAAGAGGAACCTTTGAGACTCCAATGCCTACCCCTGTTAGGGGAACATTGGTGCTTTTGACTTTTTCGTCCCCGAAAAGATCGCTCGAATCAAACTTCTTATCTTTATTTTCATCGTTGATTCCCCCAAGACTGTTTGAAACCACTAACTTAATTTTTAGTGGGTCAATATTCTTACTCTTACAATCCTTATGGCTTTTAATATGATCTATCCCAAAAGGATCTGGAGTAACCTTATCCACCATCACAATATGCTTTTTCCAGGCAATCACATCTCCTGGTTTTAACTCACTCCCAGCATCTACCCTTTCAAAACAAGTGCTTTCATTCATAAACCATCTTGCTGGCGTTTTAGAGGCCACTTCCCTTGTTTTCATATCTGTTCTAACTTTTAGCCCAGACATGGCAAAGATCGCATTCACAAAACCAGAGCAGTCTATACCTGGATGTTTGGCGATTTTTTCGATACTGCTTTCATTTTCAAAAATATCGACATCACCTTCTTTGGAATACTTTCCCTTACCTCCCCAAATATAAGTGGGCGGCGTATCACAGAGGTTCTTACAACCTTCTTTGGCTTTTTCTTGGCAGTTTACATAATACTGAGAATTCTTAGCCGCTTCCGCATCAACAACTTTAGAAGCAGAACCGCCATTCCAAGGATGTTTTTCAAGCTGATAACCCTGCATCTCACCTCTTTGCAAAATATCGTAGGGAGGAAGCTTAGAAGCGTCACAGTTTTGATAAAAAGTATTAATAAGAATATCAGAAGCCACTTTTGGGTCTAAAACTAAAGGCTTGGTCACTTTCTTAGTTAGAGAAAGAACCTGCTCCTGATTAAACGATAAGGGAAAGCAATCTAAATTTGCTAAAGCATTGCTACTAAAGAGAATAAGTAAAAGAACTGCCAATTTTCTCATCAATACCCTATCGGATTACTCCACTTAGAACCTAAGCGCTTTATCAATAATCTCATTAAGTTAACTCTGCTCCTAAGCTTCCCCAAAAAGATTGGACATAAACTCATAATATTAATCACTTAGAAGTCAGGCCATCTTCTAAATAAAAGAAAATATGTGACCAGAATCTCTGCGCGCCTCGCTATTTCCTAGGAAGAAAAATTCCTATAGGCTAGGCCCTAAATAGGAGAAAATATGAGCGATGCAGTAAATGATAATACAGTTTGGGATAATTCTAATATCTACACTTCACTGGAAGATAAAAAAATTGAACAAGACCTAGAGTCAGTCGTCAATAAAACAAATGAGCTTGAAAAGATTTCTAAGGAAATTTTACCAGCTCTAGAAGATTTAGAGTCTAAAGGAAGTTCACTAATAAGCACTGTTCAAAACTTTGTTGTTGAAGAGCATGCACTATCGATAAGACTTAGAACCATAGCAACCTTTGCTAGATGTATTACCTCTACAAACGCAAAAGATGAGAAGGCCGTGGCGCTTTTATCTCGCGTTTCTAAACTTAGTACCAACTTAAGGAAAGCCTCAACTCCTGTTGAGATCTTTATCGATCGAATAAATGAAACTCAGCTTAAAGAGCTTTTAAACCACGAAGAATTAAAGGCCTGGGAATTTCAATTTCGTTATGGAAGAGAGATGTCTGATTTTCAGTTAAATAATTCTGAAGAGCAAATCATCAAAGGTCTTTCAACTGATGGGCTTCATGCCTGGGGAAATCTTTATAATGCCATTTCAGGAAAACTTGTCTGTGAAGTTGATGGGGAAAAGCTAGGCCTTGCCAATGCCTCAAGTTTACTTAGACAAAATGACCGTGAGAAGAGGATCAGTGCCTATCATTCCATAAGAGAGGCATGGACTAATCACGAGGAAAGTAGCGCAGCTATTTTAAATGCTATAAACGGATGGCGACTTGAGAATAATTCACTACGCTCTAAAAAGAGAGATCTTCATTATTTAGATATCTCTTGTCATCAATCTCATATCAATAGAGAAACTCTTAATTCTCTTATGGGAACAACTTTTGAAAATAGATCCGTTGGTCAAAGGGCTCTTAAGGCCATGGCCAAAGGAATGAAAGTGGAAAAACTTGGTCCATGGGATATTCTTGCTCCAGCCCCTATGGTGGCGGGAGAAGGAAAAGTTTATAGTCTAAAAGAGTCTATCGATTTAATTAGTGAAGCCTTTTCAAGATTAACTCCTCAAATGGGCGACTTTGCTCAGATGATGTACAAAAATAATTGGATTGATTCAAAGCCAACTGAGTTTAGATCTCCTGGGGCCTATTGTACTGGTTTTACTAATGTAAGAGAGCCAAGAGTTTTTATGACCTTTGATGGCAGTATTGGAAATGTCCTTACTCTGGCCCATGAAATTGGTCATGCCTATCACAACTGGGTTATGCGAGATATGCCAGTGGTAAGCACTTACTACGCCATGACAACGGCGGAGACGGCCTCTATTTTTGGAGAGACTCTGGTTCGCGATTACCTTTTTGAGAATTGTAAAACAGAAAAGGATAAGTTTGAAATCACATGGCAAGACGCTGAGTCAGCGGCGGCCATGCTTTGTAATATTCCAGCTCGTTTTGAGTTTGAAAAACAAATGGTGGAAAAAAGAAAAGAAGCCAATATTCCGGCCAGTGAATTAAAAACCATGATGAATGATTCTTGGAAACTTTGGTATGAAGATTCACTTAGCGAATACGATGATATGTACTGGGCCTCGAAGCTGCATTTCTCTATTAGCTCAATTGGTTTTTATAATTATCCTTATCTTTTTGGTTACCTCTTTAGTTTAGGAATCTATGCTGAAAAAGATAATCATGGAGAAAATTTTAATGAGCTCTATACTAATATCCTAAGAGACACGGGCTCTATGAATGCCGTTGATTTAATCAAAAAGCATCTAAATAAAAATATTGAAGAAAAGGCCTTTTGGCAGGGATCTTTAGATATTGTAGAAAAGGCCGTAAGTCGATTTGAAGGTCTGGTTTAATTTACAGGTACTTAGAGACTGAAATTATTACGAATAACTTGGCCCATGCTAGTTCATGGGCCTTTTTATGGCATATTCCCTCCATAAACATGCGGAGGAATTTATGAAAAAACTGATAGTGGCTTCTATCGCTTTTCTAAGTCTTAGTTCAGCTCTTTACGCTGGTGATGTTGAAGTAGAAGTATCTGCTTCTGGTGCAACTTGCGGCGAGGCAGGAGTAAATGCTTATAAGGCCTGTATAGCAAAATCTGAAGAAGATATTTTTAGAGTCTTAGATATTAAGGCCGATTATCTATCTCAAGAAGCTGATGCTGAATCATGTACTGTTACAGCTAAATGCTCTTTTTATCAGATCATTGATTAATAAAAAGCTAAAATCTATTTTTCTTTTAGGAAGCTTTGCTTTTTGTCTAAGTGCTAATGCCTTAGACTATACCTATATCTCATTCTTTGAGAATAATAAGGTAAGAAGCACCGCTGAGCTATTAAAAATGCAGGGAATAGAAAAAGACTTCCTAACTCCCTATCACTGTACAGTTTTAAAGGATGAGCTCTTTGGTTTAGACTTAATTCAAAACCCTCTTCGAGATTCATTAAATATCATTACTTCAAAAAATAAAGTTCTTACTTTTAAAGACGGACTTAGCTCTAACGATAAATTTGCTAAAAAAGTCATTGTGGCCATAGAAAAAATTAGAGAATCAAGCAGTGGTCGAATCCTGATTGAAAGGATGATGAAAAGTCCCTACCCCCTTTGGATTAAGGCCGGTGGTAATAGATTTGATCCCAGAAGCTTTGAAGAAAGACCTATGTTTGGGATAAATAAGGCCGGCGCTCTTTCAAGCTTTATAACAAATAGACTTCAAGTAGATCGTATCTCCTTTAATCAATTTGGAAGCGGCGGTTTTGTGAACTGGGATTCAAAAAAAGAATATTCTGCTATGGAATCCGATGGGAAGGTTCGAGGAACTCCAACCCATATAGCTCTCGGACATGAACTCTATCATGCCTATGATTCGATTCGAGGACTGCTTGATCGCCGTATGATTAAGGGGGAAGGCCTTGAGTTTCAACCGGCCATCGAGTACCGGGCCGTCTATATGGAAAATCTTCTACGAAGAGATGCGGGAAGACTCTATAGAAAATATTATTCGCCGCCTTCAAAATCCGTTCAGGGCTCAATGCTCGATTCTAAGGGTAGACCCATCTTTTTACCTACTGATTGTTATATAAGCCATTAAGATCAAATTATGATAGAATTTGCTCATGAGCATAACCATTCTCTTAACCTTTTTATTTATCTTTTCTAGCTGTAGTCGCTTTCAAAAATTAAATTCAGTGGAAGGCCGACTTCGGTACGATGAGCATTATGCAACATTTAATAATATCGATTATGAATCTGAAGAGACCGAAGAATTTGGTTTTGGTATTACCGGTAAAGATACTAAGAAAGGGAAAAAAGGGATTGAGTTTTCTTATTCTATTTTCCCAGATATTGCTCTAGAGAGCTCAAAACTTTTTCCAAGTCATCCGGATAATAGGACAAGTTTCGGCGTTATAGAAACTAAAAGATTTTCTGGATTTTTAAGTGGCCGTGGCTCCATGTTCACCCCCGTTGGAGCTTTCGAAATTAGTGCTGGCGCAGGCCTTTCTTATATAGATGCAAGCGGTGTCGCCGTCTCGACTTCTAAGATTGAACCAACTTTTCGTTATACCGGCTCATACACCTTATTTTTCTTGGAATGGCTATACGGTGGGGTTCAATTTACTTTTCAAGAGTCCCCCCAATCTACCTTTAGTGAATACTATTCTCTTTCCTATAATTTAGGTCTAGTTTTTAGGTAACATCAATTTTCGACCCTTTTGAGGCGCGTCATCTCCTTATCTTCTCTTTCATCTCTAGGTTTACTAGAACTTCTTTGTTACCATTTTTAAATACTTAAGGAGAAGTTTATGAATCTGATTAAAATCACAGCGGTCTTTTTTCTATTAACAACAGCATCTTTTGCAGAAGATTGGGTTAAAATTCTTGGTAACCCACCGGCGATTGGCTCTGTTGAAGAAATGATGGACCTTCAATATCTTTTAGAATTACAAGAAAATAGAACAGAGGGTGAATGCGAAGAGGCCAGAGCTGAGGAAAGTGTAACGTTAAAGAGTTTATTTGGCGGAAAACATGGTCCCCTATCTGATGCTGAAGTCATCGAAAATACTTTTATGTTTTATAAATACTTAGTTATGGCCGGGTTAAAAACAAAGCAGGCCAAGAAGTTCTTTAAAAGACAAAGACCTTTTGCCCGTTTTCCCAATCAAATCGTAACTTGTATTAAGGAGTCATCTCCCAATCAAAGTTACCCAAGTGGACATACTTCTATAGCTAGAGTTATGGCCTACGCCCTTTCTAAGAAATACCCTGAAAGAAGATTTCAATTCTTTCAAAAAGCTGATGATTCAGCTAAATACAGAATGATCGGTGGAGTCCATTTCCCTACTGATATCGCTGCTGGAAAAAAACTAGCTGATTACCTAGCTAAGATTTACTTCTAAACTCTTCCAGGCCACCTAAGCCTTTACGAAGAGAATAACAATTCTTAAATTCCTGGGTCATAAGCTCTTTAACTAATTTAGAGCTTCTGATCCCTTTTGAGCATACAAAGAGATAGTTCTCATCTTTATCTAAGAGATTCACCCAGTTCTTATATTCAGATAGAGGTCTATGTAAGGAAGGAACTGAAACTTCTTTTTCTAACTCCTCAAATTCTCGTATATCGATGAGAGTAAATTCTTTTGCTGGAATTTCATCTAGTTCAAAACTTTCTCGCTCTTCATAGTTCTTGTCTTGAATTTCTTTAATAGAGGCATGTTCTGAACAAAGAGGACATCTTGGTGCTTGATTCCAGCGAATCTTATTGGTTTCAAAACTTAAAAGATCTACAGTTGTTGTCGTGTTTTGAAGAGAGCTCCCAAGACCTAGTATTAGCTTTATACCCGCCATGGCCTGAAGAGTCCCTAAACTACCAGCAACGGCCCCAATCAGACCAGCTTCCTGACAAGTTCCTGTGCAATTGGCCTTAGGTACCTTTGGCCATAAACAGCGTAGGCAACCTTTAGTGTTTTCCTTGGAATAATTGAAAACTTGTACCTGTCCCTCATATTGATAAAGAGAGGCTTGAACTAAATCTTTTTTTAAGAAAAAGGCCGTATCATGAAGCAAAAACTTTGTTTTAAAATTATCACAACAATCAAAAATTATATCGGCTTCTTTAAGAATATCTACCACGTTATTTGCATCGATTTTTTCTAAACGGCTCAAAATTTTTATATAGGGATTTTGCCCAGAAAGTTTTTCTTTAAGTACTCTTGCCTTAGGTCTTCCAACTTCAGTTTTATTAAAACAAACCTGTCTATTCATATTGCTTTCTTCGATAAGATCAAAGTCAAGAATAGTGATTTCTCCAACTCCGGCCGCGGCTAAGTATTGTCCAACCGGATGCCCAAGTCCTCCAGCACCAACGATGACTGCTTTTGTGTTTTCTAGTTTTATCTGACCAGATGGACCGACATCTTTAAGAATAGTTTGTCTTGAATAAAAATCTCTTTTAGACATGAGCATGCTCGCTAGCGCCACTACAGCGGTGGCATTCTACCCAAACGGCCTGACCTTCTACATAATGCTCTTTTTTCCACATAGGAACTCTATCCTTAACTTCATCAATAATATATTGGCAGGCCTCAAAGGCCTCTCTTCTATGGGAGGAGCAAACCCCTACCCATACGGCGACTTCTTCTATTTTTAAATGACCTTCTCTATGGACACAAAAAGCATCGTGAACCTCAAATTTACGTAGCGCCTCTTCAACAATTTTCTTACCTTCTTTTAAGGCCATTTCTTCATAACATTGATATTCAAGGGAGTTTACATTTTGACCATCGTTATGATTTCTAACACGACCATCAAAAAAGACCATGGCCCCTGCCTTAGGATTGTTTAACTTAGCCGCAAGTTCCTCATGGTTTAGTTTTATTTTACTAATTTCAAACATTCTAACCTCCCGCCACTGGCGGAATAAAAACGAGAGTATCGTTTTCCTTTAAGCTGCTATCAAAACTGGAGTACTCTTCATTAATCGCCACTTTTAAATGGTCTCGGTCTAGATTAAAATTATATTTTTTATCAAGTTCATTAAGCAATTCAAGAGCATCTTTACAGTTTGTTTCTAATATTTCTTCACTAACACCTGCTTTCTCTCGCATGGCCGCAAAGTATTTTATTTTAAGCTTCATGAGATAGCTCCTTCTCTTTTTTAAATGATTCTAAATCAGATAAGGTATTTGCATTTAGAAGAACCTTTTCTTGAAGAGGCTCTAGAATCTTAACATCAGAATTCATCAAAACTTTTCTAGGACATGGTTTTCCTAAATTAACAAAGTGATTAATACGCTCCACAGAGCTTGGCTCGTAAATAGCACAAAGGGGCTCTGGCCATTTTTTCTCTCCATTGAAGAAGCAGGTGGCTACTTGATTGGTATCTCTATTTTTTATTAGGTGCACTAGGCTCTCTCTGTTTAAATAGGGCATATCGCATGCAAGCACCAACCAAGAGGCATTAGGATCTTGTTTAAAGGCACTTAGAATTCCTCCACTCGGCCCAAGGTCATCAAAAGCGTCTAGGACCTTGGGAAAGCTTTTAAGATGATCTAAATTTGCTTGATCTTCTCTACAGGAAATAAAAGTTTTGTCCGTAAGACCCTCAAGAAGTTCATAGAGATGTTCCACCTGAGTTTTTCCATGGTAGTTTAGGCTACCTTTATCAGTCCCCATTCGTTTAGATTTGCCGCCAGTAAGGATGAGACCATAGAGTTTATTAGTTTTTATAGTCACTCTTACCTCCTCTTTTTTCTATTAATTTCCCATTTCTAATTTGCATCTCGTGACCAAAGGCCTTGCACATATCATAAATTGTAAGAGCAGCTATTTGTGCCCCCATAAGGGCCTCCATCTCTACTCCTGTTTTACCTGTATTCTTAACGGTGCAATCAATTACAGCAGATTCACCTTCAAGTTTTATCTCTACACTTGAGCCTTCAATATTGAGCTGGTGACAAAAAGGAATCAAATTTGATGTTTGTTTTAGTCCCATTGTTCCAGCAATAATGGCCGTATGAAAAACAGGACCTTTTTTTGATTGGATATCGCCATCTATAAACTGATCCCTAATCACTTTTGGCAGCCAAACTTCTGTTCTGGCATGGGCAAAGCGAGTCGTTTCATTTTTCTTTGAGACATCAACCATGCAGGGGTTATTATTTTTATCTATATGACTAAACTCTTTCATCTAGCCTCCTATTATGTTCATAGACTCAGAAACCTCGTAAATTCGATCCGTAGGTTTTAAGGCCATTGTTTTATATAAAAGCTCTAATATTTCATCTTCAGTTTTGCCAACAAGGGAATACCCCTCAGATTTCATAAGACATGGTCTAAGGGAGCCTTCCGGTGATAGCCTAAGTCTAGAACAGCCACCGCAAAAAGGTCTCGACTCCGAGGCAATAAAACCTACCTGGGCCCCGTTTTTGAGCTCATAATTAAAAGAAGTAGAATCAACTGGCCTTTTCACAGGAGCTAACACGGCCTTGGCTTCAAGTCTTTTAATTATCTCCCCAGCGCTTATAAAATATTTATCAAAACTCTCTCTAGCCTCTCCAATTCTCATAAGTTCTAAAAACCTAACTTCGATATCGTAGCTGGCTGAAAAATCTAAAAAGTCATTCACTTCTCGATCATTAATCCCTTTCATTAGAACGGCATTAAGTTTGACATTAAAGCCCAGCTCTTTTGCCATAAAAATGGCCTCTAGAACCTTCTCAAGTTGAGAGGAGCCGGTCATCTTATGAAAGCCAACCTTATTAAGGCTATCTAAACTAAAATTAATATTTTTGATCTTTGTCGATTTTAACTCAGGCAATAGCTTGTCTATATTTAATCCATTCGTCGTAAAACCAAATTTGCTAAGGCTTAATTCTGAAAGGTCTCTTACTATATTTAAAAAGTCTGATCTAAGTGTTGGCTCTCCACCGGTTAGCCTAATTTCATCAATCCCAAACTTCACCAAGGCCTTAGATAGACGAAAAATCTCTTCCCTTTTTAAAAGTTTAGATTTTTCCATAAATTTTGGATTCTGAGGCATACAATAAACGCAGCGAAAATTACAAGCATCAAGTAGACCAAGTCTTAATTTATGAATATGCCTTCCATGGGGATCAATAAGTTTCTTCAAAGAACTCCCCCTTTCCAAGGAAAGAACTTAAAGGAGTCTCCGGCTTTATGGATAGGATCCTCAGCAGGCAGCTCAATAAACCCGTCACTACCACCAAGGCTAGAGAAATCCCCGGAGCCATTTGAGCTAATAGGCGTTGCCAAAAGCTCAGCATTTTTATTTGAGTGAATCTTGACCGCCTTAAAAAAGCTAAATTCCTTTTTAAAACTTATATCTTCAGTAAGCTGAACATAGTTTACTTTAGCTTGAGATTTTAATGACGACTCTAGGCTTGGAATTACATAACGGCGCATGCAAACTAAGGCCGAGACTGGGTTTCCTGGAAGAGCAAAAACCGCTTGAGAATTTTGACCTTTCCCAAAGAACATTGGTTTTCCTGGTTTTTGAGTAATCTTATAAAAGATTTGCTCAACCCCAAGATCATTCATGACAGCTTGGACGAAATCATATTTCCCCATCGAGACGCCGCCGGAAATAATAAGCCCATCATATTCATTTAAAATCTTCTTAAGGTTTTCAAAGACCTCTTCTCTTTTATCTTCAAGATGAAAGAGTGTTATATTTTTTTCAGGAACTCCAAAGGATTTTAACTCAGACTGAATTGCAAAGACATTTGATTTCCATATCTGCCATGGCTCGCAGGCCTTACCTGGCTCTATTAATTCATCACCGGTGCTTATTATGGCAATTTTTGGTAATTTATACACTTCAGCTTTTTCAAGTCCTTGACTTGCTATAATAGCAATAGCCGCAGAGTTTAGGCGCAGCCCTTTTTCTAAAAGGATTTTGCCCTCTGAGTAATCACTGCCTTCAAAATGAATATTTTGTTTTTCTTCTATAGGGTAAGCTTCTTCTAATTTTGCTATTCCATTTTCTATCTGAATCCTTTCATAAGGAACAACCGTATCAAATCCTTTAGGAAGCGGAGCCCCGGTCATGATCTCAATGGCAACCTTTTCTGAGTTTATTGTAAGTGGAGGGCTTCCGGCCTTTTGAATACCTTTGAGCTCAAAAGATTTTAAGTTTCTATCTTTGTAGCGTATGGCAATTCCATCCATGGCCACTCTATTAAATGGAGGCTGTACACGAGCGGATTTTATAGGTGAGCTTAAAACTCTCCCCCCTAAATCACTTAAATGAACAAGCTCAGTCTTAAGCTTGATGCAATAGCGCTTAACCAGCTCTTCGGCCGTTTTGACGTCTATCATATCCCCTCCGGTTCTCTAGGGAGAAGTCTAAGCTAATTAACCCCAAATTAAAATGCACATCACATATAAAACAGTTGTTAAATGTCTGAATTTACTGAATATTTTTAGAGATTTTAACCTAAAGATCCTTTATAAAGTCCCAGTTCAAACCATTGTCTGATTCGTAAAGCTGAATCGGGAATTTGGGTGATGAGTAGAGAAAAAAGGAAATCTTCTTTTGCGCCTGAAGCTTAGTATTATGAGTTCTTACAAAATCTTTAGTATTAAAATTTGAAGTCAGTTTATCTTCAAAAAGAGCAGTATCTTGACCGCTGGATTTGGTCCAAGTATAGATCTTACTTGCATAGCCTATATCGGTTTCTAAATGTTTTCTACCATCAAGGATTTTAGAGGCCATTCGCCCATGATCAGATTGAATTAAGATTTTGGTTTTAGAGAGAACTCCATTGTCCTTTAGTTTTCCAAGTATTGAATCAATCTTTTTTAAAACACAAAGACTTTGCTCTTCAAATCTATTTAATTGCTCTTTTTCTCCTGTGAATAAGTAATCCTTACCCTTCCATTCTTTTCGGTAGATACACTCACTGTCATATTGAAAAGGTCTATGAGGGATCACCGTATGAACATAGGCATAAAAGCTTTTCTTATTTTTAAAGAGGTCTAAATCCTTTTCAAAACTTTCGAGTAAGTTTTTCCCGCTAGTAGGGGCGTCCAAAACCACCTGGTTAACATCTGTGCCAAAGATTCCTTTGATGAATCTAGGATGCAGCATATAAAGATATAGTGCAAGAGCGGAGCGAAGTTCAGCGAAGAAGTATCCCCCTACCTTTGTTCTACAACGATGAGTCCACTTTCCGTAATGGCTACAGTAAGGAAGAGTATCCCCCACTAAATAAACAAATGATCCCTTTGCATAAAAATCTTTAAAATGATTATCGTCTACTGTGGTCATTATATTATGTGTCGATCTCTTTTGTTTTTCCTGTCCTAAAATTTGAGGAATTGCTAAAAATGTATCAGAGAAAATGGCGAAATGATTTTGATACTGGGTAAGTGAGTATTTCTTAGTTAGTTCATTGGCCGCCTTAAGTACCCTATCTGAATTTTGATCTAAGTAGTTTTTGCTAAACATATCCAAAACAAAATGAATAACCTTTAGATTCGTAACAGGCTTCTCTTTGTATACGGCCTCAAATTGAGGCGTCGAGAATGCCGTTGGCATCTTTAAGTAACCAATAAGGCCAGAGAGTAAATAAAGGCTTGAAAAAAGGGTCACCGTAAAGCGGAGATTCTCTTTATTCATAAACTTAACAAGAAGCCCCGTTATGACTAGGGCCAATAGAGGTATCAAAACTTTCCAAAGTGGAAGTGTCATCCACAGAGTGGATCTAACAAGAATGGAGTTCGCAGCAACGAGAATTAAGATAAACAAACCGATCGCTTTTAACAAAGGTATCTTAACCCTTGAAAGGGGAACGGCTATAGTGGCAGATATTAATATTAGTGCTAAGACGACCAGCATAGGTCTTTCAAAAAAGCGACCATGACCCTCCATTGACATTAGGACCGGGGTTACCGTCGCTGCTGTGCAAGCTAAGAAAGAATAAAAAAATGATTTCATTTTACTGTGCAGCCAAAGAGCTTTCTACCCTGAGACAATTCCACAACTTCTTCTATCTTAAAATATGTTTTTAATGCGTTTTGAAAGCCTTCTTCTGTATAATCTGTATAGGTGTTCTCTCTTCTTTCTAGAAGTTTTTTTACCATAACATCTGTTTCTGGAACCCACTCAATAACCATTCTCTTACCAAGTCTAGCAAAGGATTTGATGACCAAATCCAGTGGGACATTATTAGTAATTCTTAAATGATGTATTACAGCTAATGCCAGAACGATATCACTTGATTCAAATCTCTCCATAAAACTTTTTCTTTCCACATTGGCCCAGCCCATAGCTGGTGTTGGTGATGAGAAGTTCATTTGTATGGGTAAGATGGGAAGTTTTTCTTCCTTTGTCATTTGATAGATACGATCACAGCATTGCTGGTCGTATTCTACGGCTACAACGTCCTTACAGAATTCGGAAAGAAGTTTAGAGTACTCACCAGTATTAGCACCGATATCTAGACCTGTTTTGAAGTTAGCGTCTTTTAGGTAGCCTCTAATAAATTCTGCCTTTTGGTTTTTATCATCGCTACTATAAGTTCGAGTTTCTTTATAGGAAACCCAATGTGTTGAGTTAAAATTTAACTTTAATCCGCTTACAAAGTCTTTTAACCCTCGACAATTATTTACGATAACTGACTTTGGAACCTTGGTCTGTTTATCGACTGTATTTACGGTCTCATCTTTTTGAGCTTTATTTCGAAAGTAATTTGGAATTCTAATATATTTAAGAACTCCAGGCTTTAGAAAAGAAAATTTTTGAAAAAGCGCAGAGGCTTCTTCCATATTAATTTTACCCATTTCACTCATAGTGAATTTGTTAACTGGTATTTTTAAATACTCAAAGGCCATTAGTGGGTAGACAAAATTTTCTAAATATTCTGTAAAGGCTGACCAAGCACTACCTTCTTCCATTTTACAAATACTAGGCAGATCAATAAACTTAGGCTGACCTGAGATAAAACAGATATTAAATGGAGTAGCGTCTTTTAAAGTATAGCCGTCTTCCAGTAGAGCCAATTGAATCTCTATAGTGGCCAGGGCTGCATCTTTAAGTTGTTCTGGAGTCCATTCATAGCAATAGCTAAAATGGGATACCTTTTTATGCCAAAGGACTTCACCATCACCTTCAGGGTTTGAAACAAACTTTGTTTCTATAAGATAGGACTTAATTTTCTCGAAGCTATTTGATACAAAAAATTCTTTTAAGGTTTTGATCGTCTCACTATCAGCTGAACGATAAACCTCACCATCTAGATAAAAAACTCTACCGGACGGATCTTTGAAGGAACCTTCATCATACTTCATGGCCGCACTCATTAAGCGCTCTTTTTCTGTTCATCTTCCTGAACAGCTTTAGATTCTTCCGGTTTTTCTTCTTTAGAAAAGAATGACTTCACTTTTTTCCAATAAAGCTTGAAAAAGAGAATCAAACCGCCGATTCCACCGAGAATAACTTGAACAATAATTCCTCCCGTACCAGGGTCAATATAGGCAAAAGCACTAGCCGGAATTAGAGAAACGAAAAATGAAAATAGGATTAAATTTAAAATATTCAAGAGGACTCCCTTCTATCAAAACCTGTCTAGATTTTATCATAAAGCCCCTCTAGAAACGGCGAGGAAATAACTGCCAAACACTGACCGAGCAGCGAGCTCGGTTAATATTTTGAAGGTAATTTTGAAGATTTTATCTTTTACCAGGCATATAGGAATCAATCTCTTTAAGTAAGTAACTAATTCTTTGCTGGGTTTCTTTTAAAACGTCCATTTGTTTACTGATCGTTTCACTAAGTTCATCCTGATCCATTTGCGCCAAATTTAAGAGAGTTTGGTTTTGATACTGGATATTAGCCTGTTCTCTAGCGATTTCTTCAAGCTCAGCTTCGAGTTCATTATCTAAGTCATTATCTAGAACATCGCTAAACTCATTTAACAGGGCCTCTAGAGGATCATCATGGAGATCGACAGAATCAACAGCTGGGGGAAAGTTTTTGGACGCAGGAAACATAACGACATTCTCGTCAAAAACTCTATTCTTATTTTTCATATCGGACATTCAATTCACCTTTTCTAGGCCTCTCCAAGCCTACTCTTTTACTGCGAATACTATGCCATCTTTTCTTGGCACCCCTTGAGTAAAAACAATAACTTAGAGCTTCTATTTTGGGTCATAACTAGCTAAAATTTAGACAGTGTCGAAACATTGTTCCCCTTTAAATAGAGCTTGTTTTATTTTGATAGAATAGAAGTATGAGTAACGTTAAATGCATCAAATGCGTTCACTACTTTTCAACTTACGACCCTCAAAGACCGAGGGGCTGTAGAAAGTTTGGCTTTCAAAGTGCAAAAATGCCATCGATGTTAGTTAAACAGGAAACTGGACAGGAGTGCATAGCATTTGAAGAAAGAAAGGCCTCAAAGAAAAAAGGATTAGACCTGAACGACCCTTCCCTTTGGTAATTCAATCCCTCTGTCAAAATAAGAAGGTCCAGGCGCTTTTATAAGAGCTCCACCTAGACATACTGATTGACCATCCATTTCTGTATAAAAAACGATAGACTGTCTTGGGGTCACGGCCCTTTGAGGGTCATCAAAAATGACTTTCAACTCATCTCCATCAAAAGAGACGATTTGGCAGTCCTGATCTTGCTGCCTATAACGAACCTTAGCTTTGCATTTAAAAGGAAGCTCTAGGTTAAATTCACCACTAACAAAACTAAGCTCAGTGGCCGTAAGCTCATCACAGTACATCGCCGGATGAAACTCTCCTCTTTCTACAATGACTTTATTATTTTCAATATCTTTTGCCACAACATACCAAGGCTCTCCTGGTCCCCCAAGGCCCAGGCCTTTTCTTTGTCCTAAGGTATAAAAGCTCAGACCACTGTGGCGCCCCACCACTTCTCCCGAGAGAGTTACAAATTCCCCTTCTTCAAAGTCTATATAGTTAGACAAAAAGTTTTTAAAGTTTCTTTCTCCTATAAAACAAATTCCGGTGGAGTCTTTTTTTTCTGCCGTGGAAAGATTGTACTTATTTGCGATGTCTCTAACTTCAGATTTTTCAAGTCCCCCAATTGGAAAAAGGACTTTTTCAAGGATTATATCTTTATTGGTATATAAAAAATAACTTTGGTCTTTATTTTTATCTAGTCCTTTTAAGAGTCGATTTTCTCCGTCAAGCTTAGCTGTTTGGCAGTAATGTCCCGTTGCAAGGAAATCTGCTCCTAGCTCAAGAGCTTTTTCAAAGAAGACTTTAAATTTTATTTCTCTATTACAGAGGATATCTGGATTTGGTGTATAACCGGCTTTGTACTCTTCCACAAAGTGAGAAAAAACGTTCTCACGGTATTCCTTTACAAACTCAACTGAATAATAAGGAAGGTCGAGCTTTTCACAGACACTAATAACATCGGCATACTCTTTTGAGGAATTGCAGACACCATTCTCGTCTTTCTCTTCCCAGTTTTTCATGAATAAACCAATAACATTAAAGCCCCACTCTTTTAAAAGAGCTGCCGTAACTGAGGAGTCAACACCACCGCTCATTCCCACTACTACAGTGAGTTCAGAGGGGTCTTTTCCCGCAATTTTGCTTTTAATTAGCTGATCCATGGTCAAAAGATATAGCGAAATTATTTAAGAATGTCGAAGGCCCATGAAAGGGTTGCACCTGTAATATACTGATAAGAGGCGTACCAGGTCCTTAAATTTAAGGTTTCAGGGAAATCATCACTGCTATGATATCTGGGATTTAAGTCAGATTCCCAATTTTGAGTAAAAGTTACCGCAGCAAAGCCCTCACCCCAAAAGTTGATATGGTCCGAAGACTTAAATCCATTTGCGCTTAGCTTAAACTTCACCTTACTGGTCATATCTTTTCCTGCTTTATTAAGGACCTCGTAGAGCTGCTTATCTTTGGCATGTCCCGTAACTTTCTCTTCTCTAATATAGGCCTTAAAATTCCCATATTTTTTCTCTTTGTCACCGCGTTTACTATCATGCCCAAGCATTTCAAGGTTCACAAACCCAGCAAACTTTTGTTTTTTCATCTGCTTTCGGTATTTTCTTATATAGGCTCTACTTCCTAAGAAGCCCATTTCCTCATAGTCAAAAAACACCACCCGAACTGTTTTTGGTAAATCAAGAGCAGAGAGCACTTCAATTAGGCCCAAGGCCAGGGCCACGGCCGACCCGTTGTCATCGGCACCTGGTTGATTTGATCTTGCATCTATAATTTTAGTTTTTTCATCGTGGGCAATAGTATCAAAGTGGGCACCAATTGTGATGACGGAGTTAGGCTCGATAAAGCCCTTTTTTTCCCAAATTATATTTCTTCCCTCGATAGCCTGAACTTGAGTTAGGGCCCCCACCATACTATCCGTAAAAGATTTCCACTTTTTATATTGTGGGTCCGTTGGGGGTAATTTTTGTTCTATCTCCCTTTTAAAGTCTTCTTGATACATTTCCATAGCGTGAACCACGTCAGGTTTAAAAGGGTCTACAATTAAAACCCCACTTCCTTTTTTATCAGATTTTTTAATCTGATCTATCAAATAAGGGACAGCATCTTTATGCCCACTGGTTCCTACCATTCTAGAAGGTCTACAGCACTTCACAAATGATCTAAGTTTTGATTCCATTAGCTTTGCATCGAGACGATTAACTATCAGCTTTATATGAGATTTTGATTTGGGCACAAGTAATGTTTTAGGCAGTTCCAAGGCAAAAGCATAGATGGGTAAAAATAAAAAAAGGACTATTATTTTTTTCATATTAAAATCTAAAAGGTGAAGCTTTTTTACTTTTTACGCTGTCTTCATCAACATCGTATTTTTCTGAGTTTGTTAGAGGTAGCTCTCTTCTCTCACCAGAATCTGAAATATATCCACTCCGATTGACAACTCCAGCACCTATAACTTTAGCCCCTTCACCTTCACGGTCATAGATTACAACGAATTGCCCAGGAACGATTTGACCCTTTTGAGCTTCTTTAAATTCCAAAATAGCAGAGTTATTATTTCCTAGGTAAACATCACAGGGTACTTTCAAAGTATCTGGTCTAAACTTTACATGAGCCTCTACGGGAATTGATGAATTTTTACCTTTTCCAGCATTAAAGTCTTTCAACTCGCAAAAGGTAAATTTAAGATCGGTAGGCGAGGCTAAATATACGTCACCAAGCTGAGGATCAATTTTTACAACCTGCATTTTCGGATCTACAGAAGCGAGACTTTTTCCTTTAACTTTATTTTGACCAATAAAATATTTATGTATTCCTTCATGGTCGCCTAAAATAGAATCTTCCACGTAGTTAATTAGTGATCCGGTTCTTCTTAAATCTTCAGAAGATAGATCTTCTACAACTTTTATAATTCGAGGATCTTCCATTAAGAGAATCTCATTAACCTTATCCCCTTTTATTTCTTTGTCCGAAACTGAGTTCTTTAGATTTAAAGAGCTGTAGATTTTAAGAACTTCTTTTCTTCTCATTTCCGATAAGGGCAAAACAAGATGCCTAGCATCCGAAGGTTTTATTCTGGCCATTTGAAAGGTTTCATCATTGGCAAGATCATTACTTTGTCCAAGTCCGATTGAACCCGTACTTTGATTAATACTAATCTTTGCATAGTTTCCAGTGGCAACTGCGTCAGCTTTAAGGGGAACCATTTTTTCTACTAATATTTCAAGAATAGTTCTAGTTGAAAAAACAAGGGGTGAATATGTTGTTCCCCCTAGTCTAGCAGCAACTAAGAACTCTTCAACGCCAGCCTGGTATCGATCTTCAGCATGGACTCCATAAAAAGGAATATCGAGCTCATCGCAAACGCCTTTTACCCTACCTAAATCATTAATGAACTGAACACCATATGGCTTTATAACTTCACCAGTTTTAGGATCAAGGCTTGGAACCTCATCAGTTTTATTAAACAAAATACCTATTCCGATTACATTATGACCTTGTTTTTTTAATAAGTAGGCCGCAACAGTGGAGTCGATTCTTCCGGTCATTCCAATTAAAATCGTTTTGCTTTTTGGGTTTTTCTGATTCATCTGAGCCATTTAGTCCGTTTACTCATTTTGCTTAAAAATACGTCTATAGGCATTATAACAGGCTGTAGAGCCCTTGCAGGGATCAGTGGAGAGGCATTATTTTCCTCATTATTTCAAGCATTTAGCTCTAAATCTTCTCCTAAGAGTTTCCGAAAAGCTAGTATGACAAAAGAATTTCCATTAGAGAAAATGGACTTGGCCTTATTTGAGAACTCTGGAAATAAGCAAGAGTTCAGCCAGCTAAAGGATTTCCTTAGCTTTTTAAAGCTATATGGATATCCTAAGCCATTTCGCTTTTCACATGTTGAAACAAATGGACCTTTAATTGAAAACCTAAGCCTAGAAGAAAATCTTCTATTGCATTCCAATGGAAATGACGAAGATTCTCAAAAAGCTAATTTATCAAAGCAGCTTGAACAAAGTGGAAATCCCCACCTAGTAAGCCTTTTCAACTCAATTTCTCTTAAGGAAAATAGACCCTCAACGGTAGATGATGAGTCAAGAAAAGCCTTGGCCTTGGTAAAAGCCCTCCTACAATCAGGAGACTTTTTATTCTTAGAAAACCCAGAAAAGTTTTTAGGTAAGAAGCTCTTAAGTCTTTTTATTCAAGCTCTTGTCTATAAATCCGCCACGACCGGTCTTATTGTTGTGATCAGCACCAGATTTAAAAATATCTGGTCTCCACACTTTACCAAGCGTGTTTTTAGGAATGAGAAAAATATTTTTAAAGTTAGTCATTATAATCAATCTGGTCTTGATACCCTCTTTAAGATCCAAAATGCTCCAGAAGCCGAAGATGAAGGGCTCTTAAAGATTGTCAACCCAAATTCTGACGATACTGAGGAAAATAAAAAGGCAGCTTAAAGTCTATAAAAATTGACAATTTCACTTGTGAAAATTGATAATTATCACATGCCTACTAAGAAAAAAATTCAGTTAAATTTCATCGATGTCTTTGCCGGAGCTGGTGGCTTTTCCTGTGGAATGGAGATGGCCGGACATAAATGTTTACTAGGTGTTGATTTTAATCAACACGCCATGAACACTTTTGAAAAAAATCATAAGCACGCCAAAGTTTTCTGCGGCGATATTCATGAGCTTAAAAAGAAAAAGCTTGAAGATATGTTAGAGGGTAATAATATTGACGTGGTCGTTGGTGGTCCGCCCTGCCAAGGCTTCTCAACAGTCGGAACCGGTAATCCAGATGACGATCGAAATTCTCTTTTTCTTCAGTTTGTAAGGATAGTTCGTCTAACAAAACCTTCTTTTGTCGTCATGGAAAATGTCACAGGACTTCTAGCGAAAAAAAATGAACAAACTTTAAAAGCTGTTTTTAATAAGTTTGAATCTATGGGCTACAATATGGGTGTTCAAGTTATGTCAGCTGAACAGCATGGAGTTCCAGAAAAAAGAAGAAGAACTATAATTATTGGTAGTCGTCTGAACTCAAAAGTCGTGTTTCCAAAGGCCAGCCATAATACAATTATTGGAAGAAGCTTTATTCCCCCTGTAACGGTAGGCGAAGCTTTTAAAAAGTTAAAAACAAGAAGTGGTAAGATTTTAAACCATGACTTAGATCTAGCAAAAGTTAGTAATAAATTAGATCGTGATCGATTAAAAAGAATTCCTGAAGGTAAAGGGATTAGATACGAACGAGATGAGAAGGCCTACTTAACCCCTAGGCTAAAACTTGGAATCAACTGGAAAACAATTAGGGAAGGTCGATTTCGTCAAACTAAGTATCAAAGGCTAGATCGAAAAGAGCCATCCCCCACTATAATGACTCATCGACATAGCTATTATCACCCTACTGAGAATCGTTATTTAACTCAAAGAGAAGCAGCTGCTCTTCAAAGTTTTCCGAATAATTTTGAATTTACTGGCCCAGTTTCTGCTCAATGGAGACAGATTGGAAATGCCGTGCCACCACTTCTTGGGAAGGCCATCGGCAAGGCTATTACCGCCATGGTTGAAACAGCAAGAAAAGAAAAAAAGATTAGCCGTAAAAAGACGACGATTCAATCTATTAAAACTATAAGAGAAAAGGCTTTTGTTTACCGAGCACCTAGCCCTGAGGCAGCTCAATTACAAAAGTAGTATTTGGTTGATTATTATCCACGTAGATTTTCCCACCATGCTCTTCAACAATTTTTGCGCATAGACTAAGACCTAAACCGGTTCCCTTGCCTACAGCTTTCGTTGTGAAAAATGAGGTCCACATTCCTTTTTGAACGTCTTCAGGTATTCCTCTACCAGAGTCTTGAAACTTGATAATAATTTTGTCATCACCAACTTCCCAACTAAGTTTCAACCATTTCTCGTCTAAGTCTTCGATGGCGTCACAACCATTAGAAATAAGATTAACAAAAACCTGAAAGATCTGTGTAACATTTATATTAACTTGCACATCTTCAGAATCAAGAATTTCCATTGGAACCTGGTTTTCTTTAAGCTTTCCATCGCAGATAACTTTCGCATCATCTACAATATCTCTCAAGGCAACAATCTGTTTTGGGTCTTTATCTCCCTGTCTTACAAATGATTTAACTCCTCTAATAATTTGAGTGATCCTATCAGAGGTGCTGACGATCTTTTCGGAAGCTTGTAAGATTTTTTCTGTTTCACCTTTTTCAACAAGCTTTTCTAACCTTTGGCCTTGCATCCTTATCATCGTTAAGGGATTATTAACTTCATGGATAATACTAGCGACCATTTCCCCAAGCTGTGAGAGTTTTTCTGTAAAAGAGACATGTTGTCTCATATTATTTAGTTCAGTAATATCGATACCTATGACAACACCCTGATTCCCATTATCAAACTTTGTTCCCGTTACCCAAAACTGTTTATCATCGCCATCAATTTTAGTTTCTAACTCTTCGTAAATCGAAGGGGCTTTACTTTGAAAGAGAGTGTCTGCAAAGTTATAAAAATGTTTATTAACAGTGTAAAAACCAATTTCTTTTCCAGCAAACTCTTCAGACTTAAGCTTAGTAAGGTCTGCTAGGGCCTTATTCACACCGCCATATTTCATATCTTTGGTGAGCCAACTAATAGTACAAGGAGTAGTATCTAAAATAACTTTTAGCTTTTCTTTTTCGGCCTGCATTTCTTCATATTCTTTTTCTCTTTCATCAAGGGCATCACTAATACACTTAAGAAACTTATCTCCATCGTCACTGGTTATATTTCCATGACTATCAATAAGATTATTCTTAATTAGAATATTTTGAAGAAACTTGTTCATATAAATACGTATCGACGTATCTAAGTAGTTAATAAAGTTAATTTTTTAAGAAAATAAAACCAGTTCTTACTATACCTGATCGCGAAAGTCGGCATTCTGTAATTTATAAAAATGCCCCTTCCTCGCTTGTAGCTCCTCTTCCGAGCCTTCTTCAATTAACCGACCTTTCTCAAAAACAAGAATTCGATCACAGGCCTTTAGTGTATCTAAACGGTGGGCTATCATAAGACAGGTTCTTCCTTCCATGGCCTTTTCCACAGCCCCATGAATAATCTCTTCATATCCAGGGTCAATATTGGCCGTAGCCTCATCAAGAACAAGTACACTTGGGTTCCTAACCAGCACTCTTGTAAGGGCCACGAGTTGTCTTTCACCTATAGAGAGGTTTGAACCACCTTCTTGAATTTCACTTTCTAAAGTAAGCCCCGTATCGCTCATTACTTTTTGAAGTCCAGTATTTTTACAGCACTCTAGAATAACTTCATTAGATAATTCATCATCGGTCGTTAAGTTTTGCTTCAAGCTTCCTCTAAAGATGATGACATCTTGTGAAACAAAACCGATCTGCTCTCTTAAAAAATTTCTTTCGTAGTCTCTAATAGATTTACCATCTAGGAGTACTTCACCTTTTTGATATTCATAAAGCCTCGACAGAAGCGAAACGGTTGTGGTCTTTCCGCAACCAGTAGTCCCCACCAGGCCAATCTTTTCTCCAGGTCTTATCTGAAAATTTAATTCATCTAAAACCCATTGCTCTTTGTTATAATACATTCCTACATCTTTAAACTGAATATCTCCCTTTAAAGATCCAGGTTCGCCACGGTACTCTCCATCTTCACCAAGTGATGAGGCTTCGGTTTTATGGGCCAGGAACGTTGCCACCCTTTCGGCAGAAGTAAAGGCTTGTTGAATAACATGAATCTCCCTTGCGAGAGTCATTATGGGCATAAAAAAGCGTTCACAATAGCGAATATAGGCGACAAAGATTCCCACAGTAATGGCTCCACCCAAAAGAGATTTTCCACCGAACCACACCAAACCAACAAGAGGAAAAGTGCAAAGGAAACTAATAAAAGGTCTAGACCAAGCAAATAAATTATTGGCCGCAAGCTGAGAAGTTTGATGCTCATTAACAGCTTCTTCATATTTCTCGTTTGCCCATTTTTCCATGCCAAAGGCCCTGATGACTTCTAAGCCATTTAAGTATTCGCTAAGCTTGGCATTGCAGCTTGAAGACTTCGTACTCATTCTTCTATTAGTTGTTCTTACCAGCTCACGAGTGAAAAATATAAAGAGGACAGCAGGAAGCATCGAAGCTATTAATATTCCTCCAAGTTTTGGATAAGTTACCACCATGGCAATCATTGCCATTGAGGCCGTGGTCGCTGAATTTATTAAACGTCCAAGTGAGTTTGAAAAGAATTGCTCAATTCCCTCTACGTCGTGAGTAATCCTAGTTACAATCCTCCCTTGAGGTTGACGATCGTAAAAGCCAAGCGGAAGCTGTTGAAGATGGCTAAAAAGATTAGCCCTAATATTGAAAATTGTTTTTGAAGTAGAGTAAGAAATTAATCTTCTACCTTGCCATGCAATCAAAATGGCAAAAAGCTCTAAAAATAGAATAATAGCTGCAAATTTTATAGAGGCGTCCATATCCTTGGCCTTAAGACCTTTGTCCACGAGCTGACCAAGTAATCTCGCCCCTAAGATATAGGTAAAAGAACTTAAAATGATAAAGCTTAATCCAATAGAAAGTTGTTTATAGTAGCCTTTCGCATATTTAAACAAAGAAATAAAGGCAGAGAGATCGCTTATCCTATTCTCATCTATGACAGAATCATCTTGTTCATCGGCAGCTAGAAAGCTCTTCTTTTTCACAAGTTTTTTATCATCTCTCATTGAAGAACCTCCCCTTTCATTTCAATCACTCTATCGCAGTATTTAAGAGTTGAATCCCTATGGGCAACCCAGATAAGGGTGGTATCATTTAATTCTTTATCTAATCCCCTTAGGATTTTATCTTCTGTAACAGTATCAACTGCGGAAAGACAGTCATCAAGAAAAAGAAGATGGGGCTTTCTCGCTAGAGCGCGAGCAAGTGTAAGCCGTTGCTTTTGGCCGCCGGATAAATTAATTCCCCACTCACCAAGTGGTGTATCTAACTGATCAGGAAAACTTTTTATATCTCTTTCTAAGCCAGCCACTTTTAATGCATGCCAAACCTCTTCATCAGAAAAGGGCCTGTCCATACAAATGTTTTCCCTAATACTTGAAGCAAATAAAAATGGCTTTTGAGGGACAAAACAAACTGACTTTCTTATTTCATGATGATCGTATTCATTAAAAGATTTACCACAATATAGAACTTCCCCGTCATTACCTCTTTCAAGGCCCGAAAGAATTGAAACGAGGGTCGTTTTTCCTGTACCAATTGGTCCCTTTATTCCTAGCCTTTCACCTTGCTTTAAAGAAAGATTAAAGCCTGAAATAATGTTTCTTCCCTCTTCATAAGAAAAATTGATATCACTTGCCCTCAAAACTTCGGTCTGCGGCTTAAGAGCACTCCCGTCTTTTTTTAACAACCACTCTTCTTTTGGATGAGTAAAAATTTCGGAAAGTCTCTCGAGACTTTTCTTCCCTTTTTTCCAATCACTTATGATAAAGCCTAATTCAAATAAGGGGTCCTGTACTAAAAAAATCAATCCTTGCATGGCCATAAAACCACCGATACTAATTCCTCCGTTAAATACCAAACGAATCCCCAAGATAAAGATCACAAGGTAGCTGACAAAGTAAACAGCACCCATTAATGGTGAATACAAGAGCGAAGTAAAGACGGCACTTAATCTTTGTCTTCTGTATTCTTCCGCAGTCTCCTCTAGACGAAGACGCCAAAACTCTCCGGTTTGGGTTAATCTTTGAAGTCTAATCGTTGAAACCACTTGCGAAGCTAAATCATTAAAGACCGTCAAAAATTCCTGCGCTCCTGTATACTTATCAATTTCAATTGCGCTTAGCTTTTTTACAAAAAAAGGTAAAAATAAGAGAACTCCTAGAGACCAAAGAGTCATTTCGACATGAATGCTTAGCATGGCCCAAATTGTAAAAAAACCTAAGAAAACAACGTCGACCACGGCCACAAGAGTAAAGCCAAAAATAAATCTAGCAGCATTAACATCACTGGTAGAAGCATTCATCAAAAGGCCTTTTGTGTATTTTGTATCCAGGTCCTTTCTTGGAAAAAATCTTGAGCTATTAAAAATCCATCTTCTTAAGTTAGCTGCGGCGTAGTGAGTCTGTCTGGCTAAAGTCATTCTCCAGCCCCATCGCCCAATAAAAAGAAAGACTCTACTAAAAAAGAGAACTAAAAATATATGGAGAAAAGTTTTATCTTTATCAGTACTATGAAAAAACTGAGGATAGGGGTCTCCTGAAAAAAAATCTATTATCCAACCTAGGCCTCTGGTCCAAGTTACCTGCATCAGATTAGTTATGATGACCGAAAATGTTCCTAATAGATAAATGCCCCAATTATCTTTGAGATGATTGAGCCAAATGGAGTGAGCTTTAGATTGATGTTTTCGAGAAGACATGGGGGAAAGTCTACCCTAAGAGAGCTCCCCTGAAAAATCTCTCTTCCTAACTTCTACACCGTCCTCTTCAATTACCTGACCGCCGGACACAACTAAGGTCTTATTATTTTGCTGCACCTCAAATACTGGAGTCTTTCCAAAAACCTGTTCAGAGCATGACCAGGAACTAGAGCCTTTTTCAACTAACTCTTCAAGACCAATAGGGGTCTTAAATTGTGAAAGTTTGTGAAAACTTAAAAACTCTTTATAAAACACCGATGGTGAAATCCCACCCCAAACATCAATAAGGTTGCCTACGAGATGAGGATTGGAGGCCACGGCCTTAGTCTTAAGAAAGGAAAAATCTGGTTTTAATGCTGTGTTCAAGTTAACAAGATTAGAGTCAATAAGAAGGGTTCCATGGTGAAAGCTTCTATTTTTTATTTGTTTAAAGGCCTCTCCAGAAAATTTAAATTTTTTATCGTCCTTTAAAAAAACCATACCGCTTTTTTCTAATTTTTCTGTGTTAATACCTCTAGTCTTTAATAAGTCTTGTATCATCTTAAGATGGATTGATTTATCAGCTTCAGTGAGAATCGACTTATTCCTTAAAAAGCAAAAATTCAAATTTCCTAAATCGTGATAGACACAACCTCCACCGCTTTGCCTTCTGGCCAAAGAGATGTTTGATTCTTTTAAGAAGCTTGAATTCGTTTCGGCCCAAGGGATTTGAAAGTTTCCCATAACCACACAAGGATTATTCACATAGAAGAGAATTAGTTCCCTATGCTCTTGTCTTAGGAAATAATCCTCCAAAGCTAAGTTTTGAAAGATATTTTGAAATGGAGAAAGGTAAGCCTCTGTTATCATGTTTTCTGTCTACTCACTGCGTCTTTCCCGACCATTTTCGCTCCACATAAAATTAAGCTTCGCGCATATAAGGGAGTTTTTAAATGATCAAATCGATCCTAGTTTTATTATTGTTAACTTTTCCAATCTCTATGCTTCAAGCTCGAAGCTTTAAAACCTATACCATTCCCGGGGCCTATTGTGGAAATGGAATGTCCTATAAAGTTTGGGTAGATACTAAAAAAACCGACCAATCAAAACTTGCAGTGGAGTTTATGGGTGGAGGTGCTTGCTGGTCCCTAAGCAGTTGCTATGGACCGAATCTAAGGGCCTGGGTTCATCCCCTTCCAAAAGTCGTCAGTAAAATGAATGTTATGCTTAAAAAAGGCAGTCCACTAGAAAATCACTCCGTTCTCTATTTTCCCTATTGTACCGCCGATGTTTTTGCTGGAGATCATAAAGCAACTTACGGACTAAAGTCCAAAGTTCAGCATAGAGGATATAGTAATATCGAAAAAACGATTCACTACTTACAAAAGAAAAAAGTGATCAATTTTAAAAATATCGACGATATTGTTCTATACGGTTCATCTGCTGGTGGCATAGGCTCTCTCCTTCATTCAAAAACTTTTGATAAAGTTATTCACCCTAGTGCAAAAAGAACTATAATTTCAGATTCCCCTGGACTCCATTTTGGGCTTCGTTTTTGGCATAAGTTTACTAAAAAAACGATTGCTGATTTTAAATCAGCATTTAAAAAAATCGGTTTGAAATTAGATACCCGAAATGGATTGATTGCCCATAAGGTTCCCTATGTTTGTAAAAAACTTTCAAATTGGAATATTGGCTTTCTCCAAGGCTCTAAAGATTTTGTTATGAGCACAGTTTTCGGCAATATTTCAGCAGCAGACCACCGAGAGCTAGTTTACTCCCACAGGGGAATACTAAGGATGACGGAAGATACTCCAAACTGTTCTGCCTGGGCCCCCGATAGCAGGCTGCATGCTTTTTTATTGTTTCCAGATCGTTCGAGCACAGAGGCGCAAGGAGTAAGCGCTCTTGATTTTGGTACACAAATTTATAATGGTAAGACCGATATTAACTACCGTTAGAAAACGATTCCTATTTGAAGTTTAATAGGTAGGAAAATAGTTGCTTTTCCTACCTTACTAGCTTCAATTCCGAGGCCACCAAATAGAGACTCTGAATATAGTCTATAACTAGCCGCTAATCTTGCACCAAAGAGGCTTTCCCCTGGTTTGATTTCTTGCTTGCCTTCAAAATTGATGGAGTGATGGATACTATCCTTATCCAACTTTGTGTAGTGAACACCGCCGCTTAAGACGAGTCCAGACTTAAACCTTTCTCTATCAGGGCCCAAATAGTACTCGTAATTGGCCCCAAAATTATAGAGGCCATTTAACATATAAGTAGTATTACTTGATTTTTGCTGCGCAAATTGCTGTTGATAATGAACGCCAATAGTTGAAGATTTATTTATCCCAATATCTAAATTATAAGAACTTGATTCTGGTCCAAGCTGCCAGCTTACACTTGTTCTTTTTTGATCTAGGCCATAAGCACTACTACAAAAAATAAAAATTATGAGAAAGAAAACTCTTTTCACTATTGGTCCACCGAAGTTTTAACTTTTACGAGCTTTGATCCAAGTCTTAAAAGAAAACTAGGTATCGGTTTTTCACCTTTTCTAAAACCAGGAAGGACATAGCCATCTTTGAATTTTAAATCCATATCTTTAAAGATCGTATCTGTTTTAACACGTACATAAAAATTTTGATAATCAATCTTCATAGCATTTGCTGGTGTTTCTAAATCAAAATACCCTGCAATATACTTTGGGATATCTTCATGGAACATATACTTCCCAAAAGTTTTAATCTTGTATTTCTTCTTAACCCATTTCACGAGCTCTTCTTTTTCACTCTTCGTATCCACTTCATCAAAGTACATTTCAGCACCGTTTTCTACGACGAGAAATTTAATTTCCTTGAGGGAGCTATCTTCATCTTCATTTAACTCATTAATATGATGAACAATTCCTCCTTGCGACTTTGAAAAAAGCTTAACAAATAGTTTCCCTTTTCTTGTTCCGAACTGGATCTTCCTGATCTGCTCTAGGATGGAGTAAATTGAATCATCAAATTCTTTTTCCTGGAGTTTTTCAAAAGCTTTTACCAAGGCCATCATATCTTTATAGACTAGTTCATACTCTCCTATTTCTGCCATATAGCGAAGAATATAGGTAGCTAATGTTAATCCGTCTGAAATATAGTATTCCTCTGAAATTGATTTCATTAGATTAAAAATATTTTCAGCAATCACTCTAAGTTCCTCGTCAGAGAGATCAAGTACCCCAAAGGCCGTTGATTCATCACCATCGGTGTCTTGATTATCAGTCGTCACGACAGGAGGATTCGTGCCATCGTTGGTTTCATCAGCGATAATTGCGCTGGACCCTAAGCTGAACATTAAGATTAAAATCAATAATTTTTTAAGCATTTTAGTTCCCTACCCTTAAGTTTTCTTTAATTCTTTCATAAATCTCATTTGAAAATCTTGCATCTGGATAATAAGAATGGTTCCAGTCAGTTGGACCCTTTTTAATAATTTTCTTATTATGGCGATCATACTTATTTGAATAGATTTCCATAAAAGGAATGATGTAGTTTTCTCTTAGCTTCTTTGCATATTTCTCAAAATCTTTAAAATAATTTACGTCGGTAGCACCTAAGTCCTTTAACTTTTCTACTAAAGTATTTACCTGTGCCTCAAGGACAACTGCTACTGTTAAAAAGTACATGATTTCAACACCGCTATTAGTAATAGCTCTACCGTTAAATCCTGCTTTTTGCGCCGTTATATCAGTTCCTAGGTTTCTATTGATTTGCTCAATCACATCCATATCGATCCCCGCAATATCTGTAATACCAGGGTACTCAGAGATAACTCTTTTAAACCGATGTAAAAGACTCATCTTGGCATAGTCGCTATTATAAAATGTTTGATCGAATAGAATATTTGTTCTCATCAACTTCTTCAGCTCTTCTGCTGTTTGAGCTTCGTTATAAGGAGCAAAAATTTCAACAGATTTTTCAATAATTGAAGCTAACTCTCCTTTATCTACTGAGGCCATATTTCCAGTCGTAGAAAAATCAAAAGCGATTGAATTATCTTTTTTCTTAACGATGAGCCCTAAGTCCGCACCATTAAATTTTTGATTTGGAATAAGCTTAATGTCAAAAGCGTTTCCTCCCGCGTGAGGATTTAATTGGAGTAAGATTTCTTCATCATGAGTAAACATCTTTACGTACTGATTAATCTTAAACCCACCAAGCTCGAGGTTCCCGTTTTTCTTAGGGTCTCTTTCATTCATAAATTTTCCAGCAAACTTTAGTAAAAAGACCTTAAGCTTTTTGGCTATAGAAGAACGTTTAAAGTCTATGTCTTTTGCCACTAGTCCCACTATTTTATCAAGAACGGAAGTCTTTCCTTCAAATTTTAATCCTACTTTAGAGATATCAAGTCTAAGGAGTTCATCACTTAGGAAGATTTCATTCTCAGCAAATTTGATTTCATTAATATACTTAGATAGTTTTTCAACTGATAGCTGAAGATTCATACTTGCAGTAATTGTTTTAACAGCTGGATCCTTAAAGTCACCATCCCAAATTCTCGCTGGATTTAAAAAGAATCTCTTTCCCTTTTTAATATGAGAGAGAACCATATTAACTCTAAGTTCACCATCACGAATTACATTAAGGTTAATATTTTTCACTAGGTAGTGATCGGAAGACTTTCTTTCCTTAAGAGCTTTTTCTACAACTTTGTTCTGGGCGACAAAAGCATCTTTAAAAACTTGATTTATAAGGTTCTCAAAATGCTCTAGATTCATTTTAACATGAAGGTCGGCAGGAGATTGCTTTCTTGAAGTATCAATTCCTTTAAAGAGCTGACTGTCCTTATTCTCAGGACGATACTTTAAGATGTTTTCGTATTTTGTGCTTCTTTTTCCATTCCCAACGGCCAGATCAAGATAAGTTTGGTTCATTACCTTGTCGTAGATTGGCTCAATATTCCATACTGCAATATTGTTTTCAGTTTCCATTATTTTTTCAGAAACAATACGCGGAGAAAGATTTATCTTTAGCTGCTTATCTTCATCGTCAAATCGAATCAATTTTTCAAAGAAGAGTTCTGTTTTTCCGGCAACAAACTCTTTGCCTTCTAAGATAAATGGGTTCTTTTCAATATCAATTTTCGCCACTTCTAAAAGAGATAAAAGATCATGCCCACCAAGAGTGCTATAAGTCTCAATTTGCCTTGAAATATTTGATAAGATTTCCTTATAAGGATCGTAGTCATCCTCTTCCTCTTCTCCTGAGTTATCACCTGGAGGAGCAATCGGTTGCTCTATAAGAGTCGTAACAAGCGTCTGAGTTAATGCCAGCTTGATATAATTGATGGCCACATTCGCGTGATCACTATCATTTGTAAGGTAAATTTGATTTGAACCATCGGCTAGTTTTAGATAGTGAACGTCTATGCCTAGCTCACTATTTTTACCCATATTAATTCTAACTCCAGCTTCAAAGGGAAGTCCGGTTCCGTATTGATCATCTGCAAGCCTTAGTGGGATTTTACTCCACTCAATTCCTGAGCCTTCCATCCCAAGGGCCATAAGAACATTGATATCAATAGCAACATTTCCTCTTAGAACGATGCCTTTATTTTTTGGATCAATAACCACTTTTAAGTCAGGAAACATTTGGTCCCCTTCAAACTCAAACTCTCTAAAGAATCTTGTGGCTTCATCAATTGTTTTTTGAGACAGCCTTTTCTCTAAAAATGGTAGAGTGGTAGTTGCGGCTCCGCCAGTCAGATTAGCTTGTTCTATAAGTTGACGACGTCTAATATCACTTAGGGAATAAGCAATAAGCTCCTTAAGTTCATCTTTAACTAGATAATATGTCGTTTCTGGATCAGCTAAAAAGCTGGCTTCTTTTTTATTTAAGTATTTGGCCGCTCTATTTCTAACCTTTGAGCTTATATTTTTAAATTCATCAGAGTGACGGATACTCATATGAGTAAAACCAAGAGTTTCGGCCATCTCCTTTTTATAAGGTTCTAAATCAGCCATTAGAACTTCTAGATCAGAGAACTCTTTATAAAGCTCCTCCCTAACATCTTCTAGGGTTTTTACATCATCTTTATGCCTCATGTCTGCTTGCTTGGTCCAGGCGCGGTTTGGTTTTCCTATTCCTGCTTCAATTCTTAAGGCCACTTGCCCTTTTGTCCCTCGTAAGATTGTCGGATGAACGCCCCAAACTCTAATTCCCTCAAGACCAGCGTACGCTGAGAGCTGTGGAATTTGCGCTAGGTCGACCTTAAAAGAGATGGTATCTCCTCTAAAGCGAAGTCCCTTATTTTCAATAAGCTGTTTTATTAATAATGATGGATTTTTTTCTGTTAACTGAACCTCTGGCTTAACCTCGAGCATATAGTTCATAAAGCTAGTATTTAAAAGTAAACCAACCGCATAACGGCCTAGAAGATGAACCGCTGGAGTATAGTCTTGATTACCAAGCTTTAGGCTCCTGATTCTAATTTGAAAATATCTAGTTAAAGCAATCTTTTTAGCTGAGGGCAGTTCAAAATGAATTGAAAACTTATGGCGAGCAAGAGTTTGATCCCCAGCCTCTATTCCTCCAATCTCATTCATGTCTGCAAGAATATCTGCAGGCAATTCACTTACACCTTCTAAAATTACGATTCTATTTGTTGGGTCAATATCAAAGCGGCTGACCTGGGTGATTGTAGTTCCCTCTGCCGTTAAAGCCTTCTTAGCCTCCGAAACAATAAGCTCCTTTGGAATATTCAATAAAGCAATAGGATCACTTGGGGCTTCAAGAATTGTGTCCATTGCCTTTTTGGGATCTTGAATCCCTGGATCATTATGACCAGCTAGTGCCGGGCCTACTGATAAGAGGATTAAAACTAACCAAGTCCAAATAATAGATTTCATAAGAATAGCCTTCATCTCATTTGATTACAAATAAATGGAACTATTGTTACAAGAATCATGCCGCTTAAACTAAAGCTAAGTATTTGAAACTACAGGTTTAAACTTAGAGAGGATTGTCTAAAAATTGGACAGCTGGCAGTTACATAACTCTCTAGAATTTCAGATTTATTCTAGAGAAAATTCTTCTTCAAGGCCTGAATTATCCTCAATAATGGCGTCATCATCAAAGCTAGGGTCATCTGAGACTTCGATAGAGGTGTCTCTTTTATAAACATCTTCTTCACCCCTCATGGCCTGTTTCTTTGCATTTGATTTTGATTTTTGGGCCCTAACTTTATTTTCAATTTCGGTTTGTTTTAATTTTACTTCACTGTTCTTGGGAACTGTAGGTTTTTCTGATTCCCAATTAAAGCTTCGAACTTGTTCCCTATTTAACTGTTCTTTTTTAAGATATTTAGCCTTTACCATTTTCTTTAGGACATTATTTACGACTTTATTAGCATAGGGAGTTAGCTTTTTGTCTTTAAAGCTCTGAGCATGCTTTTTTGGGCTAGGTAAGAGCATCGCTAAAAAAGCTCCTTCTCTGGCCGTTAGGTTTTTACTACTCTTTTTGAAGTAATGCTTGGCCGCATTTTCAATGCCATAAATACCTTCTCCGTATTCAATTATATTTAAATAAATCTCAAGGATTTTTTCCTTTGATACAGATCTTTCCATGTACATTGTAAAACTAAGCTCTTTAGCTTTTCGAACAAAGCTTCTTTCATTGGATAAAAAGAGGTTTTTTACTAACTGCTGTGAAATAGTCGAAGCGCCTCTTAATTTTTTACCGTTGGCGGTATCCTCTACGGCCTCTTTAACCTGCCCTAAGTCGTATCCACTGTGGTTATAAAAGTCCCAGTCTTCACTAACGACAATGGCATGAGCGGCCACATAACTTATTTCTTTTAATGTTTTCCAACCTTTTGGTTTCTTAGAGACTATTTTATAGCTTGCCTTTTTGTTCTCAATTTTTGTCTGCACATATGATTTTTGAAGACTTTCAATCTCACTTCGAGGAATGACTAAAAAATAAAAAAGCACAGGAATCAGGATAATGACATCTAAGATCAAGGAGGCAATGAGGAGGTTCTTTTTTGTTTTAGTCATGGAGATATTATAAACAAAAAACTGGCAGGATGCATTCCTATGCTTCCTGCCTTAATGCTCTGTATTATGACTATTCTTCTGTAGTTACCTTTGCACAGTTATAACGCTCAATCAGCTCCTGCAATAAAACTGCTTTAGCTTTAGTTCTGTTTACATCGAGCATAACCATACCTAGATAGCGTTTATGTCCACCGCGCTTAACCAAGTATTTCTCTTTATGTTCCTGTGAAACTTGAGCTCCAAGAATTAGCTTTTTAGCAAACATAGCAGATTTATAGTGGTGCTGAATTCTTTCAAAGTCACTTCTTCTTAGATGAATTCCTGACATAAGTGATTCTGAAGTATCACTATGGAATAAGTCTTTATTTGTGGCCAGAAAATCATATCCATTTTGAGAAAGGGCATTCCCTAGTTTCCAGGCCCTTCTAAAAGGCTCCGCATCCTGGCATGCATAGATTAGCTTTAACTCTGATAAATCATTCGCATTCGGTACCTGAAACTTGCCATCTTCCACAGCAAGGTGGTTTCTAGCGAATGTATCAAATTTTTCTTCAAATTTCTTATTTTGTTTAAACGAACTTTCAGTGGTGTATCTAAGAAACTTTTCACCCCACTCTCCATAAACTTGAGCGGCTATTTCATTGTAGTCAGAAAGTATAGAGACAATATTCTCTTCACCATCATCCGTTGCTGAATATTGACGATCATTTGTGATTCGAGCAAGTCTTAGTTCAACCGTTTTTAACTTTTTTAAAGTTTCACCCAAAGATTTAACGAGTGCCGCTACTTTTTTATCTAGTGCTTTCTTAAATTCAGGAATTTTAAGTCCGTCAATTTCAGTTTCTTCATTAAACTTTTTAGTTAAATCTGCTTTATTCGAAACGATATCTTTAGAGATTCTTCCAAAATGAAATAGTAAATTTGCTCTATAGTTATCATTAAACTTCTTATTATCCTGTGAAAGTAGCTCGCTATAGGCATCAGCATTCGTTAAGTAGTCTAATTTTGATAGCTCGTGGCTTAGCATGGCATCTAGTGGTGGTATTTTACTTAGACCACGTTCTGTATACTCTTTTAGACTTTTAACAAGAGCTTCTCTCATTAAAGTTAAGTCCTGAATGACCTGAAGCTTTATTGTTGTTGCAGGCACTCCATCAGTTTCGACTATCGGTTTGGCTACTGATTTATGTGCACTGGCCACCAATTTTTCCAATTGGATTAAGGTTCCTAAGCCTTCTCCAACTGAGGCGGCTTCTTTTTTTGCAATTTCTTCTAATATACTTGTCTTCTCTTTTAAAACCTCTTTTATTCTTCCGTCTAATTCTTTTACAAGTTTTTTAACTTCTTCAAAATCAGCCTCATGATGAGAAGATGGTACATCCATAAAACCAGATGATTCAATATCTCGTCTTATATCGTAGAAGGCACAGTTAAGTTTTATAAAAGTTTGTCTTTCCGTGTTCTGGCTAAAATCAAAAAGTGGTGTAAAAAGATTGTGTAGGATTCTAAGGATTGAAGATAGGGCCAAGCCACCTGCAGAGATAATAAGCCCATTTGAATTCGGAACCAAAAGACCCATTTGTGAAAAGCTAGTTACGATATCGGCCGTATTTTCTAAAAAGCTCTGGTCTTTAAACTTACATTGTCCGGTTGTTAAAATACTATTGATACTATTTACTACTGTGCTAATCTGCTGACCATTAACTTCAGTAGGAATGGCACTAGTCTGATTAGTAGAACCAGCGCTTTGTTGAGCCGTATCGATTTCCGCCTGAATGGCCGTGGCTCCATTTAAGAGTTCTTCAAGCCGGGCCGGATCAGCATTCGTGCAATTATCTTTAAAAAGATTTTTTATATTCTTAATTTTTCCTAAAAGATCTGCATACATCTTACTTTCCATGGGACAAGAAGCTGGCCTTACATGTGTGGGCTTATGTCTTTGTAGGAGGTATTCAATTCTTTGTTGTTTTGCTGAATCTAACTCTGAAATTGGCCCATTTGAGGCCATGACCTGAGTGGAAAATAGTCCTAGACTTAGTAATAAACTTACAAATAAACGCATACTTAGCACCTTGGGGGTAGAGGTTCTTTAGGCGAATCTTACCTCAAAGTCTAAGATTTTATAATGCGGTGTGTAATTTTTCCAAGGACTTACTTCTGTTGTTTTACATAGAGCTTGGCTAAACCAAGGCTACCTTTTTCACAAGCAGAGGATACCGGAACTAATTTTTTGGACTGATCTGGGTAATCATCTTTTTGATTTTCAATAAACTTAATCATCAAATTTACTGGATCACAAGCTTTGCGAAGAGCCAAGAAGCCGATGTAGTCGCGCATTGAGAGATCTGTTTTTTTGATATGAGCTTCCATAAATGTTTTTACAGTTGCCGCGGTTTTATGGCCTGATAAGATTGTACGTTCTGATAAGGTTAGTTCTCTTGATCTAACAGTTAATGATAAAAAAAAGAGACCTAATATAATGATAGCTAATTTCATTTCTATCTCCTCCTAAAGCAAACAAAAACTTACTCTATTATTTTTTGCTTTTATGCGCGCTTTGGCAAGGTCTAATTTTTTATTTGCTCTTCGAGGTAATTATGAATTTCACCAATGGAGTTGAAGACAAGAGAGTTGCTCCCTTCAATATCGTAATTTCCTTTTATAAGAAGGGTGGTAATTCCTGGAAGCAGAATTTGATCGGTCTTTTTATCCCCTATCATAAAGCTTCTTTCTATATCTATTGGATAATCTTCTAAGATCTTTAAGGCCATTCCCGACCCAGGCTTTCTTGTAAAACTTAAGCGCTTATATTCTCGAATTCCTTTGTCAAAATGATAGGGCGAATACTGCCATTCTTCTATTTTAATATCTTTCTTAGTGAAGTCTTCTATCATTTTCGTATGTAACTTATGGACATCTGCCTCTTGGTACTTCCCCTGTCCTATTCCAGATTGATTAGTTAAAACAAAAACCGGCCATTTTTTATCATTAAACATTTTAATAATAGGAAAAATCTCTTCGATATAAATAATTTCTTCATATTTATATACATAACCCTTATCAATATTGATGACCCCATCTCGATCTAAAAAAAGAGCAGGTGTCTTATTGGAGTAGCTAAGTTCTTTTCGAGGAAAAGCCAGAGGTAGTCCAATCCAGTTTTCATCTTTAAAGTCGATACCTTCTGAACTTATATGTCTTAGAAACTCTTTTGAATCAAAGAAATAAAGAGGAAGTCTGATCAGACCATCTATTACTTCATTCTCAGGTGAAACCTCTTCACTGATTATTCTGAAGTCAGAATCGATCTCGACGATAGGCCTTATCTCGTTATTTGAATCCCATCTCAAGGCCTGCGCCAATCTAAAGGGAGTCGCTTGAGAAACAAAATAATCTAAATCAATATTAAATCTTAAATTTTCATTACCAAGAAGATCAAAAAGCAAGCAGGTACCTTCATAGGTACTTAGAAATTTTACTAGCTCAGAGTAGTTTATAAACACTTCGGTATCACGAACTCCTAAGGACTCTAACTTATTCGTTAGGTTCGAAGGGGCGCTACCATAGGATGAAAGTATACAAACCTTTAAATCTTGAAGTTCCATTATGAAGGCAATTCTAGCATGACTTATCTTGTTTTAGGGAGCAATTTACTTTTAGGCCAGATACCGTAAACTTGTTCATTGGCTTTAGCCTAACTTGAAAAATGCAATCTTCCATCACCATCTCAAAAGAGCTTAGACCGTCTTTAGGCTCTCGCAGCTCGGCATCATTTAAAGCATCTCTAAAAGAGTTTCTCCCCTTATAGCTCCCATAGCTAAAATTATAGTTACCGGAGTAAAAGCATGAAAGCTGATTAATTTCTTCAAGCCCAAAACCTAGCAATGGCATCATCGAGTCAAGGAAGGCATTTTTATTTTCGCGTAGTAACTCCTGCCAAGTTTTAAAAAATAAAAGAATCATTTCGTGATAATGCTCTTTTAAAGCCCTATTCATTTCCGGATTTAATTGCCCTGGTAACTCAGGTAATCCCGCACCAAGCCAGGCGTCCCCAAACCGGGGTTCTGGATTTAGACCCCCTAAAATATGAAGCTTTTTTGATAGCTCAATATAATATTTGTCTAAACTTTGGTTTAGTCTTTCCTGTCTATTCTTAGCGCTTTGAAAACTATGCCCAAAGTATTTAGAAATAAAACTTCTAACTCCAGCACTCTTAGTATTCACGAAGGACTTTTCTTTACATAACTTGAGACTAATAGGAATAAGATTTGTATTAGTTTTAACTAAAAGGTCTGCTTCACCTAGCCTTTGATCATGATTACCTCCGGCCAACTTACCAACCACTAGAACTCCTGCTAGATCTTCATTCACCCTACTTCTAAAAAAACGGACAGTGTCCTTGGCCAGAGAAGGAAGTTGCGTCAAAAGCTCTTCAGAGTTATCCCTTAGCCAATTTTCATACCCACGTAAACGCTCATGAAAGTCTTCTGGAATGGCTGAAAGAAACTGTCCTTCCAAATTATGAGAAGAAGCCAATTCCCTTCCTACAAGGAATTCAAACAGGTTACCCTTTAATTCATTTATTAAAGCTTCATTTTGAATCAATGTGTCATATACATTTAGTTCTTTCATTACTTTGCAAATTAACTCGAGTATTCTAGACTAGTTCACGAAGTCTACCACCGCTTTTATGTTGATGAAACATAGGAGTTTGATTCTAGGTCTTATTGGCCTGAAAGGGAGTGATGAAAGGTTTTCCCTCTGTTCTAGAGAATATCAATGACCTTAATCTCAAGCAGATACAGGCCCTCCTTTCCCTCACCACAGATTACAAAAACAAAGATAAGGATTTAGTTGAAAGCTTTTATGAAGGCTTTAAAACACCCGTTATAGCGACAAGCTTCTTAGAAAATTCAACGCGAACAAAACATAGTTTCGCCATTGCCATTCAAAAGCTTGGTGGCATGTATATCGATTTTAATGCAGAAACATCATCCCTTAAAAAAGGTGAAACTCTAGAGGAAACCTTACTTACTCTTAAGCATCAAGGGGTTGATTGCTGCATAATTAGAACATCAGTTAGTAATGAACTTGCTCAGTTTAAAGAAAACCCACCTCTTAAAATTATAAATGGAGGAGACGGTACTAATCAGCACCCTACTCAGGCCCTTTTGGATCTTTTCACAATGATAGAAAATCATGGTGACCTAAATGGAAAAACCATGGCCATCATCGGAGACTGCGTTCACTCAAGGGTAACTCACTCCCTAGTGGAGCTACTCCCGCAGTTTGGGATGAACTTAATTCTTTGTGGACCTGAAGGTTATATTCCTAAGACTATAGATTCTAAGAATGTAAGTCTTAGCAGTAGCAGGGATGAGGCAATTTCTAAATCAGACTTTTTATATCTCTTAAGGATTCAAAAAGAGCGACATACAGGTACAGAAGATCAACACTTCTCAACCTATCATCAAGAATATGGTTGTAGCTTGGATGTGCTTGGAAACCTTAATAAGGAAATTAGTGTTTACCACCCTGGTCCGGCCAATATTGGAGTCGAGATTAGTACGGACTTGATTAAGTCCCCTCTCTATCAGGGTTATAAGCAAGTAGAAAACAGTACTTATATGAGGATGGCCATAATTGCGGCAATCCTTAGTAACAGAAATATTAGCTGCCAACTGGAGCTAAATGGCGATGATGCAAGAATTAAAAAAGGCGGAGCAGGCCTTTAAATTTACTTTCCTTTTTACTTTCGGTGTCGTCGTCCCGATTTTATTTTCCCATTCTCATTTTTTCAATATTTCAGGAGCCAAACAGTGACCCCAAGCGAATTTAGAAAACATTTAAGACAATCAAAAGTTTATCTTCATTTTGAGGACGGTAAAACCTTCGCCGGCTATGTTAACCGAAAATCCGATGACCCAGAATTGCAAAATGGTATCTGGGGAGAGGCCGCTTTTACAACCGGAATGACAGGTTATCAAGAGACCATGACCGACCCAAGCTTTCTTGGACAACATATTATCTTCTCAACGGCCCATGTAGGAAACTATGAAGCCGATGAAAGAGTTGCTCAAAGTGGTTCAAGCCATGCCACGGCCCTAATCGCGAGAAACTTTTCACCAAATAAATTTTTAAATAGCACTGACCGACCTTTAATCAGTGGGATTGATACTAGGTCCCTTGTTAAATATTTGGTAAACACTAAAGCTTCCCATAAATCGGTTATCAGCTTTAGTCCCACAGCTCCGGGCAAAACTAGCTTTGATAGTGCCAAACTTATTTGCAATGAGCTGGCCCTCGTAAGCCAAAATGAGCCAAAGCTAGAAATTCCCGGTGATAATCCTATAGTTCTTCTTAATTATGGAGTTAAAGACGCCATTGTTAAAAACCTAAAGGCCATGAAACTTCCGCTTGTGACCCTGCCCTATAACGCAACGGCAGAAGAGGTAAACTCTTATAAGCCAAGGCTTATCTTCTTAAGTAATGGTCCTGGAGACCCAAGAGAGTACTTTGATCAAATTGAAGAAGTTAAAAAGATGCTTAAATTAGAAATCCCCATGAGAGGAATCTGCCTTGGTCATCAATTATTAACTCTGGCCTTAGGTGCTGAAGTTATAAAACTTCCCTTCGGACAACGAGGTGTTAACCACCCCGTCCTAGATAGAATTTCGGGTGAGATTTTAATCACCAGTCAAAATCATGGATATGCTTCTGATGAAGAGAGCTTGCTTAAAATCGCTAAGAAAAACCCTATTAACCGAGAGGTTTTTATTCATCACAAATCTCTTTTTGATAAATCAGTAGAAGGAATCGGTACGACCGATAATTTTTTAAGATCTGTGCAGTTTCACCCTGAATCAAATCCTGGTCCAAGCGATGCGACTATTTTCTTTAAGGAAATTGAAGAGTTTCTAAATGGAAAGAATGAAGCTGTAAACATCGATGCTCTTCATCCCCTCATCGACGTTAATAAAAAAATTGAGAAAGATATCCCCTACAAAAGAATTCTTCTCGTAGGTTCTGGTCCTATTAAGATTGGACAGGCCAGTGAGTTTGATTACTCTGGAACTCAAGCTTGTAAATCCATGAAGGCCCTTGGAGTTGAAGTCGTCCTTCTCAACTCCAACCCGGCCACTATTATGACTGATCCAGATATGGCCTACAAAACTTATATTGAGCCCATTACTAAAGAGACTATCAAAAAAATTATAGAAATCGAAAATGTAGACGCGGTTCTTTCAACTATGGGAGGACAAACAGCTCTAAATATTTGTGTGGAATTAGAAGAAGAAAAATACTTAAGTGAAAATGGAGTTGCTCTCCTTGGTGCAAAAGTCGATACCATCGAAAAAACCGAAGATAGAGAGCTCTTTGCCGAAGAACTTAAGACTCTTGGTTATGATACAGGAAAAAGATTTAGAGCAAAAAGCCAAGAAGATGCCCTCATGATGGCAACCTCTAAAGTGGGCTTTCCCCTAATTATAAGAAGAGACTTTGCTCTCGGTGGAAAAGGTGCAGCCCTTGTTCACAATCAAGAAGAACTTAAAGATGTTTTTACGAGTGATGTGAAGTTTCCAATCACCATGGAAAAATCACTTCTTGGCTGGAAGGAAGTAGAGCTTGAAGTGATGGTTGATTGTGAAAAAAATGGCGTCATTATCTGTTCCATTGAAAATATTGATCCCTGCGGGATTCATACAGGTGATTCAATTACCGTGGCACCTGCTCAAACCATTAGTGACCGTTGTTACCAGCAGCTACGAACCATGTCCCTTACTATTGCTAAGCATATGGGCGTTGTGGCCGGTGGTGCCAATGTTCAATTTGCCATAAACCCAAATGATGAAGATGATATCGTGGTTATTGAGATGAACCCTAGAGTCAGCCGTTCTTCGGCCCTCGCCTCTAAAGCAACTGGCTACCCGATCGCAAAGATTTCTGCCCAGCTAGCTCTAGGATTTACCTTAAAAGAAATTCTTAATGATATTACTAAAGCTTCTCCAGTCGCCTTTGAGCCTACACTTGATTATGTGGCCATTAAGATTCCAATCTTTCCTTTTAATAAATTTCCTACCTCTTCTAGAAAACTAGGTCCTCAGATGAGATCCGTGGGTGAAGTATTGGCCCTTGGTGGAAATTTTAATGAAGCTTTTTTAAAGGCCTTACGAAGTTTAGAGCTAGGCCTTGAGATTCCAGAACTTTCTCAACTTAAAACCACTCCCTACGATGTTACTCTTAGCTACTTAAGAGAAAGATTAGGAGATCAGCAAGAATTAAGCCTCTTAACTTGTGTTGAGGCCTTAAGACAGGGAATGAGCAGGGATGATATTTACGAGCTCACCAAAATTACTCCTTGGTTCCTAGATCAAGTTTCAGAGATTGTCGAAATTGAACAAGACCTAAAGAAAGACCCTGAAATTCTTAATGAGAATTTAGTTTTTTATAAATCTCTTGGATTCTCAGATAAGCACCTCGCTTTTTTAACCAATAAGTCGCAAAGAGATATTTTAAGCTATAGACATGATAAAAATATCTTCCCAGTCTTTAAGGCCGTGGATACCTGCTCTGGTGAGTTTAATGCTGAGACCCCTTATTTTTATTCAACCTATGCGCAGGAAAATGAGGCCATTTCCCTAGGAAAAAATGGAAGGGCCATAGCCATTATGGGCTCTGGTCCCAATAGAATCGGGCAAGGAATTGAATTTGATTACTCCTGTGTAAAATCCTGTAAGCACTTAGCCACTAAAGGTATTAAGTCGATCATGATTAACTCCAATCCGGAAACGGTCTCTACTGACTACGATAGCTCTGATCGACTGTACTTATCCGCTCTGTATTCAGAGGATCTTTTTGATATCGCTAAAAATGAACAAGTCGAAGGGATGATCACTAGCTTTAGTGGTCAAACCGGCATCAAGATTCGAAATCATGTGGAAAAGAACTTCAGAAAAGAATTCCTAGATATTAATTTTCTAGGAGCAAGTTTAGAAATTCTTGACTTAACCGAAGATCGAAAGCTCTTTAGTGAAGTTACCAAAAAATGTGGATTGGCCCAAACTTCTTCAAAAGAAGTAAAAGGCTTTAAGCAGCTTAGAAATGCGATGATTGAAATTGGTCTTCCAGTAATTATTAGACCGTCCTACGTTATCGGCGGCGAGTCCATGTATATCTTCCATAGCTTTGATGATATTGAGGAACTACCGCCATCATTAAAGGAACAGCTCAAGAGCTCTTCAACAATCTTTCAAGTCGAAACCTATTTAGAAGGGGCTCTTGAATATGACGTAGATTTAATACGTGATAAAAATGGCAATTCAGTTTTCACAGTCTGTGAGCATATTGAGCATGCTGGAGTTCACTCAGGGGACAGTGGAATGATTTCTCCGCCTGTGGTGCTAACAGATAAGCTCTACAAAAAAATGAAAGAGATTTCGGAGAACCTAGCTAATCACTTAGGGATTCTTGGTCCAATCAATATCCAGTACGCTGTTAAGGACGGGGAAATATATTGTATTGAAGCAAATCCAAGGGGCTCTAGAACCATTCCGTTCTTATCTAAGGCCTATGCTAAAAATCTAGCGGGTATCGCAACTGATGCCATGCTGGGAGAGACTATCGAAAGCTGGGATCGTGAGGTAGCACCCTTTTTCTGTGTAAAACAATCGACTTTCCCCTTTGATCGCTTCTTAGACGATAATATTATCCTTGGTCCAAAGATGCGCTCTACTGGTGAAACTTTGGGAATTGATTACGATAAAGAAATGGCTATTTTAAAAAGTTATTTAGGAAATTATCCTAAGCTTAATCGAGTTGGAAAAATTCTGATTTCTTTGGCCGATAATAGAAAGGACTTTATCCTTCCCTACCTAAAACAACTTCATCAAAATGGATTTACTTTTTTAGCGACCTCTGGAACTTGCAGCTATATTAGAAAGCAAGGCCTTCCTTGTACAAAAGTAGCTAAAATTCAAGAAGATGAAGGACTAAACCTACTGGATGCTTTAAAAGATGAAGATATGGTTATGGTCTTTAATACTCCTGAAAATATGGGGGCCTCTAAAAGTGATGGTGAAATTATTAGAAACACGGCCATCAGCTATGGCGTTCCCACCTTTACGAGAGAGGAGAATATTATCGCAGTAACTTCAGCACTACTAGGGTCGTTCGAGCAGGACCTGATTCCAGTTAGTGTTCAGGAGATACAATCTTGAGTCGTCTAGAGAAAATTTTTGTTGCCCTAGATAATATGGAAGAAAGCGCTAGAGAGCGCTTTATGAGTGACTTAGGCAATGCTCCCGTCAATATTAAACTTGGACTAGAGTTCTTTAGCCAGTTAGGTCCAAAAGGTCTTATTGAATTTCAAGAGAAGTACAATAAAAATATTTTTTTTGATTACAAGCTTCACGATATCCCAAATACGGTGGCAAAGGCCATAAAGTCTTTGGAGGGTCTTCCTATTAAATACTTAACCATCCACTTAACTGGTGGAAGACAAATGGTTAGGGCCGCCATGGAAGCTAAATCAAAATACCTACCTAATACCAAAATACTTGGGGTTAGCTTTTTAACTTCTTTAGGAAGTGAAGATTTCTCGGAGTTGTGGGATTTAGAAGGTTCTAACGAGGATTTCGGCAGACTTTTTAAAATGGGACTAGAGGAAAAGATTGATGGATTTATCCTCTCCCCTCATGAGCTTCCAGTTATTACATCACTAGAAGAAAACTTAGGCCTTAGTGCTTTAAAGGTAACACCAGGAATTAGGTTTTCCGATCAATCCGCCGGTGATCAAAAAAGAGTTATGGACCCTAATGCTGCCTTTGAAGCCGGTGCGGATTTTTTAGTTATGGGAAGGGCCTTAACAGAGGCGGAAAACTTAGCTGCAAGGCTAGAGGAATTATAGTGACTCTTGAAGACAAAGAAAATGCTCTAAAAGCATTGGGTCCTGGCTGGGAACTAAGCTTTAATAATACTAGACTTAAGCGAAGCTTTAGCTTTCCAGGTTTTAAAGAGGCCCTTGATTTAGTAAACCTTATCAGTTTTTATGCGGAAGAAGTGAATCATCATCCAGAGATTCACTTTGGCTTTGGTCATATGGAGCTTGAGATTTGGACCCATACAGAGAACGACCTCAGACAAAAAGATTTTGATTTTGCTCAAAAAGTAGATCAGCTTTCTACCACTACTTGAGTATCACTTAGCTGGTCGTGGAATAACTCCTTAGTATGTCCTAGAAGACCAAGGGTATTGATACCAAAAAAGAGTGTTGTAAAGACCCAATACCAATATCTATTATTGGCCTCAAAAAAATTTAGTTTTTTCCCTCGTTTTAAAACTTTTATTCCCAGGATGGACATTCCAAAGGTTCCCATCTGCTCAGAGCTCTCACTTAGGCTAAAGTATAACCAGTGAAGAGCAAAAAATGAGGAAACTCCCGTAGCAACCATTACGGCGGCGATAAAGTCGTCATGAAGATTTGAAAAGGAAAGAGCAAAAAAGCTAAAGACGCACATACATCCAGCAAAAATAAAGGAAGGAATGATAATGATGGCCTGGTCAATAAGGCAGGCCAGAGTTCTTAAGGCAAAACTTGATTTATCATAAGGCCTAAGCTCCAATACTTCAGCTTGTCCTTCTTGATTAATAAAAACATCTTGGGATTGATACTTCTCACCAGGACTCTGGGCCAGGGCCTTCTCCATTTTCTTCCTCCAACGTGCAGCTAAAACGAAAATTTATTATCAAGTGCTTTTAAATTTGGGTAAAATTCCTTCGAGAATCCAGTACTTAGCCAAGAACGACAACGCTTGTCTTCTTAAAATCTGCCAACTTTTCTTCTATATTTACCCTAAATCTACAGGAATCTCAGAAGTTAAAGAATAGACTACAATTTAAGATACTTAACAGGATATAATTTCGGCATGAATAAAAAGGGATTTTTAGTAATCATCATCGCTCTCGTCTTGGGAGGTTTATCATACCTTCTTCTAAATAGAGCTGAAGAAAACTCAATTAATATGATTCAGTCTAGCCCCAAGAAACTAGAGTCCATTGATAAAGAAAAAACGCCTACACCTTTTAGAACTAAAAAACAAAAAGCTAAAGAGAGAAAGCTAAGAAGTACCTCCCCTAAAAAATTTAAAAATATCGAGGCCTATATTAATTGGTTCGAGAATGACTCTCCTTACGGAGAGATTAAATTTCTTAAAAAACGTATCCCTGAAATCTACGACTGCGAAGAAAACTCTAATGATCTTTATGAAAAATTAAAAATTGAAAATTTTGAAGATGAAGATTTTGAACCTAAACGCTCTCATTTTATCTCTAAAGCAAAGGAGTTTCAGGAAAAGGATCGTAACTGTACAATGCTGGCAAAGGGCGTTCTAAGCGCACTTAATAGCTTTTTTATCGATAATGATAATGAAAAGGCTAAATACTTAATCCATAAAAAATACAAGGTCGGAGAATACTTTGAGCATTATCAGGAAATGGATCGTACTCACTATAGGACAAAACTTATTCTACTTTATAATATTATAGATAGTGAGCCTACTCTATCTGGCAAGCAGTTAAGAGATATAAAGTTTATCAAAATGTTAATCGTTGAAGCGACCTTGGAATTTAAGTATTCCAACTTGGCAAGGCTTCGCTATTTAACAGAGGTCTTAGATTATCTAGTTGATTATAAAGTTATTCATGAGCGTTTTGCTTCTGAAATGGAAAATTTTAACAGCAGAATTAATGAACTAAGCTTAGCTAGACTTAATTCTATGAAGCATGAAGATTTATCAAAATACCTAGAAGATACTGAATTGCTGGCCAAAGAACTTAGGCTTCTTTTTATAAAGATTAAACAAGATACTTACCCTTCTGAATAAAAATATTTTGAAATTGTTGGAAGATTTAAAGTGGGTTCGACTATCGTCCTAATAGAGAGAACCCACTAATTGTCTCTCGGTGCTTTAATGATTTCTTAATTAAATCATAACATGCCTAGGCAATTTAAAGTGTGAACTTTTAAACTTTTTTAAAAAACTAAAAGGACAAAATAGCTCAACTTTCCCTATGAAAGTGGGACTTCTGAGCTTCGAAGATGCAGATCCCTTTGTGGGAAAGGGATTTGGATTTTTTGAGCCCTAAACTCTTGGTCGATAGCAAAACGTATATTACTTTTTATCACGTCATTTTCCCAAAGCTCTCTAACCCAAATTCTTACTTCAAAGTCTAGTGAGGAATCTCCAAAGTTATTAAAATTAACTGTAGGGGCAGGATAATCTAGAACTTTTGAATTTTCATTAGCTACTTTTAAGAGGGCCTTCTTAACCTTGTCAGTATCACTCCCGTAGGCAACACCAACGGGAATATGCAGCCTCATCTTTTCCCCAGAGAAGGATTCATTCACCACTTGTTCAGAAATAAACTGAGAATTCGGAACAATGATAGCAACATCATCTCTAGTATGAATTAAGGTCGAGCGGGCACCGATTTCAATCACTCTTCCAGAGACTCCCTGAACGATAACGAGGTCCCCTACTTTGATAGGCCTTTCTAATAGGATGATTAAACCAGAAATAAAGTTTTGAGTTATATTTTGAAGACCAAAACCAATACCAACCATTAAGACAGCACCTAAGGCCGCCAAACTGGATAGACTTATCCCTACCGTGTCTAAGGTCATCAAAGCACCGACCGTTACGACTAGGTATCTGGTAAAGCGTTCGATACTTCCCTTTACTCCAGCATCCAGTTCTTTATCTGCGAGAAGATTTCGAATAAACCTTTCTGCCATTTTTGATAGGATAACGGAGAGGTAAAAAACAATACAGGCCAAGATAAGTGACATCACAGAAAATTTATTTCCGCTAATCTCAAAAAGAGGTGTTCTAATTAGTTCCCAAATCTTTCCAGTAATTTCCCACATGGAATAATTCTAGTGCCCCTTAGGTCTACTGGCAATAAGCCTTAGCACCTGTGGGTCTTCCGGGATGGACTCCTCTCTATTGTCGTGTGGAATCATCCTAAGCCCATCTTCGACTTTAAAAAACTCTATCCTTAAGCCCGCTTCAAGGATTAGCTCTTCTATAACGATACTAGGAAGAACAAGTCGACTAACTCGATCACCTTTATAAAGCTTAAAATTACTTGGTTCGTAATTAAGATTAAGCTCAAAGGCCATTTGAGTATGAGAAGTCATCGTTTCAAGCAGGAAAAGACCACCTGGCTTTAAACAACGTTTTATATTGAGAAGAGCTAGCTTATAGGATTCAAGAGAGTCCAAACAATGGAGCAGATGGGCATCCATCACCATGGCGTAAGTGTTTATGACCTTAAAGTCCAAGATGTCGGTTTTCGAGTAAGTTCCCTCTTTATAATGTTTCTTACAAAACTCTATGGCGTTCTCTGAAAAATCAATACATTCAACTGGCCCTAGTAGGGATAAATAGTCCGGTAAAAAAGGAAGTTTCCCACAGCCTATTTCTAGGAAAGGACCGTTTGGATTTTCAAAGAGCATCTTCTCAAAAACTGGAAGTCTTGAAAAAAGGTCGAAACCAAACTTACTAGATTCATTCATAAAAACAGTCACTTAAGAATTTTACTGTCTAAGGTTTAGACGCTCTATTGTGTCATTAGACATATAGTTATTACAAGCAGAGCTTATTCAAGTTACGCATCGCATCAAAATTATTTAGACTCAGATAAATATATTTTTTAACCCCAAAACCAGACCCAACTCAATCTTCAAAGGAGAAGAAACAATGAGTATCAAAGCAAAACTACCCACGCTTTTAGCTGTAGCGTCGATCATGGCCACGACCCCAAGTGCCATGGCGAATGACGGCTACCGTTCAACTGTGAACGGAGTAAATCTAGGTGTTGTTTACCAACCACCAGCAGATATTACAGACGATGTATGTGAGAAATTTGAGTACGACTCACAAAGAAACAAAGAAGACCTACAGGCCTACAAAGCCTGTCAAAAAGGTGTTTCAGCGGCCAAGTACATGGCAGAAAGATTCGCTCAAGGTGAAGGATCATACCTAGGTTGTATGGATGCTCTTCAACAAGGTCTTTATAAAGGTTACCTAATGGGTAAAAACCCAACGCCTCAAATGCTAACTGAAGCTAAGAGACGTTACCAAGGTGCCACAATGGACTCTGCAAAAGAACAAGCCAGAGCTCAAGCAACTCGTGAAGGTAAATCAGTTGCTGACGGAAAAATCATCAATCGTTTTCGTTCAGTTGTTGGAACTGGAAAACTTCCACAGCAAAGAACTGACGCCGATATGCCATCACATAGCTTCCGTGGATACGATAATGGTTACTATGTAGATAATATTGGTGGATCATTCGAGCCTGTTTACAAGTTAGGATGGGTAAAAAGAGGTGTATACGGAACTGAGCTTATCGAAGCTCGTGTTGTTCATAGACATCACGCAAATACTTACTCTCCATCAAAACTTTGTAGCGCTACAGATGTTCTTTTCCAAGAAGATCTGAGAAACGTTACTCTTTGGGACTATTTTAAGGCTCGTGGAGAATACAGATTTCAAAAATATGGTTGGAAAGAAAAAGGTAGAACATTTAACTACTTTAAAAATTCTCTTTCAGGAACTCACCACAAACTTGATTACTTAAATCTTGAAGGTAAAACTGAATACGGAATTGTTACTGCTGCCAAGCCAGGTAAGCCAGGTGTTCCACCAACGGCCGCTGTTCCAGCAAAGCCTGCTGTATATGCTGAAGACGGTGTAACAATTATCACTCCAGCTCAGCCAGCTATTCCTGCAAAGCCAGGTGTTGCTCCAGTTGCTCCAGTACCTGCTGTTTACGGACAGATTCCAGTTGCCGGTCGTGACAAAGCTTACTACCAAGGAATTCATGAGCAATCATTTAAGCAAGCTTACCAAGAGTATTATGTTACTCAATATTTTGGAAAAGCCTTTGTTAAGGCCCATCAGCAGTACCAAGGTATTGGTGAAACTATCGGTCAACTTATCGGTAGAGACGCTGCTAAAGAATATGCTGACGAGCTAGCTTACAATGCTAAGTATAAGAACGATTCAATCGCTGCTTATAACTTAACTTGGAAGACTAACTTTGTAACTCAGTGGGATAAGATTTGGAATAAGTTTGCTAACCACTCAATGGTTGAGATCAACTCAATTGAACTAGTTGGTAACAAGTCTGATGATATCTTTAAGAAAGGTGAAAAACTTGCTGCCAATGTTAACTTAACAAACCTTGGTCTTAAGTCTGAAACAATTCGTTACACTCTTACTGGTGACCTAGCCGGTAGCGGTAGAACGCATGCTGAAAAAGCTCCTACTTCAACAAGATTTAGAGTAGAAACTCCACTTCTTGGAACAGTTGGAAACCTTACTCCAGGTGAAAAAGCAAGAATCGGTATCTCAATCTCTGGTGCTGTAAAGTTTGATTCTGCTCTTACTACAACTAAGTCGCAGACTATTAGAGTATCTGCTGAGTCAGAAATCGAAAAGGCCCGTGCTTCAGTTAACTCAATCCAAGGTGCTGGTAATATCTTAGTAGATATCACTAACCCATCAAAGACTGACGTTATCACTAAAGTTCGCGCTAATCTTGGAAGCTTCGGAGTTGTTGAATCAGATGTTCTTCAATTAAACGGAAAGAATAAGACTAACGCTACAGTTCAATTCTCAGGACTTGATCCACTCGCAGTTATCCACGCTGGCGGAGTATCAGGAACAGTTGAAACTCTAATCGCTGGAGAAGTTATCGATAGCGCAAGAATCTCAGCGGGAATTGGTTCAAGAACTTCTGAACTTGCTAAGTACTTTACAGCTCTTCTAACTGGAGACTCAAGTAACTCAGGTGACGATACTGTTGACGGAAGAATCCAAGAGCTAATCAATATCTTTCAAGATATGACTCAAAGAGATATCGACAAAGAAATTAGCTGGAAAACTCCTTCAGTTGTGAACAACACAATCGTTGGACAACTTGGAAATAGCTTCATGGCCGCAAAAGCTTCAGGAAGACTAAATGATAAAGCCATCGCAACTTTTGCTCAGGTTGGATCACTTCTTGACACTCTTGACCCAGGAGTATTTTCAAGAAAAGCTTACCGTGCAGCTCTTAACAAGTTCGCACAAGGTGTAGAAGTAAAGAAGAAGAACAAATAAAAAGTTCGGGTGACCCTTAAAGGGTCACCCCTTTTTACAAAACGAGAAAAATGACAAAACTAACGACAATCCTATTCACTCTTTTATTATCTTTTGCTGTAACAGCAAACGATAGTGTCCTTGAAGCGGTTACTGAACTCGCCAAAGACGCAAAAAGATTAGATAAGCAAATTGCTGAATACAGCCGTCCACTTAGAATGGGTAGCCGCCGTGAAAAGCGTACTATCGTCATGGACTGGAAAAAAGAGGCCCGGGAAAAAGCGAGGACTCTTAGAGGCGAAGTTTTTCGTCTAAAGAAAGACTTAGAAGTTTCTCTTTCTGACACTAATTCAAAATTAGATCCTGCCCTACTACAGGCGCACTTAAATAAAGTTAATAGTGCTTTTGAAGCTCTGCTCACAGAGCTTAAGGCTGATAAATATAAATTTAAGGCCATCCGTTACGCCGATAGAACTCTTAAATCATACAGAAAACTAGAAGAAACACTCGCTGAACATCAGATTGCATTTGAAAAGGACAATACTTTGGACGGAATCGTCGAAGTAAGGGAAAAAACTGTCCAATTCAAATCAGCAAACCAAGTTTGTCATACGGTCTCTAGTCCTGGTGAGATTATTTTAAGAAAAGCCTTAATGTACGATGGATCAACAGACAGTGACTTCGGTCCGGCGACCATGAAGTATATTAACTTTCTTGAAAAGTTAAAAGGTAATGACCAGGTCTTAAACTATAGACATGCCGAAGTTATCTCAAACCTTGAGTCATATAATAATATCGAGACTGAATCTTATTACCCATGGATCTTCAATCTAAATAAGCCTGAAGAAGAAAAGATGCCCATGTTTCTTAAGATCAATAATCAATACAAAAAATATCAAAATTATAGAACAAAATATACGGTACTAAGAGTTAAAGGTTTAACCCACTGGGGAGAAACCAAAAAAAGAGAACTGGCCCTGGCCAGACTTGCCATTAAGCAGTCTTATTCAAGACTAGGTACTTGTGCCGACTTTGCCAATTGGACATACTTTCACGCCATCACTTCAAATTGGAATGTGGTTCCGGTTGTCAAGCAAGCAATCTCAATGGCCTGGCTTCCAGAAGGTATGCAAACTCCTGATAACCTAGCTGACTCTCATATGACTCAGAAAATCTGTGAAGTTGAAAATTCAAAATTAATTTTCCCAAAAAGAATAGAAGTTAAATCTTTTGTTAATAGACTTAAAAAAGACACTAAATCAAACAGCAAAAGAATTAGTGAGCACGCCGAAGGCGTAATGAAAATGCTTAAAGAAAAAGGCGTAATCGATGAAAACGGAGAACGCCTAACAGATATAATCAATATTAAAATCAGAAGCTGGAGTTTCTAATGAAATATGTTCTTCTTACAATTGTTTTAGTAACTCTTAGTAATCTAATTTTTGGGTAAATTTTAATGTTTATTGGCTGACCAGGTATCTGAAAGTAAAAAACTTATAAATTCAGTACTATTTGTAAGTCCAGACCAGGCCCAAGTTTTAATATGAGAAGGTATTGAATAATTAGCATTCAATGCCTTTCTTCCATAGCAGGCACTCAACACAAATTGATAAAGATTTTCATGAGCATTTTTAAAAATATCGTATGGAACTGCGTTGCCAGCATAATCATAAAAACTATGAGTGTTTCCATGACTTGACCACATAATAAGACTTGTATCAACTGAGTTGATAGCAGCTTCAAGATGGGCGACTTTGGCCTTTACATTCATCATGACTCTAAAGCCTTTATCTGAGAGATAATTCATTATTCCCCAAAGCTTTTGGTATTCAGTCTTAGTCATTGATTCATCTTTTTTACCAACGGCCAGTAGAATATAAAGGTCTCCTGCTGGATAAACAGACTTAAATTTCTTTTTAAAATCCACATGGATAATTTGATCTGGGTTTTCAGAGGTGATCTTCTTTAACTGTTTTACAAATGACTTACTTGAGTTTGCAAAGATATGCTCCCCCGCAAAAGAATTACTATATAAAGATAAGACTGCTAAAAGCAGGATGCATTTAATTGATCTCATTTTCTCTCCCAGTTGTTTGTGCAACTTATCAGGAGCTAGAAAATTCTCAAGTTAACCTGAACTTATTTCTAACGCAATGCATCACTTGTAAATACTACACCGTGTCAACAAAATTCAACTATCGTGGCCCACCTTTTGCTATGTTCCTGTACTAGTTGCCCAAAGAAATGGAATGGAGTTCATTTTGGGGTCTTTTGTACACCAAAAGGCACGGAAATGAGCCAAAGTGTAGTGTCTTACTGGCACTTCACATAGAGGAGAGAGTCAAAATGAAAACCCAAATTCTTGCAGTATTTGCCCTTGCTGCTACTTTATCTACAGGAAGTGCATTCGCCCACAAAGGCCACGGCGGTGGTCCAGGTCATACTCATCATGGCGGTGGAAATCATCACGATGATATCTTTAATAATAAAAATGATTGGCGAAATGACTATATTGGTAAGCCAAGCTTTAGAATTTCTGACGACGAAAAGCTTCAAGTTATTCGGCGTAAATGGAAGACTTTAAAAGCTGAGGTTGAAAGACTTAATCAGCAAATTGCAACTAAACAAACAGGTTTAGAAAAGCTTCAAAAAGATAGAAAGAAGTTAAATAAAGAAATCTCAACTCTAGAAAGCCAAATTGTATCGGCCCTAGAAAAAAAGAATCAACTACAGGCCCAGCTTCCAGCACTAAAGACCGCTGCAACAAATGCTAAGACTGCAGCAGCCGCAGCTGCTCAAGGAGAAGCTCAAGCAAAGAAGAAGCTTGATCAGGCCACGGCCAAATTAAACCAAGCTCAAACAAACTGTACAGCGACTCCAACTCCTGAATGTCAGGCGAAGGTTGAGCAGTTAAAGAAAAGAGTTTCAAATTTAACGGTACAACATACTGCTGCTAAAAAAGCTGCTGCGGACACCAAAGCCGCTTCAGTTGCCGCTAATAAAAAGGTAAATCAAACAAATAAAAAGATCGCTGATATAACTGCAGCGAATGTTACTCGTACACAGCAAGTAACAACTAAGAAGACTGAAAGAACGGCAGTAATGAATAAAATCCAAGCTGCTAATAATGAGCTCAAGCCATTACTTGGTCGTCAAAAAATTAAGACCGCTGAGTTCAAAAAAGTTGATCAAGCGAGAATGGCAAGAAGACAAGATGTTATCACTCGTGTTTTACGTGCCAATCAAAGAGGTGCTCGCCTTGGTCGTGAGTCAGGTCAAAGAGAAGGACTTGAACTTGCTCAAAGTAGAGGACGCCGTTTTGGAGACCAAGATGGATATAGAGATGGTCAGCTAGTTGGAACTAGAGATGGACAGCAAGCTTCATATGACTCTGGACATCGCCAAGGTGATGTTGATGGTGCTGCTAGAGCGAGAGCTGAAGGTGAAAGCAATGGAACTGCTGAAGGTACTCGTCAAGGTAATGTAGACGCTGGTAATAGAGAAGGTTCTGCCGCTGGAACAGCGAGAGCACAAGCTTCAGACGCCGCTTCAGTTGGTCAAAGACAAGGTGAATCAGACGGATTCCAAAGAGCGGTAAATACTGGTAACAGAAATGGAACAGCAACTGGTGAAGCCCAGGCCATAAAAAAGTACGAAACAAATGACCTTAAAGTTGAAGACGGTTTTGGACCTTTCGCTGGATCATTTGGGCAAGAGATACCTGCTTTCCCAAGAGACTTTCGTGAGGGACGTCACTGGAACCCAAGACCTCAGGCCCCTTCTAGACTAGCAAGACTTGCTCATTTAGACGGTTATGAAGTTCGTTATTTTCAAGCAACTCGTCTTACTTACGATAGAGAAATTGAAAGATATTACGTAGGTTACTACGATCAATCCTATAGAAATGCTTACGAAGACTTTAGCTCTCGTGACTACCCTACTTATAGACAGGATGGTTATAGAACTGGTGAAGGTCGCGCATTTAGCAGAGACTACCCAGGAATTTATGATCGTTTCTTTAATCAATATAGAGATCAATTCTCTAATAATCCTAACAGAAGTTCTGATGCTTTTAGATCAACATACTCAAGCGCTGAAAGTTCAGCTTATGCAAGAGTATATGAGCAGATCAGACGTGCTTCATATGATCAGCATGAAGAAGCCACTTTCGCTTCAAATATAGCTGAGCAAACAGAAATCTATAGAGCTAAGAGATTTGCTTCTGTTAGTTCTGTATATGAGAATCATTCAGTATTAAAGTTTGTCGCCTCACAAATCGTTGATGGTGGTATCAATGGAGTTGCTAAGCAAGATGGTATTTTTCAGCCAGGTGAGACAACTTTAAACAATGTTAAACTTGTTAACTTTGGTAAAAAATCTGCTGAAAACGTGACGGTTAGATTAGAAAATGGTAAGTCATTTAAGCTTCCGGCGGTTAATGCTAGAACCAAAACAACTCTAACTGGAGTTGCCAAAGGTGTTATCCCACCTCAATCAAGAATTGGTTCAACTTTTAAATCTAGACTTACATTGATTCAACCACTGACTGCTGAGAAGAAAATTCAAGGTAGACATTTTATCGATGCTAATTCAGGTGTTCTTGCTGCTGATACTAAAAATGTTGGCGTTCAGTTCCCACTTTCACTTTCGGGACTTACAAGTACATCACAGTTACTTATCAACCAGAAAAATAAAATGAACATCACAGTTCATAATAGTTCTAAAAGAGCTTATTCTGGACCAATTGATATTAAACTAACATCTAATGCTACTTCAAATGTAATTAGCAGAGGGTTTGATCCTGTTCAAAAGCTATCGACTACAGCAAAGCTTAACGATGCTGAAATCATGGTTACTGACGAAAGGGATGTTTATACTCCAGTTACTTTTACAGCGACTATCTCTAAGAATGGTGTTGTTCTAGGTAAACTTAATAAAGTTTTCAATACAATTGTAAAAGCTCCTTATAGTGAAAAAAGAGGATCTATTCCTGTAGTGGTTGTTGATGCTGATAAAAACGCAAGAGACCTCTTAGATGTAATTGCTCTTTTAGGTGGTGTTTCAAAGGTTAGTGTTCTTGACCTTAGTCTAAATAGCCTAAATGCTAGTGCTCTTAATAATGGACTAAAAGGAAAAACTCTCCTTTTAGTTGATGATGGAAGAGGCTCTGTAGCTAGACCATTTGAAGCAACTCTTAAGAAGTCTACACAGTCAGTAGCAATCTTTGTTGATCATAATCGTGAATCTTTAAAAATTGCTACTAGTACTGGAGCTTTTAAAGATGCTGCAAAATTCCCAGTTCAGGTTACTGACCTTGGAGTTATCAATATGGTTTTTACAAACCCACTTAGAGCTTCAGGTGTTAAAAGTAATCTTCCTGCTCTACAAGCTTCAATGCAAAACTTTGTAAACTACTTAAGTTTTGCTGAACTTCTAAAACTAGAGGCTGGGGCACACGCTGAAAAGATAAAGACTTCTTTTAATCGTTCAGCTTACTTTGCTCCGACTAAAGAACTTGCACAGCTTGCTGAAGCATTTAATATCAAAATGCTTGGTGAAATCGTAAATATCAATATAGCTTACGACAAGTCTGGTAGAGTATTTAACAGAGATAAGAATATTGCGAAGAGAGTTTACAAAGATAAGACTCTTCACAATAACAAACTTCTTGCGGCAACTAATATGAGCGTAAGTGAAGCCTCACTTGGGATTCACCTCTTTGCAGTAAACGCTGTCTACACGCTTGATAAGGCCATGAATAGCTACAAGCCTATTTCTAAAGATTTTATGGGTAAAGTTGAAGGTTATGTTGACGATGTTAGAGACGATATTGAAGATAACTTCAAAAAACGTCTTAAGAAGAAGTTTAGATCAGTTTACGATAAAGTTTATGACAATGAAGGAAAGTTCACTCCTTTCAAGCTTTAAAGGTAAACGAATATTTGGTAAGATCTAATACATGATAAACCATATAATAGGGTCAGCGGTGCTGGCCCTTTTTTTTACCTCATCCCTGTATGCCTCCCCTATAAAAGTTGGAATTATAGACACCGGTTTTTGTCTAAGCGATAAGCCTAAAAATAGAAAGATTCATCGCCCATTTCTTGCGGCCGGAAAAATCCATATTGAGCCTTGTACCCTAGGTAAAGAGCATCCTAGGCTTCACGGTCAACTAGTTCTTGAACATTTCTTATCAGTCCTTGGAAATGAAAAAGACATTGAAATTTTTCCAATCGTAGTCTTTGACGATAAAGGGAGACAAAAGTTAGACTTTTGGAAAAAGGCATTAGAATACTCAAAGGGATTTGATGTTCTATTGATAGCCTCAGGCTTTCCTTACTATAAAAGAATCTCTGGACTACCAGAACTTGAAACTCTGAGTTTTGCTGCCTCAGGAACTAGAGAAAGTGGGATAAAAAAGAACACTTCTCTTTTCCCTCAAGTCCTGGCCCCCCATAGGAACCTTTTTCTTATTGGAGCTTACTCAAAATCCATTGGCTCCAATGATGCCATGGTTGATTCAAGAAGGATGTACCCTAAATATATTGATTATTTTTTTCCTGATTCAAGCGGCACAGAAAAATTAACGGGCTCTTCAAGGGCCGTCGCTACGGCCTTAGGAATTGCCCTAAGAGATTGCAAGCTAGCGAACTTAAAACAATGTATCGCTAAAAAGAGAAAGTATATAAAGGTAATTAATCAAAAAGAGCCCATAAGGACTTACTAAAGATTTATATTTCTCAGGTGAAGAAAATCTTTAGAAAAGTAAAAATCAGCTGGACTATTGCCGGGCTCCCCCTGAGGCACATCTCCAGAATAATAATTATACCAATACTCCCAATTGTCTCTAAAATCCATTTTCTTTGGGACTAATTTTTTTGCTAAGTAATTATTAAGAAGCTTTGTAATAAACTCAGAACAGTACAAAAGCTCCCTTCCTTCTAGATCAAAATTATTCCAAAGGTATTTTGAATCAAAAGGAAGACCTCGAAAATTTTCAGTATAATCTTTTGCCATACCTCTAGTGCTCTTTAGGTATTTAGCTCTAATATGAAGGGCCTTCTCCCCTTTTCTTCCCATACTTAAAAACTCATTAACTGAAAAGCTTTTTACTTCCCCTAAAGACTGAGTGACTCTCCACTTCCCTTCTATCTTAATCAGTAGACCTGAATGAGAGAAAGGTGCACCAGTTTCTGATTCAATATAGCGGCAGCTATAACAGTTTAAAGGGAGGAGGATAATATCCCCATTTCTCCATTCACTAGAAAATGCACATAAAGGAAGGAAAAGAGCTATAAAGACGAGTAATCTCATGTTTCTGCCAAGTTTTAAGGGCGCTGGTTCTTTGAAATTTAACCTAGGGAAAGGCTCTTGTTAATAGGCAATTTACTACTGATTCTAGGTATTTAACACATGAAGTTAAAATAAAGCTGAATCAAAAGCTCCCATCTGGCCCCAAGCTCTCTTATAATAATAAGGTATTGAAATAATGAATTTGAGGAAACGAATGCAAAACTTAAGAAAGACCTTAGAGATTCAATTTTTAGTAACCACAACAATTTCGTTGCTCTTCGTTTCTATCTTTTTTCCAAGTCAGGCCTTAGCGAATTGTTCTTATCCTAACGATCAGAGGATGGCCGAAAAGCAAAGAAACTGTACCAATGATTCAGCCCGCACTTGGATGTGTGAAATGAACCGCTGTGTAACTACGGCCGAGGCTCAGGGTCTTCGTGAAAAATTTAAAGAATGTGCCGAGCTAAAAGACGACACCGCAAGAAAAAAATGTCACGACGACTTCGCCCGTAATGAATCCAACACGACTTCTGGTAAAAAAGGTGCAAAAAAAGGCTTCTCAATGACCGCTGCCACTATAAACGGATTAAATGCGGCCATGCTATTTCTGTCTAACACAGGTAAGAGTCCAGGCGGACAGTGTATTTCAAGAAAGACTTATATGGCAGCTTCAATTGTCTCCGTTCTAGCTGAACTCTATATGATGATGATGGTTGATAAGAAGTTAAAGAAACTTCAAAAGAAGTATGAAGGTGAGCAGTTAAATGAAGAAGCTTATGCTGCACAAACGAGAGCTCTTCAATATCTAAAAGAAGAACAACAAACCATCGCTGATATGGCCAAAAGCCGTAAAAATGCCTACACCCTACAATTGGCCTTATATGGAGCTACTGCCGTCATTGCAACTCTTGAAGTTACGACAGGTATGACCTATGGAGTTCCTGCCCCCTGTCTCTCTAAAGACCAACAAGATAAAAAACGAGAAAAAATTAAAGAGGATAATGACAAGTTTGCAAAACAAAAGAAGGGCTTAGAAGATAAAGGTGCACCATTCAAGGCAGCTGAAGGAAAAGAACTTACTGCCGATCAAACAAAGATGAATGCCGAACACTCAAAAGCCTCTAGTGATTTAAAATCTGGGCAAGCGAGACAAGAAAGATTTGAAAGTGAATACGGTGATGGAAAAGAAACAAAAACCGCTAAGAAAGGAAAAAAAGGTGCTGATAAAGCTAAGGGAGCTTTAAAGAGTCAGGCGACTGGTGCTCTGGCAGGATATGCTGACATTCTAGGAACTTCTCAAATGATCTTAATCACTTCTGGTGTTTCAACTTATATTGCCTATAGTTTAAGAAAGGCAGCTTCTGAACAAGAGGCTGAAGCCAATGCGAATGTAAAAAGTGTTGATGAGTTAATTAGTAAATTTTCAAATGCTATGGATGGTTCTAGCTATTGTACGCCTGCGCAAAGAGAAAACTTAGATAATCCCCAGTGCTATTGCTATGAATCTAATGGCGATAAAAACATGAATAGAACTAATTCACAGGCCTGTGTGGCCCTATGGGCACAAAATGAAAGAAACTTAATGGTTGGGGCAGGTAGTTATACTCAAAAGGTGGCACCGAAAGTTAGAACTTGTATGCTTCTAAATGGACAAGTTGATAGGGCCTGTAAATGCCGTCAAATGATTAATAAATCAACAGGTGAAAATGCTTGTATGAAAGTGCCCATGGGGACAAATAACTTAGGTAGTATTGGTACGGCCCTTGGAGTTTCTGGATTAGGGGCAACAGTTGGAAACCTAGCTAACGGAAATTCTAATTTTGGCAATTTAAACAATAATGCGATCGGGCAGCAAGCCGCAAAAAACAGACAGCTGGCTGATCAGGCTATTGCAAAACTTAATAATGAGAGGGCCAATAATGGGCTTGCTCCAATCAGTCCTTTCAGTGAAAAAACCGCTGCAGTGTTTATGAAAGCTTTAAAAAAGCAAGGAGCCTTAAAGAATGCCCCCCCAACTGCAGGAGCCCTTGCTGTATCAGCGAGACCTTCTGGAAGTAACTTAGCCGCAGCTATAGATAAAGCTGAAGGAAAGTCTGGGATGACTAAGAACACTTTTATGAAGGGCGGAAAAGGTGCTCGTAAAAGTTCTGGAGGCGGCGGAGGTGACCAATTTGCTTTTCTTAACAACGGCACTGACGGTGGCGGAAAAGTAGCTGGTGGGTTTGCTTCTAAAAAATATAATTACAAAGACAACGATATCGTTAAGAATAAAGGTGTTTCCATATGGAAGGTAATCTCTTCTCGTTACGCAACCAGCGGTGTGAGAAGACTATTTGAAGACGATAAGAAATAAAGGCAAAGCATTTGAATCCAGAAAAATTAAAAGAGTGCACTGGAAGAACTCAAAATCACCTGGTCCAGCTGGATCAGGACTATCTTGTACATAAAGAAGTTCTGATTGCATTTAATTCCCTTAAGGAAGAAGCTGCTTTTGCTGGTTTTGATTTAACCGCTGTAAGCACTTTTAGGCCCTTTGAAGAGCAGCTTGAGATTTGGAACAATAAAGCAAAAGGAAAACGCGCCCTATTAAGTGATGAAGGTGAGCCTCTTGATTTTAATTCCCTAAGTGAAGAAGAAGTTGTTTTTCGAATCTTAAGATGGAGCGCTCTTCCAGGTGCTAGTCGCCACCACTGGGGAACTGATATCGATGTTATTGATAGAAAAGGTTTACCTGATGAAAATTACCGAGTGCAGTTAGTGCCTTCTGAATACGCCGAAAATGGAATCTTCGGGGGACTCTCTTCCTGGCTAGATCAAAGAATTAAAGACCGAGAAGCCTTTGGCTTTTACAGACCCTATGATACAGACCGCGGCGGCGTGGCCCCAGAGATGTGGCATTTAAGTATGCGTCCCGTAGCTAATGAGTACTTAAATGACTTTAGCTTTGAAGTCTTTGAAGAATTTTTAAAAAGCGACGCCTATGAAAAAATGGAACTTCGCCATATTGTCTTAAAGAATGCAAAAAAGATTTACGAGCAATTCGTCTTAAATGTTAATCTAAACTTTTGAAAAATCTGGTGTTTTAGCGAATTTATTTTTTCCTACAGAGTTTAAAGATTGTTAAAAGTACTTATGAATATAAGTGATAAAGATTTATTAACAAAAGTTTCCTTCCTCGTGAAAATTGAAAGAAGAGCACATTTTCACTTATTAGAACATCTTCAGGAAGTTCAGAGGAGACGACTCTATGCTGATCTCGGTTACTCGAGTATGTTCAAATATTTAACAAGAGAACTAAAATACTCTGAAGGAGCTGCAGTTCGTAGAGTTAATACTCTTCGTTTAAGCAATAAGGTTCCAGCTGTAAAAAAGTTAATACAATCTGGAGAACTAAGCTTAGAGGTAGCTTCTAAGGCTCAAAACTTTTCTCAAAACCTTTCCCCCACAAAGACCAAACAAATACTTCAAAAACTAAAGTTTAAAAGCAATGACGAAGCTAAACGAATTCTTAATGATTTTACTCAAGGCGACACCGCAGCGATGCCGCTTCGTGACATAAAAAAACCTATTTCGAATTCGCAAACTAGGGTTCACTTAACACTAGAAAATAAAACTTTAAATTTATTAGAAAAGTTTAAGGCCATAAAAAAATTCAACTCAGATGAGGCCTTATTATTTTTATTAAACTTAGGGTTTGAGGAGATAGATTCAAAAATACAAATAACAAAAAATTCAAAAGGCACTCAAGGGAGAAGTATTCCTTCGAATGTAAAAAAGGAAATACTAAAGCGCTCAAATTATATTTGTGAGTTTAAAGGATGTGATGAAATCAAAAACCTTGAATTTGAACATATCATCCCCTTTGCTAAGGGTGGCTTGCATACTTTAGAGAATATTAAACTCTATTGTAGGACCCATAATCAAAGAAGTGCGATCAAAGCGTTTGGTCAACTTAAAATGGATCAATACTTAAACTAAAGACTTTTAACACCAACGGCTCTTAACCAGTCTTGTTCAGGTTTAATAAGACTTCTTTCTTTTAAATCAAAGACCCCTATATCAAGCTCAAGCTCTGAGGCCAATGTTCCATCCTCTTTAAGCATCTGCTGATAAAGAACCATCACTTTTGAATTTTTCATTTCTTTAAAAACACTAGTGATCGTGATCTTCTCTCTATTTTTAAGTTCTCTTTTAAATTTTAAGTTGAGCTCTAGGATGACAGGACCAACTCCAGTGCTTTGAATTTTCTTAAGACCCCATCCATTCTTTTCAATAAAGTCCCATCTGGCCTCTTCATAGAGTTCCAAATAAGTGGCGTTATTCACATGCCCAAAAGTATCAAGGTGTTTTTCGATAATCAGCATAGGGTATTGAAAAGTGGTAACTTCCATAGTTTTTAATCCTTACGGGTTTTCGGCTTTTTAGGCCCAATCTGCCATCAATTTAAGGCAAAGAGGCCTTACCTGTAAACACCCTCTTGCCCCCTATGAGTCTCCTAAAACCAGCAACTTACCTCCATAAAAGCTCAAAAAACAGGCTAATTCGCCATTACTAAAGTTTTTCACTCAGGTAACCGTTAAGTAGACGTAAAATAGTATTAGAAACCAAAATTTGGACTAATTATGAAAACAAACATTCTACTTCTTTTCTCCTTTCTCTTTTTCAGCGCAAATGCCTTCGCTGGCTGCCCTGATGGATTTAAGCCAACTGACTATCCAGGACTTTGCTACAATGAAGGTGCAGATGCTTTTGTATATTTAGACGACCCAGATACTAATACTTATTTAGTTGCAACTGTAAAAACGAATGAAGATGGAAGTGTTGAAGTCACAAGACAAAGAAGTACGGGTGATGGTCCCCCACAAGCAGAAACAGTAACTCTTGCTGCTCCAGGGGGAGCACAAGGCGCTACCGAAATCGTTTACTTCGAAAATATTTTATCTTCAAAGGCAGATTCAATTACTGCCTGTAAGCAGCTAGGAAAACCTAAAGATAACGAAAATCCTACAAACGGTTTTACAAGTAACGACGAGAGGGATCCAAGCAAGAATGAGTGTATTGATTGTAAACCAGATACCACTCAAACTATTCGAATTTGCTATTCTAAAACAAGTAATAGAGAGGAGCTTGATCGAATAGCTGCCGCTAGACCTGTAACCACTCCTGGTCCACAGCTAGATGCATGTAAAGCAAAAAATTCAAATAGCGTTGCTTATCAAATTCAATCTGGTGAAACGACTTGTTTTAATGAAGATGGTCAACCAATTGACTCTGTAACCTCGGCTGAAGTTTCTGCAACTCAAGAGGCGATGGCCACTGCTGAAGCACAAAGAGTAGAAAGAGAAGCAAACGGTAAAGTTGCTGACGTTCAAAAGTTTTTGGAACAGGTTCAAAATGAAATGAAGACCGGAGATAAGTCTTTTTTAAGTGGTCTAGCATCAGGAATGAAGTTAAAAACTTCTAGTCAAATTCTAGCTAGTCCTAATAGCTTAATGGGTTATTGCGAACAATTATTAGATATTCCTTGGTCTCAGGTCGCGAATGCTGTCGAGGCAGGACAAGGTAGAGACTCAATTGCAAAGATGTTCGATACAGCCTACGTTAATGTTTTTAAAAAGTTACAAAATAGGCTTGAAAATATCTCAAAGTCGAATGAAGAAGATGGATTTGGAAAGAAAAATATTAACACTTCAATTTCAATTAATCTAACAGAAGCAAAGAATACGTTTAAAGATATCCAGCTTTGTACGGCCATGGCCTTTATGACTAGTAAAGTTGACTACGATGATGCTGATGCCCTTTCAGCTGAAGAAGGAGCTAGTAAAAAAACTTCTTTTGATGGAAAAATTGTAGCTAAGCGTTTCGGTGCCGAGACTCAAGACTTCCCTGCCTGTAGTAAGGCTATCAATGTTTACAATGGATTATTTATTGGTAAGCAGGCCATGAATATTGGTCAACAGTTTCAATTTCAAGAAGCCGCTATGGACGCAAAAGATACGGCTCTACAAAACCAGAACGATATAACTTCAGGTATGAAAGCTCAGCAAGAAATGGTTGATGAACAAAAGAAAATCATGGACGCAAGAACGGCTTTTGAAGGAGCCAAGGGTGCTACCCTTTGGGGGTTTTACCAAGGTATTCCTACGAGAGAAAGTATTGTTAATGAATGTAAAGGTAGTATGGGAGAAGAAAGTGGAGGTGCTGTCGCTCCCGTTGGCCAAGATACGTTCAACAATTATGTTGCTATTGTCATCAAATCTGCTCAAGACAATATTTCAGATAAAATTTCAAGTAGACCTGGAGAAGTAGATACCTCCGCTGTTGGTGAATCAGGAACACGTAGGAACTTTAATTTACCTACGGGAGAAGATCAAACAGACTCAACTGCGAGTACCATTTCGGGGCAAAGTTGTGATGCTAATGAAGAAACTATTTGTGCCCCTGCTGTTACAGATATTACAAATGAAAAAGTTTGTACAAACGCAGCTAATAATAAAAGAAGACCAACGGCTCTAGTATTAAACGAGGTTAAATGTAAGCAAGCTCTTTTTAAGGCCATGACCGATGCTGGTGTAGAGATGGCCACTAATATGCTGAAATCAAAACTTCTTGATGACCAGTCAGATAAAATTGGTGATGCTATTGCTAATGTAAAATCTTTTGATGAAGACAACCCTGCTCCTCAGTTTGAGGAACTTAATACGGATATCTGTCAGGTAGACCCAGCTGCTCCAGAGTGTGCGGGTGTTGACCCTGTCTTTGATAGAGGAAGAGGATTTTCAGGAAATGGAATTAATGTTTCTGGTTTTCAAAGGGCCGGAACAAATACAAGCTTAGGCACTCAAGCTGATAGAGAGTTTGATACTGGCGAAGATAGTGAAAAAGAAGGTCGCGGAAAAGGTGTTAACGGAATCGGAACAACGATAGGTGCACCAACAAATTCTACTGCTTTTACTGACAATATCCCTGGTGCTGCTGGCATGAAAAAAGGTGGCGGCGGAGCTGGCGGTGGTGGCGGTGGTGGCGGCGGTGTTGG
>CEUZ01121409.1_pt1 | contig 82685 bp, 67 predicted proteins | sample 361511 | NCBI WGS metagenome assembly CEUZ01 (sample SAMEA2622822, study PRJEB7988) | marine metagenome | biome: marine biome (ENVO:00000447); feature: surface water layer (ENVO:00002042); material: "saline water (ENVO:00002010), including plankton (ENVO:xxxxxxxx)" | depth 5 m
TATCATCAACCCGCCTTATGGAGGGCGCATCGGGGACAAGAAAAAGATTATGCCTTTATATAAAAGCATGGGCGCGGCGCTGCGAACGCATTTTTCAGGATGGCGCGTTGGCATTATTACAACTGATGCATCCCTTGCCCGCGCGACAGAATTACCGTTTTTATCAAGCAATGCACCTGTCCAACATGGCGGCCTGCGCGTCAGGCTCTTCCAGACAAATCCACTACCATAAAGAGCAACCTGCACAAGGCTTATTCAGGCACTCAGCACCGATGAAAAAGCCATCGTCAAAACATTCCCTCATACGGCGATGTTTCTCTTAAACAGCTTAAAAACTGCGCGTTACAGCACAGGATAAAGTTTTTTCACTTTTTCCGAAAAAGATACTTGATTTTTGTGTAGCAAAGCTATTATAAAGCATCAGTCTTTAAGGCAACTCTTATGCGTCCCGTTCGTCTAGAGGCCTAGGACACCGCCCTTTCACGGCGGCAACACGGGTTCGAATCCCGTACGGGATGCCATTTCCATTTGTATCAACGACTTGGATATGTTTTTCACCAGTGCGCAATACTGGTGAGACATAAAAATGAAAATACCTACATATTTGACCTTATCTAGGCACAACGTATTTTATTTCCGTTATCCGATTCCTGCATCCCTTCATCCAAAAGCCAAACAGACTGATATAAGGCTTTCATTAGAAACGAGATGCCCACAAACTGCATTGCAAATGGTACGGTCTATCGTTTACCTTGCAGAAGGTATAATGCAAAATCCGGTAATAAAACTAATGGATTATCACGAAATAAGAGCCATTCTGAGTGAGTTTTTTAAGAACGCCAGAGAAAAGACCAAAGAGCGTATTGCTAAATCCTAGTCGCAGGCGGTTTTATAGGTTTAATACCTATTAATAATAATTTAGCGATAGAGATTAAGCCAAAGTTCTCAATATCAAATCTAACTCGTATTGTTTCTATTGCGGAAGATAGTTTTAGTACCTTAAGTTTTTTTTCAAAAAAGTATAAAGAAAGTGAATATTCCAACTCTGTTGTTTTTGAATTTATGGCAGAGTGTTTGTTTAATGAATTGCAGACTCTTGAAAGAGAAGGGGTCTTGAAAGAATACATTCTCAAAAAAGAGAACGCAGATCAGATTAGAGGCAGGATTAACATTAATGATTCTATAAAAATGCTTTGGTCTCACGGACATTTTAACAAAGCATCTATCAGCTATTATGATTTCACACCAGACAATCCATTTAATCAGCTTATTAAATTTACATTAAAGTTTTGTATTGAGGAATTAGCTCTTATTAATTCGACCAAACATAGTTTGAGAGAGGCTCTTATTGAGTACTATTCAATGTTTGATATGGTTTCATTAACCGCACACATTGGATACAATTTAGCCTGCAGGGATATTGATCCTACAGGCTAAAATTTTCTATAGCAGGAAAAAGGCAAAACCCTCTAAACGTTAACCCACTTTTATTTTTGTAAGAAATCCGTCAATTGACTCATTCAGATGCGTGATCTCTGACAATAGGTCATTGGCAACGTTTCTGAATTGTTCAGTCGACTGAGCGCTTTCAGTTGTCAGCATTTGCAACTCTTCACTACTTTGAGAGACTTCACCTGTACCTGTTGCAATCTGAGATACACTGCGGCTGATTTCTGTCGTGGTGCTGCTTTGCTCTTCGATGGCAGAGGCGACGCTTTCGGTCTTCTCATCAACAGCTGTAATCTGATGGATGATATTACTAACGCTTTCGATCGTTTGCTCTGCGCTTGCTTTGATATCTTCTACTTTGGTCGCAATTTCTTCTGTCATTTTATGCGTTTCATTGGCCAAAGATTTTACCTCTGATGCGACAACGGCGAAGCCTTTTCCAGCCTCTCCCGCGCGAGCAGCCTCGATCGTTGCATTGAGGGCAAGAAGATTGGTTTGTTCGGCCACATCATTAATTGACTGAATAACCACATCAATTTCATCAACGGCACTTTTGAGCTTCTCCAAACCTTTTTGGGAGGTTTGAGCCGAAGATGCACATTGTTTGGCAGTGCGAGCGGTTTCTCTGATATTGCCAGAAATTTCACGGATAGAGGAGCTCATTTCTTCTGCGGCAGAGGCGACAGTACTGACATTACCTGCGACTTCTTGTGACGCAGATGACATTGATGATGACTGTGTTGATGCTCGGGATAGTGCTTCAGAGAGTGTCACTGACATTTTTTGCATCTCTTGTGAGGCACGCTCTACGCCGCCAACAATTGCACCAATGCTTTCCTCGAATGATGCAGCCGTATCAAGCGCCGCTTGATGTTTTTCTTGTTCGGCTTTTTGCTGCTGAAGGACTTGCTTTTCCTGCAGTTGCTCGACCTCTAGTGCGTTTTGGCGGAAGACCTCAAGAGCTTTGGCCATATCGCCAATTTCATCAAAACGGTCAACGCCCGTAATTTGCAGATCTTTTTCTCCGTTAGACAGGCGGATCATTTGCTTGGTAATGCCTTGCAAAGGCTTTGATAAAATCTGTCGCAATAAGAATGACGCAATGCAGATAATAACAATAGCAGAAAGTGTTACAATCACGGCCAGCAGGGAAATAATCGCGGTTTGCTTTTCTAAGAATTGTGCCTTTTCAAGGCCGACATATAAAATCCCGATGACTTTATCTGTGCCTTTTAAAAAGATCGGATCATAGCGGGTATAGTAATCTTTACCTAAGATAACGGCCTCACCTTGGAAAACCTCGCCTTTGACAAGAAATGGATAGACAGCGCCATTTTTCCCAAGCGGCGTATTTACGGCGCGCTGGCCGTCATCCTTGATAATATTGGTGGTCTTACGCCAAAAATCCTGCGTTTCCTCGTCCCAAATAAACAATGTCGCAGTTTCACCTGTGATAGCGCCAATATGATCCACGATATCGTGATGAGAAAAGGTTGGTATTTCGGACAAGGTAAAGCGCATTTTGCTTGTCGACAAGCCCTCTATTGCGAAAACATCGCCTAGACTGTGTTCAAACACAGATGCCGAAACAAGAATGTTTTGGTTTTGCATTTCAATTGTATCTTGCTGGAGATTGTGTGCAATGTCCTTTGAAACACCGAGAGCAACAATCGCTGACAGAAATACAATAGCACCTAAAACCAATAAATTAATTTTATGCGTTACCTTAAGTTTTTTTAAAGACATCACAATACGACTTCCCCATTTTTATCTAAAAAAAAACTGCATGCTAACCGCGCATTACAGGCACTTCACACGAGCACTGAATTTATCACACACTTGATAAAATAATTTTATAACTTCAGATTACCATACTCTGGCGCCTTCACCAAGCACTTGACACCAGCAGCTACTTCTCCTGGATCATGACAGGTGCAGGCGGGGCTTTACCTTGTTTATCTTCACCGAAATAGATTGTTTGATGCGGGAATGGGATCTCGATACCTTTTTCATCAAATTTATGCTTCATACGGCGGTTAAACTCGCGTCCGACATCCCACTGCATAATCGGCTTTGTTTTAATGCGCGCCTTAATAATAACCGCGCTGTCCGCGAATTTATCAACGCCCAAAATTTCAAGTGGCGCAAGAATATGATCGGCGAAGGCCTCGTCCGCGCGCAAATCTTCGTCAATTTCTTGCAAATATCCAATTACCTCATCTGTGTTTTCACGATATGCAACGCCGACATCCATGAGATAATAGCTAAAATCTTTGGTCAGATTTTCAACGATGCTAATTTCGCTGAAGGGCACTGTGTAAACCGTTCCATCAAGTGCGCGCATTTGCACCTTACGCAGTGTGATTTTTTCAATAAAGCCTGTGCGACCACCAACTGTTGCAACATCACCGACTTGAATGAGATCTTCCAGAATAATCGTAAAGCCTGTTAAAAAATCTTTGACCATGCTTTGCGCACCAAAACCAATGGCAATACCAAAAATCCCTGCGCCAGCAAGCAATGGCATAATATTCACGCCAAGCTCGGACAGCAAAATCAGTGAAAATAATGCAATAAACACAACAAAAATGACATTGCGTACAATCGGCAATAACGTTCGCAAACGCTTGCCTGCGACATTGTTCGAACGGCGCATACCAAATTCAATCACGCCGTTGATTGACTCCCACACTGCAATGCCAAGAACAATGACTAAAATGATACTGAGGAAATCACCGAACAAAGCCGCGCCGGTTTCGGTTTTTAAAAAGGCAAAGTCTGTGATATCCCAAATCGCGCCCAGCGAATAGCAATACAAGCCCGCGACAATGACATAGCCGCTATAACGGATCATGCGCGCATAAAAGCGAAAGCGATCATGCTGCAGCCCATAACGGGACTTCATTTGTGTTAGATGTTCTCTGAGCGCAAAACCGCCGTTACGCACCAAAAGGCCAAGAACAAAAAACACAATGCACGCACCAAACGTCAACGCCGCCTTACCAATGGTAGACGTATTTAAATCATTTTCGACCAAGAAATGTTCGTATTGCTGCGCCAGGTTGCCAAGCTGTCCATCCAATCCTAGCACTTCGGATAGCGCAGGCGGAGCAATCTCAACGTTTTCATCTTGGCCCTGTGTTTCCTGAAGCGTTTTTAAATTTTGTATAAAATTTGAACGCGCAGTTTCACTTTCAAGTGTTTTGATAAGCTCTGAAATATTATCAGGATCAACCGTGACGCTGCTGTCTTGTGCCCATGCTGGCAGACCCGTCATCATGATGAAAAAGGCAAAAAATGGCAGGCAGAATTTGAACATGGTTTATGGCTCCTCGCTTTGGTCCCTTTTGTAATAGCGCGGCGCCTATAGTGATTTCAACCTTTAGGCTGATCTTTTCTAAACGCCCCCTTTTACGCCTTTGTTTCTGATAAGGAAATTACTTATTAGAGGTTTTATTTTATAACATTTTAAACATAAATTATTCAATTTTGTTTTTTTAAACTTTTTTCTTGTAATATTATTCTTAATTTGTTTTAGAATGCTCTCACGGAAAACAGTTTAGGTGAATTTTGAGTTATGCGTAATCTACTCGAAAAGGGTGACTTTGTGTCTCTTTTCGGTCTGGCGGACGTGTGGAAATATTTAGATATTTCCGATCGGTCGGACCATGCAACAATTTCTACAGATCTTGATAGCGGAACAATTCGCGGGCTTTTCTTAAACGCCCAGCGCGAAGATGATCAGATAACAATCACATTGCAATATTTGCATCATGCAGATACCAGCAATAATGATGTTGTTCCCTTTTTAACCTTAACGTGCCAGCAAGAAGGTGAGCATATTCACCTAACAGATGCGCGCGTTATGGATGCCGATATTGATGTGCAAGATGGCAACATGGTGCGATCGCTGGCGCAGACGATGGATTACTTTGCAGAGCATATTGTTCATAACAATATCTGGATTAATCCGGTTGAGGCTTTGGAAAAGCATGGCTTGCAGCCACCAGAAATTGGCCGAAAGGCATGGCCTGGGCTGTATGTGAATGGCGATTTCCGCAGTGCCCCATCAACATCATCACATGTTTCTATGCAAGAGCCCGAGATTCCGGCTCTTTTTTTACATTCAATTTTAGGTGTCGGCCCCGATCAGCACGCAGATCGTCACGATATGCAAACCCATATGATGGCGCTGCATGGGCAAGGACAAGATGATGAAACTGGCGCGCTGAAATATACCTATCAGCAAGGCCGCAACAAAAGCAGCCTGACTATTACCGGCACTGTTTCGCTTTATGCTGGCGACACGCAGCAAGATGCGCCGCTCTACAGTATCAAGACAGCGCCCTCCTCGCGGCAGGGTGATTATGCCAAGATGACTGCGCTCTCTTATATGGGGCAATCCATTGATTTGAAAAACCCCAGCGCGGTGTCATCGGTGCTGAAGGTTATTCGTAACGTGAATCGCTCTATCCGCGCTGGTAAACATCACGTGTTAGAAGATTTGAAAAAGCCGCCGCATGAGCGCCGCTATGGCCTGCCTAGTTCGCTGGCGCTGCATACTGGGGCTTATCCGTTTTTAAATGGCGTGGCCAAGCCATTGCCGCAAAATGGTGTGGCAACCTTCCGGCCTTTGGGCGGAACAAACATGGATGCCTACATGTCCGAAAGCGATAAACAAATTGGCGCAAACCAATATGTTCTCAGTTACGAAGCGCCCGCAGAAGATGGATCGACGCAGAGTGAATCGATCATGATTGATGCGGGGATTTTATTCCACGATACCTTTGATGGTACGTTTTATAATGCGGCGCAGTATCTGCATCATAAACATGATAAAGCCCATCAACCGCGGCAACCTGTTCAGGCGCTGTTTTTTACGCACCGTCACAAAGACCATATTGGTCAGCTCGCCTATCTAATTAAATGCGGATATAGCGTGCCGCCTTTGATTATGAACGAAATGACCATGCGCCAGTTAAAGCGCGAGATGAGCGAATTGGGCATTGAGCGCACAGTGCGGGAAGAGATTTTATCCAAGTGTTATCCCATTAATTTGCTGAAGGATGTCAATCCAAAGGCGCCGAATGACCCACAAACAACGACCATTGATGGCACAACAATCAGCCAGTGGACTGAAATTATCCCTGGTAAGGATCTTGGCAGTTTTCATTGCTATCCACGCCTGAAAATTGGTGCCTTCGAAGTGCGCATTGGGCCAATGCCGCACTCGGACCCTGGTTTGATGTTTGATGTCATCACGCCTGCCTGGTCACATCGCCACACAGGTGACTATAAGTTTGATGATACAATTAAGCTTGGCATGCCGCCGCTAGAGCCTTGGCTGCAAGCGCATCATCCCGACTCGCTTAGCGCTGATTCCACAGGTGCACTGCGTCCTGGCAATAACCCAACCGAAGGCGACGTTGGCGATAGCATTGCACAAGAAATTCATGCACACCCCAGCAGCCGCCATATCTTTCCCATGTTGGGGTCGAATATCTCGCGCTTGCTGACGTTAATTGATGCGATCGGCCAAAGCGACCGTAAGGTTCTTATTATCGATGGCAAGGCCGTTGAAGATTTAGTGCGCGATGCGGATAAGGTCTTCGGCCTGCGTGAATGGGCAAAACGTACTTATGGCATTGATGTGTTTTTACGCTCGCAAGAAAAGACTGTTGCGCCATATTTAAAGGATCGATCGCGCGACGCTGATTATGTGATGTGCGTATCAGGTACCCAAGACGAAGCCTATTCCAGTATCAATCGCGCCGCGCGTGATTGGCTGACCCGTTATCACATTACCGACAATGATGTGATTACCTTTTTACAGGGCGTCATTCCTGTTGGCAAAAATGCGTATAAGCGCATGGCGCTGAAAGATGCCGTTGAAATGTTCCATCAGGCCAAGGTCAACCTGCCCGAGGTCATTGAACGTGAAACGCGCGAACGCCTTGACCATTTAGGCCTTGCGGATAAAGATCTGTTGGACGAAGGCGATATCAAGCGTATCTTCCATAGTTCTGGGCATAATAATGCCGGGGACATGTCCAAGATTATTACCTTATCCCAAGATCCTGATAGCCCCGAAAAACTGTTGGTTATTCCTGTGCATGGCGGGCCCGAGCAAATTCAGGCGCACATCAACATCGCCGAAGATGCCGGCGCACAGACAATGTTGCTGCATGGATCCAACACTGCGGTTTTCAAAAAACGTCATGGGCTTAGCGATATTCGCATTGAGCCGCTGGAACTGGTCGGTGTGACATTGCATACGCCGGGCAAGGATAAGTTCTTTCTAAAAGGGCGCTTTTCAACAACCGTGATTCCAATCAAGCCAACCTTAAACAATGATACAGCGCAGATTTTAGATCGCGTTGAGAATATTGCTCACAAACTGGCAGGACTGGATTCCGATTACGAATTTACCAAAACCCTGCCGTTATCTTTATCGCGTTATTTTAATGCGCAAACTGGTCATGGCTTTTTATCGCAAAGCATGCCTTTTGGCATCGATAAATACAAAGACAGCGTTTTTAAGGAAAAGAATATTTATGCGCTCGCCACGTTTGACAGTGAAACTGGCGGTCTTAATCCCAATGATGATCTTATGCGCGAATTTGGCATGATGGTCGAAAATACGGCAGGTGACGTGCATGCGGAAACTCAGCTCTTTCAAAAAATTGCACCTTATCGCTTGCCATCGGTTCAGGCGATGTTAACCACGCATACGAACCCTTATGATTTGGACGATGGGTTGCCTGCACATCTTTTCATGCGTGATATCGACGCGGCGATCAAAGCCTTGAAAGAGCATTCTTATACGCTGGCCAATCAGGATAATCCACTGACGCCGCAATATAAACGCAACGAGGTTAAGGCACTGGCGATTGCGCATAATGCACCTTTTGATAATCAATTCGTCGCAAAAGAACGCGCTCGCAATTTAGACACCGACACGCGTCCTTTGCAAACAAAAGGCATCATTACGATTGATACGCGGGTGATTTCGCGCGCGATGGCGGCCTACCATACGGCCGGTTATCAGGTTGATAAAAATCCGGATACAGGTTTTCTTGATCACACGCTCGAAGGACTTTGCCGCGCGAATAATATTGCCTATGATACCGCGCAGTCACATGGGGCGCTTTATGATACACTGCCCTGCCGCGCCCTTTTCCAAAAACAGCAAGAGCTTGCCCCTGATATCGTCGCGCAGATGATCGTCAACGCCGACAGCTCAACCAGTCATTTGTTAAACGATATGATTGGTATGGATACTGGCTTTGACGGGCCGCATCCTGTGTTTTCGTATGTCAGTCCGCTTGCCGCCAAGCCTAAGGCGCAGATGGGCTGCATTGTTGGTACGCTGGAATCCGAACGTTATGCGGTTATTTTTAACCTGAAACACGACCCGCATAAATTTTTGCATTTACCTGCAAAAGATCTTGTTGCGATGCTGAAGGATCGTGACAATGATGTTTTTGAAATTTTGGACTTACGCAAAAATCCAATTGTGATGCCTGCACGATATGGTCTGCGGGTGAATGCCAATGGACATATCTCGAAAGAAACTTTGGATTTGCGCGCTTCACACGTCAAAAAGCACCGCAGTTACGTTGACCCGAATGATAACTGGCATAATATTGCACAGAAATTACAAAATGCCTGGACGACGCACCGTGATAAAATTTTTGCGGCGCGCCTTAATGACCCCGTTCACGAAAAAGATCGTTACCCCGATTTGGATCAAAATATGGACATCTTTGGCGGTGCGATCCCTACGCCTGAACAAGGCGCATTTACCCTTATTCGGATGCGTGCCCAGGCAGGCTTCAACCCTGTTTATCAAAATATTCATAAGATGGTGCGCCTGTACCTGAAATCCCTGCAAGATGAAGACTATAACAGTGCCAGCGCCAATTATCACAACCTTATGCATCACAAGGACAGATTGGAAAATATTGCCCTGACCCTGAATAATATTCACTATGACATCAATCCGCAGGATCTTTCTGATCACGACAGGCAAGACATTGAAGCGATGCGCGGTGCGATTGCCTTCCGGCATTATCACCGGGCCCTCAAAGAAGCCGAAGACATTCAAAGCAACCCCGCCCTTTACGATCGTTTTATTGGTAAAGACAAAAAGAAAAAAGCGCTTTTCAAAACGATCAAAAATTGGCTGGGCGAGCATGAGCATTTAGGCACTCTCGACCACAATGCAAAGCGTTTCACGCGCCCTTGGCGCGATATTACCCGCGGCGATAATGACAACAACAAACCCGAAGCGCCGCAGAACACCGCAAATGACCTTGCATAAATTTCGCACCATAACCAAATCAGGAGAACAGTTATGAACGCCAAAAAACCAAAAGTGACCTACGGTATATCCACCAGTATGCTGTTTGACATGCGTGAGCCCGATGCGATTTACCGCAATGACGGCCCCGAAGCCTATGCACAGCATATGATAGAAAATCAACACAGCCCCCTGCCGCACGGCCCTTGGTTTGAGGCGTTAAAGCGTGACTTTGAAGATAGCAACGGCATGATCGAAGTTGTTTTAGCCTCGCGCAACAGCCCCATAACCGCACGGCGCGCTTTAAAAACACTGGGGGAGCATGGCATTACACCTGCACGTATGTTTTTTACGTGCGGGAAATCACCTGTTCCTTATTTAAAGGCCTATGGCATTGATCTCTTTCGCACAACTGATTTGGGCGTCGCGCAAGAGGCCTTAGCCAACGATGTACTGGTTGCACATTATGATCCCGTGAGTATGAAAGACATACAAGACCAAGCCGCGCAACGCGCCGTCACATCCCGTGATAAAAATGTCCTCACATTGCCTGCTTCCAAAGTGGACCAACCTTCACTCAGGTCTGTTTATAATGGCCGCACCTTGGGCAATGCGGTCTTTGACTTGGACGGCGTTGTGTTTGGCGCCGAGTCCGAGCATTTTTATAAGCAATTCAAATTAGCCGCCTATCATGAACATGAAAAGAATATGCGTGATATTCCCCTATCCCAAGGGCCAGCCTTTAATTTGCTGAAGAAATATACAGAGGTTAACAAGCAATATGCTGGATCACAGTTGCCATTTGAAATATCGGTTGTGACCGCACGCGGTGATTTTGCCGCGATACGCGCGATTGAAACATTGCACGCGTGGGGCATTGATATCGAGGGCACAACACACTTTTTAGGCGGTGCACCTAAGAAACCTGTTTTGGATGCGATCCGTGCGCATGCAGCGGCCCGTAACATGCCCGCGCCCGAGTTTTGGGATGACCAGCAACACAATATTCAGGCCGGTCATGATGCGGGCGTTTTAACAGGGTATATCCCGCAGGATTACACGGATCACGACCCCAAAACACCTGGTTAGACTTATATCATAAGCGATTTACGAGCACATTCGCAGCGTTGTCTACATGTTGCTGTTCTTCCACGGCATTTGCAGCAGTTGCCTGGCAGAAATAGTCCATATTATTTGCCAAATGGATAAGCCCCTCAATCACCAATGGGTTTTTAGCTTCTTGGTATACTTGATGGCGGACTAGCTCTTCAGAAGTTCCCGACATAATCTGCACATGATCTGCATCAGCGATGATAAGCCCATCGTCAAAATTATCATTGATAAAATGTAATGTGGCGCCCGTTTGAGTACTGCCATTTTGATTGGCTCGATTTATAATTTCGGCAGTAATAATTTTACCGCGGCACATATAGGGACTGTCAGGACGCGTGACTGCCGGATGAATATTAACTGTTGGCATCACTGTGTGCATACGCTCAATCTTTAACATTAGGTGATCAGACAAAATAACATCTGCCTGCACTTGATCGGCATATTGCAATACTGCCTTTTCAAATTCCTCTTTGGCGTGGCGACGTGCACTTTTATCTTCTAAAGGTAGTGCGCGAAAACTACTAGGTATATGCTGAACCAAATCAGCAATGGGTTGTCCACGATACTGGTAATTTGATGGTATAATCCAATTATGATTTTGAGGGTCTGGTAATGCAGAATAACCATATAGTTGATCTGTTTGCGGCATATCATCTACCACAACACCTACCACTGAAATTTTATTTATGTATTGAGCGCCCACATTAGTTGCATCCAACAACGATTCGAGCGTTCCTTTTAAATATAGTTCCTGATCACCAACTTTAACAGTTGAGCCTATTTTATCATCTCCACCGATATTACGGATAGATGTTGCCACAACTACGCGCAGCGTAGCATCAGGAGCTGTTTGATCATTTTGTCCGTAAAAATTAAAATTCTTGGCAAGAGGTGTCTTTTTCATTACTTTAACCGCATTATTACAAAGAATATGGCAAATATCATATTTAATGCATAATAGTAAAGAAATTAATTCCTTTAAAATGGCGAACATGGCACATAAAACAGGTGTATACACACACCCTGATCTTGAAATCCACGAGACAGGAGCAAACCATCCTGAAAACAGAACACGTATTCAGAAAATTCTACAAACATTACAACCCATATTAAATGGTCACAATAGTGTTGAAATGGTGACATCTTTCGAAAAGATGCCAAACAACATCTTAAACCTTGCACATGATGAGCAATATATTCAACGCGTACTTGATACAGAGAACCAAATGACAGATCCGTCATCTTTAGTGTATCTTGATCCCGATACCTGTATTTCTCGTGGTTCATTCCAATCTATTTTGTCTGGGATTCATGCAACATGTCAGGCTGTATCTGATGTTGTGCGCGGTAATTACAACAATGCTTTTTGTATAGTTCGCCCACCTGGCCACCACGCTACGGCTAATGGCTCTATGGGGTTTTGTGTCTTTTCAGCCATTAGTGTTGCTGCCAAATTTGCGCTGCAACAAGATAACATTAACAAAGTGGCAATTATCGATTTTGATGTCCATCACGGAAATGGTACAGAAGACATCATGCAGCATGATCCTAATGTTTTATTCACTTCAATTCATCAGCGTGATTTATGGCCATACATGCATCATGACAACCACGGCCCCAATAATAATGTCTATAATTTTGGGTTAGATGAGCTTGCTGACCCTCAAGAGTATTTTAATATTATCCACCAACATATTCGCCCTCTCGTTGATACTTGGCAGCCTGATTTAATCTTAATTTCTGCTGGGTTTGATGCGCATAAAAACGACCCACCTCAGGACACCTTATTCAATGACCCGCCAGGTCGTCAAAATTTGATGGAATCTGATTTTAATTATATAACTCAGCAAATCATGGATATGGCACAACTGCACTGCAACGGCCGAATCATATCAATCCTTGAGGGAGGCTACAACCCAGACGTCCTAGCATCATGCTGCTTAGAGCATGTACAAACGCTCTCTCGTGCCAATTAGGGCTCAGTGATTATTTACTCGCCGTGAAGTATCTCTGCATGGTGGGCGATATGGTCTGCGATAAAGCTTTGGATGAAGTAATAGCTGTGGTCGTATCCGCCATGCATACGCAAAGTCAGTTTTTGCTCTGCGGTTTCGCAGGCGCTGGCGAATAGGTGCGGTTTGAGTTGCTCTGCCAAGAAGTTATCGCCTTCACCTTGATCAATTAAAATGACTGGCGCATTGCTGCGATTTGTGGCTTTCGTCATCAAGGCGCAGGCATCATGCTTTACCCACTCAGCCGTGTCCGTACCCAGATACCCTGTGAAGGCTTTTTCACCCCATGGCACTTGTGATGGCGCAACGATCGGTGCAAAAGCTGAAATTGACTGGTAAAGGTCAGGATATTTCAGGCCTAATGTTAATGCGCCATGACCGCCCATTGAGTGCCCTGTGATGCCTTGTTGACCAGCCATAACAGGAAAGTTTTCACAGATCAGCGCGTTCAGCTCTTCGGTGATGTAACGCTCCATCTGGAAATGCTGCGCCCACGGTTCTTGTACGGCGTTGATATAAAACCCTGCGCCCTGACCGAAATCATAGGCATCGTCATCCGGCACGCCTTCTCCGCGCGGTGATGTATCGGGCGCAACAATGGCAAGGCCATGCTGCGCTGCGTAGCCATATGCACCAGCCTTGGTTGTGAAGTTATCGTACGTACATGTCAGACCCGATAAGAATGTCAGGACAGGGACACTTTGCGCGTGCGCCTGCGGCGGTAGAAAAATTGAAAACTTCATCGTACAGTTCAGCGCCTTGCTGTGATGTTCGAACACTTGCAAGGTTCCGCCGAAACATTGATGGTTTTCTAATTCTTTCATGGCTTGATCCTGTCCTGATAGATTTTGTTTAAAGGCGTTTAGTAAACAACAACACTGCGGATTGATTTGCCTTCATGCATCAAATCAAAGGCCTTGTTAATGTCCTCAAGCGGCATTGTATGCGTAATCAAATCATCGATATTGATTTTGCCATCCATATACCAATCAACAATTTTTGGCACATCTGTACGGCCGCGTGCGCCGCCAAATGCAGATCCGCGCCATACGCGCCCTGTAACCAATTGGAACGGACGTGTTGAGATTTCCTGACCTGCGCCGGCCACGCCGATGATAAGGCTTTCGCCCCATCCTTTATGACAGCATTCCAAGGCCTGGCGCATCACGTTCACGTTCCCAATACATTCGAAAGAATAATCAACGCCGCCATTTGTAAGATCTGCGATAGCCTCGATCACGTTTGGTGTATCATTTGGATTGATAAAGTCCGTCATGCCGAATTTCTTAGCAAGCTCAACCTTGGCTGGGTTCAGGTCAATGCCGATAATCTTAGATGCGCCAACCATGCGCGCGCCTTGGATAACGTTCAGGCCAATACCGCCCAAGCCAAAGACAGCAACTGTTGAGCCAGGCTCCACCTTGGCATCAAAGACGACTGCACCAACGCCTGTTGTGACGCCGCAGCCGATATAGCACACTTTTTCAAACGGGGCATCTTTGCGAATTTTCGCCACAGCAATTTCCGGCATTACACTGAAATTTGAAAAGGTTGATGTGCCCATATAGTGTAAGATAGGCGTGCCGTTGAGTGAAAAACGGCTGGTTCCATCAGGCATAAGGCCTTGGCCTTGGGTACTGCGGATTGATTGGCATAAATTTGTTTTCGGGTTCAAACAATAATCACACTCACGGCATTCTGGCGTGTAAAGCGGGATCACATGATCGCCAACGGCAACGGATGTAACGCCCTCGCCGACCTCGCGCACGATGCCTGCGCCTTCATGGCCTAAGATCGCTGGAAAAGCGCCCTCTGGGTCATCACCTGACAGTGTGAACGCATCAGTATGGCACACGCCTGTCGCCATATTTTCAACCAAAACTTCACCAGCCTTAGGGCCTTCGAGGTCAACGGTTTCAATTGTAAGAGGTTCGCCGGCCTTGTAGGCGACTGCTGCGCGTGTTTTCATTGTAAATCCTTTGTATATGTTCAACCCATCTGCACCAAAACAGTAACTGTTTTGTAATCAGGCACTAAAATAGAACAGCTATGGCCTTGATTCCAGAGTAAGATCACAAAAAAGAGAAATTCTCTTTGTTAGATGGCCTTTTCTTGGGTTTGATCTTGTAAAATCAAGAAAGACGTCTATATATAGCGGCAAGATCAGACGAAAGGATCAGGCCGATGCGCGCTATGATATTCGCTGCTTTTGCGGCTTTATGCGTTATCAATCTTACAGCATGTGTGACAACGCAAACGACAAATGATGTCACCCAAAACGATACAGATTCCGCTAATACCCCGCCCAGCGCGCCTGAGCAACCTTATAAGGTTATGGGGTGGGTTGAACGTGTGCAAGTCGGCACATTAGACTTTACACCGCCCGCTAAATTAGACAGCGGCGCAAAGACATCTTCGATTGACGCAGAGATCATTCGTACATTTAAAGAAAACGACCAAGAATATATTGTCTTTCGTGTGTCCTTTGACGAAAAAGAAGGCGGCGAGCAAATTTTCGAAGCGCCCATTACCCGGTGGGTGCGCATTAAACGCAAAGGCGGCGACAAAGATTATATCCGCCGTCCTGTTGTTGAGATGACATTTTGCATCGGTGGTGACCGCATCAAAGAAGAAGTAAATTTATCAGACCGCGAGCATTTCACATATCCAATCTTAATTGGCCGTAATATGCTGAAAGATAATATCTTAATTGACTCCTCTAAAACCTTCACGCATTCTCCATCCTGTTTAACAAAATAGTGATGATTGCTTATGCGCAATAAAGAAATTCTTTTGGTCGTATCTTTACTGACCCTTATTGGCAGCGCCATTTTTGGATACCGCGTTTTTGTCTTGGACTTTCCGCTGACGCCTAATAAACAAGTAGAAAGCTGGCATGTCGAGATGAAAGCAACCCTTGGCGGCCCAAGTGGATCTTTGAGGTTAGAGGCATTCTTGCCGCGTCGTGATAGCTTTCACACGTTGGTTGATGAAAACTTTGTCAGTAATGATTTTGGCCTGACAACACAAAAGGATCCTGAAACCGGTAACCGCGTTGTGTCTTGGTCAAAGCGTAATGCCAGCACGCAGGAAATTCTTTTTTATCGCGGCATTTTGTATGAAACCCATTCTGCGAATTCCTCGGCGGCGCGCACCGCGCCTGTCATCACAGTCCCGCAATATAAGACGGCTGAATTTAATGCCTTGCGTAAAGAGCGCGTTGATTATTTGGGGCTTGGCAGTTTGATCGATGAAATTCAGGACAAATCGATTGATCAACGCTCGTTCGCGTTAGAGCTCTTTTCTTTTATTGATGCGAACCCTGCGGATAATCGTCTGGAACAAATCCAAGAAATGAATCCTAACCTCACCAGTCTGGCCGCAACCGAGGTCTTTATCTTGCATCATGTCGGCATTTACGCGCGCGTTGTGAACGGCCTGCCGTTAAAACAAGCCAAACGCCACGCCTCATTCGAAGCCCGCACCGAAATTTTGCTGGATAACAAATGGGTTCAATATAACAAGCAAACACGCAGTCTCGGTGAAAATCGTGACTTTTTGCGCTGGTGGGTCGGTAATGTGCCGTTCTATACGGTGACAGGACAGCATAATGCGACCTTGAATATTGCGGTAAAAAAGCACACGGAAAATGCACTGACCGAAGCCATGTGGCGCGGCGACCCAACGCGCGAGGCGATGTATAAGCTCTCGATTTTTAACTTGCCTGTTGATGTGCAGCTGGTCTTTTCTATTTTGTTGCTTGTGCCACTAGGCGCGATTGTTGTGTGCGTTATGCGCCAAGTTATTGGCATTGAAACTTTTGGCACATTTATGCCGATTTTGGTGGCTTTATCCTTCCGCGAGACCAAATTGCTTTTGGGTGTGATCCTCTTTTGTCTGATTGTGTCGCTTGGCCTTATCTTTCGTAGCTACTTAAACAGGTTGCAGCTTTTGATCATTCCGCGCTTGAGTGCGATTATGATTATGGTGGTGTTGGCTTTGTATCTGTTTAGTATGATTGCCTATAATACGAATATCTATACTGGCCTTTCTATTTCGCTGTTCCCGCTGGTTATTCTGACAATGTTGATTGAGCGCATATCTTTATCATGGGAAGAATTTGGCGCACAAACTGCGCTAAAGGCCGCGGCGGGCAGTTTGTTTGTCGCTATCGTAAGCTATTTAGTCATGAACAATGACTTGCTTTCCCACTTGATGGTTACATTCCCGGAATTACTGTTGATTGCGGTAGCAATGACCATTTTGATCGGACGTTACAATGGTTATAAGCTGATGGAATATTACCGCTTTCGCATGATGACCCAACCAACAGACAGCGCGCCAAAGGATTAGGGCCATGTTTTCTGGATTTCATCGTCTGAAAGATATGGGCATTATGGGGATTAATAGCCGCAATCTGGATTTCATTGCCCCGCATAATAGGCGCCAATATTATCGGTTGGTTGATGATAAAGTCATCACAAAGAAAACAGCAATTGAGGCGGGCATCCCCGTGCCCGAGCTGTTTGCGACGATCGAATATCAAGAGCAGCTCAAACGGTTAGGCGATATCCTTGCCCAGCGCTCATGCAATCAATTTGTTATCAAACCCGCCAAGGGTAGCGGCGGCGGCGGCATTATGGTCATCAAAGGACGTACTGCGGCAGGGTATCTTCGCGCGAATGGGCAAGTTATTACGCTGCCTGAAATTCAGTATCATATCAGCAATATTTTGGGCGGACTTTATGCACTGGGCGGCGCGCGCGATGTCGCCATTATCGAGCAATGCATCGAAAATATTGACCTGTTTGATAAACTGGCCTTTCAGGGCGTGCCTGATATTCGCCTTGTGATTTATAAAAACACGCCTGTGATGGCGATGTTGCGGTTGCCGACACTGGCATCTGGCGGACGGGCAAATTTGCATTCAGGCGGTATTGGCGTTGGCCTTTCAATGGATCAAGGCATGACAACCAATGCCATTTTACACAACCAGTATATCACGCATCACGGCGATACCGATGCGCCTTTGCTAGGGCATATTATGCCTGATTGGGATCAGGTTCTTGATATCGGCGTCAAGGCCGCGCACATGGCGAAACTGGGCTATGTTGGCGTTGATATTGTACTGGATAAACATCACGGGCCTATGTTGCTTGAGATTAATGCACGCCCTGGCATTTCAATACAAATTGCCAACCGTCAAGGGTTGAAGGCGCGTATATCCAGCATGGGCTTATAGGGTCATCGCCTATACCCCCAATGTATTTTATTTGACATATTGCATAATTGTGGCTTATAAACATGCCATGATTTTGCGTGATGAATTTCAGCGCCGACAAACTTTCGCAACCTTGATTAAAGAAAACATGTATCAAGATGCCTTGGTTGCGTTCGAAACAGAGAGCACCCAAAACGGGCTGCCGGCATCTGCACAAGACGCTTATCTTTTCTTAATACAAACCGTAGCCGACATTGACATTGAAAATAGTGGCCGCGCAACCCATGACCTGTATGATTTATCACGTACGCTACAAGAGACCGAGCTTATACCTGCTTTGCTTCTAACATGTTATGGGCAAGAGTTCTTCGAAAAAACAAACACCGATCTTTATCTGTTGGATGATGCTATTCAGGCGGCTACGATCAAACCGGCATTGGATGTTTTTCCGAAGAAGAAAAGCGCGGCACTGCGCCAGGTTTCACAAAGCGCGCAAAATATGCTGTCCGTTTATGATAAAATTGAATTGTCATCCGGTAAAATATTTAACCAAGTTCCGCCTGCGGTTCAGGCTGTTTATTTGGCGCGAGGCATCCATAAACGCACAATCATGATTGATACGGCATCAACATGCGCACCTACAGAAGAGAATGCTTCTCTCATGGAACTGCATACTTTGGGCATGTATTCTCATGGTCTAAATGCACAGCCGCAGGGCGACAGTGAGCTGGAAAATATGTTCCGTGATCTGCAAAAAGATATGCTAAAAACCGTACAAAATATACGTCAGCAAATTCTTAATCCACCGCCACGCCCCCCTAACCTGACCATCGTCTAAACACATTGATGCGGCAGGCGATTCTTTACCAGCACTGCCTTCGTCAATCTCACCTGATAATGCCGCACTTTTAAGTATTTTCATAAAGACAAAAAATCGCTTTTATTTTTAAAAAAATTTCTAAAAATTTAAAAATTCTTTTCTTTTATTCTATTTTTTTATGCAATTTTTAGATAATATTTCTTTTTTCGAATATGCTATAAAAACCATTGTTTTCTGCATTTAATATGTCTAATTTGCCCTTAACTAGTCACTTAGTTAACGGAAAACGGTTTAAAAATATGATAGAAAACACTTCTTTGAACACTACGTTCACAGAGGCTGGATGCAACTATCTTCAAGAATTAACGTCTTGGAAAGAACAAGGTTACACGGACATTGTTCTCTTCGGTCGTTTTCAGCCCCCTCATCGAGGGCACAGGGCTTTGCTTGAAACACTGCGTGCATCTGGTCTTAACGTCAATCTTGTCCTCAACGACAAAACAGATAATATTGAAGGCGAACGCAATCCCTTTAACGCGCATCAGCGTGAAGAAATGGTGCGTTTGGCTATGCCTTGGCTACCGAAAGAAAATATTCGCCATGCCACAGTCTATTTAGGCGGCGGCGGCGATGTTGGCGGCGCGGTGCGCAGGCTGACGAACATATTCAATGATCTTGCCCCTAAAGATAAGCTGGTTTTTGCCTATTTTGAAAAGGCAGAAGATCGCAAGCAGTATTTGGTCGATGGCGAGATCATTAATGACGCCCATTATGTTGAGCTTGTCGGCCAGCCACGCGGTGAATTTCCCATTCAGCGCATCACCCAAGATATGATCGAAACCGTGTCCGATTATGTCCCTATTGATGCAAAGATGTTCCGCAAAGGCATTCGTGAACAAGATCAGGTTTGTTATGAGCTGCTGGATCCGCCTGTGGTGGATTACTTAACGGAGCAAATGCTTTTAGCCCATGTAAACGGGCGTCCTGTTGGCACGGATCCTCGTAACGATACTATAACATTAGATGATATTCGTCAGGATAACAGCACCAGCTTTAATAATATTCTGACACAAGGATACAGCCTATAAAGGCTTCACAAACACGCCAGCCTCGGTCGAGAGCCCAAGCGCAAGTTTCATGCGCAGTGTAAAGGGCATTTCAAGATCGTGGCTGGTGGGCATCGCATCTGGCATGGATGATAAACGTGCCAAGGTGATGTGGGGGCTGTAGGTTTCAACGGGCGTTAAGGTCTCAATGCCATGCGCCGATAAAATCTTGGCGCAGCGCATCTGCATTGCCATCAGCGCTGCCTTCTGCGCGGCCTTATATTCCGCGATAAATTTACCCGCATTAATATATTTGCCTGCGCGTGCATGAAATTTTTCAAGTGTGACGCTTATTTCATCGTCGCATTCTTGCGCCGCAAACTCCGCGTATATGGCGCGGGCTTGCTCGCTCGTTTCCGTTTTAAACTGACACAATGTTACATGCGGCAATCCATCATCGCCCAAGATATATTCATCTTGGGTTTCAAGAAAATACTGCCGTGATATCTGCGTTATCTTATCTGTTAGCGCGGTATCAATGGGCAGAATTGCAATATTATAGCGTTGCATAAGGCGGCCTTTATGTCAGTAATGTTCGGTGTCTATGTTGCCGCGTATCTTAGCGCACTCCGACAGTCATGGCGAGGGGACTTGCACAAAAAAGCGCCATACATTTCTGCACAGCGCTTTTCCATTTTTGAAGAGGTCGTTTATGAATTAAATCTCTTTTTGGTCACCGTAATGGCCATAGTTCATAACCTTATTCCAAACGGCGATAAAGTCTTCGAGGAACTTCTCTTTTGATCCGTCAAAGGCATAAACCTCGGCGACGGCGCGAAGCTCGGAATTTGAACCAAAGATCAGGTCAACTGGCGTTGCTGTCCATTTGGTTTCGCCTGTCGCGCGGTCAAAGCCTTCATAGATGCCTTCGCCTTTGTCAGACTTTTTCCACTGCGTGCCCATATCCAGCAAGTTTACAAAGAAATCATTGCTTAATGTGCCAGGCTGATCAGTGAAAACACCATGCGCCGAACCATCAACGTTTGTATCCAAAACGCGCATACCACCAAGCAGCACTGTCGTTTCAGGAACGCTTAACCCCAGCAAGTCAGCCTTATCCACCAACATTTCTGTTGGGCCGGTATAGCTGGCTTCGCTGTAATAGTTACGAAATGCGTCTGCTGTTGGCTTAAGATCATCAAACGAGTTTACGTCTGTTTGATCTTGTGATGCATCAACGCGGCCTGGTTTAAACGGCACATGAACATCACTGTACCCTGCATCCTCTGCCGCCTTTTCAAGGGCAGCAGCGCCAGCCAAAACAATCGTATCAGCCAGTGAGATTTCCTTGCCACCGCGCAGCAATCCACCGTTAAAGTCAGCGCGAATTTTTTCAAGCTTCGCAATAACCTTTTGCAGTTCATCTGGGTTATTGATGTCCCAGTTGATTTGCGGTGCGAGCGCGATGCGCGCGCCATTCGTACCGCCGCGCATATCGGTATAACGATATGTTGACGCCGATGCCCATGCCGTGCGGATCAACTCAGATGTGCTGAGGCCAGAATTAAGGATGTCTGCCTTCAGTTTTTCTGCGTCTTTGGCATCGATGACTTTGTGATCCAATTCAGGCAATGGGTCTTGCCAGATAAGCTCAACTTCGGGAACATCCGGGCCAAGGTAGTTGGCGCGCGGCCCCATATCACGGTGGGTAAGCTTGAACCAAGCGCGCGCGAAGGCATCTTCGAATTCCTCAGGATTTTCATAGAAACGCTTCGCGATTTTTGACAGGCTTGGGTCTAGTTTCAGTGCCATATCTGTTGTGAACATGATAGGCGCATGAAATTTACCATCAACATGTGCATCGGGGACAAGCTCGGACGCGCTTTCGTCAGTCGGTGTCCATTGAACATGGCCTGCAGGGCTTTTTGTTTTTTCCCATTCAAAACTGAACAAGTTATCCAAATACATGTGCGTCCACTGTGCGGGGGCAGATGTCCACGCACCTTCAAGGCCACTGGTGATTGTGTCTTCGGCGTTACCCTTGCCACATTTGTTATGCCAGCCAAAGCCTTGGGCTTCGATTGGGGCTGCGCCAGGCTCGGCGCCTAGGCATTTTTTCGGATCGTGCGCACCGTGCGCCTTACCAAATGTATGACCACCTGCAATCAGGGCAACCGTTTCTTCTTCGCTCATCGCCATGCGGCCAAACGCATCACGGATGGCGTCGGCGGCTGATAAAGGATCATGGTTCGCGTTCGGGCCTTCTGGGTTCACGTAAATCAAGCCCATATGCGTCGCGCCAAGTGGACGTGATAGCTTGCCATCTTTGCCGTGGCGGTTACTAGCCAGCCATTCTGTTTCTGGGCCCCAATACACGATATCAGGTTCCCACTCGTCAACGCGGCCACCCGCAAATCCAAGTGTTTTAAAGCCCATATTTTCCATGGCCACTGTGCCAGCCAGCACCATCAAATCTGCCCATGAAATGTTTGCGCCATATTTTTGCTTCAGCGGCCACAACAAACGGCGCGCTTTATCAAGGCTAGCGTTATCAGGCCAGCTGTTCAGCGGGTCAAAGCGTTGTTGACCGCCACCTGCGCCGCCGCGACCATCAGTAACGCGGTATGTGCCGGCGCTGTGCCATGCCATGCGGATGAAAAACGGGCCATAGTTACCGTAATCAGCAGGCCACCAGTCTTGTGACGTTGTCAGAACGTCATTGATATCTTTTTTAACGGCTTCAAGGTCAAGCGCGTTAAATGCCTTCGCATAATCAAAATCCGCGCCATAAGGGTTCGATTTCACATCGTGCGCACGCAATGGTGTGAGATCAAGCGTTTCAGGCCACCAGAAAAAGTTTGATTTTGTTTCAGCCTGCCCCATCGCCGCGTTCGCATCAGGCGTCATCAGCGGTGATAATGACATTAAGCCCGCCACGCCAATTGCAACGAATGTGGTGCTGAGCAACAGTTTTCTTTTATTCATGTAATTCCCTTTCCCATGATTAAACCGCGATAGCCTTGTTGTTATCGCCATAATGTTTTATTCAGCGCACAGCGTAATGAGAGAAAAATAGAAAAACCAATTGATATTTTGACTTCTTATTATCGATTTTGTAAATAATAATAAACACTTTACATAGACTCAATCGATTCAAACGCTTCCTCATTATCATCCTTTTGCCGAAGATTGTTTTCCAAAATGGAAAAATATCTACCAATATCAAGGGATTCCGCATTTTATTCACAGGGCTGCTATGGTAGAATCATAGGATAGTCGTCATCAGGCGATGCTTTCTATATGCGAATGACATCATATGTATTTAAGGGGATCTAAATTAACGGAGTTTATGCATATCATGCTGGGCGTTATGCCTATGCTGGTCTTTATGCATGCCCCATCATGGGGACAAAGCGTTTCGATCCCATCCAGCGCCAATTCTGCACGTACACAGCAATATTTGGATTCCCGAAACCGTGCCGTCACACAAGGTGACATTACCCCACCCAAAGACATCGAACTCGACTCTCGGGTTCCGCGCGCTGATCAGGGTCCCATGCTGAAGAATATTATCCTTAGAGGCGCAACACTATATTCGCGAGAAGATTTAGATTTTATCCTCCAAGACTATTTAAATCAACCTATTGATATGTCTACGCTCAACCATCTGGCTAATCGCATCACTGCATATTACCGCCAGCAAGGCTACTTTCTCTCGCGCGCACTTATACCGCCGCAAACGATTTCAAATAATACGCTGACACTTCAGATTATAGAAGGCTATATTCACAACATCATCATTGATGATCCGGATAACCTTCTTTCAAGCAGTCAAATGACGGCCGCACACCGCATTATCAACAAGATCAGTCACCTCAAACCACTGCACGGGCCGACATTAGAACGCTATATGCTTTTGCTAAATGAGGGGGCTGGCATTAGCATGCAAAGTGTTATGCAGCCTGCGAAAGATGCCACCCAGGTTGGCGGCATTACATTGCTTTTAAAGCCACAAAAGAAAGCTGCTCAACTGAATCTCAATGCAAATAATCATGGGTCTCGCTATATTGGGCCATGGCAATTTCAAACGTCATATCAAACTGGCAATGTTTTTACACCGCTTGACACTCTCTCGGCGCAGGGCGCGATTGCTCGCCCCCTGAAAGAAATCCAATATGGCAGCCTTAATTACAGTCGCCCGGTTGGCAGCGAAGGTATGCGGTGGCAGAATTTAGTGTCTTATTCAAACTCGAACCCCGGTTCAACTTTGCGATCACTTGAGGCTGAGACAGATACCTTTGTTTACAAAACAGGCTTTTCTTATCCTGTCACCCGCAGCCGTAAAGAGAGCCTTGATGTTGCAGCCCATTTTACGTTTCGTAATACTGCTACCGAGATTTTGGATAGCGAATTGATAGATGATAAAACACGCAGCCTTTCTATATCCGGTGATTATCAGGCTTATGATCATCACCAAGGCATTAACCGTTTTAGCGTGGGGCTGCATAAGGGTTTTGATATCCTTGGCGTGCGCACAACGGGCTCTGATAATTTATCGCGCGCGCAAGGCCGTAGTGATTTTGTAAAAGTGACTGCAAGTGCTCAGCGCGTTCAATTCTTGCCGCATGATTTGACGCTCGACACGCAAGCCGAAGGACAATTCGCGCCGCACCCATTGCTATCCTCCGAAGAGTTTGGCTATGGCGGGTCCGACATGGGGCTTGCTTATGATCCTTCGGAGATTACAGGTGACAAAGGCATTAAGGCTTCGGCATCTTTGACGTATTACGGGGTCCCTCCCCTCGGAGACATTGTATCTTGTTCGCCTTTTATATTTTATGACATTGGCAAAGTTTGGAATGACGACAGATCTACAAAACCAATATCTGCAGCATCGGCAGGCCTTGGCGCAAATTATCAGTTTAATCATGTGCCTGCATCAGGACGGATTAGCCTTGCTTACCCTTTAACAAAATCTATTGACCACCCTGACATGAACGGAGAAAACGGACCTCGTATCTTATTTGAACTTAATCTTACTTTCTAACTCACCCATCACTTTTTACCCTTCCCTATTATATACTTTAGAATATAATAATATTACTAAAATTTAAAATAATTTTACCTTTTGTTATCCTAAATTTGGTACTCTATCTATAGTTATGCGTATTCATAAAAATGTAAAATCGCTGTTTTATTCTTCTGCTGCTTTGGCTGCTTTGCTCTTGCCTGCGCGCGCCACTGCTGCGCCTCAGGGCGGCGTCGTGTCGGCAGGGCAGGCCACAATTTCATATAATGCTGCGAAAACAGACATTGTTCAGTCCAGCAATAAAGCCATTATTGATTGGCAAAGCTTTGATATCTCTGCGGGCGAACATACACAATTCCACCAACCTTCCTCTTCATCTATTACGCTTAACCGTGTCCATGACAGCAAAGCATCCGAAATCAACGGCAAACTAACGGCCAATGGGCACGTGATGGTCATTAACCAAAGTGGCGTTGTTTTTGGCGCGGGATCGCAAGTGGATGTTGGATCACTGACAGTCACCAGCGCCGATATTGATAATGCCGATTTTATGGGCGGAACCTATGATTTCAAACATCAGGGAGATAAGGATGCGGCGATCATCAATAAGGGCCAGATCTCGGTCAAAGATGCGGGTCTGGTGAATTTAGTTGCGCCGCATGTTGAAAATGACGGCGTTATCGTTGCGAAAATGGGTAAAATCCACCTAGCCTCGGCGGATAGCTTTACACTGGATATGGCAGGCGATGGACTCACACAAATTGCACTGCGCGAAGACGATGCACAAAAGATCATTCGTAACACTGGCACGATCAGCGCTGAAGGCGGCAAGATTGCTCTTACGGCTGGCATGGCGCGCGGCCTAGTAGATGCCCTAATCGATAACAGTGGGGTTATTGAAGCTTCATCAATGACCGAGCAAGGCGGTCAAATTATCCTGAGCGCCAACACGGTTAATGTTACGGGCGCTATTCACGCCGATGGCGGCAGTGGTGGCGGCCAAATTTTGATTGGCGGTGACTATAAAGGTCAACCTATTCAAGATGGCCTTGCTAATGCAAAAAATACAATCATCCACGATACCGCCCAGATTACAGCAAACGCCACAGATGTAGGCGATGGCGGCAATATTATCGTTTGGGCCGATGAACACACATCTGTGAACGGCCTTCTCGCAGCAAGAGGCGGCCAGAACGGCGGTAATGGTGGCTTTATCGAAACATCTGCCAAACAATATTTACAAATTGGCCGCGAAACACATATTCAGGTTGATGCGCCTCATGGTCAAGGTGGGCAATGGTATCTTGATCCGGAAGATATTGTCATCTCGGACTCTGGCAATGATGGTAATGCCAGCACCAGCGATGTTGCAACATCAACAATTAACGCTACGCTAAATGGTGGTGGCAATGTCACCATTGAAACCAATAGCGGCGCCTCGGGCAATGGCGATATTACGCTATCGTATGCCAACATTAATAAAACCGTCGATAATAATGACGCGACATTGACGTTAATTGCTGACCGCCACATCACAGGATCTTATTCGACAATACGCAGTGATTCAGCCGATGCCCTCAGTTTAGTCTTCACCGCCGACAAGAATGCGACAGGCACAGGTGACATTAGCCTTTCTTATACCATTTTTGATGCGAATGGGGGTGATGTTGCCCTGAACGCGAATACGCTCAACCTCAATGTCGCCCCAATTGATACGACAGGCACTATTAGGTTGAACCCAGTTTTATCGGCGAGTTCGATTGGTCTGGGCGGCGGTGCGGGCACCTTTAACCTGACTGATACCGAAATCGGCTACTTTACGGCGGGGCCCCTGATTATCGGGGACAACAGCACAAACAGCGGCACGGTTACCATTGATAGTTGGGATTTCTCAAGCAAAACACATAATGCCGAAATTTATGGGGACATTATTACCTCTAACGGTATTGCATCCGGCACGAATAGCTTACTTCTTGCTGGTGATGAAATTGATTTTACCGCTGCTATCGGCGGCAGTGGCGATCTGCAATTAACGTCTAAAACAGATACACAGCGCATTGAACTTGGCGAGACAGACACGGCGCGCTTAAATCTAACCGCGACAGAATTAGGGCTTCTGCAAAACGGATGGAACACCCTTACAATTGGCGCTGATGATCATGATGCAGATATTGCCGTCACCGAAGCAGTCAGCTTTGCCGATCATACCTATTTTCGCAATGATATGAATTATGGCGCAGATCGTGCTGTGAATATCGATGCGTCCATAACCACGACAGATAATGCCGATTTGTATTTATATGGTCGAGGCCATAGCAGCTCGACGCACGGCTATGACGGGGTTCATATCGCTAACAGTGCGACGCTTAATATCGCACGGGATTTTTACATACAAAGCGGCACGGGACAGAGCGATGGCGTTCTTGCCGCTGATATTACTGTAGGACGCGACATGACCATGATTGTTGGAAACAACAGTCAAATATACGGTGACCTCACGATTGGTGGTGACTTGAATGTGACTTATGGCACATCGAATACGAGCTACCGTTTTCAGCTCCAAGAAAATAGTGTTACCGATGTAGCAGGAAGCGTGGTTTTTAATGGAACCAACAAGGGTAACTTTAGGATGTCCTCTGGCGCAGTACTAGAAGCCGACGGAGATATCTCGATAACGGTTAATGCGATCGATTTGAACTCGGCTGCACAAATCCGCAGCGGGTCCTCTACGTCGGCCCTAACATTCTTAGAAACTGGCCAAAATGATACAATGGAAATTGGCGGGAATTCTCAGGGTGCGACATGGTACTTAGGAGGCAGTGAACTTGCCGTCATTAAAGACGGATTTGAATCGGTCACATTTGGATCATCCTCAATGACGGGTGACATATATGTTGAAACGGCTGATGTTTCTGGCAACAGCGCTGACTTTAATATTTTAGGCAATGCCGTATACATAAGCGGCCTAACACTTGGCGCTGGTGATTTTATGGCGTATGCGCAAAATGATCAGGACCTCATTCTTGATGCGGCCATCAGTAAATCGGTTGCCGGGAACAGTACATTGGACTTACGCGCCGATCATAACATCGACACACAAGATGCACCGATTACAGCAACAAATGGATCACTGAATATTGTATACAATTCAGACAGAGACGCCGATCAAGATGGCAGCATTTACCTGAAAAATTCTGACCTGAGCACAAATGGTGGCTATCTGGTTCTTGGTGGTGGTGATGGCGCGCTTGGTGGCGTTGATGGCATTTTGGGCAATGGCGATGGCACGGGCGCAGACGATGCTTATGCATATGATCCTGGTTCTGGCATTACCCTATCGCAAGATACGGATATCTCAACAGATAGCGGCGATATCTTTATGAACGCCTATTCAACGCAAGTGCGGACATATAACCGCGCTTTTTATTCCCAGCATGACGGGCAATCGATCACGACCACCAGTGGTGATATTACAATTAACGCCATCAACGCAGGGTCAACGGGAAGCGGCGCAGCGCTGAGTACAACCAACACATATATTTCAAGTACAGATGGTGACATCACACTGCATGGCGAAATTCTGAATGCCACTAACGACAACAATAATGGCATTTATTTTTATAATGTTTCACCAAACAACGTGAACGGCAGAATTACTCTGACAGGAATTGTTAACGGCACAGGCAACAATAACGGTATTCAATTAACCGGCAATCTGGCCTCTACTGGGTCATCTATTATCACGATCAATGCACAAGGCACGGGAACCTACAATGATCTTGAGCGTGTTAATGACCTTGATGGCGGAACAATCGGCGGAGCCAGCGCCACTGGTGATATTATCTTTAACGTCGATAGCGTTGATCTGCGCAGCACAACGCAAACAACAGGGTCAATCGTTTTTCGTCCGCGCACCGCCTCGACAACGATTGGCATCAGCGGCGGTACTGGCACATTAAACCTCAACGACGCTGAGCTTGCGAAACTAGACGGCGGAACCGTTATTATTGGTGACAGTACAAACGGCACGGGCGCTGTTGACGTGGATAGCTGGGATCTGTCTGGCACAAGCTATGATGTAGAACTTTATGGCGGCGCCATTGACTTGGGCGGCCTGACGCTAGGCGGTGGCGATATTCTGGTTCAAACGCAAAATAGTCAAGATTTGACACTATCTGATGCGATCACTCGCGCTACAGCTGGTACAGCCACGCTTGATTTACGTTCGGCCCAAGATCTTATTGCAACTGATGCGCCTATCTCGCAAAGTGCGGGCGATTTAATTGTCCTTATGGACGCATCACGCAACCTAACGGTCAGTCAATCCTCTGTCTTCACATTGCTGGATAATGCCGCCCTTAGTGCAGATGGTGATATCACACTGGAGAGCACAGGCATCAATTGGAGTGCTAGTGCGTCTATCGCTGGCAATAGCGATGGATCATCGTCACTTGTCTTTTTAGAACATGGCCAAGACGATATGATGGAGCTTGGCGGAACAAGCCAAGGTGCCACATGGCAAATGAGTAATAGTGAGTTATCCGTTATTCAAGACGGGCTGAACGCTATTACATTTGGCTCGACCTCTCATACGGGCAGTATCTATTTTAGTGATGATATCGACCTCAGCGATACTGTTTTCTTCCGCCAAGATCAAAACAGCTCAACATCCGGCATTGACAGCACTTCGGGAGTTGTGATCACAACTACAGATGGTGGTGATGCCTATTTCTACGGCAACCGTAATTCTACATTAACGTCTACCACATTTAATATTGCTGGCGATGTGCTATGGGATAATTTCCAGCGCGTGATGATGCAAAGCTCTGTTGTTGGTGGCAACCTCACCGCAGACACGCGTGCGGATTTCGGATTGCATAGTAACCAAACAGTCAATGTTGGCGGCGACATGAACATTTCCGCAGCAGATGAACTTATTCTTGGATATACTAATGGATCGCACTTGCAGGCTGATGGTGATATCTCCATTGAAACAGCGCGGCATAGTTACTATGCAGGCTCGACCATCTCAGGAAATATTGACGGATCATCCTCTTTAGTTTTCTTAGAATACGGCCAAGACGACGCCATGAATATTGGTGATGTCAATCACGGCGCAACATGGACAATGGACAATGCGCGCCTTTCTGCCATTCAAGATAGTTTCGATTCGGTGACATTTGGATCTTCGTCCATGGCGGGCGATATTTATTTAGATGATGCTGATTTTTCAGGATTAAGTCCGAACATTAATGTCTATGGCAGTGACATGACACTAAGCAGCCTGACGCTGGGCGATGGTGATGTGCTTGTGCAATCCTATAACAACAGCACGCCTAACTTAGGTGACATCACGGTAAACGGTGCGATTAACAAACCTGCTGGGAGCGCCTCTAGTCTAACCTTGTCTTCCTACCGTAATATCATCATTGATAACTCAATTAATTCTGCCGCCGGTGTCACACTTGATTTAATTTTGCAGGCTAATAATGCGGATACAAACAGTGGTCACGTTCAAATCAATGCTGCGACGAAAACGACTAACAATTCACTGGGGCATATTACGATTGGCGGCGGCAGTGATATCAGCACAGGTTATGCTTGGGGTAATAGCGACCAAGCTGCCGGCATTGAAATTAATGCGGCGTTAGGTAATAAAACACAAAATATCACACTGCGTGGTCATGGCTATGACAACGCAGGAACTGATGCAAATTACGGCATCTATATCGCAGGGAATACCAGACAAAATAGCGGCAATTATACCGCAACAGGCGTTGGCGGGGCCGGAGCCGATCGCAACCATGGCATTTATATCAACGGTGCAAATCTAGATGCCTATTCCAGCGGCATAAAATCCTTCACTGGTACGGCTGGCGGGACTGGCGACAATAATTACGGGATTTATATTGCAAATGGCGCGCATGTCAAAACTGCGAATGGCAACCTTGTTTTGAATGGGACTGGCGCCAATGGTGATGACTATAATTACGGTCTTTTTATTACTGGATCAAGCACGCTTGTTCGCGTTGAAAATGGTGATATGACCTTAACAGGCACCGGCGGCAGTGATGGAAATTCTAATAGTCGGTCAAATATGGGCCTGCGCCTGAATGATGATGCAACTATTTCCTCAACAGGAACAGGACCCGGTGCAGGACGCCTCATAATCAACGGCCAGGGCGGCGATGGTAAAGATCAAAATTACGGCATTTGGATTACAGGATTAGTTACATCGGCTGATGGCAATATATCACTGACAGGAAATGGTGGCAGTCGCGGGTCATGGGATAGTTTTTATAACTATGGCCTGCAAATACACAACGACGCAACAATCTCGTCAACGGGCACTGGCGCTGATGCCGCGACCATTACTCTGAACGGCACTGGCGGCGATGGTGGCGATAATAATAGCGGCTTAAGCATAAGCGGATCTTCTATAGTGACGTCTATTGATGGCAACATCACACTCAATGGCCAAGGTGGTAGCCGTGCCAATGGTGGCAGCAATTACAGCCACGGTCTTTTACTTTCAGACTCGACGGTATCATCAACAGGCACAAGCGCTAGCGCAGCAACAATTACGATCAACGGTACTGGCGGTGGTGGCAATGGATCAAATTACGGCATTTCCACCAATAGCGCTCAGCTGATTACCTCTGTCATGGGCGCAGTAGTCCTTGACGGTACGGGCGGCGGATCCATTGGCGGCGGATCTAATCATTATGGCGTGCGCGCTGATGGTACGATTTCATCAACGGGCACTGGCGCCGACGCAGCGACCATTACCCTAAACGGCACCGGTGGCGGCACGCAGCATAACAACTATGGTGCGTATATCATTGGCACAGTGACGTCGGTCGACGGCGATATTACCATTTCAGGTGATGGCACAGGCGCAGGGGATGATAATTACGGCATCCGTCATCATAGTTCGGCCACCATTTCTTCGACAGGCACTGGCGGCGACGTAGCAAATATTTCACTAACTGGCACTAGCGGCCTTGGCGCCCGTGATAATCATGGCATTTTCTCGGACGGTGATATTACGTCTGCCTACGGTGATATAACATTAACAGGCATTGGTCGTTCGTCTGGCGTGAGTGCATCGGCATACAATCATGGTCTATACTTGAATAACGGCACGATATCCTCGACTGGTACAGGCGCCAGCTCGGCAACAATTACACTCAGCGGCACTGGCGGTGACGCCAAGGATCACAATTATGGCTTTGTTATACGTAATGACATTACATCCGTCGATGGTGACATCACAATCACCGGACAGGGCGGCACAAACAATGTTTATGACAGCAACAGCAACAACGGTGGATATATTTATTCAGGCGCAAATATTACATCGACGGGCACTACAAGTGATGCCGCGGATATTACAATCACTGGCACAGGCGCCGTATTAGGCGGGTCAGAGGATGACGGGAATATTGGACTGCGTGCACATGGAACGATTAGCTCGCAAAATGGTGACATAACCCTTACTGGCACAGGCAGTAACGGCGATGATAACAACACTGGCCTGCAAATTGAAAATATTGTCACCACAGCTGATGGTGCAATTTCTCTCGTCGGTACAGGCGGCGGATCTGGAACAACTAATCACGGTGTTTTTGTGAGCTATGGCGCAAACGTTTCTGCAAGCCAATCTGGCAGTATCGTAATGACGGGAACAGCTTCGACAAGTGGTACAAATAATTCAGACGGCGTGCGGATACAAAATTCAGGCACCAGCGTATCCGTTGTTGATGGTGACTTAACGCTCAATGGATATACATCAGGTAACCACGGTGGTGACGATGCAATTTTGATTTTTAATGAAGCCAACCTGTCAGCCAGCGGCACTGGATCGATTACGCTGAATGGTACAAATAGTGGTGCAAATGGTTTGGATATCAGATTGCTTACTGATATTTTGATTTCTCACTCTGGCACTGGATCTGTGACCATAAACAGTCTCACTGATCGCGGCCTTAGCCTCGGCAGCGCTTCACTGATTGATACCACCTCTGGCATGAATTCATCTGTGGTCTTTGATGTCCATAACTTCACGAGTAGTTCTGACAACACAATCTCAACGTCAGGTGACATCATTATCCGCGCACAAAATGACGCCGCAAGCATTGGCATTGGCGGCGGAACAGGTGATTTATCCTTATCAGACAATGAGTTAAGCAGTTTTGATGCCGGCGGCACACTGATTATCGGTGACAGCGCAAATGGCACTGGTGCCGTTGACGTTGATAGCTGGGATTTATCTAGTGCTAGCTATGATGTTGAAATCTATGGTGGTTCCGTTGATCTGGGCGGCCTAACGCTTGGCGCTGGTGATTTCATGACACACGCACAAAACGGGCAAGACCTTACAATTAGCGCCGATATCACACGCGCAACTGATGGCGTTTCTACGCTTGACCTTCGTGCCGATCAAAATATTCTGAACACAAACGGCGCTGATATCATTGCATCAGACGCCAACAGTGATAGTGATGCAGATGCAAACACCGATGCGGATAGCTTACACGTTATCCTCAACGCCGACCGCAATGGTGATGATAATGGTGCAATCGCACTTACAGATGCATCTTTAATTACATTAGGTGGCAATGTCATTATGGGCGGAGGCACCGACCCTAGCACTACCTCTGCACATGGCGGCATTGACGGATCTTTTGACGTCGGCGTTGACCTTGATAACACTGACATATCAACAGCGAGCGGCAGCATCAACCTGCGCGGCGAAGGCGAAGACTCTGGCAGTGATGATCATGGCCTATATATTCATAACGGATCACACCTACACAGCACCAGTGGTGATATCACCTTGGTTGGCCGTGGCGGCGCGGGCACACTAACAAACAGCCGTGATATTCATGGCATTTCTATTGTTGATGCCGGCACAATCATTGAAAGTACCTATGGCAATATCAACCTGACGGGCTCAAGCCAAGCCCCGGCGCTTGACCAGCGAAGTGATATTTATGGCATTTTTCTCGGCAATGGTGCCATTATACGCTCCACAGGGCTAGGCGTTAGCGCGGCAGGGATTACGCTGAACGGGACAGCAGGTGGCAACCTTGCCCAGGCCGGTGTGCGGGTCACAGGATCAGGTACACAAGTGCGAACCTTTGATGGCGATATTTCAATAACAGGCAGTGCCATTACCTCGCAATCACGTTTAAATCACGGCCTTGTTCTTGCGGATCAGGCGCTCATCTTATCAGAAGGAACTGGCGCTCTTACCCTTCAAGGCACTGGCGTTCATGGCAACGGCAATGGCGGAGGTAATGGGATTTACATGTCAGGAGGCAGTATTGTCCGATCTACTGGCACGGGTATTATTGATTTAGATGCTGACTTTTTAACAACGGGCGATTCGAACGGCCCTAACAATCATGCTGTTTACATTACCGATTCAAATACACTGGTTGAATCAACATTGGGCGACATTACAATTGACGGTATTGGTACAACGCACAACAGTCCGTCGGGTAATGGATATGGCATTTATATCGCGAATGGTGGGCAAGTTGCGTCCATTGGCACCGATAGCGCAACAGCTGCGCGCATTTCCTTAACTGGCACTGGCGAGTTTAACCGCGTTGCCAGTTATGGCGTTGCCATTGACGGGACAGGATCGCAGATTCGTTCGGTGGCAGGTGATATTGATATCACCGGTACAGCGCGCGCGGCAACAACAATCAATGATGATTTACATCATGGCGTGGTCTTACAAAATAACGCGAGCATTATCTCGTCCGGCGAGGCAAATATTACGATCACAGCCACGGGTGATAATGAATTTGATGATCTCTTCACTGATGGATCAAATAACATCATCGGCGGTGGATCGGCACTTGGTAACATTACGATTAATGCCAATAGCGTAACTCTGGGCAGCGCCATTCAAACAACTAGCTCTGTTGTCTTTGCTCCGCGCACGGCGACAACAACAATCGGACTTTCAGGCGGATTGGGAACATTAAATCTAACCGACGCTGAACTTGCGCAGGTGACTGCTGGCACACTTGTCATCGGTGACAGCGCAAATAGCAGCGGCGCCGTTGACGTTGATAGCTGGGATTTATCTAGTGCTGGCTATGATGTTGAGATTTATGGCGGGGCTTTTGACCTGGGCGGCCTAACGCTTGGCGCTGGTGATTTTCTTGCTCACGCACAAAACGCACAAAGCTTAACTATCAGTGATGCAATCAGCAAAACCGTTGCAGACGCCAGCACATTAACACTGCGCGCAGATCAATCTATTACAGATAATGGCTTTGATATCACCACAACTGGCGGCGCTTTAAATATTACGATCAACAGCGATCGCGATAATAACAACTCTGGCCGTATTCAATTTATTGATGCGGACATCCAAACGAATGGCGGCAATGTCATTATGGGCGGAGGCCTTGATCCTACAACAGATTATGCGGTCGGTATCGTAGATAACGATAATGGCATTGATCTAGAAAAGAGTCATATTTCAACCCTCAACGGCAATATTACCTTTAGTGGCATGGGCGCAACCAATAGCGGATACGGCGTTGCATTACGCGGCGGGGCCTTTGCCCACACGACAAGCGGTCAGATCTCTATCACCGGTCATGGTACAGGTACACGCAAAGGGCTGCTTGTTGGATCTAACGGCCCTTCATCTTTGTCATCACAAACTGGCAATATTAATGTGTTAGTCAGCAACGGCTTTCAACTTCATCATGGTGGATATATCCAAACCACAGGATCAGGTGACATTACGATTGATAACACATCTGGTGGTATAGGCTGGTTTGATGGAACACTAATTGGCAATAGCGCGATGACAGGTGATATTACTCTCATCAGCGATTCTATTGGTTGCTGTGATCTGAACATGGAAACACAAGGCAACGTTTTCATTCGTCCGCACACAGCATCAACAACAATTGGCTTGGGGGATGCTTCTGGCACGACGCTACAATTGAACGCAACAAAACTCTCGAACATTACTGCAAATACACTCAAGATTGGTGATCAAGCCAACGGCACAGGCAATATTACACTCGGCAACGCAGATCTCAGCGCCACAAGTTATAACCTTCAGGTGTATGGCAATGACATTCACACGACCGGAAACTTCGATTCTGGGCCTTCTTTGCTGTTACATGCGTCAAACGATATCACGCTTGATGCAGGCATAAGCGCCACAGGTTCGGATGCTTCGATTGTTTTGGTTGCAGGCAACCACATTACCAATAACGCAGGCAGTAATGCGATTGATGCGGGAACCGGGCACTTTTTAATGTACCTTGATGATGTCGATAGCATTACGAAAGGCGGTATTGAGGCAGGCAACCTGTACAACCGAACATTTACAGATAATGCACCGAGCAGCATTGACAGCAGCTTTGGTGATCGCTTTGTTTATGCCTACCAGCCGATTTTAACATTTACCGCTGAAGCCTATGAATTATCAGCGCCCGATCCAAATTTTAACGCCTTTCCTTATTCTGTGACTGGCGCACAAAATGGTGACATCATATCAGAGCTGTTCACTGGATCACCTGGTTTCACCAGACAAGCAGCAACCGCAGATGGCTTTAGCGTTGTCATCTCGCGTGGCAGCTTGACCGATAGTGGCATAGGTTATGGTTTTGCTTTTTCACCGCAACCTGCACAAGTTTCCGGCGGCGGCCTCAGTAGCACAATCTTAAAGCAAACAGACAGATCGCAACAGCGTCAGCCCCCTACACAAAATTCTCCTGCAAATGCAGATGCTGCGCAAGCGTCAAACGGTTCTGGAACCAGTAAATTTATAACTCTGGATGAGGCCGTTGCGGGCTTGTTTAAATTATGCACAAATTTAGATACTTGCGGATAATTTCAAGTTATCAAGAACCGGCCAGAGCGCGCAGCGTTTTTTATTGACAAGGCGCGGCGTTCATTAGACCCTGTTAGGGTATGAAACAAGATGTTAAAGCCTTATTTCTAAACAGTTTTGATGTGGTCACGCGCAGCGCTCACCCCGACACAGTGCTGCCTACGTCCTTGCCGAACCCTCCCTCTGGAATGACTTATGTGATTGGCGCAGGCAAAGCCGCAGGTGCGATGGCCGCCGCGTTCGAGCGAAGCTATCGCGGGGATATCCGCGGCATTGTCGTGACGCGATACGGGCACAGCGTCCCAACGCAGCATATCACCGTACGCGAAGCTGCTCATCCCGTTCCCGATGCGGCGGGACAGGCCGCCGTAGGTGAGATTATAGACTTACTGGCCAAGGCAGGGCCAGATGACCTGATTATTTGTTTGCTTTCTGGCGGTGGATCGGCGCTGCTTTCGGCGCCGGTGCAAGGCGTTACCTTTGCCGAGATACAGGCACTGACCAATGATTTACTGAAATGCGGCGCCAGCATTACCGAAATCAATACTGTGCGCAAGCATTTGAATATTGCGCTGGGCGGTGGCCTTGCCAAGGCGGCGGGGCAGACCAAAATTATCACGCTGGCCATTTCTGATGTCACTGGTGATGATCCTACGACAATTGCCTCGGGGCCAACAGTTGCCGACCCGACGACCCTTGATCAAGCGCGCGATATTTTAACGCGTTATGACCTCAGCCCAGCGCGCAGCATTTTAGATGCCCTTGCAAACGCAGATAATGAAACGCCCAAGCCAGACAGTCCCCTCTTTCAAGATCATGAATACCGCCTAATTGCAACTGGCCCTAAATCGTTGAATGCGGCGGCGCAATTTTGGACGCAGCAAGGGTTCGATACCCATATTTTAGATCCCGAAATTACGGGTGATACAAATGATGCGGCCACCCGCCATGTGCAGCAAATTTTAACTATGTTGGCTGATAGCTCCGCCAAACCAGCGCGGCGTCCTTTGGCGATATTATCGGGCGGCGAAACAACGGTTAAAGTCACTGGCGATGGTCAAGGTGGCCCCAATGCGCAATTTATGTTGCAGGCTTGTGTGGCGCTGAACGGGCATGCTGGCATTTATGCCATGGCTTGCGATACTGACGGCATCGACGGCAGCGCCGATAGCGCAGGCGCCATCATCACGCCGCAAACACTGGCCCGCGCGGCGCAAAGCGGACTAGATGCGCAAAGCTACCTCGCCCGTAATGATAGTTATGGCTTTTTTGATGCGCTGGGCGATCTGGTAAAAACTGGCCCCAGCCATACAAATGTTAATGATTACCGCGTCTTTTTAATCTTCCCCGAAGCCACAGCGCCCAGCGCGCCTATGGCCTCTTAACCCAAACTATGAAGCAATCTATGTCATCTGATCTTACCCAGCGCCTGATCCAACATCTTACACTGATTTACCCTGACGAGGATTGTGACGCCTTGGCGCAAGAGATTATCGATATTTTCTGGCCGCGTGAAACCAGTGTCATTTTGGACGCGCCACATTTGCCTGATCAAGACGCCTGGTCCGAGGCCAGCAGCATCCTGATTACCTATGGTGACAGCATCGTTAAAAAGGACGAGCGCCCGTTAAAAACACTCAAAGACTTTTTAGATGAACATCTGCAAGGCATCTTTCGCGGCGTACATATTTTGCCGTTCTTTCCCTATAGTTCGGACGATGGTTTTGCCGTGATGGATTACGCCAACGTTCGTGATGATTTGGGCGATTGGGATGATATCCGCACGATTGGCGCGGATTATCAATTAATGTCCGATATGGTGATTAATCATGCATCATCGCGCGGGGATTGGTTCCAAGGTTATCTCAGCGGTGATCCTGCCTATAAGGATTTCTTCTTTACGGCATCCCCTGATGATGATCTGTCACAGGTTACACGCCCGCGCCCTTCACCGTTATTAACGGAATTTCAAACCTCAGAAGGGCTGAAACACTTATGGTGCACGTTTGGCGCAGATCAAATTGATTTGAACTTTGCCAATCCCAAAGTGTTGCTGGAGGTCATTCGCATTATGCGCCTGTATCTGGATCATAGCGTCCGGATCTTTCGTTTGGATGCGGTGGCCTTTTTATGGAAGGAGGTTGGCACAAGCTCGATTCACTTGCCACAAACGCATGAGATTATTCGTTTGCTGCGCACCTTGACTGATTTTTACAAAGAAGATGTTCTGATTATCACCGAAACCAATGTGCCGCACCACGAGAATCTGACCTATTTCGGCAACCAAAACGAAGCGCATCTTGTTTATAATTTTGCATTGCCGCCACTGCTGATTCAGGCGCTGCTGACGGGTAGTGAATATTACCTGAAGAAATGGATGATGGAATTACCGCCTACGCGCGAGGGGTGTGCCTATTTGAATTTTGTTGCGGGGCATGACGGCATTGGTCTGCGCCCTGCCTCGGGTATTTTGCTGGAAGAGGATTTGCAAGAAATGATCCGCACAGTGCGCATGTTCGGCGGCGAGATCAGCATGCGCAGCACAGAAAATGGTGAACAGCGTCCCTATGAAATGAACGTGTCGTTATTTGATGCCCTGAAAGGGACAATCTATGGCGAAGACGATCTGCAGCGCGAACGCTTTTTGGCCTCGCAAACGATTATGATGGCACTGGAAGGTGTTCCTGCCTTTTATATTCACTCTTTGCTGGCGACGGCCAATGACTATGAGAAGTTTCGCAAAAGCGGTCATAAACGATGCATCAATCGCCATCAATGGTCGTTCGAGGATTTAAGCGACCTGCTTAGCGATCCGCAAAGCGATCAAAGCTATATCCTTGGACAGATGAAACGTTTTCTGTCTATTCGCGTGCAGCAAAAATGCTTCCACCCGAATGCAACGCAATTTACGCTGCACCTGCCTGAAGGGTTCTTCGGGTTCTGGCGTCAAAGCCTTGACCGCAAGCAAGATATGTTTTGCATCACCAATCTGACAGACAAAGAGCGCACATTGCCCCTGCACCATTTGAATTTGCATTCTGGTGTGCACTGGGTTGACTTGCTGGCGGAAAATGTCTTTGAAAACCGTGATACCGACGTGGTCATGCACCCATATCAAAGCCTTTGGATCACCAATGTTGACCGGTAAACTTGATAACAAGCGTTAGGCGTTATCTTCTTCGACGGCGGTTTTGATTTGCTCCATAATATCAGGGATGGCATAGCGCACACGATTCCAGCGCGGCACGAAGGGGGTCTCTTCGTGTTCATCAATGAAATGTGCGCCTGCCTGCACGATATTGGATGCAAATAATTCGACTGTGTTTTCTTCTTTGTGAACGTCGTATTTCAGGCCGTTAATCACCGCGTCATGTTTATAGACCTCAACCAAATCAAGGGCGCAGCGCAGATAGGTTGCCTTTACTGTGCGAATGCGCTCTTCCGAAACAACATTACCTGCGATAGCCAATTTGCGAAAAATTGATAGGGCGATGTCGATGCTCATCTTCGATAGCCCCTTGGTCTTATCGTTTTCAGATACATCTTGATGTTTGTGATCATAGGCATCGGCGATATCAACCTGACAGATAACTTTGGTTGAATAATGACGGCGAATTTCCGACAGTATGCCGACCTCTAGCCCCCAATCTGAAGGGATGCGCAGATCTGACAGCATACTGACATTCATGGCAAACTCCCCCGCCAGCGGATAACGAAAACTGTTAAGGTAATTCAAATACGGGTCATAGCCATAAACCTGACGCAGCGCATGGATAAGCGGCGTAATCAACAAACGCGTCACGCGGCCATTCATACTGTCATTGGCGATGCGGGCATAATATCCCTTCGAGAACATGTAATTAAAATGCGGATTTGCCAGCGGATACATCAGGCGCGCAAGCATGCTGCGGTCATAGGTTGTGATATCGCAATCATGCAAGCCGACAATTTCCGTTTCAGGGCATCCCGCCAAGACATAGCCAAAGCAATACCATACATTGCGCCCTTTGCCTGGCGGCCCCGCGGATAGGTTGTTCGCCTCAAGCTGCGCATCGATGGCGCGCAGGCGCGGTCCATCATTCCAAAGGATTGCATGCTTTTGCGGCAGGGCAGAGAAAAAGTCTTTCGCGTATTTAAATTCGTCTTCAGTTGCGCGATCCAGACCAATGACAATGTTATTCAGATATGGAACGGATTTCAGTTCCTCGACAATATTTTTTAAGGCATCGCCCTGAAGTTCGGAAAAAAGAGACGGCAAGACCAAAGTCATCGGGCGCTCTTTTGCGTATTCAATTAATCGTTCTTCTAGTTCTTCGACGGGACGATCGCCCAATTTGTGTAACGTGGAAATTACACCGTTTTGATGGAAATCTGCCATATACCTGCTTTTTTAGTTATGATAATTACGAAAGTTACCTTAAACAGATAATTTCATTTCGTCCAGTAACTTGTTCAAAGAATCTGACCAGCCTTGTGGCCCTTCGGCAGGTGCGGTCATAATGCGCCCTTGTGGCGATGGAATATCAAAGGATGCGCCGCTGGCGTTTGGAATCTTAATCCCATAATCAACACAGGCCAGCATCAATGCATCATTTGGCCCATCACCCAGCGCGACTGTTTTCACGTCTGGCGCAATCTTTTGATGACGTAAAAACCAGCCAATCGCATGGTCTTTACCGCCCAACCCCGTCAGGTGATAAAAACGCCCGCCTTGCAGGATTTGTAAATCTTGCGCGGCTGCTAAATCACGTAATTGTTGCAAGGCTGCTTTATCGCTGCTCCATAAGAAAGGCTCGCTGGCCATGCGCTGCTTTGCGCGGGCGGCGTTTTCTTCGGGCAGGCCAGTATGCTGCATCACCTCTTGCAAGGTCATATCGTTAAACCCGTTTAACGCGCGGCGCAGATCAGATGGCAGGGATTGCACAAACTGACAAATGTCGCGATATGTTTTTCCTGATGGGTAATGATGCTGCGCGATTTTTTGATCGCCTTGGGCAGGCATTTCGATTGCCATGCCGTTTTCTGTGATGCGCGCGACGCCCCCGAACGGCAGGTTGAGATGATCAAGCTCGGCCAGTGTTTTACTGGTTACTGCAATGATGGGGATTTGATCATCTTGCAAACGCTGCAAGGCAGGCATCGCGGCCTCATACCCGTAAGAGTGATGATCTAAAAATGTTCCATCTAAATCTGTAAAAACAATCAGTTTTAAGGGCATCGACACCATGGTTGCGCGTAGGTTTATTTGCATCAGTATAATTGCATCTGCGCATGCAAGGCAAGGGTCAGGCACGTATCATCCAGACAAGTGCATTGAAATAAAAGGAAAATACGCTATGCTTATAAGTATGAACACTCAATCACACAACGGACGCGCCATTGTCACCTATGGACGCAGTTTAATTGCCCTGATGATTGCGCAATCACTGGGATCGCGGGGCATTGATGTCATTGGCTGCGATGATGTCAGCATGACAGTTTTATCCTTTTCCCAGTATGTTTCTGATAATTGCATCTATACCGCTGCGCAAGATAATGAAGAACAATTTATTGATGATCTGGTCAAGATTGTGCGCGATCATGCGCCTGATACGGATATGCCCTATGTGCTTATTCCGGCCTTTCGTGATGCCAAGATTATCGCGCGCCACAAAGATCGCTTTGATGGGTTGATCACGGTTGCATGCCCTGATTTTGACGCCATCGACCAAGTTGATCATAAAGATGCCTTTGCCCGCACCACGCAAAAGCACGATGTCCCTAGCCCTCAGACATGGCTGCCCGAGGATAATCAGGCTTTACAAGATTTGCTGCCTGATATTACCTTTCCGGTCTTTATTAAACCACCAGATGATGTTGGCGGGCGCGGCATTTCAAAGATTAAAAATGCTGATGATTTAACCAAGGCCTTTGCTGATTTACAGGGGCGCTACCCCGATCAGCAAATCCTGATCCAAGAGCTTGCCAAGGGCGTTGATTATTGTTTTTGCGGCCTGTTTAACCACGGCACGCTTGAGGCCAGCATGGTCTATCACAATTTGGAAAAATTCCCGCGCGAGGCCGGACAAGGCGTTGTGCGCGAAACCGTATCCAGCAAACATTTTGATGATCTGGCCGAGCAATTGATGAAGCCCCTTAAATGGCATGGCGTGGCTGGCATTGATTTCATGTGGGATGGCAATGACCAGACAACGCCAATGATGATTGAGGTTAACCCGCGATTTTGGGCGGGGCTGGATCATTCGATGCGCTCGAACGTGGATTTTCCGTGGCTTTTATATTGTCAGTTTACCGGCACGCCTGCGCAAGGGGATTTCGACGCCAAGATCGGCCATAAAACAGAATTACCTGGGCTGGCCTCGATGGCGCGGATCGAGCATCTCTTTGCTGAGACCATCCATTTAGACGCCTTGGAAGAGCAATGGCCCAAAATCAAACAGTCTATTAAGGATCACGACCTGAAGGCCGCAGGCGCCATTTTCAAAGACGCACTGCAAGACACGCTCAGCATCGAAAAAGCCTTTAGCGCGTTTCAGGCCTTGCGCAAAGAAGCCAAAGAAAGTGAAGCCATTTCATATGCACAAGATGACCCGTTTATCGGGCTGGGCGTTTTGTTTATTTTAGGATCGCTGATCAAACACGGGACATTGCCGCCCGAAATTAAATGGTCATGACAACGCGCGCGCATAATTCAAAACCCAAAATTGGCTATACCACCCGCAATTATGCGTGGGATCCTTTGCAATGGCTGATTGATATTGCCATTCGTTTGGCCGGCGGCGTGCCTGTGCGCATCTATCCAAAAAAACCGCGCCATGACACAAATTTATCAGGGCTCATCATTGCGGGCGGCACAGATGTTGATCCGTCGCTTTTTGATCTTACGCCCAAAGAAAACTATGTATACGACCCTGATCGCGATGCGCTGGAGATTGAGTGGCTGCGCCGTGCAGATGCGCTGAATATGCCGGTGCTGGGCATTTGCCGCGGGGCGCAAATTTTAAATGTGATGCGCGGCGGCAGTCTGCATTTAGATATTGAAAAATCGCATGAGGGCGCAAAATACCCTTCGCATTTACTGGCTAATATCTTCTTCCGCAAAGACATCACCATCCATGATGACAGTTTACTGGCGCGATTATTAGGCGGTGTGCATGCCCGCGTGAACTCGATGCATAAACAAGCCATTGACCGTACAGGGCGCGGCCTGAGCATTTGCGCGCAGGAATCAAACGGCGTTGTGCAAGCCGTTGAAGACCCAGATCATTCTTTTATGCTGGGCGTACAATTTCATCCAGAGGCTATGATTTATAAGGCGAAGTACCGCAATATTTTCAGCGGATTAATCAGCGCCGCACGCGATTTTCAATCCGCCCTCAAATAAGGCGCATCCATGCAGGCGCATGCCCCCTAATAATGCGGCGGCTTTTCCATGGCGGCGATGTCGCTGACACTGGCGCCGCCGTCCGATTTGGTGGCTGAATTTGCGACTTCTTCCACGACATTCAGCTTTTCCTGCGTACGATTAAGGCGGCGTTTCAGGCGCTCGATCTCGTCCCATTGCTTGGCAACCATATCGCTAAGATCTTGGATTTGTTGCTCCTGATGGGTGATAAGGGCTTCGATGTCGTATAATTTTTGCTGATCCATAACGATGGTTTATCCTAGCTGCGGCCAAAACAAAAGCAAAAAACAATCACGCGGCAGGCAGCCTCATTTCGGCGGCGTGCAAATCCTGATTGAAAACAGGCGGTAAATTCCGTATCGTGTTATCGTTGATCAGCACACGTAAGATCCTTCCTCATCTTTGTAACAGGGGCCAATATGACCAAAATTAAAGTTCGCGATTTACTCTATATGGCCATGGGGTGTTTGGTTCTGACTGGCACGATTGCAAATTTGCTTTTGATGTTCACCGTGTGGGAGCAATATCAAATTGATCACGCCCAAGATGCATTTTTTAAACTTGCTGGCTCAATCGGTTTGGCGGTCATTTCATCGTGCGTTGTCGTCGCCGCCGTTATTATTGTGACCAAAAATCTAACGCAGCCGATTAAACGCCTGACCTCGGCGATGGTTGAGCTTTCAAACCATGATTTGGATATTCATATTCCCTATCAGACGCACCAAAATGAATTTGGCGACATGGCGCGGACACTTGATATGTTTCGCGGTAAACTGATCGAGAACAAGGCGCTGAATGATCAGCAACTGCAAGACGATCAAATTAAACTGGCCAAAGCCGAAGCCATGGAAACTGCGATTACCGATTTTGATCAGCGCGTTAGTACGTTTATGCACGATATGCAGGGATCCATGACAGATCTATCTGATACCTCTGGCGGGTTAGGCAATGTCGCGAAAAGCGGCCTTGATTACGCCCAAACCTTGCAAAGCGCCGCCCAAGATATGGCCAGCAATACCGAGCTTGTATCCCAATCTGCGCAAGATATGTTGCAATCCATTGCCACGGTCAGTGAACGCATTCGTCAATCTGAAACCATTTCCAAGCAAGCCACGGGCAAAGTGCGCGATGCCTCGGCATCCATTACACAATTACAAGGCGCCGCCGATGAAATTACAGGGGTGATTACCCTTATCAATAAAATTGCCCATGAAACCAATATGCTGGCGCTGAACGCGACGATCGAGGCCGCGCGCGCAGGCGAGGCAGGGAAAAGCTTTTCTGTGGTTGCGGGCGAAGTGAAAAAGCTGGCCAATCAAACGGCAGATGCCACCGAAGATATCAGCGCCCAAGTTGAATCTGTCAAAAGCTCGGTCGCGAGCACAGTTGCGGTGATCGAAGATATTGAAGCGGTCATCACCAATATGGAAGATGTCTTGCACGCAGTGTCAGATGCGATGGCGCAGCAAAATGAGGCCAGCCAAAACATTGCATCCAATGCGCGCCATGCGGTGAGCGTTTCTAATAATTTGAAAGGCACGTCCGAGCATATCTATTCCAGCGCCCAGCGCACAGACACCGCATCAGAGGATCTGGGGCAAGTATCGCATAATTTGCTGGAGAAAACGCGCAGTCTCAAAGACGAAGTTCAGGCCTTCTTTGACAGCATCAAACATTAATCTTTCCTATCACCATACACGTTAACGAAGGACATTTTTACCATGACAACAATTGGCACTCCTTTTTCCAAAAACCCAACAAAAGTGCTTCTCTGCGGGGCGGGGGAGCTCGGCAAAGAAGTCGCCATAGAAGCCAAACGCCTTGGCACCGAAGTGATTGCACTGGACAGTTATCAAAACGCGCCCGCCATGCAAATTGCGGATCGTCATTATGTTGTTTCGATGCTGGACGGTGATCGCCTGCGTGAGATTATCCAACTGGAAAAACCCGATTATATTGTTCCCGAAGTTGAAGCCATCGCAACAGATACATTGGTTGCACTGGAACTCGATGGTTTTAATGTTGTGCCAACGGCGCTGGCGACGAAACTGACCATGAACCGCGAAGGCATTCGCAGGCTTGCCGCGGAAGAGCTGAACTTGCCGACATCGCCTTATCATTTCTGTGATAGTTTTGAAGAGCTACAAGCCGCCGTCAAAGAGATTGGCTATCCTTGCGTTGTGAAACCGATTATGAGTTCCTCGGGTAAAGGGCAAAGTACCCTGAAATCAGATGCAGATCTTGAAGGCGCTTGGCAATACGCCCAAGAGGGCGGGCGCGCAGGCGCAGGGCGCGTGATTGTCGAAGGCTTTATCACCTTTGATTACGAGATTACACTGCTGACGGTGCGTCATAAGGATGGCACCAGTTTTTGCCCGCCTATTGGCCACCGCCAAGAAGACGGCGATTATCAGGAATCATGGCAACCGCAGGCCATGTCTAAAACTGCCTATGAAAAATCCCAAGAGGTCGCCGCCAAAATCACAGATGCCCTTGGCGGGTATGGTCTTTTTGGCGTTGAGCTGTTTATTCAAGGGGATCACGTCTATTTCAGTGAAGTCTCTCCGCGTCCGCATGATACGGGTATGGTGACGATGGCCTCACAAAATCTGTCTGAATTTGCACTGCATGTGCGCGCCTTTATGGGGCTATCGATTCCGACTATTGATTTATATGGCCCATCAGCCTCAGCGGTTTTGCTTGTGTCTGGGCATAGCGATAACGTCCGTTTTGGCGGCCTGGACACAGCGCTTAGCACGCCGCATACAGATTTACGTTTATTTGGGAAACCTGCCGTATCGGGAAAACGCCGCATGGGCGTTGCCCTTGCACGCGCGGCGGACACAGATGATGCGCGCGCCCTTGCGCAAGGCGTTATTGATAAAATTACCGTGCATTTAGATTAGCTGAAATAAGGCAGCGCAGATTTCATTAATAGGTTTTATTCACCAAGACGGCCTTTTGATGGGACAGTAATTTACCCTTTTTCGCCTTGATCAAAACAACCTCACGCGCGTGCAGTAAATTCTCTTGCATGGCCTTATCAATTTTAATGCCTAAATCTTGCAAGCGGCCTTCGTCATGGATAATGGATAAGGCATTTAATGACACGTCGTATTCCACCCACTGCACATTGGACTGCGTGCCCTTTTCATGCATGATGACGATGTCGCCTTGACTGTTGGTGATAATACAACTGCGCATTTCCTGCGTTAGCGCAGGCAATAAAACGTCTTCGATTTCGAATATATCAACCATACAACAAGCCCTTTTACGTCTTTATCGATCTTACTGTATTTCGCGAGATGATAAAACCCTGTTTAGGCCACCTGCCCTGGTGTGCCCATTTGTGGTTGTTGCGGCGCAACCCCTGGTGCGGGTTGGTATTGCGGTTCTGGCATAGGAACACCGATTGAAGCCACATTTTCTTGAATAAACCCTGGGTCACCCGCAATGGTAACATCGGCGCCGCCCATATCCATTTGTTGAGCGATTTGCTGTGTTTCTACCATATTTTGCAGGCTAGCAAAGAGCTCTTGTAATGTCACATTGCCAACACCAATACCAAAATCTTCTAAAAATTCTTCAATTGCCATACGCAGTTGATGGGTGAATTCACCATTAATCTCGGGGCTACCATCTGGATTTTGGCCAATGTCATACCCTGTTTCAACTAACCCTTGTTGAATAGTGACAATCTCTTCCTGTTCTAATTGCTCGGTTTCAAGCGCTGGCATTTATATCTCCATTAAGCGTATTATCATTTTACACATGTAAAGGTAAAAAAAGCGTAAATCTCGTGTCGTTTTATTTCATCAACCCACAAAAATCGTACTCTTCAAAGGATCATGTCATGCGCTTTGCCTCAGTAATTGACCAGTATCAATTCATTTTCCCGTCTTTTCTTGCATACTGCGTTTATGACTGGAAATGCGCCCATAGATAACACAATCATGATTAGATATCTGAATATCTGTAACCGCGCGATGGCTTCTAACCGTGAACGATTTCCTTTCAAGCAAATTTTTGACGCGGCTCAGCGTCACGAATGCGGCAAAGTGATAGAGGTCAATATCATCGGCGCGGCACAACCGCTATCCTATGCGATGACGCTGGATCATGAGGGGCTGCATGTCAAACCCCATGATGCGTGCGAGGATTGCCAGTGCGATAAAAAGTGGGATATTACCTATGATTATTTGCAAAAGGTTATGCGCGCCCCAGAACATTACATTCAAAATCCGGCGATGCTTGATTGGGGATGGGTCAGCGAATAACGCGTGCGCCAATTGTTTACTATTTACACGATTGCAAATCATTACATGGGAATGATGAAGAGCATGCAGAACATGAAAAATCAGTCAGCTTTTCAAGATCATCAAGTTTAATCGTTCCGCCCTTAATTTCCATGCCTGTTTTTTCTTTGAGCTTATTCAGCGCACGCGAAAATGTTTCGGGCTGCATGCCAAGACGCGATGCGACCAGCATTTTATCGTATGGCAATTGAATCGTTACACCGCCATCGGCCGTTTGGTCGGCTAGGCGCAATAAAAAGCATCCGATGCGCTGCGGTGCATTTTGCAAGGCGCGGTGTTCAATTTCGCGGTCTTGTTGGCGGCGGTAACGTGCCATCGACCCCATCATATCCAGCGCGAATTTATTATTGGTTTCAATTTCTGTTTTCAAAAGATCCAATGGAATAGTTGCAATTTCGCATGGCTCGACAGCTTCGGCGCTGTAGGGGTATTGGTTATTTTCAAAAATGGCCGTTTCGCCAAAAATATGACCACCTGTGCAAATGTCGACAATAGCCTGCGACCCGTCCAGCGTTTCGCGGAACAGCTTTACCCAGCCTTGTTTGATAAAATAAAATGATTGTGCTTCGTCGCTATTGATGAAAAAGACAAAGTTTTTGTCAAAACGTTTTACCGAAATCGCAGCCGACGCGTCTTTTAAAAACTGCGGCGATGCGTTTTTAAATAAGGCGTTAGTCTTTAAAAATTCGACGTTTTCTGACATGGTCCCTCTTGAGGTTACTTTATTTAGTCCACTCAATTGACATCGGTCAAGGAGCAATCCTTCGAAATTTCCGAAAATACAGGGGCTATACAAAGTAATTTAGGGTTTCATATGTATATCGCACAATGCATACATGATTTCAGCACGTCTTACGGCCTGCCTGCTAGTCTATTTTTAGGCGGCCTTGTGGGCGGCGTGACGCATTGCGCCGGTATGTGTTCGCCCTTTGTCATTGCGCAGGCACCCCAAGGTGGCACAACATTAACGCGCACAAAAAAATCACTTTTACTGCCGTATCATTTAGGGCGCATGACAACCTATGTTGCCATGGCCATTGCCTTGAACGGTTTCGTGAATTTAGCCTTCTTATATTCAGACATGAAAGGCCTGATCGCAGCACCGTTATTGATGCTGGCGGGGGTCTTGTTTTTTGTCACGGCCTTTCCACAACTGGCGCGTATTTTTCCATGGGCCGCGCGCGTTCGTTTGCGTCTGCCTTATGCATTTATGAACCGTATGATGGAGCATTTATCAAACGATCAAACCCCTGTTAAACGCTATAGCATGGGCGTTTTGCTTGGTTTTATGCCCTGCGGTTTGGTGATGGCGGCGCTGATGGCGGCGGCCAGCGCGCCAAGCATTTTTGATGCCGCCATCGCGATGAGCGCGTTTACTTTTGGCACTATGCCTGCTTTAATCATGGTGGCGCTTGGCGCTAGCAGTCTTCAAAATAAATTCCCGCGCGCAAGCGCCTATATCAAGCAAGGCGCAATGGCGCTGAGCGGTATTTGGCTGTTTGTTCTTGCGGGAACACTGGTTTTTTAAAAAGGGATTTTAAAAGGAAAGAACAATGACATCGGATACAGTAAAAACATCCCCGAATTATAATTATGACGTTGTGCGGCTCTTTACGCTGGCTACCATTTTTTGGGGCGTTGTCGGATTTTTAGCCGGGGTCTTTATTGCCTTGCAAATGGCCTTTCCTGATTTGAATATCGAACCTTATTTAAACTTTGGTCGCTTGCGTCCATTGCATACATCGGCTGTTATTTTTGCCTTTGGTGGTAACGCGCTGTTTGCAACCAGTTACTATGTCGTGCAGCGCACCTGCGGCGTTCGCCTTTGGAATGATGGCATGGCGATGTTTACGTTCTGGGGTTATCAGGCCTTTATCGTGATTGCCGCGCTTGGTTACGTAACGGGCGTTACGCAAGGTAAAGAATATGCCGAGCCTGAGTGGTACGCTGATTTGTGGCTGACAATTGTTTGGGTATGTTACTTGCTGGTTTACTTGGTTACTGTGATTAAACGCCGCGAGAAGCACCTCTATGTTGCGAACTGGTTCTACTTGGCCTTTATTATTACGGTTGCTGTTTTGCACCTTGGTAACAACATTTCATTGCCTGTTGATTTCACTGGCGCGAAGAGTTACTCGGTCGCGGCGGGCGTACAAAGCGCGATGATCCAGTGGTGGTATGGTCACAACGCCGTTGGCTTTTTCTTGACTGCCGGCTTCCTTGGTATGATGTACTACTTCGTTCCCAAAGAAGCACAGCGCCCTGTTTATTCGTACCGTTTGTCAATCGTACACTTCTGGTCACTTATCTTTATCTATATTTGGGCTGGCCCTCACCACTTGCACTACACTGCTTTGCCTGACTGGGCGCAAACACTTGGCATGACATTTTCTATTATGCTGTGGATGCCGTCTTGGGGTGGTATGATTAATGGTGTGATGACATTGTCTGGTGCGTGGCATCGTCTGCGCGAAAGCCCAGTATTGCAGTTCATGATTATTGCGGTTGCGTTTTATGGGATGAGCACATTTGAAGGCCCACTCATGTCAATCCGCGCAGTGAACTCTTTGTCACACTATACTGACTGGACAATTGGTCACGTACACTCTGGTGCGCTTGGCTGGGTTGGATTTATCTCGTTTGGTGCGCTTTACTATCTTGTGCCACGCCTATGGGGCCGCGAGAAGCTGTACTCAACTAAGTTGGTTTCACTTCACCTATGGATCGCGACAATCGGTATTGTTTGCTATATCGCGGCGATGTGGGTGTCTGGGATCATGCAAGGTCTGATGTGGCGTTCTTATGATGATATGGGCTTCTTGTCATACTCGTTCGTTGAAACAGTGATGGCGATGAAACCATTTTACATCATCCGCGCGCTTGGTGGTGTGCTGTACCTAAGCGGCTCATTGATCATGGTTTACAATTTCTGGCGCACTATTCGCGGTGACGTCAATCCTAAAGAAGACACACAACAACAAGGAGCTGCAGCATGAGCCGCTTTACACACGAAACTTTAGAAAAAAATTCACTGCTGTTACTGGCCTTTGTCATTATCGTCGTGTCCATCGGCGGGATTGTTGAAATCCTTCCCTTGTTCCGCAAGGAAACTGTGATCGAACCTGTTGAAGGTGTGCGTCCTTATACGCCGCTTGAACTGGCGGGATATAACATTTACCTGCGCGAGGGATGTTATAACTGTCACTCGCAACAGATCCGCCCTTTGCGTGATGAAGTTGTGCGTTACGGTCACTATTCTTTGGCAGCCGAAAGCATGTACGACCACCCATTCCAGTGGGGATCAAAGCGTACTGGCCCTGACCTGGCGCGCGTTGGCGGAAAATATTCCGATGCATGGCATGTTGCCCACATGATCGAGCCACGTGATCTGGTTCCTGAATCAATTATGCCATCTTATGGCTTTTTGATGAAAAATGGCGCGAAGCTTCATGACTTGCCTAAACATTTAAAAGCTCTGAGCGTCGTTGGCGTTCCTTACAGCGATGAAATGATCGAATGGGCCGAAAAAGATGCAAAAGCACAGGCAACTGGCGAAGCACGCACTGACACAGAAGGCCTGATCGCGCGTTACGGCGATAAAGTTATCGCCCGTGATTTCGATGGTCAGCCACACATGATTTCAGAAATGGATGCCTTAATTGCCTATCTTCAGGTCTTGGGCACTATGGTTGATTTTGACGCTGCGAAAAATGTTGAAGGTGGTGCACAATGAAAGAACTCTTCGCCAGCAGTGCCGCAGGAATGACAGGATTACTGTTCTTTTTTGTCTTTTTTGTTGGCGTAGTTTTATGGGTATTTAGACCGGGGTCTAAAAAGAAATATAGTCAAGACGCGCGTATTCCGCTCGAGGAGAAAGAATAATGAGTGACGATAAACACAAACCAGAAATTGATGAAGTCAGCGGCGTAGAAACCACTGGTCACGAATGGGATGGCCTGCAAGAGCTAAACAATCCTTTGCCACGTTGGTGGGTATGGGTTTGGTTAATCAGTATTGTTTGGTCGATCTGGTACTTTGTTATTTATCCTGCATGGCCAGTGCCAGGCGGCGCAACCGAAGGAACAAGCGGCTATACTCAGTATAAAGAGCTTGCCGAAAGTCAGGCCGAAATCGTTGCACGTCAGGCCGCGTATCTTGAGCGCTTTGAAGAGGCTTCGCTTGAGCAAATCGTCAACGATCCTGAGCTTTATGCTTTTGCGGTTGCAGGCGGTGCATCTGCCTTTAAGGATAATTGCGCGACATGTCACGGAACAGGCGCAGAAGGTGCAAAAGGTTATCCGAACTTGAATGATGATGACTGGCTGTGGGGCGGCCGTCTGAGCGATATTCACCAAACATTGGAATATGGTATTCGCGCAGATAACTGGGACACACGCATGTCACAAATGCCTGCATTTGGTAAGGATGGCTTGCTGAACGCACAAGAAATTAATGCCGTTGTTGATTACGTTCTTGGCCTGTCTGGCGATGAACATCACGGCGATGCTCACGGCGCTGGCGCAGAGATCTTCCAGCAACAATGTGCATCTTGCCACGGCACTGACGGTAAAGGTCTGCGTGAATTTGGCGCGCCGAACCTAACCGACAAAATCTGGCTTTACGGCGGCGATCATGCCACCGTTTATGAAACCGTCTACTACGCGCGCGCAGGGATGATGCCTGCGTGGGGCGGCCGTCTTGATGAAAATACAATCAAGCAGCTGACCGTTTATCTGCACCAATTAGGCGGCGGTGAGGAAAGTGTGTCTAACGATGAGCAAGAAGCAATCAAACCAGCCAACCACTGATAATCAATCCCTGCTTGGTTATTTCGCCAAGCAGGAAAAAGTCTTCCCCAAGCGTGTTTGGGGGCAATACCGTAAATTAAAGTGGGCGGCGATGATCGTCTTGCTGGGCATCTATTATTGCGTGCCCTTTCTGCGGTGGGAACGCGGCCCCGGCCTGCCAGATCAAGCGGTTTTAATTGACCTACCTGCGCGGCGTGCCTATTGGTTTTGGATTGAAATCTGGCCACAAGAAGTCTTCATTTTAACTGGCGTTCTTATTCTGGCGGCGATTGCTCTGTTTTTTATCACAAGTATGCTGGGGCGCGTTTGGTGCGGTTATGCCTGCCCGCAAACGGTTTGGACAGATTTATTTGTCTGGGTTGAGCGCATTATCCAAGGTGACCGCAACGCCCGCAAAAAATTGCAACAAGGCCCATGGACTTGGGAAAAGTTTTATAAGCTGACCGTCACGCATTTGATTTGGCTGGCGATCGCGTGGGCAACGGCTGGTTCATTTGTTTTATATTTCAATGATGCGCCGACACTGGTCAAAAGCTTCTTTGAATTTGATGTGTCCTCAACTGTGATGATTTTCATTTTATCACTGACCTTTAGTACATATTTGATGGCAGGTTTCGCGCGCGAACAAGTGTGCACCTATATGTGCCCTTATGCGCGTTTTCAATCGGCGATGTTTGATAAAGATACACTGATTATCGGCTATGACAGCGAGCGCGGCGAAACACGCGGCAAACACAAAAAAGGCGAGAGCTGGGACAATCGCGGTGATTGTATTGATTGTACGGCCTGCGTTCAGGTATGCCCGACAGGCATTGATATTCGCGATGGCTTGCAAATGGAATGTATTGCCTGCGGATTATGCGTTGATGCATGTAACAACATCATGGACAAAGTTGGCCGTCCGCGCGGATTAGTGCGCTATGACACGGCAAACCATATGGCAGCCAAGGTTAAAGGCGGCGAAGAGAAATTTAAATTCTTCCGCATTCGCACCATTTATTATGGCGCGCTGCTTTGCTTTGTTGGCGGATTGATGCTGTATGCGTTGCTGTCACGCGCGCCGGTTGAGCTGCATGTTTTGCATGATCGCAACCCTTTATTTGTGCAGCTTTCCAGCGGTGAAATTCGCAATGGATATACAATTAAGATTTTGAATAAAACGCATGATCATAAACTTTACCACCTCAGCGTTGATGGCCTGCCCGATGCGCAAATTGATGTCAGCGCCGCCGGTGATATTGACGCAGATAGTTTGTATGTTCCTGCCGATAGTGTAAGTTCGTATCACATAAATATCCGCAGCAATGTAGACCCAGATGCTCCGCGTGATATAGTCTTCACATTAGAAGATCATGATCAGGAGGTTCGCGATACCTATGACGCAAAATTCATCACCAAGCGTAAGTAATGCCTCTGTCGACGGCGCAGGAAAACCGCATCCCAAAGATAAATGGATTCCCTTTTACTTTGTGATTTTCTTTGTCGTGATCGCGATTTTAGACGGGTTCTTTGTGTATATGGCGGTCAGCACACAGACAGGCGTTGTCACCGACCATGCCTATGAACGCGGCCTGAATTTTAATGCGCTGCTGGATGAGACGCGCAGTCAACCTGATTTGCAGGAAACTGCGCTGTTTAACGAAGGCACACTATCATGGCAACTCAATGATCAGCATGGCGCGCCCATTACTGATGCCTCTGTTCAGGCCAGCATTCAGCGCCCTGTGCAAGATGGTTATGATTTTGATATTGCCTTGACGCACCAGGGCGGCGGTTTATATTCGGCACATCTGGATCTGCCGTTAAAGGGATTGTGGAAGGCAAGACTGCACAGCACATGGAACACCAATCAGACCTATCGAACCCAACTCAAATTCATCAGCCAATAGAACAAGGTGGCTTTGATGGGCTGGTGAAACGTCATGATGACGGATCATCGTCTTTGTATGTCATGGTGCGCGGCGTTCACTGCGCTGCGTGCATTCAAAAAATTGAAGGCGGCCTTAATAATCGCCCTGATATGCGTGAATGTCGTTTAAATTTCTCGACAGGGCGGTTGATGATGCACTGGGACGGCGCGGCGGACATCGCCGATGATCTTGTGCACGTCATTACCGATCTAGGATACGAGGTCACCCCCTATGACAGCGCGGCCGAGGAAAGCGCCTTGCAAACAGAAGAGCGCTTTTTACTGATGTGCTTGGGCGTGGCGGGCTTCGCCGCGGGTAATATTATGCTGCTATCGGTGGGATTATGGTCCACCAGCGCAGAAACCATGGGCGAGGCCACGCGCAATTTCATGCACTGGATTTCTGCGGCGATTGCTCTGCCCACGATTTTATTTTCTGGTCGCCCTTTTTTCCGCTCCGCACTGGCGATGCTGCGTAAGGGGCAAACCAATATGGATGTGCCGATTTCGATTGCCTTAACGCTTACCGGCGCGATGAGCTTACTGGGCACAATCACGCATAGCGAGCATGTCTATTTTGATTCAGCCGTGATGCTGATTTTCTTTTTATTGATCGGACGATATCTGGACTTTCGCGCGCGCAAACATGCACGATCAGGCGCCGCCGATTTACTTGCCACACTTGGCGGCTTTGCGACCATTATCGATAATGGCAAAACCCGCCGCATTGCCGTGAAAGACCTGAAAGAAGGTATGATCTTACGCCTTGGCGCAGGGGAAAAAGCACCGATTGATGGTCATCTTGTCGACGGGCAAAGCGAAGTTGATACAGCCCTGATTACGGGTGAAACCATCCCTAAGCCCGTCCAAAGTGGTGATCTGATTTATGCAGGTATGGTCAATTTATCAGCGCCCATTACATTGCGCGTTCATAAAGAGGCCGATGATTCCTTGCTGGCCGATATTATTCGCCTGATGGAAAAGGCCGAGCAAGGCAACGCCCGTTACGTGCGCATGGCCGATCGCGCCGCGCGATTTTATACGCCCGTTGTCCATGCGCTGGCGGCGGCTGCCTTTGTGGGGTGGTGTTTTGTCGGCGGCATGCCCTGGCAAGAGGCCTTAATGATTGCAATTACGGTTTTGATCATCACATGTCCGTGTGCCTTGGGACTGGCGGTGCCAGTGGTGCAGGTTATCGCGTCCAGCAAGCTTATCAGAAAAGGAATTTTACTGAAATCTGGTGATGCGCTTGAACGGCTGGCGCAGATTAACGCCGTGATGCTGGATAAAACGGGAACGCTCACCTTAGGACGCCCGCAATTAACAGGTGATTATGCGCCCGAGGATTTATCACTGGCGGCGGCACTGGCGGCCTATAGCGCGCATCCTTTGGCCAAGGCCGTGGTTGATATTTATGATGGCCAGTTGCCTGAAATCACAGATCCGCGCGAGCATGCAGGGCGCGGCATTTCCGCCGCGTATAAAGGTCAGGACGTACGTCTGGGCAGCCGCCCTTGGTGCGGCGAAAGCAGCGCGAGCAATGATGCCTATATGGAATTGTGGTTGGCACGCGAAGGCCGCGCACCTGTGCGCTTTACCTTCACCGATCAATTACGGCCGCACGCCGCGGATGTTTTAACGCGTCTGCGCGCCTATAAAATTCGCACAATTATGGCGACAGGCGACCGCCAAGAAGCCGCGGATACGGTCGCGCAAGCATGCGGCATTACCGAATATTACGCCCAAACAACACCGCCCGAAAAATACGACATCATGCAGCGCCTCAAAGACCAAGACGGCGCCAATGTCTTAATGATTGGTGACGGCATGAACGATGCCCCCGTTTTGTGCGGCGCGGATGTCTCCATTGCACCGGGCAGCGCCATTGATCTGGCGCAAAATGCAGCCGACATTATTATTATGGGCGATGATTTTTCACCTATTGCAGATGTGTATCAAACGGCGCGTACAACACAATCACTGGTGAAGCAAAATTTTGCACTGGCGGGGATGTATAATGTAATAGCGATACCCTTTGCCTTGGCGGGCATGGTAACGCCACTGGGCGCGGCGTTGGCGATGTCGGGATCATCAATCATTGTTATTTTAAATTCATTTAGGTTAAAGTTTCTACCATGAGCGTTCTTATTTATCTTATCCCCATTGCATTAGTGCTGGGTCTTTTGGGGCTTGGTGCCTTTCTGTGGAGCCTAAAATCCGGTCAATACGACGATTTAGACGGCGCAGCGCAGCGCATACTTATGGATGATGAAAAAAACGACCCATCTTGATTGTTGTCAATTTATTGTGCAAGACTGCATGCCATAGTCCGTTGTAATTAATGGTTTCTTTGACAGGAGTTTTTTTATGAGCAAATTATTACTAACAGCCCTTCTTGCGGGCACAGGCCTTGCAGCTGTTTCAGCGCCTGCAATGGCAAAAGACCTTGGCGATACATGGTCTAAAGAGCGTTTTCAAATCCGTGTACGCGCAATCAACGTAACACCTGATGGCAGTGGCCGTGAAAGCGTTACAGGTCTAGAGACAGATGTTGATCACGCATACACACCTGAAATTGACCTGACATATTTCTTCACTGAAAATGTTGCAGCAGAATTGATCGCAGCAACGTCAAGCCACAAAATCGAAGCAGGTGCTAGTGACCTTGGTGATGCTTGGATCTTGCCACCAACATTGACACTACAATATCACTTCTCGCCTGATTCAAAAATCAGCCCATATGTCGGTGCTGGTATTAACTACTCTATGTTCTACGGCGAAAGCAGTGCAGGTGGCTTTAACGGTCTAGACGTTGATGGCGGTTTTGGTCTTGCGTTCCAAGCTGGTGTTGATTACTGGTTGAACGATAACTGGGGTCTGAACCTTGATGCGAAATATGTTGATCTACAAGTTGACGTTGATGTGAACTCTGGCTCAACAGCTTTGAACGCGGATGATGTTGATCTTGACCCATGGATTTTGGGTGCAGGTGTATCTTACCGCTTCTAATCGAGATTACTCTCTTGGATAAAATTGTAAAACGCCCGCCATTTTGGTGGGTGTTTTTTTATGCTCGGCGCGTGATAATGACTGCACCATAAAGGCGCGCTGCGCATATACAAGATCACTTAAACTGCTTGGGCGTGTTTGGGGGCTTGGCTGGTGCTTGCGGCAAGATAGGTATCAAAGACCGCGCAAATACTGCGCACCATCAAACGGGCATCGGGTGACACAGTCACGCGCGATCCCGTGCGCGTTACAAATGTCATCGCCTCATAGGGCTGAAGACGCGCGGCCTCGGCGTCCAGATGATTGGCGGGGAAACCGTGCGCCGTGCAATGCTGCGCCAGATCAACGGTAAAATCACACATCAGGCGTTCGATCACATCGGCGCGCAGGCGATCTTCGGCGGTGATAGGACACTGTTTTTGCACAGGCAAACGGCCATCTAAAATCGCGGCTTTATAGGCAGGCATATCACAGGCATTTTGTGCATACATACGCCCGTCAATTTGACCGATAGATGATACGCCCAGGCCAATCATTGTTTGTGTGCTGTCGACGGTATAGCCCTGAAAATTGCGGCGCATTGTGCCCTGATCCGCGGCCATAGCAAGGGTATCATCTGGCAAGGCGAAATGATCAATGCCAATCATTTGATATCCTGCCGCGGCAAGTTCGTCGCAGGCGGTTTGAAATAAATCATAGCGCAGGTCTTTATCAGGCAAGGTGCCTTCCTCGATCAGGCGCATATGCTTTTTCATCCATGGCACATGCGCATACCCAAACACCGCAAAACGCTTAGGCTTTAGCGTCAAAGCCAGTGCGATTGCCTTTTTCATTGTATCGCATGATTGGTGCGGCAGGCCGTAAATTAAATCAAGGTTGATATCGTCAATCCCATAACGGCGCAGCAAACGCACGGCTTCGTAGCTTAGTTCGAAGGGTTGCTGACGATTAACGGCGGCAAGAACCTTATCATCAAAATCCTGCACACCTAGACTAACGCGGTTCACGCCTTGGCGCGCATAGGATGCTACGCGCTCTTCACTGACGTTACGGGGATCAATTTCTATAGCGATTTCGGCATCACCAAGAATGTTAAATCGGGCACGCAGTTTTTCCATGAGCAAGTCAAAATCCTCGCCGCGCAGGTAACTGGGCGATCCGCCGCCAAAATGGATATGCGACACAGATTTACGGCCTGTTTTTTCGGCGACTAGATCAACTTCGCGCAGGAGCAAATGCACGTAATCTTCCACAGGCGCATAACGGCGCGTGACCTTGGTATTACATCCGCAATACCAGCACATTTTCGGGCAAAACGGGATATGCAAATAAAGCGATATCGGCGCATCATCTGGCAAAGATTCGATGGCGTTCACATAGGCTTCGTCCGAAGTAAGCGCCTTAAAATGCGGCGCGGTGGGGTAGCTGGTATAGCGTGGCACTCGCCCGTCCATTTGCAAAATTGTCTGTTTTAAATCGCATGTCATGATGCCTAATATGCGCGCATGCGGCGGTTATTACTTTGACCATAATCAAGTATTTGCGCGCGAATATATCTGTATGCGCGGCGCCATTTACTGCGTTTGGCTTTGTGCGTATACTGGTGGGCATGACGTCGCTTTTATTTGTTTGTACTGGAAATATTTGTCGCTCGCCCACTGCGGATGCGGTGATGCGCGCCCTTGTTGCCGCGCATAATATGACTGCCGAAATCGATTCCTGCGGGACGCATGGCTATCATGTCGGCGAACAACCCGATCCGCGCACGATGGAAGTTGCTGGTCACAACGGCGTTGATATGACGTTTTTATCTGCGCGCAAATTGCAGCCTGCCGATTTTGAAGATTTTGATCATCTGATCGCCATGGATCAAGGTCATCTGCGCATTATGCGGTCGCTTGCACCGGCGGAGCACGCCCATAAAATCAGCCTATTTTTAGATTATCTGCCCGGCCACGAAGGCCAAGACGTGCCTGACCCTTATTATGGCGGCGCGCAAGGCTTTGCCGATGTCTTTGATCTGATTACGCGCGGTTGCCTAAGCATTTTAGATGACTTACTGGTGAAAACCTAACCTACAAGGATACCTGCCCTATGCCCCCTCAAAAGCCAGACCATGAATATGAACAAACGGCCTTGGTTTTACAGGGCGGAGGCGCGCTTGGCGCGTATCAGGCCGGCGCATATGAACAATTGCACGCTCATCATATTTTGCCGTCATGGTTTGCGGGCATATCCATTGGATCCATCAATGCCGCTATTTTGGCAGGGAATAAACCCGAAGACCGCGTTGAAAAACTGCGCGCCTTTTGGGAAGAAATTACTGACCGTCCGCTTGAATTTCCAACCTTGTTTGCCTCGATCTTGCCGCGCCAAAATTTCACCGCGCTCAGCAGTATGATGGGGGCATCGTTTGGCATTGCGCCTTTTTTCATTCCCAAATTTCAAACCTTATGGCCGCAGGTTACAGGCACAGAAGTCCCCAGCTATTACGACACATCGCCGCTGTATGATACGTTATTGCGGTATGCTGATTTTGATTTAATTAATTCGGGCGCGGTGCGGCTGAGTTTAGGGGCAGTAAACATTCGCACAGGTAATTTCGTTTACTTTGACAATCAAAACTGCACATTAACGCCCAAACATGTGATGGCCAGCGGCGCATTACCGCCAGGCTTTCCACCTATTGAAATTGACGGTGAATATTACTGGGATGGTGGTTTGGTTTCCAACACGCCGCTTGCCTATGTGTTAAATAAATCCGAAGGTGAAGATACACTCGTCTTTCAGGTGGATTTATTCAGTGCGTCGGGCGATGTGCCATATTCTTTTGATATGATTGAAGAACGCCGCAAAGACATCGTTTATTCCAGCCGCACGCGTTTAAATACCGATGCCTTCCGCGAGAAACACGCCCTGCGCCGCGCGATCAGTAAGCTCGCGCAGCATATCCCCGATGATGAACTGCGCGCGATAGGATTGTCTGATTGTGTAGATTTGGGCGAAATGCGCAAAGTATCGATTGTGCATCTAATCTTTCGTCCATCGCATTATGATGGCCCGACAAAGGATTACGAATTTTCACGTAAAACAATGACTGAAAACTGGCAAGCAGGCGCCGATGATGCGCACGCAACCATGCAATGTGATGCATGGAAAATGCCCCCATCTGATGATGAGGGCATTGCCGTTTATGATCTGGCCACGCGCCGATAAACGGGCGCAGCGATAATCAGGTAATATCCTAGAAGTCCCAGTCTTCGTCTTCTGTTTCTTCGGCTTTACCCATCACATAAGATGAGCCAGAGCCCGAGAAGAAGTCGTGGTTTTCATCCGCATTTGGTGATAGCGCCGACAAGATTGCAGGGCTTACCGCTGTCAGCTCAGCCGGGAACATTGGATCAAAGCCAAGATTCATCAAGGCCTTGTTCGCATTGTAATGCAAGAATGTCTTAACCTCGTCAGTGAGGCCAACGCCATCATATAGGCTTTCTGTGTATTTGATTTCGTTGTCATACAAATCCATCAGCAATGAAATCGCATAATCTTTGATTTCTAACTGTTCCATTGGCGTTGCCGCGTTGTAGGCTTGCTGGAATTTATAACCGATATAATAACCGTGGACGGCTTCGTCTTTGATAATCAAACGGATCAAGTCTGCAGTGTTTGTTAGTTTACCGCGGCTTGACCAATACATTGGCAGATAGAAACCTGAATAGAACAAGAAGCTTTCCAAAAAGACGCTGGCAACTTTGCGCTTCATTGGGTCGTTGGCTTCGTATTCACGCATGATCAGGTCTGATTTGCGCTGAAGATGTTCGTTTTCTTCGCTCCACTGGTATGCGTCATCAACATCACGCATCGAGCATAATGTCGAGAAGATCGATGAATATGAACGTGCGTGAACGGCTTCCATGAATGAGATATTACTCAATACAGCCTCTTCATGCGGCGTTACGGCGTCTTGCATCAATGTTGGTGCGCCCACTGCGTTTTGGATAGTATCCAGCAATGTTAGGCCTGTGAAAACACGAATGGTCAGGCGTTGCTCTTCCCCATTTAAAGTGCCCCATGCCTTAATGTCGTTTGATAGCGGCACTTTTTCCGGCAACCAGAAGTTTGACGTCAGACGGTTCCAGACCTCAAGATCCTTATCGTCGATCAAACGGTTCCAGTTAATCGCCTTAATGCGGCTGACCTTTGTGTTATCGTTATTGTTGTCGTGAATTTTGATATCGGCGCTCATCGTCCAATTCCTTTCTTATACTCAATTCTTTTACAGGCTGCAGGAAACGCAACCTTCTACTTCTGTTCCTTCTAGGGCCATTTGGCGCAGACGGATGTAGTAAATTGTTTTAATGCCTTTCTTCCAAGCATAAATCTGTGCCTTGTTGATATCGCGCGTTGTCGCCGTATCAGGGAAGAAGAGCGTCAATGACAAGCCTTGATCGACGTGCTGCGTTGCCGCGGCATAGGTGTCGATGATTTTCTCGTAACCGACTTCGTAGGCATCTTGATAATATTCAAGGTTATCGTTGTTCATGTATGGCGCAGGATAGTATACGCGGCCAATTTTACCTTCTTTGCGGATCTCAATTTTCGAGGCAATCGGGTGAATTGATGACGTCGAATTGTTGATGTATGAGATCGACCCTGTTGGCGGTACGGCCTGCAAGTATGCGTTATAAATACCTGTATCCATGACGCGTTTTTTCAGGTCTTGCCAATCTTTTTGCGTTGGGATTTTAATGCCAGCATCTGCAAACAAGCCACGGACTTTTTCTGTTGCTGGTTCCCACACTTTGTCAGTGTACTTATCGAAATATTCGCCGCTGGCGTATTTTGATTTGTCAAAGCCTGCAAAGGTTTCGCCGCGCTCGGTCGCGATCATGTTTGATGCGCGCAAGGCATGATATGTCACTGTGTAGAAATACATGTTCGTGAAATCAACGCCCTCTTCCGAGCCGTAGAAAATGCGTTCTTTTGCAAGATAGCCATGCAAGTTCATCTGACCAAGGCCAATCGCATGAGAGCGGCTGTTGCCTTGTGCGATTGATGGTACGCAATCAAGGTTGCTCATGTCTGATACGGCTGTCAGTGCGCGGATTGCTGTTTCAACAGTTTTACCAAAATCAGGTGTTTCCATCGCCTTGGCAACGTTCATAGATCCCAAGTTACATGAGATATCTGAACCCATTTTCTTATAGCCAAGATCAGGCGTGAATGTGCTGGCGTCGCTGACCTGCAAGATTTCCGAGCAAAGGTTACTCATTGTCACCTTACCGTCGATGGCGTTCGCGCGGTTTACTGTGTCTTCGAACATCACGTATGGATAGCCCGATTCAAACTGGATCTCGGCGATGACTTTAAAGAATTCACGCGCTTTGATTTTTGTTTTACGGATGCGTTTGTTTTCAACCATCTCAGCATATTTTTCAGTCACTGAAATTTCAGAGAATGGCACGCCGTATACGCGCTCGACATCGTATGGCGAGAAGAGATACATATCTTCGTTATTCTTCGCAAGCTCGAACGTGATGTCCGGAATAACAACGCCAAGTGATAGTGTTTTAATACGGATTTTTTCATCTGCGTTTTCGCGTTTTGTATCCAAGAAGCGCAAGATATCAGGGTGGTGAGCATGCAAGTAAACTGCGCCCGCGCCCTGACGAGAGCCAAGCTGGTTTGCGTAAGAAAATGAATCTTCCAGCAACTTCATCACAGGAATAACGCCCGATGATTGGCCTTCGACCTTTTTAATTGGCGCGCCAACTTCGCGGATGTTTGAAAGCAATAGAGCAACACCACCGCCGCGCTTAGAGAGCTGAAGCGCTGAGTTGATGCTGCGGCCGATTGATTCCATGTTGTCTTCGATACGTAGCAAGAAGCATGATACAAGCTCGCCGCGCTGCTTTTTACCCGCGTTTAGGAATGTTGGCGTTGCAGGCTGGAAACGGCCAGAAATAATCTCATCAACCATGTGGCGTGCCATGGCCTCGTTACCGCGTGCAAGTGTCAATGCAACCATCACTGTGCGGTCTTCGTAACGCTCAAGATAGCGCTTGCCGTCAAATGTTTTCAGGGTATAGCCCGTGTAGTATTTATACGCGCCCAAGAATGTTGGGAAACGGAACTTCTTGGCGTAGGCATAATCATAAAGGTCACGGATGAAATCAAATTCATATTGCTCAAGCACGTTACTTTCGTAATAGCCCTGCATAACCAAGTGGCCAAGTTTTTCTTCAAGGTTGTGGAAGAAGACTGTGTTTTGGTTTACGTGCTGCAAGAAATACTGACGCGCCGCTTTTTTATCCATATCGAACTGGATATGTCCCTTTTCATCATAAAGGTTCAACATCGCGTTGAGCGCATGGTAATCCATTGATTCCATTTCTTCGATTTTCTTCGCTTCACGCTGAAGAACCTCGGTCGTGCTAGGGTGGGGCTGCTTCTTTGTCAGCGGCATAGACATATCAGACTCGAGCTCGGCAGAATTTGTCATCGTTGTTTCCTCTAAACTGCCATCAAGTGCTGTTGTTTCGTCTGCTTTAGTGATTCCCATAGTTTTCTCATTCCTTGCTTTACATTTTTTATATCTTCTAGTGTTCCGCTTAGTTCAAATTTATACAGACACGGAACTTTACATTTCTTTGAAATCACCGCACCAGAATAGGCAAATAAATCACCAAAATTACGATTTCCCGATGCAATAACGCCCTGCATTAATTCTCGGTTGCGCGGATCATTTAAAAAACGAATAACTTGTTTTGGCACCGCCTTAGAACCATCGTCATCTGCATAGGTTGGGCAGATCAAGACATAGGGTTCAGTGATGGCAGGCATTTCTTCTTTCATTGAAATAGGGATCCGCACCGATCGCATATCCAGCGACAACACAAAACGATGTGTGTTTAAAGATTTGCTGGAAAAATAAACGAGGAGCGGTTCCATTTTTGGATTTTCCTGTTTGCCTTACGCGAGAGAGCCAATTTTGTCAGGACGGAAACCAGACCAGTGATCTTCTTCTGAAATCACAACAGGCGCCTGCATATAGCCAAGCTTTTTCACTTTATCATAGGCTTGCTCGTCTTTTGTGATATCGATCAAGCTGTAAGGGATGCCGCGGCGATCCATTTCGCGTGTTGTTGCTGTACATTGGATGCATGCTGGCTTGCTGTAAACTGTTATCATTTTGGTTCTCTCCCTTTTGTCTACATAATTAACCCAAGTCAAAAAAGCAGGGACTAAAAACCGCCTCGATTCCCTGTTCAAGGCCGTTAAAAGTTTGTTTTTTCGGTGAAATCTTCTCCGAGAGGAAAAGATGTTTCAGACACAACATATAGTATCCAACACCCAATTTCTTGTCAACATATGCGTATTTCGATTCATTCCAGCTATACACAAAAATATGCCCAACCCACGCCGCAAACAGGGCGCTCAGCGCGCGATTGCGCCAAATCAAAAAAGTCAAAATTTTTCCGTGATAAAACCACAATATATGCTTTGACACATGTTTCGTTATGGGGACAAAACACATGATGTTGTGTGGACTATTTGTGGAAGCTAGCGGTCAGCCTTCATCGAATCATGGGATAGTTATTCAACCGGCCGATTCGCGTAATAATGTTGCGCTGCGCGGCCTTGCGATTCGTTTGTTACGCCATATATCTAGTTATTGAACAATCGCTGTAAATATGCACTAATACTCTTATGGACATCGCCTTTTATAATTTAGCTTTGCTTGTTTCGGACATCTGCGCGCCGCGATGTTGCCGTTAGGCCGTCTTATGCCTGCCCCAAATTTAAGTCTTCACACTATTACTCTTATAAAATTGGACTCTTAAGGACACATATCCATGACACATTTCCGCAAAAAAATTTACAATTCGATTACTGAAACAATTGGCGCGACGCCGCTGGTTCGCCTGAACAAGGTTGAAAAAGACAATGGCTTAAAGGCCACGATTTTAGCCAAGCTTGAATTTTTTAATCCGCTGGCCTCGGTAAAAGATCGCATCGGTTTTGCGATGATCGATGATGCCGAGCAAGCAGGCAAAATCTCGCCCGAAACAACAACATTGGTTGAGCCGACCTCTGGCAATACGGGCATTGCCCTTGCCTATGTCGCCGCGGCCAAAGGATATCGGCTGATTTTAACGATGCCCGAAAGCATGTCGATCGAGCGCCGCAAGATGCTTGGCCTTTTAGGGGCGGAGCTTATCTTAACGCCCGCCGAAAAAGGCATGGGCGGTGCGATTGCCCGCGCAAAAGAACTTAGCGAGGAAATCGACGGGGCGGTTATGCTGCAACAGTTTGATAACCCGTCTAACCCTTCGGTGCATGAACGTACAACAGCCTTAGAAATCTGGGAAGATACCGATGGTCAGGCCGATATTTTGATTTCTGGCGTCGGCACTGGTGGAACGCTCACAGGCATTAGCCGCGTTTTAAAAGAAAAGAAAGCAGGCTTTCAAACAGTTGCGGTTGAACCAGAAGATAGTCCCGTTTTATCTGGCGGTGATCCAGGGCCACATAAAATTCAAGGCATTGGCGCGGGGTTTGTGCCGTCAATTTTAGATACAGACCTTATTGATGAGATCGTTAAAATCACCAATGATACCGCCTTTGCAACCGCGCGGATGCTTGCCAAGACCGAAGGTATCCCCGTTGGTATTTCTTCGGGCGCGGCCGTCGCCGCCGCAATTGAGGTCGCGAAAAAGCCAGAGAATGAAGGAAAAACGCTTGTTGTAATTATCCCGTCTTTTGCCGAGCGATATTTATCAACGGCGCTCTTCGAAGATTTATAAAACGATTTCTTTGATCTTCATACTGAATAAAGCGCGCGATAAATATCTTGTATGTCGCGCGCTTTTCTTTAAAATTCGCCATGGCTAATGATGGATAATAAAGAGGGACACACATGGCATTATCACTGACACTTCCGAAATGGTATGATTTACATACGCATTTACGCCAAGGGGCTTTGCTGAAGCCGATTATCCAATCACAACTGGATATGGGATGCTGCGGCGTTTTGGCGATGCCCAACACCAAGCCTCCCGCCGCAAAAGTTTTCAAAGACGACCCTCTTGCGTATTGGAGCATCGAAGAATACCGCGCCATGATTAACGCGGCTGGCGGTGATCAATTTGACGATTTCATCACGCCCATGTATCTGACCAAGGATACAACCCCGCAAATGATCGAGGACGGCGCAAAGGCCGGATTGCTGCGCGCGGTGAAATATTATCCGCCGCACGGCACAACAGGCGCCGATTTTAGTTATCCTTTGGTTGATCTTTTAAAGACAGACGTTATTAAGGCGCTGGAAGATAACAACGTGACCATGTGCATCCATGGTGAGGAACACGCCTTGCCGGGCGAGGCCTATTTCGACCGAGAAACCAACGCCGAAGAATTTTTCTATCGCGAGCGCATGCCGCGCTTGCTGGATGCGTTTCCAAATTTGAAAATTGTGGGCGAACATATGACCACCAAAGTGGCCGTTGATCTGGTCTTGCAGGCAGGCGATAACATCGCCGCATCAATCACGCCGCAACATTTGATTTATACGGTCGGGCATTTGGTTCAAGGATTTAAATACCACCTGTTTTGCTTGCCACTGGTGAAATTTGACGAAGACCGCGCCGCCCTGCGCAGCGCCGTTTTAGACCCGAATAACACCAAGTTCTTTGCCGGAACAGACAGCGCCGCCCACACCGTTAAAGCAACGGATTGCGGTTGCGCGGCAGGGTGCTTTACGGGCGGCATTGCGCCGCAGCTTTACGCCGAAGGGTTCGAGGCCGCAGGCGCGGATCTATCCGATGCACAAACCGCCAAAGCGTTCGAGGCATTCTTGTGCCGCATTGGGCCTAATTTCCATGGCCTTAAAATCAGCGAGGACACATTTACCCTGACCAAGACGCCGCAAAAGGTTTACAAAACTCCGACAGATGACGGCGACATCACGCCCCTTCCGATTGGTCTAGGACACGATAGCGTGTCATGGAGCCTGAGCCTTTAACACTTGAAAAGATAAGATTGCCAACGATGAACCCATTTTTCTTTCTTCCGCCAGAAACTGCGCACAAGCTTGCCTTATGGGGCGTGAAAAACGGCCTTGCTGGGCGCGCAAAAAAACCTGCATCTTTGCGTAAAAAAATTGGCGGCATGACATTCACATCACCTGTTGGGTTATCCGCTGGCGCAGATAAAGAAGGCGTTGCCCTGCGCGGGTGGAGTGCCCTTGGCTTTGGCTTTGTCGAGGCTGGCACAGTGACCATGCATCCACGCGATGGCAACCCGGCGCCGCGCGTATGGCGACAACCCTCGGATCGCAGTGTCATTAACTGGATGGGCCTGCCTGGCGGCGGCTTGCAAGTTTTCCTTAAAAACCTTAAAGCCTTTCGTGATCGCTCGTCAGACCTGGTGGTCGGCGTTAGTGTGGCCTCCCCCGAGGGCAGCACAGATGATCTGGAAACACTGGCGCGTGAGTGCGCACCTTATGCGGATTACTTTACATTGAATGCCTCTTGCCCGAATGTGGCGCACGGCGATGATCATGATCCGCTGGACGAGATCAAGGCGCACATCAAGGCCGTTTGCAAGGGTGCAAATGGCTTGCCTGTTTTGCTCAAATTGGGGCCAACCCGCGATAAAGATGCACTGATCCGCGTTCTGGATGGTGCGATGGCATCTGGTTGCGCGGGCTTTGTGTTGACCAACACCGTGCCTGAGGGCATGAAAGATCTGCTTGGCAACGATCTTCCCTTTACATGGCCGCAACATGACGGCGCACCTGTTGGCGGATATAGCGGGCCGCGCTTGCTGGACACCACAGTATTTATGATTAAAACGGCGCGCGCACATTTGGGCGCAGATGTACCGTTAATTGGCGTTGGCGGCATTCAAAGCGCTCTTGACGCGCTACGCATTATTGAGGCTGGCGCAAATTTGGTGCAGCTTTACACAGGCTTTATTTACAAAGGCCCGCAGTTAATCAAAGACATTAACCGTGCGCTCAGCGCTGCGGGTCATTAGGGCGTTTCTGGCAACGAAAGCAGCGTTGCCTTCACATCATCTTCAACGACAACAAAGCGCTCGATTCCGCGATCAAGCGCCGCGCGCATCATGTGCAATCCTTGCGTTAGGGTCTGAGGGTTATTCAAAAGATACAGCCCCCTAAACCACAGCGCCAATGGGTTTTGCGCGTTTTGCTGATGTAACTGCATCACAACTGGCATGGATACGGCTTCTTGCCCGCGCATCACATGATACAGCAAATAAGGCGACGCCATGTCAAAGCGCGCGGGACGCGTCGCAAGCCACGCCATCAGGTCTTCGCGCCATCCCGCGTAGTAATACATCAGGGTTGGATCATCCATATACTCAGTCAGTGCCAATAATGCCTCGGCGCGGGCAGTCAAATGCGCAACGACCAATCGGTCTGTTACATTCTCGCCTTGACGGTTAATATACTCACCCGCCTGACAAAACAGAGCGTTTAACTGCAAAACATGCTTTTTAACTTCTTCGGGCGCAGGGGCTTCTTCGCCTTCGGGGACGTTATCAGGGTTTGCAATCTGATCAGCCAAATCAACCGTATAGCGCAAACGATCCAGCAGCATGCGCGATAAATGCATGCCGCCTGCGCTGGCGTCTTTATAATGCTCGGGACATGGGGCGTTTTCAGCGGGATGATAGGGTTTAGGATCATAGGTATTGTATCCAAATGCAGGCACACTCGCCGCATACACGGCGTAGCCTTCCGCTAGCACGCAGATCACCAAAAATCCTGATACTACCGCGCGCGGCAATTTTAGGCGCAGCGCCCCTATTTGCACTGGCTTTATGCGGCTGATGCTGGCCACGGCAAAGACCAGATACGCCGCCTGCAATGGGAACATAAACCACATCGATGCCGACACCATAAAGGCGGCGGCCACAATCCATCCCATTGTTTGCCACCCTGTCTTGGTGTTCATCGCAAAAGACAGGCCATATAAGAACAAAGCCGCAGCGCCGATTACGCCAATCGCACTGAATGTTTCAAGGAACATATTGTGACTGTGAAAATGATCCGTGGAAAAGCCATCCCACTGCGAAGCAAAAGTTGTAAAATCCAGCCACTGTGATGGTTGATATGCGGCAAGGAAATCCACATACGTGCCCCAGCCAAAGCCTGTGACAGGGCTTAGCGAATTATTCCCCATATTATGCAAGGTCACATCCATCAAAAAGGCACGAGAAATCAATGTGTTCATTAAACCTGTATGCATAAATTCGTAATAGCCGTGGCTGCCGCTGATTTGCAGGAACGCATAATACAGCGCCAAAATACCAACCGGAATTGCGGCAACGCCTAACAATGATAAACGTTGCTTCAAGATCGGCTTCAGCCATGGCACATGCCCCACAACAAAGACGCATGGCATTACTGCAAGCGCGAAAAGCGCCATCGCCTTGTTCTCTGTCGCCAAAATAACTGTTGCTAGTACGGCGTAAAACACTGCGCTATAAAGCCAGTGAGGCCAGCGCGCTGCACCTTTCATATACACATATGGCGCAACAGCCATAATCATCAGAGCCAAAAAGTCCGTAAAGAAATAAGGCGCGATATAATGATCCATTATTTGGTGTGAAAATGTCAGGCCTGCGCAAACAAGAATGCTTATCACCGCAACGTACGCCATCGCCTTGCGGCATAAGGGCAAGCGCCACAAAATTAAGGCCGCCGCCGTTAAAGATCCGATATCAAGCCAGTATGCAGCGCCCTCGCCAATGCGCGGCGTACCCAATAAACTGCGCACGGGCATATCGTGAAACGGCATCCAAAGCAACGTCAGCGCGCCAATGCATAAGGGCAGTAAAGCTTGGGGCGTAAAAAGTGCCCTGCGCCCGATTTTCGTTATCATGCATAATCCGACACAACCTATAGTGGCCAGCAGACCACATACATGCAAAGAGATGGACTGCAATTCTGATTGTGGCCAAATTCCCACACCGACCTTTAAAAGCGATGGAATAAAAAGCAGAAAACTGCCCAAAACACCAATTAAAGATACATAAATGAATCCATTTTTGATATTTTTTAATACGCATTGTTGTTTTTTTGTCACAGTCATTCGAAAAATCACACTTTTTTATATGAATCCTTGTTTACAATTATAGATAGCGATAAACTGCGCCGAGTAACAGATTTACTTGTTATTTTATCCAATTCTTCATGCTCAACAAACAACACTGCAAATCAGGCGTCTACAGTTGCGACTGCTGCTACAGTTTTGAGAACAGCATCTTCACAAACTTCTAAGCTTGTTGCTAACCGCGTTGGCGCAGCTTTGAGCGGTGCAGCTCCTGCTGTTAAAGTTGCAAGCAACGGCTTCAGCGCATCAACTGGTATGGTTGGCGGCGACATGGCTGGCAAACTTGGCGTATGGGCAAGTGGTTCTTGGAGCGGCGTTGAAGACAGCAACTCTGCTACTGCATACGAAGGTGACATTGTTACTGGCTTGGTTGGTGCTGACTACCAAGTGACATCTTCTGTTGTTGCTGGTCTTTCTGTTGGTTACGAAGATGTTGACATCGATACAGAATACAACGGCTTTAACGGTCAAGACGGTAGCCTAGAAGGTGATGGTTACACAATCGCTCCTTACGTTGGTGTTCAAGTTACAGACATGCTGTCTGCTGATCTAACGCTTGGTTACTCTGACATCGAATATGACACAGTTCGTTTCGACCCTAACACTGGTAACCGCATCACTGGTTCTACAGATGCAGAGCGTTACTTTGTGACAGCTGGTGTTTCTGGCACACAAGCATTGCCTTACGACTTCCTAGCGAAGATCCGCGGTTCATTCTTCTACGCGACTGAAGATAAAGATGCGTTCACAGAAACAGAATCAAACGGCACAACAATTGCTGTTGGTGATGAAACAACTGAACTTGGTCAGATCTTCTTGGATACACGCTGGGCTTACCAATCATTTGAAGGCGCTGAGCCATATGCATTGATCGGTCTTGAGTACGACATCATCAAAGACGATGTGACTGCTGCTGCTGGTCAGAGCATTGCTGATGACGACTTCGGCGCGAAATTCGGTGCTGGTGTAAATGTTGATCTTGGTAACAACATCACTGGTGGCTTCGAAGCTTACACAGTTGAGTTCCGCGAAGACTACGACGAGTACACAGCGACTGCTAACTTGCGCGTGAAGTTCTAAGAACAATGTCGCAAGGCACTCTAAAGAATTCAACGAAAGCCCGGAATTTCCGGGCTTTCTGTATTTTCGCATTCCTTGTTTGCGCCCTTAGCGGATGCGCGGCATCTTTGCAAAACCGTATGGATAATGCCGATACCCTTATGAAAGAAGCACGGCTTATTCCTGCCACTCTTAAAACAACGGACTTTTCCCTTTTTAGCGCGCGTAACTTTACGCAGCCTTATCAAGACACATTAACAATTATCATCGAAGGTGATGGCTATAGCTGGGCGGCTCGTAATAAACCGACAGACAACCCCACGCCCAAAGACCCTATTGGCTTGAGCCTCTTATCACACACAGCCAGTCCTGCTATTTACCTCGCGCGCCCTTGCCAATATATTCACTCACCACGCTGCAACCCAGACTTCTGGACCGACGGCCGATTTAGCGCACCTGTCATTGAGAGCTACCGTCAGGCGATTTCTCAGATTATGGCGCGCTATCAAACGCGTAATATTCATTTCATGGGGTATTCTGGCGGCGGATATCTTGCCATGGTGATGGCGACGCATTTCAATCAATTCACACGCAGCGTCACAACCATTGCAGGCGTTCTTAATCCTGATGACTGGACCCAATATCATTATATTTCACCGTTAATTGTGCCGATGCGCAGCGATGATATCTTGCGTTACACGGGGCATATTCCTTTTGAACATATTTGCGGCGGTAACGATCAAATTGTCCCTTGCACATTAACCGAGCGTTTTGTTGCCTATGGCCACGCTGCAGGATTTACCAACCACCGCATGACGCGTGATGAAGGCGCTGACCATGGGACGGTTTGGTATGGCGTTTCTGGTCAATAAACCTTAGCCTTTAAAATGTTTCATAATGCCTAGCGTTTCTGCGCTGATGTGATGCTCTATTCCCTCGGCATCGAACTCTGCGGTTTCTGGTGGCACGCCAAGGCGAATAAGAAAATCCAGCACGATTTGATGACGCTGCTTGCATTGTTGCGCTAACTGCGCCCCTTTTTCAGTAAGAAAAATTGAACGATAAGGCTCTGACGTGACGTAACCATCGTCTTGCAAGCGCGCGATCACTTTATTCGCGGTTGGGTGCGACACGCCAAGACGCGCGGCAAGATCGCTCAATCGCGCTTCATTATTTGCGGCGATAAGATCTGCAATCAACTCGACGTAGTCTTCTTTAGTTTCTGTTTGGCGAGCCTCACGCACGCGTGCAAACCACTTGGCCTGCGTTTGAGCATCAACCAGTTGCGATGGCTTGGTCGTCATGTTGTTTTATCCTTTTTCCAAAAGCGAGTGCGATCATAAATAACGCAGCCTGAATAACGACAATCAATGGCGCAGTTGCAGCGTCAATGTGAAAACTGATTATGGTGCCTGCAATGCATGACACAACAGATGCCATCACAGCGATCATCATCATACCATCGAACGAGCGCGCACTTAAAAAGCCAATCGCACCTGGCGCGATCAACATCGCAATGACCAATATAATTCCCGCCGCCTTGAGCGCGGCAACAATCGTCATCGCCAGCAACACCAGCAAGCCAAACGATAAAAGCGCAACGGGCAAGCCAATCACACCGGCATGAACGGGGTCAAAACAAAACAGCATCAAATCACGCCGTTTTATCACCATTATAATTGTGCAAATGCTTGCAATCACGGCCGTTTGAACCAGATCCGTGCGCGATATGCCCAGCACATTACCAAACAAAATATGCAGTAAATGCACATCTGTTTCGATCTTGGTTAGCATCACTAAACCCAGCGCAAACATCCCCGAGAAAACAATGCCCATGACAGCGTCTTCTTTAACGCGGCTATGGTCTTTGAGAAAACCCGTTAAAAACGCACAGATCAGCGCCGCAATCAATGCGCCAAGCAATAATGGAATGCCAAAGACAAAGGCCGCGGCCAGCCCCGGCAAAATCGCATGAGAAATAGCATCCCCCATTAACGACCATCCTTTTAACACCAAAAAGCACGAGAAGACCGAACACACAACGCCAATCAATAAAGACACAAGCAAAGCGCGCTGCATAAAATCATAGGTTAAGGGCTCGACCAATAGGGTATATAAACTATCCATTTATCCCCCTTACCGCGCGGCGCACAAACCATCCGCGTGCCATGCCATATTTAGGGGCGACGATAATCGTAATCAAAAAGACCGCCGTTTGCAGGCATACGATCAGCCCGCCTGGGTTTGCATCTAGATAATAACTGGCATACGCGCCAATTGCGCTGGAAGCCGCGCCCCAAATACACGCCATTATAATTAGACGCTCGAAACGATCCGTTAATAGATACGCCGTTGCACCTGGGGTTACGACCATTGCAATAACCAAGCATGCGCCAACCGTTTGCAAGGCCGCCACCGTTGCGGCGCTTAGCATTGTAAAAAAGGCAATGCGCAAAGCTGTAACAGGCAGTCCAATACTGCGCGCGTGGCTTTCATCAAAAAAGACTGCCATAAAATCGCGCCATTTCAGCGCCAAGACCGCAAAGCAAATCACTGATATGATGGTGACTTGCACCATATCGCTTTGCGATATCGCCAAAATATTCCCTAGAATAACAGCCTGTATATTGACCGCCGTTGGATTGATGGACACCAAAAGCAAACCCAGCGCAAAAAAGGTCGTAAAGATAAGCCCAATCACCGTATCTTCGCGCAGGGCCGTTTTATGCTTTACCGCCGCCATACTGCCTGCGGCAAGCAGCCCTGCGAAAAATGCGCCCACTGCATACGGCAATGCCAAAATATATGCCAGCACTACGCCTGGTACGATTGCATGCGCCAGAGCATCCCCCATTAATGACCACCCCTTTAATATTAAAAAGGCAGACAAGAATGCACACACGCCACCAACCAAGGCACTGATGAGAATTGCCTTGACCATGTAATCATACGAAAATGGCTGTAACAGCAGATCTATCATGTTGTGCGTTTTCGTCCCTTTTTATTGAGCTTGCGAATTTGCTCTCCGCCTTCTTCGCCATATAACACCAATGGGCGCTCGTCATCTGTGAGAACTGTCAGGCCGCGCGGGTCTTCGTCATCATGCAAGTCATCCCCAATAAGGCGATGATGGCGCAACATGCCGCCAAATGTCTTTGCCAGATTTTCCTGCGTAAAGGTTGTTTCAACAGGGCCATAAGCCTGAACCGTTTTATTGATCAAGATCACCTCATCACAGAAATGCGGGACACTGCCCAGATTATGTGTCGATACCAAAATCAGGCGGCCTTCATTGGCAAGATCATGAAACAAGGCGATAAGGGAATCTTCTGTTTTAATATCAACGCCTGTAAAGGGCTCGTCTAGCAGGATAATATCGCCGCCCTGTGCAAGCGCGCGCGCGACAAATACGCGCTTTTTCTGGCCACCGCTAAGCTCGCCGATTTGGCGGTTTTCATAGGCGCGCATGCCTACGCGCTCTAATGCGTTTTCAACGGCGACATGATCCGCCTTGGATGCGATGCGCATAAATCCCATGTGACCATAGCGCCCCATCATCACAACGTCTTTGACCAAAACAGGAAAGTTCCAGTCGACCTCTTCGGTTTGCGGTACATATGCTACGCGATTTTTTTTAAGCGCCTTTTGTGCAATATCGCCATGGATTTTTACGCTACCCTGTGATGGTTTTACAAAGCCCATAATCGATTTAAACAGCGTTGATTTGCCCGCGCCATTGACGCCGACCAAACCACAAATCGTCCCCGTATGCAGCGTAATATTCACGCCGTCCAAGGCGCAGTGACCATTTGAATATGTCACGCTAAGATCTGTTATTTTGATCACATCTTGCCCTGTCATGTTATTGCCCTTTTTGTTGTGCGCGGTCGAAACCATCTGCAATCGTTTGCGTGGTAACGCGCAGTAAATCTAAATAAGTCGGCACTTTGCCATTTGCGCGGCTTAGGGAATCGACATACAAAACGCCCCCGTATAATGCGCCGGTTTCTTTGGCGACCTGCTTTGCGGATTTATCTGAAATTGTACTTTCACTAAAGACCACAGGCACATTATTGGCACGCACAACATCAATGACATGGCGCACTTGTTGCGGGGTACCTTGTCTGTCTGCGTTAATCGGCCACAGATATACCTCGGTCAGGTTGAAATCTTTGGCGAGATAACTAAACGCGCCCTCGCTGGTGACGAGGTAGCGTTGCTGTGCAGGGATCTTATTCATACGCGCCATCAAATCCGTTTTAATGGCGCTTAACTGCGCGGCATAACGGGCGGCATTGGCATTATATATATCTGCGTTTTCAGGATCGGCTTGCACAAAGGCCTTACGAATATTTTCAACATAAACCAACGCATTTTCAACCGACATCCAAGCATGCGGATTAGGCTTACCTTCATAGGGCCCTTCATAAATTGATACAGGCTGAATGCCTTGTGATACGACAATATTGGGCACGCCCTGCACATCCAGCAAAAAGCGTTTGAACCATCGCTCTAGATTTAATCCGTTCCATAAAATGAGGTCAGCATCTTGCGCCTTGATAATGTCTTTAGGCGTGGGTTGATAATCATGGATTTCTGCGCCAGGTTTCGTAATCGATTTTACAATGGCTGCGTCGCCTGCGACATTTTGCGCCATATCTGCAATGATCGTAAAGCTGGTCACGACCTTCATTTTATCGGCGGCTGTTGCTGGCAACGCGCCTAGCATTACGCATATTAAACACATTATTACATATCGCATTTTGATTACCTTTTTGTAGTGTTTGTGCTTGCAATAAGTTAGTGCAGGGATCAAAGTTTAGCAAGGGCTAAGAATATGTTTGTCGTTTTTTGCGCTGCGCTGTATTAGAATGCCGTTATGTCGTTATCGCCCGAACAATATTATCGCGCCGTTCTATCAACGCCCTTAGGCGATATGGTTGCGATTGCCGATGACAAGGCGCTGCATTTTCTGGAATTTACGGATCGCACGCATTTTGACCGACAGCTCAACCGCGTCATCCGCACGGGCATGATCCTGCACGACAGGGACACGCCTTTATTAAAAGGTTTGCAAGGTGATCTTGACGCCTATTTCGCGGGCGCGTGTCATCATTTTGAAACCCCTTTGCGCATTTATGGGTCATCTTTTCAACGCACTGCGATGCAGGCATTATGCGCCGTACCTTACGGGCAAACGCACAGCTATGCGCAGCAAGCAGAGGCTCTTGGAAAACCCAGCGCCGTGCGCGCCGTTGCACGCGCCAATAGTATGAATCAGATCGCCTTGCTGATCCCCTGTCACCGCATCATTGGATCAGATGGCCGCCTCAGCGGATATGCAGGCGGCATAAAGCGTAAAAAATGGTTGCTTGACCATGAAAAGAAATACACTATCTAGTGCCCTGATATTTTAAAGAACAATAAGAAACTAGCGCGCAGACACATGGCTGAAACAGTAATATCCATACAAAATCTTGATAAGACCTATGACAACGGCTTTACCGCCTTGGATAAGGTTAATCTTGAGATCAATAAAGGCGAGATTTTTGCCCTGCTTGGCCCCAATGGTGCGGGCAAGACAACGCTGATCGGATCGATCTGCGGCATCGTATCGCCAACTGGCGGTCATATTTCCGTATTTGGCCACGACACAATCAAAGAGTATAAGCAAACGCGTGCGCGCATTGGATTGGTTCCTCAAGAACTGACAGTGGATTCCTTTGAAACAGTTTGGAATACCGTCACGTTCAGCCGCGGCCTTTTTGGCAAGAAAGATAATCCCGCCCATATTGAAGATGTGCTGAAAAGGCTTTCTTTATTTGATAAAAAGGACACGCAAGTACGCAAATTATCTGGCGGGATGAAGCGCCGCGTCCTGATTGCCAAGGCCTTAGCGCACGAGCCTGATATTTTGTTTTTGGATGAGCCTACCGCAGGTGTGGATGTTGAGCTGCGCAAATCAATGTGGGCACAGGTACGTAAATTGCAGGAAACTGGCGTTACGATTATTTTGACGACGCACTATCTGGAAGAAGCCGAGGAAATGGCGGATCGCATTGGCTTTATCAGCAAGGGCAACTTGTTCATGACCGAGGAAAAAACATCCCTGATGAAAAAGCTCGGCAAGAAAGAGCTAGTCCTTGAGCTTTATAACCCTTTGGATTGCACGCCGTCGTCATTGGATGGATTTAACCTAAAGCTTGCCAATGATGGGTATCAAATTATTTACACATACGACCCCGCGATGCAGGATAACGGCGTTGTGAGTTTGCTGGATCAGTTGCGCGGTTTGGGCATTAAGTGCAAAGACTTTAATACGCGCCAAAGTTCGCTTGAGGAAATCTTTATTGAATTGGTAGGTCAGGAATGAATATTCGCGGTATCGCAGCCATTTATAAATATGAAATGCACCGTGCCTTTCGCACGATTGGGCAGACTATTGCATCGCCTGTTTTATCGACGATGCTGTATTTTATTGTGTTTGGTTCAGCCATTGGGTCACGTATCACTGATATTGACGGGGTCAGCTATGGTGCCTTTATCGTGCCGGGCTTGATTATGCTGACGGTGCTGAGCCAGAGCGTTTCAAATGCGTCTTTTGGCATTTATTTTCCCCGTTATTCAGGCACGATTTACGAAATTTTATCCGCGCCCCTTTCCTTTATTGAGGTCATCATCGGGTATGTTGGCGGCGCGGCCAGTAAATCCCTGATTGTCGCCACGATTGTTTTAATCACATCCAGTTTTTTCATTGATTTGAACATCGCGCACCCGTTTTGGATGCTGTTCTTCCTGATCATGACCAGTGTGACGTTTAGTATGTTTGGATTTATCATTGGCATTATCGCCGATGGATTTGAAAAATTGCAGATCATTCCATTATTGGTGATTACGCCGCTGACATTTTTGGGGGGCAGTTTTTATTCGATCAATATGTTGCCTGAGTTTTGGCAAAAGGTTTCTTTGCTTAACCCTGTTGTCTATTTGATTAGCGGCTTCCGGTGGAGCTTTTATGAAAGCGCGGATGTTGCCATTCACACCAGCATTATCATGATCCTTGTGTTCCTAAGCGCATGTATCGGCATCGTTGCGTGGATTTTCAAAACAGGATATCGCCTGCGCGATTAAAACATAACCGCGCAAGCAACGCCGCGCCTAAGCCGCGCGTATATATGTGCTATCTGGGAATTCGTCTTGAATTTTCTCGCCATTCACATCGGCCAAAAAGTCACGTCCCCATGCGGCGACATCATGCTTTTTAATGATGCGTGTCATGCGCTGAAGACGGGAATCTTTGTCGGCTTCATCTGCGGTAAGGGCGCGATATAAGACATCCGACATATCGGCCTTATCATATGGATTAACCAAAAATGCACCGTGCAGTTCAACCGCCGCACCTGCAAATTCTGACAAGACCAAGGCGCCTGATTTGCCTGAGGCCTGATTTGCCATCACATATTCTTTGGCCACAAGGTTCAGCCCATCACGAAGCGGCGTCACCCAACCCACATCAGCCGCAGCGTAGTATGCAATCACGTCCTCAAACGGGATCATACGGTTTACAAAGTGAATAGGTGTCCATTCGTAACTGCCATATTTTCCGTTAATCACGCCAACGTTATAGGCGATATCTTGCGCAATTTCGTCATAGATTTTCATCCCTTTTGCGGGCGGCGTACACACCATAATCAAAGAGACTTTACCGCGCATTTCAGGGTGATCTTCCAAGAACTTCTCAAGACCTTTGAGCTTATCAACGGGGCCTTTAGTGTAGTCGGTGCGTTCAATGGAAATGATACATTGACTATCGCCAACCTCGTCCTTGATTTTGGCGCGCAGGGCTTTGACCTTTTCTGATTGCGCCAATTCTTCGATATAGTCACAGTTAATCCCAACCGGGTGCGCGCCCATACGCACCGTGTTGAGGTCTGTTGTCAGTGACGACACATAACGGTCTACGCCAATCGCGCAGCCATAGGTTTTAAAGCGCGGCGAAGCCTCGGTCTTTTCATTTACAGTTGTCGGATAATTTGACCGCACAACATTTGTAAAGTTATCGACATATTGGGGAATGTGGAAACCAACATAATCACATTGCAGCAATGAGTTGATGATATCACGGCGCCAAGGGATCATGTTAAAGATGTCCGCAGACGGGAATGGCGTATGGTGATAAAAGGCGATTTTAACATCTGGGCGCATTTGTCGCAAAAAGCCCGGAACCATCCATAGGTTATAATCATGGATCCATACGGTTGCATTTTCTGCGGCTTCCTGCGCAGCCTTTTCCGCGAAAATTCTATTGATTTCCAAAAAGTGATCCCAATGCTTGTGATTAAAGATCGCCTTTTCATGGAAAGAGTGCAGCAATAGCCAAAATGATTCTTTTGAGAAAACCTCATAGAAAATGCGTACATCTTCTTGCGTTAATGGGATGCGGCAGACCTGAAGATTTTCGTATTTTTCTTTATCGACTTCGACATGTTCCTCGAAATTCTCTGGCGTGCGCGTATCAGACAATGACCATGCCACCCATGATCCTTTCTGCGCATTACTGAAAAAGCCCAGCAATGTCGGCAAGATGCCGTTTGGGCTGCTATGTTTTTGGCGCACCGTTTTACCGTCTTCCTTGACCTCTTTATAAGGCAAGCGGTGATACACCATGACAAGGTCAGAATTGCCATACTGTATTTTAGGCTGTTTGTCTTTTTGAGTTTTCTCTGTCACGCCAAAGTGATGCAAGGCTTCGAAAATTCCGTCTGTGCCAGGAGCATCAGAATAATAAGCATTATCCAAGTCTTTTGCAGCTTGCTTTAGCGGCTCTTCAGAATTGTTCAGCACAACGCCTTTATAGCCTGTTTGATACATGCTGAAATCGTTCATTGTGTCACCCGCCACGATAACGCGGTCATGATCAATGCCTAAATGATCCACCAAAGCGCGCAAAGTTGATCCTTTATTGACGTCCGTTGCCAGAATGTCCAAATAAATGCCGTTTGAATATAGGACATCGCAATTGCGCTGCCCCAGCTTTTCAATGATGGCCTCTGGTTTGTTGTCAGGCTCGACATAAAAAGACATGCGGCGCTCTTGAGGCTGCTCTTGGCGGTTAAGCTGCGTCAGTTCTTTGATGTCTGAAATATCTTTAAGCGTCTCACGCCAGCGATTTGAAATTTCCTGCTGAAGCGGCTGAACGTGTTGCTGTGTGTCGCCGGTTATGACCGTTGCACCCACATCGCCGATGATATAGTGCGGGGTCGGGATAAAGAGGTCATCTAAAACCGGCAAGATAAGCTCGGTATTACGGCCTGTATTGAAAACCAAAATAATGTTGTCGTTGTTGTTTAGAAAATTATAGAGCTCATCTTTTTGCCTATCTGCGCTTTCTAGAAATGTTCCATCTAAATCGACTGCTAAAATATAGGCATCATCCTTATTGATTGTATGTGTGATAGCTCTCTCCTTTTTCCTATGGTTGATCACATTATGCTTTGGTAACAAAACCTAACAATTAGAAATATAAAATGCAAGAAAGTTTCTTTTTTATGTAAATATATTACATTTGCATGTGAGTTTCGCGTGAAAATACGCTCTTAAGACTGTGATACAGAATCAATCACGCAGCGCACATAATGTTGCCACTGGGCATAGTATGTTGTGGCGTTGTCCGCGTGCATTTTCGGCGTGAATTGATGGGACATCCGCCATGTTTTACGCAAGTCATCTAAGTCTTGGTAAATGCCTGCATGAAGCCCTGCCAAAAACGCAGCGCCCAGCGCCGTCGTTTCCTTGTTCACAGGCACATCGATTTCAACGCGGGTAATATCCGCCAAAAACTGGCACATAAAATTGTTGGCAACCAGGCCGCCATCAACGCGCAGCACTTCGGTTTCGATGCCAGAATCGCTTTGCATCGCGGCGAATAAATCCATGGTTTGGTAGGCCTGCGCCTCGAGCGCGGCGCGTGAGAGCAAAGCCCGACCCGATCCTCGCGTTAATCCAAAAATGGCGGCCTTGGCCTCAGGCTGCCAGTGCGGCGCGCCCAATCCTGTAAAGGCAGGCACCAGATAAACGCCGTCATTATCATGCACAGATTGGGCAAGGTCTTCGGTATCGGCGGCATGTTTAATGATTTGTAATTCATCGCGCAGCCACTGGATT
>CEUZ01292194.1_pt1 | contig 82406 bp, 74 predicted proteins | sample 361511 | NCBI WGS metagenome assembly CEUZ01 (sample SAMEA2622822, study PRJEB7988) | marine metagenome | biome: marine biome (ENVO:00000447); feature: surface water layer (ENVO:00002042); material: "saline water (ENVO:00002010), including plankton (ENVO:xxxxxxxx)" | depth 5 m
GACCACATCAGCATCTTCGACAATATTCAGACTTTCCGCTGCATTCGGAAACAAGGGCAAAAACTTTCGATATTGCCCATACACTCCTGGAACACTATCCAAGAAACTGGTCACAATCTTTCTATCCTCAATCGAACTTGGTACGCAGCCCTTTCGATGAAGTAAGGTATACAAAGGCGCATCCGGAAACATCTCACAAAAGACTTCCAAAACCCTTTCCCCACCTCGAAATCCAGTGAGCCAATCGTGAAGCAATACTACTTTCATAGCCTCCTATTCTACCTTTACTGGCCATTTTAATCACTATTTTCAATAACTTACGCGACGCCAAGAACTGTAAATGTTTCAAATCACTATATCCAGACAACAACTTTATATATACTGCAAGGCGTTATATGAAAAATCAGCTCATCCTTATATTTTTTCTCTTGGCAGTTGGCTGCTCAAAAAACTCTCCAGATCCAGGAGCGCAGGCACCAACAGGCCCAACTGAAACGAGAGAAACTCTCTCAAAAGAGACCGTAGAAAAGGCCAAAGCAAACTATCTGATTAAACTAGAGCTTTTTGAAAACTCAAAAACCGAAAAGCTTATCGATCAGCAAAACTCCTTCTTGGCCTTCGAGAAAGATGCCACTCACTATATAAACCTTCTTAAACTTTCAAATGCTTCACAAAATGACATCGACACTATCAAAGCGATCCTTTCACTTAAGCGCGAAAGATTTGAAGACATTAAATCAAACCTCAAAAAACTAAATGACTCCCTCACAACACTCGAAGAAAGTCATAGAAAACTTAATAAGCTAAAGAAAGAAACAAGAGATTTCCAACTCACAAGAATCACCGAACTAGGTCTTCGCGATCTTATCCTCGAAACAGTTAGCATCTACACCAACACATCCACCTTCCTAAAGCTAACTTTCGAATCAGAGCTCGAACAATCTCGAATCGAAACAATTGATCAAACCACTGCCCAAAACGGCCAGATTGAATCTCAGTTTCAACCTTATTTCGAATTCAAAAGCCTCCTTGAAAAATCAAATGAATCCCTTTCAAAAGTAGGATTCAGCTTCGCAAAAGAAGATCACACAAGAGAAGCGATCTCCAGCTCGGTCACTTTTTACAAAGTACTTGAAGATCATACGGAATCAATTGAAACATTCAAAAAAGACGCATCCATTTATTTAAATAGCTCAGACATCCACGAGCTCAATATTTCCAAAAACAAAATAGAAACCACTCTCAAAAAGCTTAGCGACCTAAGAACCATGCAATCGGAACTATCAAACGATTTACAAAAAGTTAGGCTCTTAGGCTATGACCTACCAGCTAATATTGGAGAGCTAAAAGAAGACGAACTCAAATGGAAAACCAAAACAGTATTCCTCGCAGAAACTCTTCCAATGCAAGGCGAATGGCAAATCGGCTATCATATCGCCGGCCAACGCTACAACGCCACCCCCGGCGACCTCATCACCCTTAACAACCACTGGTACAAACTAGTCGACAAAGAAACCTACCCAGCCTTCGACGACGCCTTCGGCACTGCCTTCACTCGAATTATATTATTTCAAAGTTCGTACCGTGAGAAAATGCCCGAAGGCATTTATAAAAGACTCACTAATATAAATATTTTATTAGCAAAAACCTACGAGATCGTAACCGATTACATAGAGTCTCGCTAATACCTTTACTCACTCTTTAGAATTTCTTCTGTCTTTAGAACAGTTCCATCTCTTAATGTAATCTCTGCGATATCTTTTAAGTCTGCTAAGATTTTAAGTTTCATCATTTTTACAATTGTTTCAGGTCTTGTATTTGTATTAAGAATAGATCTAATTTCGGGTCTAGCATTTCTTAGTCTAACCTCATTAGAGTTATTTATTCTTTCAAGTTTGAGAAGCTCAATTCCCCCGGCAATTCGTCCGCCGCCTCCAGTATCTATACCGGTAAGAACTCTAGATGCTCCACCACCACCGGTATCTATACCTACCCTAACCGAAGTTTCATCTTGGGCATAAATTGAAATTGATAATAAACAAAAACTTAACAATATAGCTTTAAACATTTTGACCTCTTTCTTGAACAGAAGGTTGAACTAGATAATCCATCGCTAATCCTAAAAATACATGATCAGATCCGAAATAATCTGGATTATTAAACACTTCATTAATTTCGGTTTGAGCTTTCTTTAATATTTTTAATAACTCTGGTATTGCTTTCTTTTTATCTAAGCTTTCTGTCCTTAAGGTTAAATAATTCTCACCATCTTCGATTCTTTCAGGTCGATAGCACTTTTCAACTGTCATCTGAAATAGTGTTTTTGAACTTTCCTGACTTAATTTATGATTAACCTTACTTTTAAAAGTGCCTTCTTTATCGGGTGATATAAGACCCAATTTCATCAAATGATCTAGCTTTCTTAACCCTCCATTACCAAATTCAGATCTAACAAATTCGGAACTTATTCCTTTTTTTGATAAGGCTAAAACTAAAATCAAAAAATAGTCGGGATTTGTAAGATAGGTTTCGACACTAATATCAGTAAATTCAGTACCCAGGTTTTCCGAGTAAACTCTTTTGTAGGTGTCGGCGATGTCTGGGTAGTATTCTTCGATGAAGCCGAGGAGGTCGTTGGTTTCGCCGGTTCCGCGAAGGACCTTGAGGACTTGGTCGATGGTTGGGTTCTTTATGTCTTGGTTTTCGATTCTGTTGAGAGTCGAGCTGGACATGTTGAACTTTTTTGCGATTTGCTGAGAGCTAAGTGCTGGGTGCTCCCTCTTGTAGTGCTTGACCCGCCTTCGTAGCGCTTGGCATAGGTCTTCATTTTCTAGTGCGAATGTACTCATGCATCCCCTCATGTGTAATGTTTCTTGTTTATCTTGAAGTAAGAAAAGTTCTATATGTAGAAATACATCTCTTCAAACTCTTTGAAATAATTACCATTTTGGCCCGTCATGGGACTTTCAGGCTGGGATGTAAGAATAAATATTAATTACTTACGGCATCCCATGATGGGATTCATCCCGCCCCGGTGGGAGAACCTTGTCCCGACTGGGGATTTCGTCGACTTCTGACGGCCTGGTTTTTAGAAATGCTTCACAATTATTCACAGGGGATTTTATGAACACAGAGACAAAGAACCAGGTACTTTCGCTTATTCACGACTTGAACTCGCCATTATGTGCTTTGAGAAGTTTGCTTCAGGAAAGTGAAAGAAACCAAGATTTAGAAATGAAGGCATATTATAGATTCAACGAGCTTTCTAAAAAGCTTCGTTCTCACTATCAAATTGAGGACTATGATTCGACTCATAGTTTATTAGATACAATCGAAAATGTTGTAGACCTGAAGGAGATGGAGCATCCGAAGGTGGTCTTTAGTATTCAATGTAGTCCTTTACTTAGAGATTTGGCTTTTGAGTTTTGTCAGACTGAGATGGAAAGAGTTGTCTCTAATGTTGTTAACAATGCAGTCGAGGCAGGTGCATCTCAGGTTTGCATAAAGGTAATTCATCAAAAAAATAAACTGATGGTTAGAATTGTTGATAATGGAAACGGTTTTTTTGCCCACGATATCTCATCTGTGCATAGAAGACCTGGTCATTCAACAAAGCCAAATGGTTCTGGGATCGGACTGTCTTCTTGTAAAAGTTTTTTGGAAAGTGTTGGTGGGGATTTAAAAATTCTTTCTACTCCATATGTGGGAAGCAATATTATTCTTAGTTTTCCAATAGAAATCTTCGAATCATTGGATTTCGGGCCTCGCCTAGGATAGTCTTTTCTTATGGAGCTACCCGGTTTACTCGATCAGCACGAAGACAATCTACTTCCCAAGGATGGGATTCTTGAATACATATATCCTTTTATTAGAACTGATTATTTAGAGGAGCTAATAAGCTCAGTTGATTGGAAGCAAGATCATATTCAAATGTTTGGAAAAGTGACGGCCTTACCTAGGCTAACCGCTTGGTACGGCGATGAAGGGGCTTCATATACTTACTCGGGAATTGAGAATAAACCACTAAGTTGGTTTCCCTTGCTACTTAAATTAAAAAAATCAGTTGAGCAGCAATGCGGACTTGAGTTCAATAGTGCGCTTTTAAATTATTATCGCGATGGATCTGATCATATGGGTTGGCATAGTGATGATGAAAGAGAACTTGGCACGAAGCCGGTGATTGCCTCGCTTTCTTTTGGGGCACAAAGGCGGTTTCAGCTAAAGCACAAAACAGACAAAGGAATAGAAGTAATTACTCTTGAGCCTAAGTCTGGGTCTCTTATTGTGATGAAGGATGTAATGCAACAATACTGGAATCATAAAATTTCTAAAACTTCTAAACCTATAGGGCCACGAGTTAATATTACCTTCAGAAGAATTTCCCTATAATTTCAATGGCCTTCATCTTCTCTACGAATACTGTTTAATAGCGGTGTACAAATAGTTCCTCTTTGAATTTCAAGTAATTAGGCATATAATCTAGTGTATTATTTATTTAGTCCTGCCCTGTGCAAATTTAATAACCGTATGGGGAAGACGAGGTTTTTTATGAAAGTTACAGAACATCTAGAGAATGCCAAAATCACACCATTTAGTTTTGAAATTGTTCCACCTCCAAGAGGAAGAACAGTTAAGGATATCGTCGATATCGTTAAAGCGATTCAACCTTTAAATCCACCATGGATTGATGTTACCGCTCACTCGGCTGGTGCTTATTATAATGAAAAAAATGATGGGTCCGTTGAAAGAAGAATTTACAAAAAACGTCCAGGTACAGTTGGTATCTGCGGAATTATTCAAAATAGATTTAAAATCGACACCGTAACTCATTTACTTTGCCAAGGTTTCACTAAAGAAGAAACTGAAGATGCATTGATTGAACTTAATTATTTAGGAATTGAAAATGTTCTCGCCTTAAGAGGAGATGGACTTAACTACAATAAAAAAGTTTCTAAAGAGCGATCACAAAATAGATATGCTATCGACCTCGTTAAGCAAATTGCTGAACTAAAGGAAGGAAAATTTGTCGATGATATTGCAAATTCTCAACCTTTAGACTTTTGCGTCGGTGTTGCAGGATACCCTGAAAAACATTTTGAAGCTCCCAATTTAGCTTATGATCTTAAGTGGCTTAAAGCTAAAGTCGAAGCTGGTGCTGAGTACGTTACAACTCAAATGTTTTATAATAACCAACACTATTATGATTTCGTTGAGAAATGCCGTGCGGAAGGAATCAATGTTCCTATTATCCCAGGTTTAAAGATTTTAAAATCAGTTAAGCAACTTCAATCATTACCAAGAAATTTTTATATTAACTTCCCTGATGACTTTGTCGAAGAAGTTATGGCAAATCCAGATCATGTTGTTGAGCTCGGTAAAAAATGGGCCATGCAACAAGTGGAAGGTTTATTAAATTTTGGAGTTCCTGACGTTCATTTTTATATTATGAACGATACAAGCTCCGTAGTTGAAGTCGTTAGTCACTTTCAAAAACAACAGTAGAGTAAATTATGAGCAAACCTAAAAGCGAAGCCTATAATAGGCTTCAAAAGCTTCTTTCTGAAAGAATCGTTTTTCTTGATGGCGCCATGGGTACCATGATTCAACAAGAGCATCTTGAGGAGAAAGATTTTAGAGGCGAGCACTTTAAGGATAGTAAGATCGACCTAAAGGGAAACAACGATCTACTTTCAATTACAAGACCAGATATTATTGAGGAAATTCATTATAAGTACTTTAAAGCTGGTGCTGATATTGTTGAAACAAACTCATTTAGTGGAACTCGTATTGCTCAGGCCGATTATGGTTTAGAGCATGCTGTGGACGATATTAATCTTGAGTCGGCTAAAGTTGCAAGAAAGGCTGCCGACCGAGTTGCCAAAGAAGAAGGAAGATATTGTTTTGTCGCCGGAGCTTTAGGACCTACAAACCGAACGGCATCAATGTCTCCAGACGTAAACAGCCCCTCTTTTAGAGCGGTAACTTTTGATGAGCTAAAAGAAAATTATTACCAACAAGGAAAGTCATTGCTCGAAGGTGGATGTGACATCCTTCTTCCAGAGACGACATTTGATACTCTTAATTTAAAAGCTGCTATTTATGCAATAAAAGAACTTCAAGCTGAATGGCATGAAGAATTTCCAGTAATGATTTCAATTACCATTACTGACAACTCAGGAAGAACTCTTTCCGGCCAGACCGTTGAGGCATGCTGGAACTCTGTTAGGCACGCCAATCCAGTTAGTATCGGAATTAACTGCGCTCTAGGTGCTGCAGAGATGAGACCTTTTTTAGCAGAACTTTCAAATGTGGCCGATATTCCAGTTTCTTGTTATCCAAATGCTGGTCTTCCTAACCCACTTGCTCCAACTGGGTACGACGAAACTCCAGATATAACGGGAAACAACTTATTAGAGTTTGCTGAAAGTGGTTATGTAAACCTGGTTGGTGGATGCTGTGGAACAACTCCTGATCATATTGCAGCGGTAGTAAATACTTTAAAAGATGTCCCCCCAAGAGTTATTCCAACACATACTCCTAGCACTCGACTGTCGGGACTTGAGCCTCTTAATATTTACGATGAGCGCTCTACCCCATTTTTAATGGTTGGAGAAAGAACTAATGTTACTGGTTCCCCGAAATTTTCTAGACTCATAAAGGAAGATAATTTTGATGAGGCCCTAGAGGTTGCTCGTCAACAAGTGGCAAATGGCGCGAACATAATTGACATCAATTTTGATGAAGGACTTATTGACTCTGTCGCTTGTATGACAAAGTTTTTAAACCTCGTCGCCAGTGAACCTGATATCTCTAGAGTACCCATTATGATTGATTCATCTAAATGGGAAGTTCTAGAAGCCGGACTTAAATGTGTTCAAGGTAAAGGTATCGTTAATTCAATTTCCCTCAAAGAAGGTGAAGAGCAATTTAAAAAACATGCCACCATCATAAAAAGTTATGGCGCTGCTGCTGTTGTAATGGCCTTTGACGAAAAAGGACAGGCTGCCAACAAAGAAGACAAGGTTCGGATTTGTAAAAGAGCATACGATATTCTTGTTAACGAAGTTAACTTTGAGCCTAGAGATATTATTTTTGATCCAAATATTTTAACCGTAGCAACGGGTATTGAAGAACATAATTCATACGCGGTGGATTTTATTGAGGCGGTACGAGAAATTAAAAAGATTTGCCCCGGTGCTCTAACTAGTGGTGGCATCTCTAATATTAGCTTTAGTTTCAGAGGAAATAATGTCGTAAGAGAGGCCATGCACTCTTGCTTTCTCTATCACGCAATTAAAGCTGGTCTAGATATGGGTATTGTAAATGCCGGTATGCTTGAAATCTACGAAGACATTCAGCCTGAATTAAAAGAAAAAGTTGAAGCCGTATTATTAAATAAGTCCCCTGATGCCACGGAAGAGCTTCTGGATTTTGCTGAAGGGTTTAAGGGGCAATCAAAGAAGAAAGATAGAAAGAATGACGAATGGAGATCTGGAACCTTACAGGATCGTATTACCCATGGGCTTGTACAAGGAATTACGGACTATATTGAGCAAGATACAGAAGAGGCTCGTCAGGCCCTAGATAAGCCTCTCGATATTATTGAAGGTCCTCTGATGGAGGGTATGAAAGTAGTTGGTAAGCTGTTTGGAGAAGGAAAAATGTTTCTCCCTCAGGTGGTAAAGTCCGCCAGAGTTATGAAAAAGGCCGTTGCTTATCTTGAACCTTTTATGGAAGAGGAAAAGAAAAAGAACCCTTCTCAAAAGCAGGGAGTCTTTCTCATCGCTACCGTTAAAGGCGATGTTCACGATATTGGTAAAAATATTGTCGCTGTTGTTCTTGCCTGTAATGGCTACGAAGTTCACGACATGGGCGTTATGGTTAGCTGTGATCAAATCCTAAAGAAGGCTAAAGAAGTGAATGCCGACATTATTGGTCTTTCCGGACTAATCACTCCCTCTTTAGATGAAATGATTTTTAATGCCAAAGAAATGCAAAGAGAAGGATTTAAAACTCCTCTTCTCGTCGGTGGAGCTACCACTTCTAAAGCTCACACTGCCATTAAAATTGCAGAGCATTACCAAGAACCTATCGTTCATGTTGGCGATGCCAGTTTAGTCGTTGAAGTTTGTCAGCACTTATTAAATCCAGACAAAAAAGAAAAATATGTCCAAGAGCTAAAAGAAAAGCAAGCCGCCACTAAGGCTCGCTTCGACTCTGGAGAAAAGAGAGAGCTTATTTCCTATAAAGAAGCTAAATCAAAAAAATCTAAGATTGACTGGTCAAAAGCAGAAGTCTTTAAGCCAGAAAAACTTGGTCTTCAAATTTTTGAAACTGTTAGTATGGATGAAATCGTTCCCTATATCGACTGGTCTCCATTCTTTTGGACTTGGGAATTAAAAGGAAGTTATCCGCAAATATTAAAAAATGAAAAATACGGTGAAGCGGCCACGAAGCTTTTTTCAGAAGCAAGTGAGATGCTAAATAAGATCGTTTCAGAAAAGCTATTTAATCCAAGGGCCGTACTTGGTCTTTGGCCTGCCAATAGTAATGGTGACGATGTAGAAATCTATAGCGATGAGAATCGCAACGACACCTTACAAACTTTTCACTTTTTAAGACAACAAGGTGGTTCTTTCCAGTCACTATCTGACTTTGTAGCGCCTAAAGAAAGTGGGCATAAGGACTACTGTGGAGGCTTTGTTGTCACCGCTGGGTCAGAAGTAGAGGCCGTCGCCCAAAAATACAAAGATGACGGTGATGATTATAATTCTATTTTAGTTAAGGCCCTAGGGGACCGTATAGCTGAGGCACTTGCTGAACTTATGCATAAAAAAATAAGAGATCAGTGGGGCTTTGGCTTAAACGAAAATTTGAGTAACGAAGAGCTAATTAAAGAAAAGTATAGAGGAGTTAGACCTGCTCCAGGTTATCCAGCTTGTCCCGATCACACAGAAAAGGGACTTCTTTGGAGACTCCTTGATGCGGAAAAGAATTCTGGAGTAAAACTTACAGAAAGCTTTGCCATGCATCCTGCAAGTTCGGTTTCGGGTTTTTATATTAGTTATCAAGGTTCAAAATACTTTAATCTCGGTAAGATAGGGAAAGATCAAGTCGAAGACTATGCAAAAAGAAAAAATATGAGTGTCGAGCAAATTGAAAAATGGTTAGCCCCCAATATTGGTTATTAGGGGCCAATACTTAAGCTACCGACAAATTTGAATTAATTAGGTTTGAATAGGAGTCAATTCCCCAGAAAACTACTCTCTGTTCAGAGAGAATTTCCTCTTCTGGCCTAAGCAGTCGATCTTTTCTAATAGACTTGATGAAGCTATCCATATTTATCATCATGCTTCTTAAAATTTTAAACTCTAAATCAGTTAGCCAGATTTTTTGCATTTTCAATGTTAGCTCTGGTTTATTTTCTTCCGAGAAGTGATTGTCGACAAAAGATTCGAAAAGTTCATTGATTTCATGTTTAACTAATTTATTTTGATTGTAGACCCGTAGATTTTCCTTTTCTAAATTAAGAGAATAAAAACCTTTGCTATAAGATATTAGTCCGTAATCCTTTAAGTTCGACAGAATTGTCCTTACAAACATTTCCGAAAGTGCTGTGTCAGCGGCAATTCTCTTCACAGTGGTTCTATCTTTGTCTATCGACTCCAAAACCATTCTTTCAACTGCTAATAAACCTCTCATAATTCCTCCATTTTTAATTTTTCTATAGTTATCCTTCTTCTTATTTTTCTTTCTATCTGCTCAATTGTTTCTAGATCTAGATACTTATAACAATCAAAGAATAGACTTATACTTAAACCCTCATCCCCGAGTACGGAAAGGATCGTTTCAAGTTCATCGATCCTCATCAGACTTCCATTTCTTATCCTGAATAACCTCGTCTGCTCTATGCCCGTAATTTCGACCAGGTCTTTATAAGTGGGTCCCTTTAATTTTTTATCTAATTGCTCAAGTACTCTTTTTTGTAACAAACTAACCTCCTTTTAAAGATTTTCAATATTGAAAGAGCAATTGATTCGCCAAGATAAACCACTGTAATCACGAGAACATAGGCCTTATTTCAACATAAATTAAGACTTTGTGGTCTGCCTAAGACCGCCTATACTAACAGGTGAAATGGAACTAAAAATAATCTCTTCTAATATTCGATTTGATAACCCAGCAGACACAGAACATGCCTGGAACAATCGAAAGTTAGTATTAGCTGAGTTTTTGAATAGTGAATCCCCAGATATTGTTTGCTCACAAGAAGGCCGAAGACCACAGCTAATGGAGCTTAATACTTTACTTTCTAATGTAGAAATTGTTCAAGACCACAGAGATTGGATTCATGAGAGGATGTATCCTTGCATCTATATTAATAACGATAAGTTTTTTCTTGAGGAATCTGGAGATATTTGGCTAAGCGAAACACCTCAAGTGGCGGGCAGCAAATCATTTAATAGTGCTTTCCCAAGGCTATGCACTTGGGCGAAGGTGGCCATTAAAGAGTCTGGCAGAGAAATATTTATCGTGAATTGTCACCTTGATCATTGCTATTCGGAAACAAGAGTCGAACAAGTTAAAGTTCTCCTCGATGAAATTTTTAAGATAAACTCAAGTAACGAAGCGCTTGTTATCTGTGGAGATTTTAATGATCCTCCAGATGGTGAAGTTAGAAAAAAACTTATGGGTGAAAGAAAAAATCTCTTTGATCCTTGGCTAAGCTTTAATAAAGAAGAAGAAACGACATTTCATAAATTTAAAGGTCAGCTAGACTCTGGTTCAAGAATTGATTGGATTATTGCTGATAATCGATTTGAGTGTTCAGAGATTAAGATCATCAAAGATAATAAAAATGGTATTTACCCTTCAGATCATTTTCCCGTGGTTGCTAACCTTAGCATTTAGTCGCAATCTTTGATCCAATCTTTTGATAAGTTTCTATTCCTTTCTTTGTATACTCTAAAAGATCATTATCAGGAATCCATTTCCCCTTCTCTCCGAGAACTATTACTGTCGATCCTCCAAACAAGAAGTATCCTTTCTCGTCCCCTCTCTTAAAATCTTTCAAGTCCCCTGATTGAACGATTTTTCCAACCATCATTGCACCAACCTCTACGTAGGCGAGTTTTCCGAAATTTTCAGTCTCTAAAATAGTTACTTCACGAACATTATCTGAAAAAACATCAGCAAATTCTTTTAAAGCAATTGGATTAACTGAATGTAGCTTACCTGCCACTTTATAATAATCTAATACTTTCCCAGAGTCGGGATAATGAAATCTGTGGTAATCCACTGGACATAGTCTCGCCAACAGCAAAGGTCCCCCCTCAAAAGTAGACTCCCATTTACTTGAGTTAAGTAATGCTTTAGCTCCTAAGTACTTTCCTTTAACAGGAATTGTTTCAGAGTCATTCATTGACTCATAAGCAAAATATCTTGCTTCACTAAATGCTGGCATACACTCGGGCTTTTTTTCAAAATTTCTTTTCCCATCTTTAAATCTTCTTATAAAGAATTTATTAAAGCTCGAGTATGGATCACTCTCAGGCCTTCCTTCTTCTGGTAGATACTCGTCCATCTTTATTTCAAATTGCTCGATAAATCCTGGAATTTTGAACTTACTAAATCCTAAACTTTGAAGATATCCATAAAATACACTGACTAAAGGTCTAATTAAAAGCCGAGTGAGAATGCGTCCACTAGTAGTCTGGTACATCCACTTTACGGCCCCATCACCATAAACTTTCTCTTCCTCAAGTTTGCCGAGTTCTCTATTATAATACTGTATTTTCAAGTAGTTAACTCCATTTTGACAGGCTTTTGACACAGCCCTAGCTTGATTAAAGCAGTAGTTGGAATTATACCTATAAGTGACTGTAGGTCAAAAAAATAGCAGTAAGGAGAATTAATTCAATGAAGACGTTACTAATTACATTACTTCTATTTCCTCTCGTAACTTTTGGTAAGACTCCAATCGATACGAGCAAGCTTTTAGAAAACGAAAGAAATACAATAGAAGTTTTTCAAAACGTTGGTGATTCTGTTGTTAACGTTTCGAGCATTAAAATTGCTAGGGGTCATTGGTTCTTTGATCCTGAGCCGATGGAAATCCCAAGCGGAGCAGGTTCTGGTTTTCTTTGGGATAAAAAAGGTCATATCGTTACTAATTTTCATGTAATCGCAGATAGTGATCAGTTTAATATTTCATTCAAGGGAGACAAAAAACAATACAAAGCAAAACTTATTGGGGCTGAGCCTAAAAAAGATATTGCTGTTTTAAAACTCGAAGAACTTCCAAAAAAACTAATACCTATTAATGTCGGAACATCCTCAAATCTTCTTGTCGGTCAAAAGGCCATGGCCATAGGAAACCCATTTGGTCTTGATCATACGATCACAAGTGGAATAATTTCTGCTCTTGGGAGAAAAATTAAAGGTATCGGAGGTGTTAAAATTCACGGAATGATACAAGCAGACACCTCTATTAACCCTGGAAACTCAGGGGGACCACTACTGGACTCTAGAGGTAAGCTTATCGGAATGAATACTATGATTTTTTCTGGTTCAGGTACAAGTGCAGGTGTGGGATTCGCTGTACCAGTCGACACGATCTCGGCAATAGTCCCGCAATTGATTAAGTATGGAAAAGTTAAAAGACCTGGGCTGGGAATTGGCATCCTTGACGACTATCACAAAAACTATTTTGGTATTGAAAATGGTATCGTTATTAAATACGTTAACAAGAATTCACCTGCCGGAAAAGCTGGACTTCGAGGGATGGGAAGAGATCGTTATGGAAAATATTATATAGGGGATATCATCACCAAAATCGATGGAAAACCAATCAATAATTTTGATGATATTTACCACGTCCTAGAAAAGTATAACCCTGGGGACAAAGTTGAAGTTACCTATGATAGGGATGGTAAGTCATTAAAAACGACAATTAAATTAACGGAGCTTTAAATAATCGAGGAGGTCTGAAAGTGATTGAAACTCAGCACCTCCTTCCACTTTAAATTTATTCTCGTAGAAAACGACACTTAAATCTGCTTCACTTTCTATTTTATAACCAATTTTTGATAATGCATGATCAACCCATTCGGTTACCACACTATTATCACACTTAAATTTTAATTTTTGAGTACGCTCTTTTAACTCACAAAATCGACCGTTATTATTATTTAAATAAAAACGCTCATGCATAAAAAGCTTCTGTATAACTCCAGTATATAAAAACTCTTCCGGGGTGCCTGAGATTACTGAGTTGGTAGAATCAATAAGCCAAACTTTAGGACACATCTCTAAAGCAAGCTCCCAATCATGAGAGGAAAACAAAAGTGCTTTATTTCGAGCCTTAGATATTCTATCAAGGATTGCCATAAGCTCCATTTTATTAGAAATGTCTAAAAAAGTTGTCGGTTCATCTAAGATAATCAAAGGAGCATCTTGCGCCAAGGCCCTCGCTATAAAAACTTTTTGTAATTGTCCGTCACTAAGTTCACTTGCTAACTCAGATTTTAAACTTTCCAAATTAAGCAGCTCAATACACTCTTTAATTATCCTTCGGTCTTTTTCTTCTAATTTCCCCCACATATTAGTATGAGGGAAACGACCTAATCGAACGATATCCTCAACTGTAAGTCCATTTATATTTCCTCTTTCCGTTAATACGACGCTCACTAGCTTGGAGAGCTCTTTATGATCGAGATCTTTTAAAATTCTTCCAAGAATTTTGACCTCACCCTTTAGAGGTTTTAGTAATCCAACAAAAGTTTTTAGAAGTGTAGACTTTCCTGAGCCATTAGGCCCCATCAAGCAAATCACATCACCTGACTTAATTTCTAATTTTAGATCTTTTAAAATCTCTTTATTTCCATAACCAATGCTTAAGTCTTTTGAACTTAGAAGTACCTTATTACTCATTTAGCATCCTCCTATTTCCAATCAAAAAGAATAGAATAAAGGGTGCTCCCAAAAGGCCTAGAATCGCGTTAATAGGCAATACCGTTGTGATTCCAAGGCCGCTGATAAACTCAGCAAATAAACCTAAAACAGAACCGGTTAAAAATACTCCTGGAATCAACACAAAGTGATCCTGAGAAGAAAATATTTTTCTTGAAATATGAGGGGCCATGATTCCAATAAAAGCAACTGGACCACATATTGCTGTAACGGCACCTGATAAAATTGCCGTTAATGTTAATACCTCAAATTTAAATCTCCTAAAATTTAATCCTAAGCTTTTTGCATAATTTTCTCCTAAAAGAAGTACATTTAGCCTTTTTCCTAAAAATAAACTCCATAAGAGAGATATCCCTAAGCAAATACTAAGTAGCATAAGCTCATTAAAAGACTTTCCTTGAAAGCTTCCAAGTGACCACATTAAATAGGTTTTTATTTTTTGAGCATCAGTAACTGATATTAATAAGCTAATTAAGCCACTTGCGAAATAACCGAATAGTAGGCCCATTACCAACAAAATAACATTTCCTTTTACTCGCAATGAAACAAGAATAAGTAAAAAGAATACAAAGGCTCCTCCAATAATACTTGAAATCGCTGCTCCGGCCATAGAAAGCTCTTGTGGCAAGGTCATACCAATCAATGAACCACTCATTATAAAAAAAGCTACGGCTAAAGAAGAACCACTATGAATTCCAAGAACAAATGGTCCTGCTAAAGGGTTTTGAAAATAGGTTTGCATCATTAGGCCTGCTATCCCCAAAGAAGCTCCTGCCGTCATAGAGCAAAACGCTCTTGGGAGTCTAAGCTCCCAAATTATTCTAGAGAAAGTTGAGTTCTCAGATCCTCCCATTAAAATAGAAAAGATCTCATTAAATGGAATTTTAACTGCTCCCCAGGAAAGAATGCAAAAGAAGAGAAAAACAAGTCCAAAAAAAGTATAAATAAATATAAACTTATGATTTTTTAGCAATTTTAATCCAACTGTTTATACCAAATTAAATCATGCCCAGGAATTAGAATAGGATGAAATATTTTTAATAGATCTTGAATAAGTAAATCGGGTCTCATAAGTGCGGTTTCCCAATAATCGTTTCCACCACCTTCTCCCAGTCTCCTAACATTATTATATATTGAAATATTTTCAACAATATTTAAGGTTTTATATAATTCATTTGAAAGCAGCTCCTTTTTACTTTTATGCATGTTTTGAGGAAGCCATATCTCAGCAGCTGCGCTATCAATCAAAGCCTTTTCCACGTTGATGCTTAGAGTAGTCTCGCTTTTATTTTCTGACCAAATATACTCCCCTCCCGCATCTGTTATCAAAGTTACGAGGTCGCTTGCTCCTCCAGGAGCTTTCCAGACATTTTTACTAAGCTCACCCACGAGAACTCTCTTCTTAGGTCTCGTTTGTAGAGCTACTTCGGTTACTTCATTATACTTAGCTTCGATTTCCCTAAACTTTTTCTTAGCTAAATCAAGTTTATTATAAAATAAACCAAAAACTTTTAACCATTCAGCTCTTGCTAAGGGATGTTTCTCTCTAAATTCTGAGATGTAGGCCATCGGTAACTTAAGGGAAATTAAAGATCCGAGGCCTTCGACTCTAGGGTCAGTTGTAGAATAAGAAAATATTACGTCGGGTTGTAGGGCCAGCAATCTTTCACTCGATGGCGGTGAACCTAGTTCAAATACTTCACCATTCTTTTCACTTTTCTTTATTTTTTCATTATAAGCAAATTTCAAATTACTAAACGCTGCTACCGTTTTTAACTCTCCTAAAAGATCTATAGCAGGAAGGTGAGTTGTTGATAAACTAGCTACTTTCTTAACGGGTATTTTTATATTAAAAAAATTCTGACAGGTACTTGGAAAATTTAAAGCATTTTCAACAAGAAAAATATGTTGAGGCTCAGTTGCCTTATCCCAGGTTTTTTTAATCGTTAATAAATAGAATCCCTTGTATCTCTTAATCGAATACCCGGTTGCATACTTATTCTGAATTTTTAAAAACTTCTTTTGCTGGATTTTTTTTCCACAAATTCCACCCAAACTTTGAGCAAAACCCGAATAAGAAAAAACCAATCCCCACAAGAGTAAAAATAGTACTTTATACATATTAAAAATATACCATAGTTGGTTAAAATTGACTTTTACAATCGTATACTGGTAATCGATAGGAATGAGACTCAGGGAATCTGGTTAAAATCCAGAACTGCCCCGCAGCGGTAATAGGTTACGAAAATCCACCAAGACACTGAATTATTTGGGAAGTCGGATTAGTAGGTCAGAGCCTAAAGTCCGAATACCTGTTTCAGACTTTTTCAGTTTTCGAGGGAGAAATCATGAAATTTATCTATTGGGTCCTATGGGCCAGTATACCTTCATTACTATCTGCTGAAGCAATCGTTGTAACTGCTGATAGAATTCCTAGCCCATTGGATACAACCAGCAATGAAATTTACATTATTCCCAAGAAAGAAATGACAAAGCTTCAAGGTCAATTTATCTGGGAAAAACTTAAAGAAACCCCAGGGGTGACCGTATCCAATACTGGTGGACAGGGCCAGTCTACAACATTATCGATCCGAGGGGCTGACTCAAGACATAGTTTGGTCTTATTTGAAGGAATTGAATTAAATGACGCATCAACAACAGGTAACTTATCAGACCTCGCCTTACTATCTTTTGATGGACTCGAAAGAGTTGAGATTCTACCCGGAAGCCAATCTGTTCTATATGGCTCAGATGCTATTGGAGGAGTCTTAAGTTTAAATTTAGTCGATTTAGAAAAGGTAAATAGGCCTCACTTTATATACAGCGGCTCTATTGGCAGTAATAAATCTCATTCACTAGGGATTACTCACTATAATGCCCTTACAAAAAAATTAAAACTTTTTCTCAATGCCTCACAAATCAGTACAGATGGTATAAATCAAACTAGCGTCCTATCAAATAAGCAAAGTGAGGAAGATGGGCACTTCCTGGGATCTGTTACGGGTAAACTCTTATACCAATTTTCAGATAGTCACAGCGTAAGTCTTCTGTCGAAACTCTCTAGCTCCACCACTGAAATTGATAAAGGTTTTGGCTCCCCCAGAGATGACTCTAATTACGAAACTAAATCTAGGAACTTCTTATATAAAATTGAATCTAAAAATAGTTTCATGAATGGCTTCTGGGAACCAACGATATCCTTCAGCTCAGTTTCGAATAAAAGAAGTGACGAGGATTTGCCAGACACAATCTCCACTACAATTTCAACTTTTGAAAGTCGCTTCAAAAGAGAAAAACTTATTTTACAAAATAATATTTTCCTTTCAGCAAATGATACATTGATTGGTGGATTCGAATATGAGACAGAATCAGGGAATACTCAGAACCTGAGTTCTGGTACTCTTTCTGGTCTAAATTACCAAAAAGAAGAGTCAAACTCGGTATTTCTTTCTTATAAAAGAAGTGATCAAATCTTTTGGTCTAGCGGACTTAGAGTTCAAAACTTCAACGATGAATCGAACCTCACTTTTAAAGTTGCCCCAGGAATAAAAATTTCAAATTTTCGAACTTGGTTATCAATTAGCTCTGGCTTTAAAAATCCAAGTTTATTTCAAAGAAACTCCTCGAGTTTTGGAAATCAGAATCTAAAGCCGGAAGAGTCAATGTCATACGAATGGGGAAATAGCTTTGAAGTCCCAAATCTATTAAATTTAAGCCTGACTTTTTTCCATCTCGATATTGAAAACCTAATTGACACTACCGGAACCTTTCCTAATATTTCATATGTAAACCTAAACAAAGCTAAATCAACGGGTTTGAATTTAGGTCTTTCTAGTCATTATTTAGACATTAATCTAACAAGAAAAAATGCCCGCGACTCAAATGGATTTGAGCTAATTAATAGACCGAAATTTTCATCCTCTGTTTCTGGGAAATTTTCATTTAATAGCTATCTTTTAAAACTCACAACTATCTATAAGGGGCCAAGAGATTCTGGATCAACTTTTTCCAGAACTCGCTTGCCTGGATTCACTCTCCTTAACTCAAGCATTTCCTATGATTTCAGAAAAACTTTAATACTCTGGCTAAATATCAACAACCTACTCGACAAAGAATATACGGATGTTACTGGCTACAATACAGATGGCGTGAATTTCAAGCTAGGCTTCAATTGGCGCTACTAGTTTTTTGGCCTTCACTAATTCTGTAATATAAACTTTTTGAGATTCCTAACGTCCTAACGATCTCATTTACTTTGCCGTTACAATGAAAGCTTGCCCATTCAAATGATAAATGCTCAATCGAATTTAACAGGGTCTTAAGACCAGAATTCTTAAGCAAAGACTTCATTTCGTGATTTAGAGTTAGAGAGGGCTCATCCACTTTCAAAATATCTTTTACTGAAGAGGCTTTAATTAAGCCACTCGAAGTACTTCTTAAGCGACTAACCACCGATTTTAGCTCTCGGTAGTTACCCTTCCAGTAGTGATCTTTGACTATTTCCATAGCGCTTTCCTCGAAGAATATCTTTTTTAACGCAACGGCATTTAGCTTTTCAATGAATAATGAAATGTCTTCTGCTCTTTCTCTGATTGGAGTGATATAAAGCTCAATACCATTAATTCGAAAAAGAAAGTCCTCTCTTATTTTTTTGCTCTGTATAAGCTCATTAAGATCATCACATGTTGCCGTTATTAATCTAAAGCTTGATTTAACAACTTTTGATGAGCCCACAGGATAGAACTCCTTCTCTTCAATGACTTTCAAAAGTTTTTTTTGAATGTCTAAACTTAGAACACCGATTTCATCAATAAAGAGTATGCCTCCATCTGCTTTCTCAATTAGCCCTATCTTATCTTCTATTGCACCGGTAAATGATCCTTTTTTATGCCCAAACAGTTCACTTTCAATTGTTCCTTTTCCAAATTCAGATAGATTCACCTGAACAAAAGGAATCTCACCAGCTATTTTTTTGGCAAGGTGACTTTTACCAACTCCGGTCTCCCCAGTTATCAACATAGGAAGCTCTGATCTATTAAAAAGTTTAAGTGATTCTGTAATTTCAGTTTTTAACTTTTCACAACTTGTTGGATAAATTTTTGTAGTATCAATTGAGCTCTCACCAATTGTATCCAAAATCGCAAGATGTAACTCATCCAGGTTTTTCCACTTATTCAAATAAGAATTAGCTCCAAACATAAATGCTTTTTTGATGACCCACTCTTCTTCATGTGAAGATAAGACAATCGTCTTTAAATTGTTAGAAAGCTCTAGAAACTTAAGCCCCTCGAAGCGCTCGTTCAAATCTAGGTCAACAAAGGCTAAGTCCAAATGACCCATTTCAAAAATTTTAAGTGCTTCAGATAAGTTCTTCGCTTCAAAAACTCTCCCATATTGAGACAATTTTCTCTTGAGAACTTCTCTGTAAATATCGTCATCTTCCAAAATCAGTATATGTTTCATTCTCAAAAGCTATCCGTCCCATTATGGGACGGCAAGTCATTGGTATAAATTTCCAGAACGAGCTACAATAGAAGCTTATGATTGAGCAACTTATTGAGATTGCAAGAGGAGCAGGATTGGCGATCGAAGAGATCGCTAAAAAATCTTTTAATATAAAAATCAAAGAAGATAAAACTCCTGTAACGGAAGCAGATCTTGCTAGCCACCATTATATTGCAGATGCCCTAAAGGAAAGCTTTCCTGATATTCCACTTTTAAGTGAAGAAAATTGCGATATTCCATATAGCGAAAGATCAAAATGGCACACTTATTTTCTGGTGGATCCCCTAGATGGAACAAAAGAGTTTATTAAGCAAAACGGTATGTACGCCGTTTTAATTTCTCTTGTTGTTAACAATCGTCCCACTGTGGGCGTTATCCACGCTCCGGTTTCAAACGAAACTTGGTACGGAAAGACTGGTGAAGGAAGCTTTAAGATTGAACCCGATGGATCTAAAACGAAATTGAAGGTTTCTAAGGCTCCCCAGGATGTCAGAGTGGCCGTTAGTGCAAGTCACCTAACCAAAATCACAAGTGAGTACATGAGGGACAATCTCAGAGGCTTTGAAACCCATCCTATTGGCAGTGCTATAAAGTTTTGTAGGATAGCTGAGGGTAAAGTCGATGTTTATCCCAGGCTAGGTCCGACAAGTGAATGGGATACTGCCGCCGGGGAAGTCATTCTAACGGAAGCCGGAGGAAAAGTTCTTCAATACAAAAATAAAGAATTAATAGAGTACAATAAAGAGTCTCTTAGAAACCCTTGGTTTATTGCTTTTGGCGAAGATTTAGAAAAATTAAACTAAGTTCGGATCCATTGCATCTCTTACGCCTTCTCCAATAAGATTTAGCATATAAAGAGTTACAAATAAGCAAAGAGATGGATAAACCGCCAACCACCAAGCTATTGAATAATATTTTTGTCCCTGGGCTAACATCTCTCCCCAACTAGGAGTGGGCACTGGTAATCCAAAACCTAGGTAGTCAAGAGAAGCTAAGGTGGCAAATTGGGCTGCTATAAAAAACGGAGCAAAAGTAATAATAGGTGTTAGAGAGTTTGGTAGAATATGCTTTAAGAATATTCTTGTATTACTCGCACCCATTGATCTCGCGGCCTCAACAAACTCTCTGTTACGGTTCTTTAAAAATTCAGCTCTTACATAGTAGCTAATCCCAATCCAGCCAAAAGCAATCACAATAGCCGCTAATAAGGGGACGCTAGAGTCGAACATTGAAACTAAGATAATGATTAAAAAGAGTTGTGGGACCGTAGAAAGAACTTCCACCATTCTTTGTCCGATAATATCGACTTTGCCGCCATAAAATCCCATGACACCGCCTGCAATTACCCCGAATAAATAAGAGAAAAACCAAACCAATGCTGCAAAAATGATTGAAGGTTGAAAGCCATAAAGAAGTCTTGCAAAAACATCACGACCACCTTCATCAGTTCCAAGAATATTTACCGAAGTGGGCTCTGACGGGTATTCGTCAACATCATCATTACTTTCTAGAGGATTCCAAGGGTTTATTGGCCAAAGAACTGAATCATTTTCTCCAAGTTCTAAGTTTCTATAATCCATAATCAAGTTTTCATTATCGCCAAATTCTTTTGGATGATATTGAAAAAAAGCGGGAAAATAAGTCTCCCCTTTATAAGTAATCATTATTGGTTTTGAATTCGAAATTAGCGGTGCCGAAAATGAAACAATACACATCAAAAGGAAAAACCAAGACGCAAATACGGCCGTTTTTCTCTTTTTAAAACGGGCATATCTTTTTCTAGAAATTTCAGTTTTTAGCAATCTATCGATCATTTAAAATCAATCCTTGGATCAACAATCACATAAGCCAGGTCACTAATTAAGTTTCCTACAAGCATCAATAATGATTGGATAAAAATTAGTCCCATAAGAACATTATAATCTCTCTCTAAAACGGCTTGGTAACCAAGAAGTCCCATACCGTCGAGCTGAAAAATAACCTCAATTAGAAGAGACCCTGCAAAGAACACTGACAAAAAGCTACCGATACCAGTAACAATCGGAATCAAAGCATTACGAAGTCCGTGCTTAAAATATATATATTTTTCAGCGACGCCTTTGGCCCTTGCCGTTCGAATATAGTCTTTACTAATTTCATCTAATAGTGAGTTCTTCATTAAGACAGTTAAAACGGTAAAAGATCCAATCATGTATGAAATAAGCGGTAAAACAAAATGCCATATACGGTTTTTAATCTGTCCCCATGTACTCATTTCGTCATAGCCATCTGAGTAGAGATCACCAAGTGGGAACCATTCAAAAAACTGTCCACCGGCAAAGAAAACGATTAAGAGAACCCCAAGCATATATCCGGGGATTGCGTAGGCCGCGAAAATAATCGTACTTGTGATTGTATCAAACATCGATCCATTCTTTACGGCCTTGGCGACTCCAAGAACAATACAGACGACATAAGATAAAAATAGGGAAACCACACCAAATTGAAGAGAAACCGGAAATTTTGAAATGATGACATCCGTCACCGGCTCTTCGTAAGTAAAGCTCTCTCCAAAATCAAGACGAGTTAGGTTCTTAAGCCAGATTAGATATCGAATATGAACAGGCTTATCAAAGCCATACTGCTTTTTTAAAGCCTCAATCACTTCTTCTGAAACTCCACTGTCCCTAGACTCTCCACCCACTCCGGCATTTGAAGAATCCATTCCACCGAAGCGCATTTGCTGAATTTTTTGTTCAACAGGTGAGCCTGGAGCGAGATTGATGATGGCAAATACAACCAGAGTCACTCCAATAAGAGTGGGAATCATGGCCAATATTCTTCGAACTATATAATCAAACAAATCTTAATCCTATTTCTGAATCCACCAGTAACTAATACCTACATTATAAGAGTAAGTATCTTTCTCTCTTTTCATTCTCTTTGTATGTCCATAAAAGCCATACTTATCGTTAAAAAAGAAGGCGTATGGAACATCGTCAGCAATTAATTTAAAGACGCGTCTAAGAACTTTTTGACGTTTTTTAAAATCAATTAGAGTTCTCGCTTCATCGATTAACTTATCCACTTCTGCATTCTTATAACCAATAAAGTTTGAACCACCTTTTTGAGAAGCTGAGTGCCAGATTTGCTTTGGATCCCAGTCAACTGATCCTGCTCCCCATCCAAGACGAACAGCTTGAAATTTTCTCTCATCAAGAAGTTTTAAGAAGGCGTTCCACTCGATAAGCTTTACGTTGATATCAACGCCAGCTTTTTTTGCATCTTCCTTATACATCGTCAGGTATTTAACAAATTCTTTATTAGGCTCAAGAATTGTAATGCTTAGTTTTGTTTTGTTTCCATTAATTACTTTATCTAGAATTTGGTCACCATCCGTATCGGCCCATCCTGATTTTTTGAACAATGCCTTGGCTTTCTCAAAATCATAGAGGATTGGTTTAACATCTAGATTGGCATAAACACTTTTTCTATAAACAGGTCCAGTTGCTGGCTCAGCCATATCGTAGCGAAATTTTTTGATCATTTTCTCGCGATCTAATAAATGATAAAGCCCTAAACGAACATTTTTATCCTTTAAGATATCGTCTCTTAAATTCCAGCCAATAAAACCATAACCTTTTGCGGCTTTATTTTGAATCTTTACTTTATAAACTGACTTGCCCCACTTTTTTCCTTTCGTATTTTTCATGTAGTGCTCAGCACCCATTTCTTGAAAGTCTAATTGACCTTTTTCAAGTCTACGAAGTCCAGCTGTCGTTTCTTTAACAAATCTCATTAAGATTTTGTCGTACTTATACTCATTTGCTGTATGAGGCTGTGTATTTCCCCACCAGTTCTTATTTCTCTTAAGAGTAATACTTTTTCCTCTTTTAAATTTATCGAGAATAAAAGGACCAGTACCAATCAGAGTTTTATTTAAAAGTTTTTTCTGTTTCTTATTAGGGTTTTCATAAAGGTGCTTTGGAACAACCGTTAAACCAGCAACAACGTCAAAGTTCCTAAAATAAACTTTTTTAGCGTTAAACTTAATAGTCTTTTTATCAACGACTACGGCATCCTTAATATTTTCGTAATAAGGCTTAAGTCTAGCCGTTTTATATTTATCTTTAGGATGCATAATCGCATCAAAGCTAAATTTAACATCTTCAATAGTAAGGGGCTTTCCATCATGCCACTTAACACCGTCTCTAAGAGTAAAAGTATAAACTAGACCGTCTTTAGAGATATCCCATTTTTCAGCAAGACCTGGCTCCCACTCTCTTGTGTCAGCGTTTCTAGTAAGTAGACCTTCCATTACATAACCCTGAACAACAGATGCGTAGTAATCAGAAGAAGAAAGTGCGTTTAAAGTTGGCGGCTGAACTTCTAGATTGTATTTAAAAGTTCCACCTTTTGGTGCACTAGGATTACCTAAAGCTCCAAAAGCTGACGCAGTTAAAAATAAAGAAATAAAAAGTACGAGAATGAATTTGGGGTTCATCATTTTCCTCACAAAATAAGGCCCTTAGGGGGCGTTTCAGTCCACATATACTAGATGAGAATGGTCCATATTAGAAGGAAAACTACTTTTTGTAGTATAGCCGTGGGTCGAGGGCCCACCTGTCAGTCTTAAGGTTCTTATCTTCAATTCTATAGCGCTCAAGCTTCATATCAAGATCTTCAATTCGCCTTTCTAAGTCTTTGTAATTTCTTAGACTTGTCGTTTTATCTTCTTCCAAAGTGGCAATATTATCTCTCCACTCCGCCTCCAGCTTATCTCTCAATATTTGATACCTTGCATTAACACTATTAACTTTTTCAATAAATGAATCTAAATCTTTTTGCTCGCGACGAAGTTTACCTGATAACGCCAAGCGTTTTTTCAAAAGGATATCAATTAGGCTTTTTCCCATTTTAATATTGTTTAATAAGTCGACACTAAAAAATTTAAGATAAGCACCAACCGAAAGAAATACTTTGGTTTTACAAAAGTTAATCGAGGGAACCTTAAAAAGAATATACTCGTTCGACTTTCCGACGACATATGCCTTACATCTTTTATTGGAGTCCCTCTCGTCAAAGAATTCCACTTTATCTTTTGAATTTAAGTATTTCACATTCCCAAAGTTAATTTTAATTCTCATCAAGTCAGCCTTAAAATTAATTCTAGAAACACGACCTGAAAAAATGGCAATCTCATCTTCTGTTGCTGCCATTGAAAAAAAAGAGAATAAGGAAAGGCTGATAATCAAAAAGATTTTCATTCTTTTATTATGCCCTAGTGTTGAATTTACCGCCACAGGGATAAGTATTACTTGAGTGACTTATTCAGCCTTTGGCTTTTGTAAAATGATACTCGTAGTGAAGTTACCTAAATGAAGAGGCTCTTCATATTTAAGAACTCTCATATTTGGGAACATTGTCATAAGTTCTGATTCTCTAAGAAGATACCTCTTATCATAACTCTCATTTCCCTTAACTTTTCTTTGGTTATCGGTGTGCGACTCATAGATAAGAATTCCACCTGGCTTTAACCACTCCACCATTCTTTTATTAAGAGATCTATCTACATAATAAAAACAAATCACGGCATCTAAAGAATTCTTAGGAATTTTATAATTATTTAATGAAGCTACAACTGTATTGATACGAACACCAAATTCTCTGGCCAAAAGTTGGGCCTTATTTACGGCTACGGAGGAGATATCTACTCCTGTAACTTTGTAACCTTTTCGTGCAAGAAAAACAGCATTTCGTCCTTCTCCCATTCCCATATCTAAAACTCTAGAGCCTTCTGGAATATAAGAATAGTTTTGAGATAAGAACTTTGCTGGTGTCTTTCCAAATACATACTCTTCATTATTGTATTTCTTATCCCAATAAGTTTTGACTTCTTTACCTTTTCTCGTACCGGAAAGAAGTTCAAACCGTCCACCAGATTGACCCCCGCGAGTTTGAGCTAGTAATGGAAAAGAAAATATCAAACAAATGAGAATTATGCGCATGACCAATTTATAAAAGATTTTAGGCTAGGATGCAACTTCTTGGCTTTTTGCTGAAGAAACGTCTAGTTCTGCCTCTAAATACAGTACCAATGTATCATAACTATTCTTCAGTTCTTTAATATCTCTACCTGTTTTATCTTCAACAGTTGCAGGCATATCTTCCGTGGACATTAGATACCACTTTAACTCTTCCACAAATCCATAAAAATTATCAAGACATCCAATTAACTCTGGAGATAGTATTTTTAGATCGGTAAAAGTAATTGAGTCATATCTAGAGAAAAAGACATCTTTAAAATGCTCTCGAGTTCTTTTAACAGCGAAAGTCGCCATATATTCTTTTCTTCTTTCAACAACTCTTTCGTACAGTCTTTTTGAATCTAACTTTAGAATTGTTAATACAGATTTTTTAGTTTCAAACTCAGAGACACTCATAATCACCCTTTAAGCTACCGGTGGTAGTTTGGCTCTAGTACCACCAGGCCAACGTTTAACTGTTCCAAGCTGAGAATAGTAATGAGAAGCAATATTCGTTGCAATCTCTTTAAAGCTCATTGGTAGAGCATAATGAAAATAAGAATGATTCTTTTCTAACTTATATGAAATAGAAATTTTTCCAAATGAAGATACATCAAAAAGACAAAATTTTTGATTAACAAGCCCAAAGTCTAAAATACTTTTTCTTAAATTTTGAAGTCCCTTGAAGCTATTTATATCTGCAGTGATAGAGATCACATACTGCTTCTTTGACTTTGCCATATTTGCCAGCTCTCCTGGCATTATAGGGATAAGAGTTATATCGAACTTTTTAAGAACTTCCCCTAATGAAAAAAAGGTCGTCGGAAGCGACTTCGTGTATTGAATATAAAAAATGTAATGTTCTTTCCCATCACGTTTCATACTCTCCATATCGGAGTTATCTGGGATTATTTTAGATTACCCGACTAGAATCGTCGCTTTCGGGTAAAAGTGGCACTAATTGCTAGCATCAGCCCCATTAGCAGTGAGACCATAAAAGATCCGCCACCAGGGCCTCCTCCATTAGAGTCAGAGCCAATAAAACTCACCGAACCACAAGTTGAATACTCTTCGGTCGTGGTGGAAGTTGCCAAGGGAGAAACATAGCCAATCGACTGTCTATGCAGAGTTTCGTCGATAACTGAATTAGCTCCTTGAACATCATCCCACTGAAGAGTACTAATATTACTAGCAAATGCTCCCATGATGGCAGGTTGAAAAGAGTGATCTAATCCAAGCGTATGCCCCATTTCATGAAGAATTGTTTTATCAAGTAATCCATTTTCATTATTTCTTAATGAAGACATATTCCCGTTGAGTATAATTTCAGTACGAGTCATATGAGTCCCGCTATTATACCTAATGGTTATGGCCAATGTTTGATCTGGATCATAACCTGTCTCAGCACCAAAATTATCTGACCACCTGATATAATTCCCAGAGAAAACATCTGTAACAATCCATCCTGAGTTGAAGCTCCATAAATCTCGGCCGACTGCTCCTTCCCATGCATTTTCCGCGCTTCCAACTATTTGGGCCAGCTCCGGTCCGTCGTTAGGGTCAGTAACAAACTTACTCATCCCTAGTGGCAGTGAAGCCCAATAGAAACCATTATTAAAATCAACAGTGAATTGATAAGCGTGTGCGCAGGGAATGATTGTAAAAACCAAAATCACAAGCTTGAAGAAAAATTTCTTCAAAAAAACATCCTTGTCTCTTAAGAGCTACCTTCCTAGTGGCTCTCTGGCTCGTCTTGCCCCAGTCTCTTAGCGGAGCAAATATAATTCTCTCTCATCTCAACCTCATACTGATTTCCTTCCTGGAATTTAGTTGGGCCGTTTCTGAGAGTTTGAATCGTAACATTTTGATCGACGTCACCTCTAACGGTTTCATCATTTTTAAAATAAACTTGAACTTTTGACAGGTGGCCAATTGCACCTTTTGAGAAAAAAGGAGCCTCGGATTTTTCAACTTTCGTTACAGTTCCTAAGAACTTTTTCGGGCATTTAACGTTTAACTTCATCATCGCTAGAGCGGTGCCCGAGTAAAGCGTACACAATACAACAAGAGAGAGAGAGAATTTTGATGTAAATCGTTCGCTTTGAAAGTGCTTCGTCCTAAAGGCTCCTTTCATCATAATCGTCCTTGATCATTTCAGCCTCCTTCCATGGTGGCTACTTACCTATTTATTATTGCAGATTTTGTGCCAACTTTCGCCTGGGCATAAGTAGCCGATACCTGCTTCTAGTGGGGCTTAAGGGCTCCTCCCTAGTGGAGCCAAAGGGTCCGTTTTTCACTAATATTCAGACCTTATCTGGTGACAAAGGGACACGAGATTTTGACTCCTAAATCCATGTTTAGAAATGTGAATTCCTTAACTTTCCTTACGGAAATAATTACGAATCGTTACCGGATAATAATTTAGTAGAACTCTCAAGTGTCTTTGGAATTATACTTGAGTTACTTCTTTCTATGCAGTTTTGGAGGTCACTTCTGGTGTCAATATCTGACCACTGATTCAAAACTTTGACTTTCAGACCTAATTGCTCACATTTAGCAACAAGGGAATCAAAGACTCCGTCATTCTCTTTCATTTCCTTATAAAAAGAAAAAATCTCATCGTTCTTTGCTTTAGAGCCTAAATAATAAAAGCCTCCATCATTATCAGGTCCAACAAAAACATCAGCTTCATCGATCTTTTGTTTTTTAATATGTGAAAATGGAAAATCAGGAATGTCAGTTCCCGTAAGGTGAACAAAGGTTTCTCCACTATCTTTGAAGCGCACATCCTCAAAAATATCAGCCAGTCTTTCAAAGAAAGGTTTCTCTTTTTGAAAACTGAATTCGTAATCTACGATATGACATTTTAAAAACATATGCCTGAAGTATTCTTCCGTTTGCTTGATGGCCGGAGCACCATGAAAATAGAGATAAGCTTTTGCCGTATGTTTTTTGTAATTTAAAAAGAAGTCATTAATAAAAGAATCATAAAGCTCATAAGCAGCTTCTTCTCCAACTTCACTGGCCAGGCGAGTTTTTGAGTAACCCTCGACTGGTCTTTTACCTATAACTGCAAAAACTTGTTTCATGGTTTTATTCTATCAGGAAATGAGCATAAAAAAAGGACCTCCGAAGAGGTCCTTATTATCTTTCTTAATTAATCAGATCAGCTGAACTACATCATACCTGGCATTCCGCCCATTCCACCTGGCATTCCACCTGGCATTCCTGGACCATCTTCTTTAGGAAGATCTGCGATCATTGTTTCAGTAGTAAGCATTAGACCTGCTACAGAGGCAGCGTTTTGAAGAGCTGAGCGAACAACTTTAGTTGGGTCGATAATTCCGGCCTTAACTAAGTCTTCGAACTTGTCGTCACGTGCATTGTAACCCCAGTTAGTGTCACCTTTAGCGCGAACTTCATTAACAACAACTGAACCTTCTTTACCAGCATTTGTAGAAATCTGACGAAGTGGCTCTTCAAGAGCACGACGGATGATACGGATACCAAACTCTTGTTCTTCGTTATTTGCTTTAAGACCTTCAAGACATGAAGCCGCATGAAGAAGAGCTGAACCACCACCAACGATGATACCTTCTTCAACAGCTGCTCTAGTTGCATTTAGAGCATCTTCAACTCTGTCTTTCTTTTCTTTCATTTCTGTTTCAGTTGGAGCACCAACATTAACAACAGCTACACCACCAGCAAGCTTAGCTAGTCTTTCCTGTAGTTTTTCTTTGTCATAATCAGAAGTTGTTTCTTCAATTTGCTTCTTAATTGTTGCTACACGAGCTTCAACGTCAGCAGTGTTTCCACTTCCATCAACGATAGTAGTGTTTTCTTTATCGATAGAAACTCTTTTTGCGCTACCTAGGTGCTCAAGCTCTGCAGCTTCAAGGCTCATCCCTAGTTCTTCAGAAATTACAGTTGCTCCAGTAAGAGTTGCAATATCTTTTAGCATTTCTTTTCTTCTGTCTCCAAATCCTGGTGCTTTAACAGCAGCAACATTTAATGTTCCTCTTAGCTTGTTAACAACAAGAGTTGTTAGCGCTTCACCTTCGATATCTTCAGCAATGATGATTAGAGGTTTAGCTGTTTGAACAGCTTTTTCAAGGATTGGAAGAAGTTCTTTCATTGCTCCAATTTTCTTCTCAGTGATAAGAATATTTGGAGAATCAAAAGCAGCTTCCATTTTATCTGGGTTAGTTACGAAATAAGGAGATAAGTAACCACGATCAAATTGCATACCTTCAACAACATCTAGAGTCGTTTCAGCAGTTTTTGATTCTTCAATAGTGATAACACCTTCTTTTCCAACTTTATCCATTGCTTCAGCTAGAAGACCACCAATTTCAGGATCGTTGTTTGCTGAAATTGTTCCTACCTGAGAAATTTCTTCATTAGTTTTTACTTCTTTTGAGATTTCGATAAGCTTTTGAGCAACAGTGCTTACAGCGTGATCAATCCCTCTTTTTAGGTCCATTGGATTATGACCAGCAGTTACAAGCTTTGCACCTTCACGGTAAATAGCTTGAGCAAGAACAGTAGCAGTAGTTGTACCGTCACCTGCGTCGTCATTTGTTTTTTGAGCAACTTCTTTAACCATTTGAGCGCCCATATTTTCGAAATTGTTTTCAAGTTCAATTTCTCTAGCAACAGAAACACCGTCTTTAGTGATATGTGGAGCACCAAAAGATTTTTGGATTACTACGTTACGACCTTTTGGTCCAAGAGTTACTTTAACTGCGTTAGCCAGAGAGTTAACTCCGTCTAAGATTAAATGACGAGCGTCATCTGAATACTTTAATTCTTTAGCCATAATTGACTCCTTTATTTGTTTAAACTTGTTAGTTACTGAATAATTCCAAAAACATCACTTTCTTTCATGATGAGGTAGTCATGTCCTTCAACTTTAACTTCAGTTCCTGCGTACTTTCCAAAAAGAACTGTATCACCGGCCTTAAGCTCTAATGCTCTAAAAGAACCGTCTTCTTTTAAATAACCTGGACCAACAGAAATAACTTTCCCTTGAGCCGGCTTTTCTGTGTTGTTATCAGGAATAATAATTCCACCAGCTGTCTTCTTTTCTTCCTCAAGTCTTTCAACAAGTACTCGATCTTGTAATGGTCTTACTTCCATATTTCCTCCGTTTAAGCAGAAATGCTGCGATAGTTCATAACTTTAGTTTTAATTGTCTGAGACAATGTAATAGCGACTAGATAAGTGTCAAGGGCACTTATTTTAATTTTTTTCTAACCTGCTGAAATTACTTCAGGTCAAACCAGTTAACCCCAATTCCCATATCTACTTTTAGGGGAACCTTGAGCTTAACTACGTTTTCCATCTCTTCGACCACTAACTTCTTCATGGCCGCTAGCTCGTCTTCAGGTACTTCGAAAATAAGCTCATCGTGAACCTGAAGAAGCATTTTGGATTTAAGACCTTGCTCGGTCATCTTTGAGTCGATCTCTAGCATAGCCAATTTCAAAATATCAGCGGCGGTACCTTGGATTGGAGAATTCACGGCCATTCTCTCTGCCATGGCCTTGATGGTTCTATTCTTAGAATGAATATCTGGTAAAAATCTTTTTCTTCCGTTCATTGTGATGGCGTAACCCGTTTCTTCGCATAACTCCTTAAGCGAGTCTAGATAAGCCTTAACACTCGAAAACTTTTGAAAATAATTTGTAATATAGTCCTTGGCTTCTTTTCTACTGATTCGAAGAGCTTTAGCCAGACCAAAACTTGATTGACCATACATCAGTCCAAAGTTTACTGCTTTTGCTTTTGATCTTTCATCAGAAGTTACTTCTTCAAGTGGCAGGTTCATCACTTCAGAAGCTGTTTGACTATGAATATCGGCTCCACTGTTGAACGCCTCAACCATAGTTTCATCTTCTGAAAAATGCGCCAGTAACCTAAGCTCTACTTGCGAGTAATCACAAGCCATTAATACATTACCTGGTGAAGCGATAAAACCTTTTCTGATTTTGCGTCCCATTTCAGTTCTAATTGGAATATTTTGCAAGTTAGGATTATTAGACGCAAGTCTTCCGGTTGCTGCCACATGCTGATCAAATGTTGTATGCAGCCTTCCCGTTTTTGGGTGAATAAGTAGAGGAAGAGCTTTTACATAAGTTGACTGTAGCTTACTTAATTCACGATATTTTAAGATTAAGGCTGGCACAGGACTTAAATCTTTAGATACTAGCTCATCTAAAACTTCGGCGTCAGTTGAATATCCTGTTTTTGTTTTCTTTACGACCGGCAGTTCTAATTTTTCAAATAAAAGCGCACCGACCTGTTTTGGCGAATTCAGATTAACTGGCTCACCATCACAAAAGGTTGAGATTTCATTTTCAATTTCAACTAGGCTCTTTGCTAATTCTTCTTCCATTTCTGCGAAGAAGTCTTGATTTATATTAATCCCCTCAAACTCCATTCTATTTAAAACATCAAAAACCTTATCATCCATTTCATAATAGATTTCTTCTAACTCTTTTGCTTTTAATTCTTCTTTAAAAACATTTGCTAAGGCAAGAATACTAGAAGCACGCTCTCCAACAATTTTTCGCCTTTCTTCTGGTTCAAGTTCAGTTAGGTATGGGTCTTTTTTACTTAATTCAACAAGTTCGTAATCGAGATATTCTTTTACTATGCTTACAAACTTGTGATTAGAGCCCGCGTCTAAAACATAATGAGCCTGTATCACATCAAAGTGAGGGGCACTATACTTAATTCCTTCTCTTAAACAAAAAGATAAATCTTTTTTAACATGCTCTGAACAAAGCTCTACCGTCTCACTAGAAAAAGTATGCTTATAAAGTTCATTTAGTTCTGTCTTTTTCAAACTTGACGTTGGAATATAAAAAGCTTTATCAGCCTCAATGGAAACACCAATGGCCACAAGTTCTTTTTCTAAAAAGTCATCACTATTATATTCCGTATGAAAGGCAATAGCTGACGCTGCTTCAATTTCAGCAACCAGCTCCTTAAAGTTAGAACTATTAATTTCAACCGTTTCAATTTCATCTTGCTTTGACTGCTCTTTATAACCGGCCCACTCTTGAGCCTTATCAGTCATTCTCGCTTCTTCAACACCTTTTCTAATATCCTCTAGTTTCTTAATGGCTGATTTAAATCCTAGATCCTTTAGCCAGCTAATTAAGTCATCTGTGGGATAAAAACTAAACTCCGTTGAGTTTGGATCTTTCCCTAGATCAAAGTCTGTTACGATTTTTGTTAGAGACTTTGAAAGGAGGGCATCTTCAACATGGTTTTCAAAAGCATTTGTTAATTTTTTTCCTTTAAAAGTATCTTTGGCTTCTATACAAGCTTCCAGAGTCTTATGTTCCTCTAAGAGTTTTGCCGCTCCTTTTGCACCAATTCCTTTCATTCCAGGAATATTATCCGAGGAGTCACCGACTATTGAAAGATAGTCCACGATTTGCTCAGGCCAAACTCCCATCTTATCAAAGACTCCCTGGCGATCGTACTTCACATCCTTCATCGTATCTAAGATAAATACATTATCACCTACGAACTGCATGAGGTCTTTATCACCAGAAGCAATAAGAACTTCATCGAAGTGGTCTTTCCATTGAGTCGCTGCCGCTCCCATAATATCGTCAGCTTCATACTCTTCACTTTCAATCCAAGAAAGTTCTAGTTTTTCAATTAAGGTTTGAATTAAAGCGAATTGTGGAATTAAGTCTTCCGGTGGCGGTGGACGGTGAGCTTTGTACTCATTATAAATTTCATTTCTAAATGAACCACCTGATGTATCCTTTGCAACTAAAACGTGGGTTGGCCTATAGGAAGAAAATAACTTCATCAGCATACTTAAAACACCATGGACTGCATTGATGGGGGTCCCATCTGGAGAATGCAAAGTTCGAATGGCGTAAAAAGCTCTAAAAATAAAGTTACTGACATCTACAATAATGAGACGTTTTTTCATTGAGACCTCTGGTGAGAAAAATTTGGACTAAGCTATCACTTTAGTGACTAGCTTGACTACCAGTGCCCTCAAACCAGGAGGATTTTCGATTTTTAATTGCCACATGGCTTCCATCATTGGCCATAACAGAAGTATCTGCCATTACATCACCTAAGCGGTGCCCGCTATCTAACTTATAAAGAAGATAAACTTCTAAAATTAGAAGAGGAATGCCGACGATAAAAGAAAAGATCCATCCCCAGATTGGCACAACGGCGAACACAAGTGGAATTAAGATCGGCAAGTTTCTTATGACTGACTGCTTAAGAGTACAAGGCTTTCCATCCTCGAGGGAGATTACGGCAAAGCCCATAAACTTCTTCCCCACCGACTGCCCATTTTGTAATGAATCAGCAATGGCCATATAGGCCGCTGAAAGCATTAAGCCTAAAGGATAAAAAAATACTGAGAGCAAAAGAACTATAAAGAGATCAATACCTTTCGCCATTAACCTGCTTAATCTTGCAGCGTTAATCGATCTTTTTAAAAGATACTTTCGGTTACTCATCTATTCTCCGACTCTCGTCTTTGGTTTATTTCGATTGTATCTCATTGAATTTTTATAGAACACAAGGATTATTTTTCCATCCTGCGAAAAACTCACCGTGTCATGATCAAGTATCCTTAGTATGTACATAAAGTTGGCAATGAGTTACATATTTAATTCTGTATTTAAGTTAAGGAGAAAATATGGGTGCAGTAGGAAAAGTTGACCAAAGTAATTTCGATCAAGATGTACTTAAATCTGACAAGCTTGTTCTTGTTGATTTCTGGGCAGAGTGGTGTGGACCATGTCGTCAACTCGCTCCAATATTAGATGAAGTAGCAGGTGAGTCTGAGGCCGTTAATATTGTTAAAATCAATGTTGATGACAATGGGGACATTGCTCAGAAATATGGAATTCGTGGAATTCCAACCATGATCTTTTTTAAGAACGGTGAAATTGCTAAAACTCTTGTTGGTGTTTCAAGTAAAGAAGAGATTAAAAAGTTAGTTGAAGAATTAGGTTAATTACAACTAAACAATAGGGGCAGAATTTTTTATCTCAACTGCCCCTACCTCATACTCAATTACTCTATTAAAATTCTAGGAAATTCTTTCCAGACGAAAAATTAATCTGTTAGGCGCTCCTTTGCGGTACAATATTACTATAAGTAATAGAAATGACAGACCACTCGTTTCAACAGGAGAGAAGGAACAATGGAAACCCAAGCAGTTGAACAAGCCACAGGATTAATGGCATCAATAAATGGCCTCGCTGAATTTATTCAAAGCGGAGGTGTCTTCATGTGGGTCATCGTGATCATCTGGGCCTTCGGAATTGCTATTAGTTTAGAAAGATTTTCGAAGCTATTTTTTAAATTAGATGTTGATGGTGCTTCATTCATGAATGAACTACAAAGATATATTTTATCTAACGATATTCAAGGTGCAATTCGCGTTTGCTCTGGATCGGTCGCCGCTCTTCCTAGAGTTCTCAAAAGTGGACTTAAAAGAAGTACTCAACAACCAGAACAAATTCAAAATGCAATAGATGCAACAGCATTAGAAGTAATTCCAAAGGTTGAATTAAGATTAAACTACTTACAGCTTGTAGCGAATATCTCTACTCTTTTTGGTCTTCTTGGAACCATACAAGGTCTAATCCAATCTTTCGGAGCTGTTGCTGCAGCTGATCCTGCTCAAAAAGCAGAACTCCTGGCCCAAGGTATTTCTAAAGCGATGAATACAACTTTCTTAGGTCTACTTGCCGCAATATCAATTATGATGCTTCATACTTTCCTATCTTCAAAGTCTGAAAAAATCATAAATGAGATCGATGAGTTTTCAGTGAAGCTTCTTGATATGTTAGGAACAAAAAAAGCTGAGGACTAAAGATGTATAAAGCTCCCAGTAGAAGAAAAAATAAATCACGTCCGGCTTTTACAAAGCCGAACTTGATTCCAATTTTAGATGCCGTGTTCATCTTTATATTCTTTTTATTAATGTCTGCTAGCTTTATTAAGATTTATGAAATCCCTAGTGATGTTCCTATTATCTCTTCTGGAAAACCTTCGAAGAAAAAGCCTTTAGCCTTAACTTTAGTCATTAATAATAACGGTGTTCAAGTTCTCACAGGAGTTCCAAGCAAACCGGTTAACTTTATAAAAAAGACCGAAGCTGGTGAATACGATAATGAAGCTCTACATAGATACTTGATCCAATTAAAAAAGAGGCACAAATCAGAAAGAGGCGTCATTATTGAACCTCAAATCGATTTAGTTTATGAAAAACTAGTTAAAATAATGGATGCCGCCAGAATCTTAAGGCCAACGGATGATGCCATATATGGTAAATCAAAAGAAGGTATCCAAGAAAGAATCAATGTCCTTTTTGATGAAATGATATTTAGCAATATTAGCAGCATCGTTAAAACGAGAGCAAAATAATGAGAAATAGATCGATTCGTAATAGAGGAACAAGAAGAAAAAAAGAAGTAATGGATATCGATATTACTTCACTACTAGATATTCTTGTCATCCTGTTAGTATTTTTATTAAAAAGCTATAACAGTTCGGGACAAGTCTTAACTGTTCCAAAAGGCGTTGATCTTCCAATTTCCGAATCACGTGTGGTAAGCACATCGGGAACTATTGTTCAGGTCTCTCCAAGCTCACTATGGGTCGACGATCGTGAAGTTCTCACTTATAAGGGAGACCAAAGAGCTGTAAACAATGCATTAGATAGAAGTAATCGTATCATCCCACTTCTAATAAATTTAAGAAAAAAGAAAGCCGAGATTGAAAGACTTGCGAAACAAGCTCCAAAAGCCAAAAAGTTTACAGGTAAAGTTAATCTTCTGGTTGATAAATCAATTAAATACTCATTTTTACAAAAAGTTATGCACACAAGTGCTTCTGCTGGTTTTTCACAGTTTAAATTCGTTGTCCTTGGAACTGAGTAATTACCGAACTAAATTAGCGCGGCTCAAAGAATCTCTCTTCACATATTAAAAAAGCTCCTAAGATAGGAGCTTTTTAATTTCTTATTATTTTAAATTTGAGTTACCTATTTCCTCTTAGGATAGAAGTTGAATGGTTGATTAACTTCAACGACCCCGCCACCGAGAGGCTCAGGGAACTTAATCCCACGTAACACATTTACCACACAACCCTTTACTCTCGTTGGAAGTGGACTATAGGAATCCACACCGGCCTTGGTGACATGTCCACTGGCACCAATGATAAAATTCAGTCTAACAACTCCACTAAACTCTCTTGAAGCCTTATCTAATTCCTTTTGATAGCAATATCTAAACTGAGGAATATGATCTTCGATAATTTTTCTAATTATATCAGGATCCATTCCACCAAGGATTACCGTCTTAAAGGGGAGGCCAGCAGTATAGATACTCTTTTTATCAACTAGACCCTCAACTCCCTTACTCGCATCTAATTTACCTCGCGCTGAACCGGAAAGACTTCCTACATTCTTAGAGACGTTGGCCGTAGGAAGAGTTGCCCCCGAAGTGTCGCCACTATCAATAGTTGGACTGCTATCATCACTACTTGACGAAGCCACAGAAGTATCTGCGGTTGCCCCACCCTTACTTAATAAATTACTAACCGTACTATTGAAGTTAAAAGACTTATAAGTGTCGACTCTTCCCTTAGACTTTTTCCGGGCAGAATTCCTTTTGACTTGTCCTACTTTCTTAGTGGTTTTCCCACCCTTATTCTTATTAGGCCTAACTACTGTTTTATTATTTTTAGGTCCTTTATTAGGAGTAGCTTTTTTAACAAGACCTGTTTTCTTTGCGTCTTTAGTTCCTGTTTTTCCAGTAGTCGTTTTGGATTTATTTTTATCGACCTTTGTTCTATTCGACTGGGACTTAGTTGTTAAGGAGACCTTGCTCTGCTGGATGACTTTTTTATTGGCCTTTTTAGTTTTATCAACAGCAGGAGACTTCTTTGCTTTAAATTTTTTCTTATATAAAATTTTAGCTATTCTCTCTGGAACTTTCTCTTTCTCTATTTCTTCATCAACTTCTATAAAAGTTAAGCTTCCCATGGCAAAAGTAACCAAGAGCAACATCAATAAGACATATTTCTTCAGATCACCACTATCCCTTCTAAAGATTGGTGCTGGTGCTACCTTAGGAGGTGCTTGATCACCTCTTACGAAAATTTGTAGATCACCATTCTTAAACCTTAAAATATCATCTTTTTTAAGATCAATTTGACCTGCTTTAATATCTGTTTCTTCATCAGATAAAGATAAAAATTCATAACCTGGAATTGGAAACACTGTCTTAGTCTCATTTTCAATTTGTACTAAAGGAACGCGTTCGTCCTTTCCTAGGTATGCATACTCAACTTCATTATCTTTTGGCATAAAGCCGACAAGGTTAAAAACCCCATTATGGTCAGGTAAATAATCTACCGAATATACTCGATCTTGATACAGCACTATAATTTCAACCGCTGTTTTAGACATATCGTACTTAAAAATTGGATACAAGTGCTCAGTATCCTCAAAGATATACTCACTAAACTCTGCTTTAGGATCTTTCGCCAAAGGATATTCTACAGTTGGCACATAAAGAGCTGTCTCTCTCTCCTCTAATTCACTCGGAGGTCTAGGTAGAGATTTTTCTATAACTGGAGGAAGCCCAACGTCTAACATATTAAGAGGAGGCGGAGCCAAATCTTCCTTTTCAAAATTTTTAAAGACAAATTCATGAGATCCAAACTTTATGGAATCTCCCAGATTAAAGTCACTAACAACTACACTTTTACCATTTACAAAAGTGCCATTAGTGGAGTTCATATCGTAAATTTTGTTTCCAGACAAAGAAACTTCAATGACAGCATGAATAGCAGTTACGTCGCTATTTTCAATGACTATGTCACAGGCCTTAGACCTTCCTATAAGAAGCCGCTTCTTAGTAATGGGATGACTACCGCCCTTCCCTGAAGCAGGATTCAGTTCAAATTCGATCTGAAACATGTTTTGTTCAATATTCACAAGCCCTCCTTGGCTTGTACTACCTTATCCTTTCAATTCCTTTTCTTATTTCGGGATTGAAGTTCTTCCGATAAGGAAGTTTGTTTCTGAATTTACGCTGCAGACGAGTATCTACTCCTAAGTCCGGAGGAGACCCTGTCTCACCTTCAATTGTTAAGTCTTCAAAATCAAACTTTTGGTACTTCTTGTATTTATAAATAATTCTTTCTTTTTGATTCTTTTGAGCAAAAGTATTTGTCGCAAAAAGTAAGCTTACAATTAAGATTAACTTATTCATTCAAGTACCTTCCTACTTTATTATAGTAACCGCCGAGATCCCCCATAGACTTAGTATCTATTCGGTCAAAAACAGCTTTTGCATCTTTAACTCTTCCACCCGCCTTAAGTGCAATCGCAAAGTTTAATCCATACTTTGGGTTACTTAGCTTACCTCTAGGAATTTTAGAAAAGTAATTTATTGATACAGAATAATTTTCTTTTAATAATTGACCAGTCCCTAACGCATTTAAAACATCTATATCGTCCGAGTTTTTATTATAAAGCGTCTTAAAAATATTCTGTGACTTATCTACAAACCCATATTTTAAATATAGCTGAGCCAAATTAAAAATTGGTGTTAGAGAAAACTTATTTAGCTCGACTGCTTTCTTAAATGCGGCCAATGCCTTTTGATCTCTACCTTGTCGTTGATGAATCACCCCGATATTATTAACTGGTGGTGCATAGTTAGCGTTTAACGTTCTGGCTTTATTATAAAACAGTAAAGCTTTCCTGTATTCGCCCTTTAAAAACTGGCAGGTTCCAACTTGGTTCCAGTACGCCGGGTTATTTTTATATCTCTTATAATTAGCTTCAAAAATTTTGTCCGCTTCCGTGAAGTTTTTCCCGTAACATTTTCCAATCCCCTGGCTGACAGGATCATTAGAAGAGGCAACTTCTTCAATTTTAGGAGTTGGAAGTCTAGAGATAGACTCTTTCGATAGTGAGTCATCACTCGAAACTTGTTCAAAAAGATCTTGATTGCTATTAAATGCAACTTCATCAACTTTTTCGAAAGCACTATTTTCGATCCATCCAAATTCTTTATCTTCAGGTGTTAATTCTTTTTTTGTACCTTTGCTCTTTTCATTGGAGCTACACCCGAGATTAAGAATAAGGATAACTAAAAGCAGATATCTCATTGTCCACCCCCTCTATCCATCAAGACCCCTTCTTGACTGGGACGGTATTCGACAGAGAAATTAAGTTTCTCTCCATTCAAGAAAAAGCTGTTTTCCTTAGACAGAATTGAACTCTTGATTATTTGCCTACGCGCTTCTTTTCTAAAGTCGTTTGCCTTTTGATTTAATGGAATCACAATTTTTTTCATTGTACCTTGGAATGATTTTACGTACTCCGGAGATTTTCCGGCTGGAGCGAACCTTGAGATCTCGTTTACAAGGCTTTGGTAACTTTCAACCAAGTACTTGTACGAAGAAACTATCCCTTTCCCCGAACCAATTTCAAGAATCTTTAATGACCTAGACGTGACTTTATCTAGCAACGCAAATTTTTCTTTTAGTCTATTATTATAAACTTTCTCAGGGAACTGAAGCTTTATGGATTTCAACTTATTAACTTGATACTCCAATGATACGAGTCTAAATTTCGCCACTACATCTAACGCCTCTAGTGGAATAGATTGCTTTCTCTTCTTTGCCGTATTGTAATAGGTCAAGATTCTGGCTTTGATTTTTTGTGCATCTCTTTCACGACCAGAGCTTATATAAGCACTTCTTAGAATACTTAAAGGCTGAATCAGTTCTGCACGGTATGACTTATCTCGACTAAGAGTGTCTATCAAAGACTCTAAGAGCCCCCACATTGATCCTTCAATAACGGCTTTCATAAGATCGACTCTTGCTCTTTTAATTTCATCCGCAGCAACAGAGCATTGGAGCGCTTTTTTTATTAAAGACTGACTTTCATTTAATTTATTTTCCGCTAGTAGTATAACATTCGCATTTCTAAAGAATAGTCTCTTATTTTTAGAACTTCTCTTACAGAGTTTCCCAAGAACTTTCTGATTAATATCCGCTGACTGCTTGAACTCTTGTCGATTAAACAAGTCACTAGATATTGCAAGGAAAGAACCATCGAACTTTTTAACGTCATCAGCATTCATCAAGTTTAATGCTCTCTCAGTCCATAAATATGAATACTTTTTATTTCCAAGCTCATAAAAAAGTACAGCTATATTATAGGCCGCATTCTTTTTGGCATCTTTACTGCTTTCTTTATTGCGGTAAATCTGAACATATCCTTTCAGAGCGTTCGTCTTATCACCTTTTGAGTTAAACTTCTCAACGCCTTCAAATTGCATCGTTAAAAGGAGTAGTTTAAGTTTTTTTGCATACTTTCTAGATACTTTAAATTCCCCATTGTTAATCCGAGAAACCCAACCTTTTATAGCATCTTTATCATTTCGGTCTTTGTGATAATCCATGATCTTTGCGATCATCGCTTCCTGAGTATTATAGTCCTTAGGATAATTCCTTTTAAATGCTAATAATACTTTCTCTGCATTTCCAAACTCTTTCTTTTCTATATAAGAGCTGAATAGTCTTTGATATATCTTATAGCTTTTCTTAGATCGCGGATTATTTTTCAAATATAATAGATATACTTTAGATAGATACTTTTCTTTCGTTTCCTTCTTTATACTTTTTGCTCCAAGGGCCGCTATCATTCCATCGAGAGAAAGCCTCGCGATTTTCTTATCACCCTTACTTACCGCTAAGTTATAGGCTCGGTCATATTGTGCAACGGCTTCGTTATATTTGTTGCTTGCGTAGTTTGTCTCTGCCGCATGAAAGACTGCTCTATGCACATTTTTTCCATCTAACCCGGAGAGGATATTAAAGTATGCAACAGCTTTTCTGGCCTTATCCCTTTTTGTTCTTCTTTGCTTTTCATATCTTTTAGAAGCTACTTGTTTTTGCAGTAAAGCAGACATCCTTTGGACATGATATTTTAGCTGATCCAGACTATCCTCGTCTAAGTGTCCATCCTGATGATCTTTATAGAGTTCCTGGCAAACCTTTAAATGCTTAGAAGTATTTCCAAATCTTTCATAAAGACCCAAAAGAGCGATATTAGCTTCAACTCTATCCTTAGGACCATTTACATAATTCTTGGCTTCAGTCAGAGCTCTTTCAGCACTAGTGGGGTTCTTACCTTGATTAAGTAAATATTTTGCAACTTTAATAAGATTCGAAGAAATATCCTTACCGATCGACTTATAGAAAGAAATAGCATCTTTAGTTCTTCCCGACTCTGTATAAAAGAAAGCTAAGTCTCTTTCCACAGCATTACTCATATCAACAAAACGGCTATTCTTGCTCAATTTATAAACTTCATTCATTAAATTGATAGCTTTAGTTCTTTGTTTAGTTCGAAAATAACACCAAGCGAGATTGTAAGCGTCTTTTGTATACCACCTACTTTTCTTCTTTTTAAGTGCTCTTTCATAAAGAGGAATCGCTTTTCTGTAACTTTTTTTATTATAGTAAATTTCAGCAAGTGCTATTTGAGATTTTTGACCAGCATTTGAATTACTTCGAGCATATTTCATAGCTCTTTTAAAAAATTCCTGAGCTTTATTTTGCTGCTGAAACTCCTTGGCGTTATAGGCTAGAATATAATAGACATCGCCTTTTTGTTTAAAGTTTTTAAATCTTTTCAGAATAAAGTAACAAGTCTTTTGCGCCTGGATAAAGAATTTTCGTGATTTCCTAAAGTACTTAGACTTTTGAACATTTGCTCTCTCTAGACTGTCTAAAGAAAGGTAGACAGCATTTTCTTGTTCTTTTACGTGTCTGGCTTTTTCCAATAGTAGTTCAGCCATTCTTAGAAGTAGGTTCGGATTTCTACTTCCAGTTTGCTTATTTAACCTTGTAATCTCTTTAAGTTCTTGATCAATAATGGAAATAACTTTGTTTCTACGTTCTTCAACGCTGGCTGCAAAACTAGAGCCTAAAAACATCGATAACATTATAAGTACTAAAAAATTCTTCATAAGCTCACTTCGCATTCGGATTTTAAGCTAAAAACATAATCACCAAGTTCATCGGCCCAAAACTCTCCATCAAAGGTCCAAAAGTATTGTTTTTCATTTCTTTTTAAGTACTTAATATCGCCTCGTCCTCTAAGAGGTTCAGGCTCAATTCCATAAAGTCTATCTTTTGTACGCTTAAGCATTTCTAACTTAATATAAGTATGCGCTTCGAGTGAACGGCCTAAGTGATGTTTGGCCACATTTAGACTTTTTCTCACGTAAGCTCCAATTAAGTTTCTTTGTAGCAAAAGTGATTCCTTTAAGTTAATCGTTAAGATTCTCTTTAATTTAGGATTTGAAATCTTACTGACTTTTTCAATTTCTTCTTTACCTCTTACAAAGTTATCTACCAATTCAATATATGCAGAGTCTCTATTAACACTCATAAGCAGTCGATTAATCAGGTTATTACCTCTGATTCTCCCTGCTTTTCGACTCTTTGCGAGGAGGTAGTAATAGCGATAATTTTTTTTATGCTTCCTCAGTAGTTTATCAAGACCTATACTCTGGCCTTCATAAGTGTTTTGAAATCTATCTGAAACTTTCTTTGCATCTTCATATAGACACATTTCTAAATAAGTCATTGCTTCTAAAACTGAAACTTCAGGATTAAAGACAAAGTTTAGGATTGGCGCTTTATAGGTCACAAGCTTACCTAAAGATCGATTATAATCTTGTAGATAAAAACTATTCCAAGCCTCTTCAAATAGTATCTCCGGCCAAATGGGGCTTCGTTTATCTAAATCCAGGTAGCTTAGATTTGCCTTTTCATACTCATTATTTGCAAATTGAGTTCTAGCTACACCAACTAAGCAATAATCTCTATTTATCTCTAACTGTCTTTTTCTATTTTTAGATTGAGTTCTTTTTACTTGGCTACGTGATTGCTCAACACACTCATTATAACTTGAGATCGCTGATTTAAATCTTCTTTGAATACTATGAATACTTGCTTCTAGGAAAAGGGCAAATGGTTTCGTTCCATGTGCTCTAGGAATCGTTCCATTGATCGACTCCATCGCTTTTTTATAGTTCCCACTCCTAAAATATTTTTTAGCAAGAATGTATTTTATCGAGGGCGCTGAAGTTTTCTCTAAAATCCTTGTGGGTAAAACCTCAAACTGTTTAACTCCTACATAAGTTACGACTTCATCGATTAAGCGATCAATCCTTTTACTTTCAATACTACTGGCTCTCGTTAAGTACTCTTTAATATAAGGAACAGCTGCAAAATAAAGCTTTTCCTCAACAAGTTCTTCAACGACTCTTGGGTATCCTTTAACATTTCCCTTGGTGGCTACAAGGGCGGTCCAAGCCCCATCAGCCGAAGCATCTGCATTTCGACTAGCTAAAATAAGGAATAGAACAATCACTAAGGATTTAAAGATTCTGTTCATAGCTATCCTACAGGTCCATAACGACTGAGATACTTAAGTCGTAATGGGAGTAAACTTCTTCAGCAGTTGTATCTGGCCTTTGAGATTTAAAAACGACACCTGTAAAATCTGGTCTAATACTAAAGGAATCATTTACAAAAAACTTCATTCCTAAACTCCAAATCAAGGCATTGTGACTTTCTACGGTGTCTGTTTTATTTAATGTGTTTTGTAGCTCGAGCCTGTTATTAGATTCCTCAATCTTTCCAATCCCTAAGCCAAAAATATAATCCATATAGATAATAGTATTGAATGTATTAATTTTAGTATAAAAGGGTGACCAAAGGAGGAGACCGCCCATATAGTAATTAGTTATTTGTCTATAGGGAGTTGATCCCGCGCCAGTCGAGTTTCTGACTGCTTGTGCATCTGTATTTTCTTCTCCTGCATTTTTAGAATACAAGAGCTCGAAGCCCCATTCTTCTTTGAAAAAGTATCCGCCTCTTGCCTGAAGGTTTGTTCCATTTACGAAAGAACCCGAAGTTGTCATTCCTCCGCCAACGGCTACATGGAACTTTCCTTTTTTTCGAAACTTTCTATTCTGTAAAACGAAAACTTCTTTGTCGGGATCTAGCCAAGTAAATGAGTAGGTATCTCCCTCTGAGGCATTTGAAATATTTCCTATAGAGAGTGTTAAAAATGTAAAAAGAAATAAGATTGTCTTGATCATGGAGCATCCTGCTTTAATAAGAATTGTTCCTTCTTGGAACAACTTTCCTTAAATAACCATGACTTATTCTATCATATGACTAAGGCCGTGCAACATATGTTGACTTCATCTGGCATAAATTTCCAAAGGAGCAAGACTCACAATGATCTAAGTTTACTTGATCAAAGTCTGCGAGTTTTTGCCATTCCTGATATAGAGCCTTTTCTATTTCAAGCTTGGTTAAAATTTTATCAACAGTTTTTTTCTCATCAACGTAGACCAGAGATACTAAAACCTCTTCGTCGTCTGACAGCCCCATTTCGAGGCAGGTTTGAATACCGTAGCAATACAGTTGAAACCAGTAAGCTAATTCTGAATTTTCTTTTTGTGTTCCAGTTTTGAAATCCCAAATTTCAGGAGGATTTTTTTTGTCCTTTGGTCTTAATACTAAATCTGGAGTACCCGAGATCATTTGTCCGAATAAAGGGAACTTCACTGGTGTTTCCGACAAAAACGAATGGGAATTTTTTTCTTTAAGCAACCCTAACGCGTAATCCACTGCCGCTTTCTCTTTTCCTTTTATATCAAGAGGGCAAACTAAATTTCCATTTACGCCTCTAGAGATTGCGTCATGGACAAGAATCCCTCTCTCTCTAGTATTCCTCTTCGGCCTCACTTCTTCTTCTTGAACTTCTTTATAGGATTTTTCATCAATCAATTTGATATTATTACCAAAGCCAATTCTCTCCAAATCTTCTTCATCAATTTTACAAATATTACTTAGGTAAAATTTCCGTGGACACTGTGCCAGTGTTGCCAATCTTGTCACAGATACTTCTGCCAGTAATCCAAGTGGTCTTGCCAAATTCTTTCTAAAAATTATCCCTAAGCTATCTTTTTGAAAAAGTGGTGAGCTAATTTCTGAAGATTTATCTCGTCCTTCGAATATTTCTTCTTCCTCAATAGTATCGACATGACTTATTTGAAAGCTTGAATTTTGATCTAACTTTTCTTCGTAGAGCCTAAATCCATTTATCCAGCTATCGTTTGTAAATTTTAGACCAACACCGTTTTGTCGTAGATCTACATAAGTTAAAGAATCTTGTGCTCGAGTACACGCAACATAAAAAAGCCTTTTCGATTCAGCAAAGTCTTTTTTCTTCATTCTACTTTCTTCAAGTAAATAAATAGGAGATTTAAAAAAGCTTTTCTGCTCGGCGGATATCTTCCATCTAATACTTCCTGGAAGTTTTCCTAGTAAAGGTGAGTCTGAGTTTTTCCTTCCATTTGTATGAATTCCTCCCAGAAAAACATGGTCAAACTCTAGCCCTTTAGAACCATGAGCAGTCATTAGGAAAATATTATCCGGATTATCACCAAAACGAAATTCAACAGAAATACGTTCTGGGCCGAATTCCTCCATTAACTTGTAAAGATTTTCAGGATCCTCACCCGCAAGCTCATTCAAATGAGTAATTTTGGAAAAGTTCTTTTCGTAATCGGAATCACATATGCCCAAATTGCTAACAATTACTTCAAAAGAGGCATAAAAACCTAAAAGACTTATGTTTTTATAAAACCTTAATACTTGTTCTTCAACTTCTTCTAATTTTTTATCTGAACCAATCCATTTCAAAATACCAAGACATAAAAACCCTACGTCTTTTTTTTCTTCGTTCTTAGTAAGAAACCCCTCTAAAAGAGTGCTAAAAAGTGCCCACAATGGGCCTTCATTCATTGGTATCTTCACTTGTGCTGTAAAGCTAATACCGGCGTCAGTCAAAAGTGGAATTAAATGAGAGGAAGCCCCTAAGTTCTTATAGAGGATTCCAATCGATCCTGGCTTCTTACTTTTTTCTAAAATTGATTTAAATAGATAGCCTGCTTCAAGTATATCCATGTCTTTTGAATTTGGTTTTTTCTCTGACTCGACATTAACTAGTATTCTTTCGATACAACCACTTAAACTATCCTCGCCAGGATATTCTTGGTAAACAACTTCAACAGGATCTTTTTCCAGGCCACTATAATTCACCCCAACCTTAAATAAGAAATCAAATAGCGTGTTATTTAAGTGAATAATCTTATTTTTAGACCTGTAATTCTTAGAAAGATATAGGTTTTGTGGTGTTACTTTACTACAGGAACGAAACACACCAAGCTCTCCACCTCTAAACCCATAGATTGCTTGCTTAACATCTCCAACACAAAACAATTTTTTAAAATCTTGATTAACTAAATTTTTAAGTATTTCGTACTGAACTTCACTCGTATCCTGGAATTCATCTACAATAAAGTATTTATATTGTTCACCAATTTTTTTAATAGCCCAAGGTTTTCCCTCAAGCCCCTTTAAGACATAATATTCTAAATCAGAAAATGTAAGCCCCCCAAGCTTCTCATAGCGACCCTCAAGATAACTAAATAGTTCGAAGAAAATTGACATCCAAGAATTAAAAACTTCTTTATTATCTAAGAAAGAAATAATCCCTTCGCCATTAGCTTTTAAAAAATCTCTAAAAGATTTCATCTCTTCTATATATTCATCAACTTCTAATGATTTATCTTTTGCTGTCGTCTTCCTTAATGAAGAAATAGATTCGAAAAAGTCTAAAATTCTTTTCCAGCTATCTGAGCTATTCCAATCTAAGCTTTTCACAACATTATTAAAATTTTCGATGTTTTTAAACCATGCTTTCGAACTGTTTCCTTCAAACCCACTTAGATCAAACCTTCCCTTTGTTACCCGGCCCCAATCTTCCGATTCTAACAACTCATTCATGGTCTTTTTCATATCTATTGAGTTTAAATCTTCAAGATTTGAGTCTCCCCAAAAATCTCTTAAATCTGGATTAGAAAATATTTCAAATACTGAATTTAAGATTTGTTTTCTATGAAAAAGAACAATCTCATTTATAAAGTCATCTCGATTATTTTTTGATTCAATAAACCATTCGTCAAATAAACTTTCTAATTTTGTTTTCTGGGAATCTGAATCGATAATATCAAAGTGAGATTTTAATTCTGGAAAATAATTACCTGAAATGAGTTTATAGCAGAAGCCATGGATAGTTCCCACATATAATGAATTTAGATTTTTACCTACTGCCTGCCAGAAAAGAGAATCCTCACTATCATTTTCATATTCAAATTGAACCCTTTTATATAAACGTGTGGCCATTTCACCAGCCGCTTTTTTAGTAAAGGTCATCATGACAATTGAACTTAGGTACTTTTTTATATTTGAATTTAGAAATTCATCAATGGTGATTTCAGTCCTAAACTTCTTCAAGAGATAAATGATATGTTCAACTAAAACAAATGTTTTTCCAGAGCCGGCACCCGCACTTAAAAGAACTCCGCCACTGTGTTCGATAGATTTTTTCTGCTCTTCGTTTGGAGTTCTTACTGTTGTTTCAGACATCCATCCCCCTGTCACAAATGTATTTAATCGAACAATAACCGCAAACATTGTCCTTCAGAGGATCTGCCCTAAATACTTCATCATTACTTAAACTCTGAACAAGTTTATTTTCTTCAACGCAATAGCCTTCGAGTAGTTCTGTATATTTAGGAAGATGGGATATTTTCACATCCAAATCTGATAAAAGATTTTTTAACTCTTTGCTTAGATCTTTATCTTCTGAATATAGAAGAGAGGCTGAGGGATCTTTTAGGTTTAGATAGCCAAAGAGAAGTGCTTCTGAATTACTCCCACTAACGTGATTAATATAGTACCAAGCTTGAATTTTCTTATATTCTTTAAAATCTCCGACACTTGGGATTCCACCTCCAGACCTTTTAAAGTCTATTAACACCTGCCCACCTGAAGGTTCAAAAAAGTAATCAATACTTCCTCTATGCTCTATTCCGTCTACGATATGACTAAACTTTTTTTCAAACTCTGTTTGGCCACTTCCAAAATGAGCAGTAATAATTTCAACAAATCTGATTCCTCGTTGGGATAACATTATAATTTCATACAATGCTTCTTGATACTGTACTGGCCCAAGCTGTACCTGATCTTTTGCTAATTGCTTATTTAATTCCGATATAGCAATTTCTCTCAAGTCCATTTTGGTATTTTTAAAAAAGCTTCCAATTACAGCATGTTCAATTAAGCCTAATTGAAATGGTTGAATTGATTCAGTCATTTTTGGATCAATCTCAATTTTTTCAATATAATTATAATAATACTTACGTGGGCAATCTAAATAAGTTTGCAAAGAGGTAGAGGAGATTTTTTTTAACTCAGGTCTTTTGATATCGATTTTTTCTTCTAATAGATTAGTCCTACTTACCTCTATAGAAGTAAGTAGACTGTTTTCTAATTCAAAGTTTTCTAATAATTCTAACCACGAAATATCTGCTTCTTCTAAATTTTCCTCTAGTATTAGTTCAACTTCCGTCTCAACTGAAAGGTCCTCTAAAGCAACTTTTTTACTTAAAAAATCTAACTCACTACTTCTTACTGGTCCCAATGAGGTAAGGTTCTCTAATTGAAGATCGGAAAAATTAGATTCTCCTCCCTTTAGTGGCCCAAGAAAGCTCCCTCCAATTAATAAGACTTTTGATGAATTAACTATTTCAGAGGTATCTAATGAATTTATATAATTACGTGGTTCACTATCATAAACCGGAATTAAATAGTTCCGAGGTAGATCTAGGTCTAAGATCTCCTCAAATACTTCAGCATCAAAAAAACTAAATTCATCATTTGCATCAGAAAGACTTCCCCACTCCTCTAATAATTTTAAAAATAAACTTTTTACTTTAAGCCATCGAAAGAAAAAATCTTTCTTCAAGGAACTATCTTCTAATTCTTCTAGAATTGTAACAACCTGCTTCGAATCAATTGTTTTTTTTCCAAAGTCAGTTTCAGTTTTAATATTATTTATAAGGGATGTTAATATAGGTTTGAATGGATCAACAGAAGCCTTAAAAAATAGGTCCTCTACTGGTAGAATATTGATATTATGAAATTCTTGATCAGCGGCTGGAAGTAATAATTCAGCCCCGTCTGAAAGCATGTTATTAACCTTTGTATATGCTTCCTCAGAAAAGCGGCTTTTCTTAAATCTGCTCGCAATAACTTTTCTCTTTGAAAAGGTAAGTCCTTCAGGTACATCTTGAGTTTCAAGCCAGCCCATCCAAGTCGTCTTATCAGCTTCTTTATACAATCTTTCATGAATAGGAATAATAACTTCTGTGCGAATTCCAACACTTTTCAAAAGGTCTAATTGTCCACCACTGAGATGTTTGAATCCCATGAAGACAATAATTTTTCCGTCTACAAACTCATGGGTTGGACTCTCGGTCGTTCTTATTTCTTCAGAGAGTAAACCATAAGACTGGTGCTCATCCACTAAACCCAGTTCTTCCGTAACTAACCAAAAAAAGCGTATGGCCGTAGCTAACTTTTCGTCTTCTTCATTTAAGATATCTTCAACCATTTCTAAGCTAAGAGTAAATCCCCTCAGTTCGGTATATAAATTAAAAGCTTTCGTAAAAATGTCGTAATCCACGTCAGGATTTTTAATTTTCCAAATTGTAGAAAGTTTTAAAAGTAATTCTGACTTTCTAGAGACTAAAAATTGATTCTCCCCCATTAGAGAAATACAATCCTTAACAAACTTCGAAATCGTGACCACATCAACTGTTTTATTCTCAGCCTGGAGCTTCCCGCGGATCCCATCTGCTTTTTGAGGACTAGGGCAGACGACTAAAACATCACTTAAATTCTCATCTTGAATATATTCAAGCTTGAGTATTTCTGAATTTGACGGTAGAAGTTTTACACTAAGCATAAGGACTAGACCACACGTGTCAGTAGTTGTTCAGGGGCAGGTAAGTCTAACTTCAAAAAGGGAATTCGTCATGCTTTCTACGAGTAAAGTTTTAAGTTTTATAGATAACAAAGAAGGTTTTATGGTTTACTTCTTTGAGGGCCAGCGCCTTATTCATGACTTAGCCCTAATTCATAACCTAAAGGGTGAAGGGTTTCATTTTTTGAGAGACTCGATTCTTGGTAGTCAGTTACTAAGTGTATTTCTTAAATCAAAGGAAAACTTTGGATTCTATATAGATTCAGAAGATCCATACTTTCGATTTAAAATTGAAACTAATTTTAATGGTTACATGAGGACTCTTTTATTACCCGAAGAATTCAATAATTTCCCAGAAAAGATTAATGGAGTCTATCGAGTGTCTAAAATTACAGAAGGTGCTCCTGACCCATACAACACAGTTATTGAGGTAAAAGAAAAAACTTTAAATGAAATATTTAATCAATTTTTCAAACAGTCTTTTCAAGTTAACGGAAAGGTATTCTTAAGCAAAGATAGTGACCAGTCCGCAATGATTATGAAACTTCCCAATACCAATATTGATAAGATCGACAGTCCTACAGAAAGAATGTCTGTTGATGAATACTGGGAGGCTCACTCAGAGTTTATTGAGCAACTTTTTTCAAAGGCTCATAATGATCAAGAACCAATCGAAAAAGAGTTCTTAAAAAAGGGCCTACACTTAATTGGGGGAAAAGATATTCAATTTAGATGCTCTTGCTCTAGGGAGAGAATGGTTTCCGGAGTGCTTGGTTTGGCTCACTCCACCTCTATGGACGACGTCTTTCAGTCTGATAATAGCATCGAAACAAAATGTGACTATTGTAAAACGTATTATGAAATTACAAGAGAAGAGATCAAAGAAACTTTAAAAAAGATCTAAAGGATTCCAAGTTTTCTTCGCGGTAGTCCAGAAAATTCTTTTTATGATTTCATACTCTTCATAGAGACCGCAAAAATTCTCTGCTCCTGAACCTTTTGCAAACACAGGGCTCATTAGTGACGTATTTCTAAAAATTATATGCTTCCCCTTAGTTTCAAATTCAAGCCATTCCTTTCCTTTTTTTGGCATTTCAAAATTGATAGACTCAGAAGACGTTACTAAGAACAAGGTTTCTTGACTTCTCTTAAATTCATCATGAAAAAACTGTAAGGACTTATCTAGTTCATAAAGGATTTCTCTAGCCTTTGTGATATTTTTAGCCTTTAAGGCTTTCAGGTAACTAAAATCTCTGACTATAAAAATTGACTGTCCTTGTTCTTTTTCAAACCTACGCCAGATTGATTTAAGATTATCAAACAAAGTTGCAAAACATGCTCCGCTCTTGCATGACTTGTCATAGTAGATATTCCCTTTTTCAAACTTATCATTACCTAAATAATGAAAAAGCTTTTTCCCCTCTGCATTTTCCATTTTCCACAGGATGGATTGACCTAGGAAACCCTCTCCTCCACTGCATTCCTTGGAGGCCGACAAACTATCGTCTCCAGCAGCTATTTCAAAAATACCTACTTTATACCCAGTTGGATTTAAATAACTCCAAAGAGGGCTTTTTTTATAATCTTCACAATTATTTTTTATATTTTTACTACCGACCATTTGACTCAAAAAACCTGAACCTGCACTTGGTCTGAGTCCATATAAGTTATAATTCCATATTTTTCCAGCACAGCTCATAGTCTCAAAGGAAGAACTTTTAACTCCCTGTGGCTTACTAAATCGAGACATAGCGAGATGCTCTTCTTGAAAACCAGCTATTTGAAGCCAGATTATGTTCTTTGGCCGCTCGCTATAATAATGACTTTTTAAATTTAAGGTTTGAACCCTGGAGCAAGATAAAAGACCAAGGAGCAAAAAGAGAAAATATATTTTTAAGTGTTTCACACATAGATAATAAAAACTATTCGCTTTAAGAGCTAGGAATACTTATTGCGCAACACGCCAAAAGGGACATTAATACTCAGGTAAAGTTTAAAAACTGCAGCATTTCCTTTATTCTTATGTATGTTAAATAGATAAATTTATTAGCTTTAAGGAGTTTTGGGGATGAGCGCAGTTGAAAGAGAAATCATGTGGAATATTCCACTTTATTTTAAAGTCATCATGTATGTTCTCTTTTTTGTGAGCATGGGTCTTTTTTGTAAGGGCTACTACCAAAAACTACAATTCGTTACAGGTGGAAAAGGGTTTTCTGGATTAAAGAAACTTTTACCTGAAAACTTGAACTGGTCAAAATTTATAACAACATCTTTATTTACAGGGAAAGTTCCCAGAGTAAAAAGAGTAGCCATTTTCCATGGACTAATTTTTTATGGTTTCTTTATTCTTTGGATAGCAACTGACCTTGTGGCCGTACATGCTGATACTCCTTTTAAAATTTTTAAAGGCCCAGTTTATATTGTCGTTAGTTTTGCTGCTGACATTGCAGGGGTTATGATTTTGGTCGGTCTAGCCCTAGCTTACTACAGAAGGTATATCCAAAAACCCGAATACCTAAGTGCCACTAATCCCAATAGAGAAAAGTACATGTATCTCATGCTCTTTCTTCTCGTTGTTTTAGGCTATTTACTCGAAGGGTTAAGAATTGAAGGAACTAGAGCGGCATGGCTAGCGGGAGACGAAGGAGTTCTCTTTAATCCAAAAGAGAAGTATTGGTCTCCACTTGGGTGGCAACTTGCTAACATGTTTGAAGCTTCGGGCTTATCGACCGAAACCCTAGCTGGTATTTGGAAAGGACTATGGATGTTTCACATGGCTAATACCATGGTATTTATTGCTTCTATTCCTTTTACAAAGTTTAGTCATATCTTTCTACTACCCTTACAGGCCTTGTTAACTCCTCAAAGAAGAGGTGGAGTGCTTAACCCTATGGACTTCGAAGATGAGAATGCCGAAACCTTTGGATTAGGAAAGCTTAGTGAGCTTACTATGAAAAACAATTTGGACCTTATCAGTTGCGTGGAATGCGGAAGGTGCACAAATGTTTGTCCTGCTAATAATGCTGGAAAGCCACTAGACCCGAAAAAAATAATCACAAAGGCCAGAGATCTTTCTGAAGCTACAATAAAAGCTGGCGAAACTGATGCCGACTTTTGGGAAAATCAAATTTATTCTGCTGCTGAGCTAGACTCATGCACCACTTGCGGTGCTTGTATGGAAGAATGTCCGGCGAATATTGAACATGTTCAAATGATTATGGAAGCAAAAAGATATAAAACGTTAACACTAGGTGAAATCCCTCCTACTGCCGCAGACGCCGCAAACAAAGTAAGAGTTAACGGAAACCCATGGGGAATTGCCCAAGATGATCGATTTAATTGGGCAGACGGACTTGATGTTCCAGTCATTGAAACAGGTAAAAAAGTTGATTATTTATATTACGTTGGATGTGCTGGATCTTACGATGCCGCCAATCAAAAAGTTGTCAGGGATACTGTCGCCCTACTCAAAAAAGCTGGTGTCGATTTCGCGGTGATGGGAAAAACCGAAAAGTGTAACGGAGATCCCATTAGACGATTTGGTGATGAGTACACTTTCTATGAAATCGCTATTGAAAATATCGCAAATATGAATCAGTACGATTTTGGAAAAGTAGTTACTCATTGTCCTCACTGCTTACACACTATCGGAAAAGAGTATGGAAAATTTGAAGATGGAGACTTTGAAACTATTCATCATACGGAACTTCTGGCTGACCTTCTATCCCAAGGGAAACTCAAAGCTGATAAAAAACAAGATACAGAACTAACTTTTCACGACCCATGCTACCTCGGCAGACATCATGGTGAATACAATGCACCAAGAGAGATCTTAAAAGCGACAGGTGTGAAGATCAAAGAAATGGAGCAAAATAAAGATAAGTCATTATGCTGTGGCATGGGTGGCGGAAATATGTGGTACGAAATTGATCAAGGTGAAGAAATGTCGGAAAAGAGACTAGAACATGTCGGTACAGAAGACGTTTCTAAACTTGCTACTGCATGCTCGTACTGCCTAATAAATTTTAACTCCGGTAAATCTGAGAGGACCAAAACCGAAAATGTCGAAATTGAAGATGTGGCCTCTATATTGGCCAAGTCAATTTTATAAAAGCAGTATTCTATTAATAGTATTCCTGGTTTGCTTGAACAACGTATATGCAAATAGTTCATCAACCAAGCATCCAGGAATAATTGAATCTTTAGAAGTACTCTTAGACCTCCATAAGAAGCAATTCAAACTTCTTGCTTCAAAGGTGCGTCGAAACCCCAAAGTGTTGTCGAGTATCTCTAATATAAAAGAGCTAGGACTTCATCCTTTCTTTGTTAGAAGTATTATTTTTCACAGTGACGAAAAATATCTTCGTCTTGCAGGTCAAAATAAGTGTATTTTCTATTCTCTTTTAGAAAATGACCTCCTAAAGACGGCAGAAGGTAGAATCAAAAACGTTATTGTTAACTTTACGACAACTGATAATAAAAAAGAATCTGCGATTTTAACTAAAAATGATTTTATTAGCCAGGTTTATAAAAAAGAGTGTCCAACTAAAAAAGAAACCTCTCTTCTTTTCTCGGATGAAAATATTAATAGTACTTTAAAAAAAATAGATTTTCCGACACCCGAAAATAAAAAAGACTGTGAAACAATCCTAGAAGACTGGCAAAGAAATCCGTTCACACCTTACCTATGCCGAGTTCCAGAGCATATTCAATTAGGTAATATAGCCAGGAAAAAACTTGAAAGAACTGATAACTCCGCTTTTTCAAAGAGAAGGTTTTTTGTAGAGCTCATAAGAAGATCAGAATTTTTAAAAAAGAAAATCCCTTATTTTGAACGATCTTATCTTAATAATCTCTGTTACGGACTTTCAAATAGCGAGAAGTTCTGTCGGCCCTACGTATCAGATGACGTTTGGTCTAAAGTGATTAGTGGAGAATTTCCGAATTACTTTCTAGAACCTAAATGTAAAGCAGCTTTAGGTAAGTCTACCCTAACAAAAACACAGTTAAAATCTTGTGCCTCAAAATTTAAATCCGAACCCAAATATTGTGTAAGTAAAGGAAAGTCCGGACTGCGATCATTTAGTCCATCACCGAACTGTGATGACATTTCTGATGCACTCATGGTGTCTCAGCTAGAAACAAATTATCATGACTGTCCTGGGTATTTAGATAACGAAGGAATGATTAATATTCATAGAATTATTAGTCATCTGGATGGCACTAAACTAAATTCCAGTGCGAAGACTTGTGTCAACGAAGTTAACAATTCTTTTGCCAACTTACTATTTGATTACGACTATGAAGAGGGATGGCCATTAAAGCTTTGCTACAATGACAAAATAGAAGACAAAGAAAAGTGCGAACCTTATATTCCTGGCAATAATGAAAATGATAAGCTCGCTGAGGGATCAGTAATTTCTCAAATATTACACAAAACGAGAGGTCTCCCTAGTAATCTAAAATGTAGAGTAATTGACCAAAAGAAGTTTAACCCCAACTTTTTAGAGTTTAAGTCGGGTTGTTATATTATATATGACCCTAATCAATGTACTGTACAATTTTGTCCCAAGAAAATCGTACATAACTTAAAAGAAATTAAGGACATTAAGTACGTTGGTAAGCCAGAGTATGACTACTTTGCAACAAGCTTTAAGCGAGAAAAGTTCAGTCTCTCTAATATAATAAAAGAAGTATTTAAACTTAAAGAATCTAAAATTAGAAACTTCACAGACCTTATTTATTTTTTAGATAGAAAACCAAGCAACATCGTTCATGGTATAGGTTGCGCTGAAGATTTAGCCCCTGCTAACTTTAAGAAGATTGGATTAAACCAATGTAGCCCTCTTCCTTTTATTATCGATGGATATATAAAAGAGGGTGGCCAAGTTCGAATGGTTACCCGACTGGCCGTTGATGATGTTCACTCCCCAAAATTAATTCCTTGGAATTTTATTTTTAATTCTATTGCTAGCTATAAAGTCCTTCATCCACTAGACACGTGGACTCTTTTTGGAATTCAAGAGTCTTCAGGAGGTTCAAATTAAATTAGTAATTTTAATTGCCCTTTTTTCATCACAAGTTCTTGGAAAATCAAAGCTACCTGAATTAGCAACAAAACAGGCTATCAATAACCTTAGATTTTTATCTTCGGATGGAAGCTTTACCTATTATCAAAATCGTGAAGGAAGTTTACTACTCTCAACAAACTATAAGGTTAAGGAAGTATTAAGCTCAAGTCCGGGTACAAACTACCAAGTTATCTCTAGTCCAAAAAGAAAAAAGCTTATCGTTATCCAACAAGAATCTTTTCATAAGTTCTTAGGAATAAGACAGATGAAGAATATTTACAAAATGGATTTCGGTGGTCAATCGGCGACAAAACTGGGGCTTGGAATTAGACCTCGTCTTCATAGCTCAGATGAATGGGTATCTATTTTTCATCCTATTTCGCAGACTATAAATTTTATCAATTTAAAATCTAGTGCCTTAAAGTTTGATTTAAAAATCAGAAATCCCTTCAACCCTTACTTCGTCCCCGAAGTAATAATGCCTAATAATAATACTATTCTTTACACAGACTTGAACAAAGACGGACTTCCAGGGGTGCTTTATTACGATAAAATCACGAAGCAAACTAGCGTACTCTACAAGGCCAGCAATTCAGCTACCAAGCTAGAGCTTTGTTTAAATAAGGAGAATATCTATCTCGGCGAATTTGGTCTTGATAAGCTGTTTTCCGGTAGTGCCATATCTCTCTTAAAGGCTAATGCAATAGACTTTAGCAAGAGAGAGATCCTATATGAATCCAGGCTTAATGATATCGGGAATATCACTTGTTCGAACTCTCTACTTTTTGTTCAAAACCTAAGTAAACAAAGAAATAAACTCGCCTATGAACTTGTGGAACTAAGCCAGGGTACAAAAAGAATTAAGGTTTTGAGTGACATCAACTTTGCGAGTCATTCAATTGATATGGATGGAGTAATTCTCCTACCTCATCTCGGAAAGTACTATGTTGTTAAAGGTAAATCAGATTATACAAAAAGAGATCTCTTAAAGAAGAGTAAAGTAAATGAATAAAGCTATTTATAAATTTTTCGTCATTTTAGTTTTAACTTCAAGCTCAGCTTGGTCTGCGACGAAAGTATTGATGCCTTCAGAAAGATTACCTCGTGAATTAATTTACTTAACAGAATCAATCCAAGAGCTACAATTAAAAGACATTGAAAAAACTAGAGACAATGATAAACTTTTTAAAAATCTAGAAGATAAATTTCAGAGTCTCTCAAAAGAGGAGCTTTATTTTATTAGCAAGTCAGAGATTTACAAAACCGCCCTCGCTTTCAAGCCGCCTCTAAATATAACAGATAAATACTTTCAAAAATCCATTATTACTGAGGTTGAAGAAAAAATTAAGACTGTTAAATTGAATAGTTTTACTCACTGGTTAATCGCTAGTATTTTAAAAGATTTAAACGATATTTTTAATAATCGCGACTTCCCAACTTTTTTTGCCGAAAGAAATAAAGGAATAGTAATCTCTTCAAAGTCGAAGCGCTTACAAAAGAAATTAAACTTCCTTTTACCTTGGATACAAGGCTTCTTAACGGAAGAGACAGCTTTATTTCAGTATTCCCTTCTTCCCTTAATGAACAAATCCCTTCAAAATATTTCTATTAAGATTGATTACCTCTTGCGCCATTCTGCTGCCATTAGTCCTAACTCTAAGTCCCAAGAGAAAATAGTTTATTTTGAAGAGCAATCCATGGAATTAGATAAGTCTGGAAAACTGGTAACTGTAGAAGATATTTTAGACCCACTTATTGGAAAACTTAAGAACAACAACCTTCCAGTCCCTGTCGACGACTGGATTGGGGATGAAGATGATTTTGCTAGTGGACTTACCCCAATTGAGATAAACAAAGCCGAGGGTAACTACCAGGCACCAAAAAAACTTCCCGCTCCAGTGGAAGGTTGGTAAACATCAACAAAAACATAGACTTACATTAAGATTCATACTTCTCTCTATTTAGACCTAGCGCATTTTTTTTGCTATATTTTGCCAGCTAAAGGACCAGAGGTATCTGAAATTAAAGGATTTTTATGACTCTTTCTAAAAAGCCCTACAAGGGAACGAGAGACTTTTTTCCAGAAGAAAAGCGTATTCGTGATTATATGTTTTCCAAAATGAAGGAAACGGCACAACTGTTTGCTTATGAATCTTATGACGGTCCCTTACTAGAAGAAGTTGAACTTTATAAAGCTAAGTCAGGAGAAGAGCTGATCAACGATCAGATCTATAGCTTCAATGATAGAGGGGAAAGGTTTGTTGCCATTCGCCCGGAGATGACTCCCACAGTTGCAAGAATGGTGGCCCAAGTCCACAGAGAAGTTTCAAAGCCAATCAGATGGTTCTCAATTCCAAATCTTTATCGCTATGAAAGACCTCAAAAGGGTCGCCTAAGAGAGCACTGGCAATTCAACGTAGATGTGTTTGGGGCCCCTAAAATACTGGGAGAACTCGAAATTATTCAGCTTGGAATAAAACTAATGCAAAGCTTTGGTGCTAACTCAGAGCATTTTGAAATTCTGATTAACGATAGGGCCATCGTTGACAATGTTTTTAAAGACCTTCTGAACTGTTCAGAAGACGAGTGCTACAAGCTCTACAAACTTGTTGATCGCTCTAAAAAACTTGATAAAGAAAAATTTGAAAAGCAAATCGATGAAACTTCACTCACTGAAGAGGCCAAGGAAATTTTCAAAGAGTATCTAAAATTAAATTCGATAGATTTACTAAATACCTTTATTCAAAAGCACTCCATTCCAAAAGACTCAATTGAACTTATCGGTCTATATGAAAGATTACAGGAGCTAAATCTAAGTGAGTACGTGGTTTTTGATCCAACGATTGTTAGAGGACTCGACTACTATACCGGAATCGTTTTTGAAATATTTGACAAGAATCCGGAAAATAGAAGAGCTATTTGCGGAGGGGGAAGCTACGCTAATATATTAAAAATCTTTAATGAACCATCACTTCCTGGTGTGGGATTTGGCTTAGGTGACGTCACACTAAAAGACTTTCTTATAACCCATAATCTTTTACCTGATTTCACAACACCAACCGTCGATTTAATTTTAACCACCCAAGACGAAGATGGTATTAAACCATTATTAAGCCTTGCCCATAGTTTAAGATCAGAAAAGATTTCTGTTTTCACTCAGCTTGAGCCATTAAAGATTAAAAAAGTTTTTAGCCTTGCGGAAAAAAAAGGGGCTAAATTCGCGGCGATCTTAGGAAGTCAGGAAATTGAGAATGGATTGATCCAAATAAAGAATTTATCAACGAAAGATCAAAAAGAATTTAAAATAGATAATATTGAAGATATTAAAGGTTACTTAGCATGAGTGATATATCGAAAACTTACTCTCCAGAAGATGTTGAAAAGAAGTGGTATAAGACCTGGGAAGAAGGCAAATACTTTAAACCTAGGCCTGGAAAACAAAATCAAGGTTATTGCATAATTATGCCACCTCCCAACGTCACTGGTCGACTCCATGCTGGTCACGCACTAGATATAACAACTCAAGATGCTCTTATCAGATTCAAAAGGATGAAAGGCTTTGAAGCTCTCTGGCTTCCGGGTATGGATCATGCCGGTATTGCCACACAAACTAAAGTTGAAGAATTGATTTTTGAAGAGGAAGGGAAGAAACGTGGGGAATACTCTAGAGAGTATTTTCTTGAGAAAACTTGGAAGTGGGTCGAAGACTACGGTGGAATTATAGCGCTTCAATCCAAAACAATGGGTGCTAGTCCCGACTGGGATTATTCAATGTTTACAATGGATGAAGGCCCTCACCAAGCTGTAAAAAAAGCATTTGTAGATTTATATAATGAAGGGCTTATCTATCAATCTGACTATATTGTTAACTGGGACCCGGGACTCCAGTCAGCGATTAGTGATGCTGAAGTTGAATATCAAGAAGTAAACGGAAATTTTTATCATTTAAATTATCAAGTCAAAGGTTCTGATGAGCTCATTGAAATAGCTACGACAAGACCAGAGACACTTTTAGGAGACACCGCCGTTTCAGTACATCCAGAGGATGAACGCTTTAAACACTTAATAGGAAAAACTGCAATTGTCCCATTATGTAATAGAGAGGTTCCTATCCTCGGTGACAATTATGTTGATATGGAAAAAGGAACTGGATGTCTTAAGGTAACTCCTGGTCATGACTTTAATGATTTTGAGATTGGGAAACGCCACAATCTTCCTATTATTAATATATTGAACAAAGACGGAACTCTTAACGATTACGGTCTTGAGTGGAAAAACCTTTCTTGTAAAGATGCTCGAAAGGCAATAGTAAAAAAACTTAAAGAGCTTGAAGTTCTCATCGACGTAAAACCTCATCGACATCAGGTTGGACATGGGGATAGATCGAAGACCATTATTGAGCCAATGGTATCAAAACAATGGTTTCTGAATACTAAAGAGATGGCTAAAGATTCTGTAGAAGCTGTAGAGTCTGACACGACCAAGTTTTATCCAAAAGGCTGGGAAAACACCTATTTCTCTTATCAAAGAAACCCAAGGGACTGGTGTATCTCAAGACAACTTTGGTGGGGACATCAAATTCCAGTTTTTAAATGTGATAGCTGTCATCACCAATGGGCAAGCGAAGAAGAAAGTCCAAGCTCCTGTGAAAAATGTAACGAAAAAGAGCTTACTCAGGATCCAGACGTTCTCGACACATGGTTTAGTTCAGGTCTTTGGCCTTTTTCGACTTTAGGGTGGCCAAATAAAGAAAAAATGATCGAAAGAAAATTTGATACCTTTTACCCCACATCAGTTCTCGTTACAGGACACGATATAATTTTCTTTTGGGTTGCTAGAATGATGATGATGGGACAAAAGTTCACGGGAACAGTCCCTTTTCACAAAATTTATATACACGCCATTGTTAGAGACAAGCTTGGAAGAAAAATGAGCAAATCCCTTAATAACGGTATTGATCCACTGGATATGGTAAAGCAATATGGAGCAGATGCTTTTAGGTTTACTCTTGCTGCAGGCTCTGGATACAACCGAGGTATCAACTTAGATCCGGAAAGAATTGGCGGGTTCAGAAACTTTGTAAATAAAATTTGGAATGCTTACCGATTTATAGAGCCCCATTTGGCAAATGCGGGGAAAGTTCTACCTAAAGATCTTGACCATCATGAGCGATGGATCATTGGCGAATTAAATGCTGTTTCAAAAGTCATGAACGAGTCTATGGAAGAGTTTAGATATGACGACTCATGTTCAGCAATTTATCAATTTGTGTATGATAAATTTTGTTCATGGTTTATTGAGTTATCAAAAACACAGCTAAATGGAGATGACACGGTAGTAAAAGCACAAAGAGCTACGGTACTTCGCTATGTCTTTAGAAAGATTGTTGCCCTGCTTCACCCAATGACTCCTTTTATAACTGAAGAACTTTGGTCTTTCCTAAAGGATGAAGATGAAGAGTTGTTAATCATTCAAGATTATCCTGAGTTCTCTAAAGAAAATGAACATCTTAAAGATCAAGATATTATGAATCGGTTTATTGAGACGGTTACAGGAATTAGAAATTTAAGAGCTAGTGTAAACATTAAGCCAAAAGAAGAAGTTCCAGTTGAACTATTTACTGATGATGATGAACTACTTAAGTACTATTCTGAGAATCTTCAAAACTTTACAGACCTAGCTAAAGTTGGATCTCTAAAAGTTTCCAGCAAGACTGATAAAAGACCTGGGAAGTCTGTTTTCAAAGCAACAACTCATACAGAGATATTTCTTCCTCTTGAAGGTGTTATTGATTTAACGGAACAGATTTCAAGACTTGAAAAAGACTTAAAGAAAACTGAGAAAGAATTCTTGAAGTATGACAAGAAACTTAATAATGAAAAATTCATGAATAATGCACCTGATGACGTTAAGGCTGAAGTCAGAGAGAATGCTAAAGAATTTGAAGAGAAATTAAAGTCGATTAAAGAGAACTTAAAGAACTTTAAATCATAATTCATGTATCTCATGTAATATATTCACTAGCCTATCGACTGTTTCGATAGGCTCATTCTTTTCTTGGCTTATCCATTTCACAGGAATTTCATTATCCATCTCTATTAAAACGGGTGCGTCCTTAAAGTGCTCCATGAATGATAAATCCGAAGCTCTTTTCACAAAGGTATAAGTACAAACCCCTAGGAAGCTTCCTAAATATGACCAATTTTTATCTGTAGTTAAAAAACCCACCGAATGCACGAGGTGCTTCAAAAAACTTTCTTCTTTTCCTGTTTTAACTAAGTAAATGTTTTTTTGTTCCAGTGATTTGAAATAGTCCTTAAGTTCATTGTATTTCTCTTCTCCTTCACTTGGGTCAAACCAAATAACGAAGTACTGTTCCTCAAAGAATCTAAAGAAGTCGTTCCAGAACTCCTTTTTATTAAGTAGATTCGTAACCTTGATTAGGAAATATGGTGGAAGCTTTAAAAGCTCTTCTGTTTTCTTTGAGGATAATAGCTCTCTCGATTTACTTCCTTCAATCTTAAGTTCTGATAAGTCTTTCTTCAGGTAGCTTTCAAGTAGTTTTAAATACACCTTGTCTGGTCGATAGCTTTCAAATGGCTCAACTTTATGGGTGAGCAAAAACTTGTTAATCCCCTTTATATAGCCGATTCTATTCTTCGCTTTAAAAGAAAATCCAACAAAAGCAGATTTAAAGCTATTTTCTAAATCTAAATAAAGATCAATATTGAATATCTCGTTTTGATTAACGGCAAATTTATGAATCCCAGGTAATGACAACTCAGACTCATTTAAAACATATGTGAATACATCAAAAGGAAGCGCTTTATAAAATGCCTCTGAATCTTCTGAAATTAAAATATGAATCTGAGATTCTGGATATTCGACTTTTAATTGTAGTAAAAGTGGAAATATTTTTGACACATGCTCTAATTCAGAAGGAGCCCTAATAAGAATTTTGATCAATTCAGCCATTTATAACCATTCTATTTTTAGTAAAAAACACAGTGTAATAAATCACAGCAAAGGGAAGCGTAAATAAGTTTATAACAGGAACTGCTACCAATGCTAAAAAAATACACCCAGACAATGAAAAACCTAAAAATAGTTTACGGGTACTATTTAAACAATCTCTAAAATGAAGATTATGTCTACTCCAAGTGTAATCAACAAATCCAATGGCAAATAAAAGTGCACTTAATAAAAATGATACTGGTGACAAGATCGGAATAAAATTTAAGAGCAAGGCCAGAATTGTCATTAATATGATAAAGGAAATTTTTTTCAGCTCGTTAACGATTGTAAATACAAATCTCTTTAAGAGCCTTCCAATTGATTTATCTAAAGACTCCGGAACCTCGCCTAAGAGAATCTTTTCCGTTCGGTTACTAATAATATCGTTAAAGGGTGAAGCGATGAGGGAGACTATTAAGACAAACGTCCATGAAACAATAAAATACATCACGACTGTAAGAGATGCTGTAATTAGCCAACTAATGACTGAACCAAGTCCGTCTGAACTAACCTTTCCCTTAACCCAAACATTTATCCAATCAAGTAAGTCTGTGAAAATTAGTTGTCCCAAAAAATAGTATAAAATGATACCAATTAAGATCGGTGCAAAACTAAAAAGAAGAACAATCTTATCTTTTTTTAATATTGAGAAAGATTCTCCAAAGCTAGATACCAAGTACTTCATTCTAAATCCCAAGTTGATGGATCCCTAAAGCGAAACTCAAACAGTTCTTTAAACTCTTTTAACTCAGCCTCACTAGGTATGCTCATTACTAATCTTTTAAGTTTACTCCAACTCAAATATGTTTCCATCAAGTCTGTTTCAACTTTCAATTCATCAATTTTTTTAATTTTATTCTTTGTTTTAGCCAATAAGCCTTGTGCGCCGCTTAAATTTTTGTCCCTATAATGAATCATGGACGCGGCCACTTGAATTATGGCCCAATAAACATACCGAGCATTATCACCTCTGCCCTCAAGCCAATGATCCTCTAAAACTTCATGGCACTCCCAGTATTTTTGCTCATTGAAAAGCTTAACCCCTTCGATAGTGTTCCGAAGGTGCTCCATCGAGAATTTTCCATAAGCGTAATCTTCCATAGGTTCTCCTTCGATATTGTAACATTCACGGGCGGCTTTGCTTCGCGTTAAATTATCTTGAAAGCGTAAAATATGATAAAAAAGTGATTCAAAACTGAGGTTTTCATGTCCAATCAAAGTCAAAATATTTCTAATTCCTTAGTCCCGGAGTACATAAGAAACTTACAGATTTATCAAGCTGGTAAACCTGTGGATGAGTTAGCTAGAGAAAAAGGCCTAACTACAATCTCCAAGCTCGCTAGTAATGAAAATCCACTTGGTCCGTCTCCATTTGCTATTCGTGAAATGACAAACGGCCTATGGGATCTTCATATGTATCCCGACATGCATGCTTATAGATTAAAAACATCCCTTTCCAAGATGTATAACTTAAAGCTTGAAAATATCGTTCTCGGTAATGGAAGCGAAGGGATTATGGCCTACATCGCAAGGGCGTTTTTACAGCCTGGACTTGAAGTTTTAACAAGTGAAAATACTTTTATTGGTTTTTATATTCTTGCTCAAAGTGTGGGCGCAAGTATTAAGCAAGTTCCACTAACTCCTGATTTTCGTTTTGATGTTAAGAAAATGGCGGAAGCTATTACGGAAAAGACTAAAGTTATTTATATCGCAAATCCAAACAACCCTACTGGTACCTACATTACAAAAGATGAATTTGATTATCTAATGAAGTATGTTCCTGAACATGTTCTTGTAATTTTGGACGAAGCATATTTTGAATTTGCAAAGCAGTTCGAAGATTATCCTGATTCAATGGACTATCGATACGATAATGTAATCACCTTAAGAACTTTTTCAAAAGCATATGGTCTTTCAGGTATCAGAGTTGGTTATGGTTTTGGTCATCAAGACTTAATTGCAAATTTAACAAAGGTAAAATTACCGTTTGAACCTAATCTTATTGCACAGCTTGGAGCAGTAGGAGCCCTTAATGATACTCCTCACCTTCAAAGAACTATTGAAAATAATATGATCCAATATTCAAGGTGTATCGATTATTTAGAAAAGAACGAATTTGTTCCTATAAAGTCTGTTACCAACTTTATTACAATAAAAACTGGTTCAGCTGAAGCTAGTGATTTTCTGTTTGAAAGCTTATTAAATAAAGGTGTCATTATAAGACCATTAAAAGTTAACCGCATGCCTGAGTTTGTAAGAATATCTCTTGGTACCCCTGAGGAAATGGATCACTTCTTTGAAGCAATGGATGAAGTATTACCTGAATACAATACCAAGTTTGGAAGGTCGAAATGAAAATTTGTAACTACACCTATAAGACAGGTTATCTCCCCCAAAAAAGACTTGGAATAATTCTTGAAAAAGAAAACCTTATCCTAGACCCTAACTTATGCTGGGTTAAGTTCTTTGAGACTCAAGGCCATTATAATGCTAAAGAATTAGCTGAACATAAGTGCAACTCTTCACTTTATCAACTTCTTAGAAATAACGAAGCTCCAATTGATATCCTAAATCAATCTTTAGAGTTATATAAAACACTTAAGAAGGCCGGTGATATTAACTTGATAGATGGAACATCGTTTTTCTTTGAAATTAAAAAAGATTCTATAAAGCTAAATTCCCCAATGGATAGAATTGAAACTTATCGCGACTTTTATGCCCATGAAAAACACGTAAAGAAAGGGTTTGAAAAGCGTGGTGAAGAAATTCCTCCAGCTTGGTTTGAAATTCCAGCTTACTACAAAGGACCAGCACATGGCTTTATAGGTAATGACGATGAAGTGTTATGGCCTTCTTACACGGATATTCTTGATTACGAATTAGAACTTGGGATGGTCATTGGCAGGAGTGGAAAAAACATAAAAGAAAAAGATGCGTTAAAGCACATCTTTGGTTTTACAATATTAAATGATATATCCGCTCGAGACATACAAAAGAAAGAGATGGCGGTTAGACTTGGGCCCGCCAAAGGGAAGGATTTTTGTTCTGTTCTTGGTCCAGTGATAACAACATTCGATGAATTTAATTACCAAGAGCCAAATTTGTTAATGACCGCCAAAATAAACGACCAAGAATGGTCGCGTGGCCACTCAGGAGATGCTCATTTTACATGGGCACAAATGATAGCACATGTGAGTCAAGACGAATGGGTTTTACCAAGTGACTTATTTGGTAGTGGTACTGTTGGAACAGGATGTGGGCTAGAATTAGATAAATGGATTAAGCCCGGTGATAAAATCGAACTTGAAGTGGAAGGCATTGGAAAACTAACTAATATTATTGGTAAAAAGAAATAACCGAGGGATTAAGATGCTTAGCTTTAATACAGATGGGGAATTTTCACAAAATTATAAGTTTCTAATAGGCAGTATTCTACCTAGGCCTATTGCTGTGATTTCTACAATAAATGAAGATGGCACAAATAACCTAGCTCCTTTTAGTTTTTTTACTGCAGTCAGTGCAAAGCCGATGATCATCGCATTTTCACCTCTCATTAGGAGCTCGACGGGAGAGCAAAAAGATACTCCTAAAAATATTTTAAGAGAGAAAGAATTTGTCGTTAACATTGTTTCAGAATCCATTGCAGAGAAAGTTAACTTATGTAGTGCAGAGCTACCTTATGGGCAAGATGAATTCGCTCACTCAGGGCTAACCCCTATCCCCTCAGATCTCATTAAGGCTTCACGAATAAAGGAAAGTCTAATACATTTTGAATGTAAGTTTCGAGACAGACTTAGCTATGGCGATGATCCAGGCTGTGGTCAAATTATCACAGGTGAAGTCATCAAGGTGCATGTTGACCAAGATATTTATGAAAACGGAAGAATAATAACAAATAAATTAAAGCCTGTTGCAAGAGGTGCTGGTAATGACTGGTTCAAGGCAACTGATGTTTTTGAAATGGAACGTCTAATGAAGGCCCAGATACAAAAATAAGGAGAAATAATGGAGTATGAACCGCACAAGTGTGTTGAAGACGAATTTAAAGGTAATAAAATTTTAAAAATTATTAAAGTAGATGATGAAGGCAATGAGATCGAAAAATTCGGAACCATCGTCAGTTTTGGATTTAAGAAGGCTGCTTACATCGTTAAGAATATTGAAGAGATTAAGAAGTTCGTCGAAGAGAACGATAAATAAAAAAGGCGTCTTTTAGACGCCTTTTTTTATACACTAAATTTTAGTTTTGATTAAGCAACTTCAACTTTCACTTGGCTCTTTAAAGCTTCAAAAGTTTTTTCTTCTCTAATAGCATACATCATATTTTTTCTAATGTTTTCATCAGATGAATAATATTGCTTTAATTGTTCAACTGGTAATCCTGAACCTTTAGCCGTTTCTTCGATTTTAGCATCTAAATCAGAGTCAGAAGTTTCAACTTCAAATTTCTTAGCAAGGGTGTCTAAAATAAGACCTGAACGTACTTGAAATTGAGCTTTTTCTTTTAAGTCATCAGCCCATTTTTGAAAGTACTCTTCCATCATCGGCTCATTAAAGCCTTGTTGAGATAAATTTCTTTTCACATCTTCTTTCAGATAGTTTTCCTGTTGCGCAACTAAGGCACCTGGGACATCAAATGTATTCTCTTTAATAAGAGTTTCTAAAATTTCTTGATGGAGTTTTTCATCTGCAGCTTTTTCTTTTTGCATTACTAAGTTTTCTCTATTCTTAGTATTAAAGTCCTCTACAGATTCAAAGCCAAATTCTTTAGCAAGTTCGTCATTAAACTCTGGAAGTTTCTTCTCTTTGATTTCTAATAGCTCTACATCAAAAACGACCTTTGCGCCTTTTAGTTCTTCAGCGTGATATTCTTCAGGGAAAGTTAAATCGATAGATTTTTTCTCTCCTTTTTTCATACCAATCATTCCTTCTTCGAAACCTGGAATAAATTGTCCTGAACCAATTTCTAAAAGAAATTCATCACCTTTCATGCTTTCAGGTTTCTCACCATCAGCAGTAGTCCCTTGAAAATTCATTACGGCCGTATGCCCTTTTCCTAGGGTTGCTTTCTCGTCTGTGATCTCAATCATTTCGGCTTTAGAACCTAAATAATTATTTTTAATTGATTCAACATCCTCATCTTTGATTTCGACTTTTTCTTTTTTAAAGCTCAATTTTGATAAGTCTTTAATTTCAACTGTTGGAAAAACTTCAACAACAGCATTAAAGCTTACACTTTTTCCAGCATCATACTTCATATCTTCAAAGCTTGGCTGACCCACTGGATTCAATTCTTCCTTGGTCAAAGCAGCAATTAATTGATTTTGTACAAATTGGTTAAGAGCATCAAATTCTAGTTGTGGTCCATAAAGCTTTTCAACCATAGAAAGAGGTGCTTTACCTTTTCTAAACCCTTTAATGCTTACAGTTTTTTGTTTTTTAGTAAGCTCAGCCTTAATTTCTGTTGTTAAATCTAGTGTTTCAAAATTGAAAACAATCTTCTTAGTACAACCATTAACTTCTTCTACTTTATACGACATATTCAGTACTCCTAACTCTTTGCATAAAATTCTGTTTGAAATCTCGTGAAAATAGCGAGAACACGCGTAAAAGTCAATTTAAACGGTATTTAAGGATAAAATACTTTATTCAAATAGAGGCCTTGAGCAGGAGCTACAGCACCCAACTTTATACCAGTCGGAGCGGCCAAAGAGCTCTCTAACTCTTCCAAATGAGTCTTAGATAGCCCGATATTCCAAAGAGTTCCCACCATTAACCTAACCATCTGCTTTAAAAAGCCATCCCCTTTGACGCGCAGAGAAAAAACATCTTCACTAGGAGGGAAGATTCCCCAATCACTCTTAAACTCAACGAGCTCACATTCAAAAATCTCTCGGGTCGTTGAATTTACTTCTGTCCCTACACATTGAAAATCGGCAAAATCATGTCTTCCCACAAATAGTTCACAGGCCTTTTTCATTCTTTCAATATCTAGTTGATAGGGATAAATACTTAAAAAATCAGAATGAAATAAGCTCGTCTCTCTGTTCGTTGAGAATAGATAAATATACTCTTTCCATTCTGAATCTCCGATCGGATGAAAAGATTCGTTAGCCCTTTCTACTGCTAAAATTTTTATATCATCTGGTAAAAGAGAATTCAGTCCCCTTTTTAATTCATCATTTCCAATTTCTAAAGAAATAGTGGCCTTTACAGTTTGACCTAAAGCATGGACACCACTATCAGTTCTTCCGCTTCCAATAGTTTTTAAATCTTCGCATTTTGAAATTTTTGCTAATGCTTTATTAACTTCACCCTGCACAGTTTTACCTTGGGGCTGAATTTGCCAGCCCTGATAAGCAGTACCTTTATATTGGATTATTAATTTATAAGTATTCAAAGGCAAAACCTAGCCCAAAGGATTGACCTGTAATTGATAGATCATCTTGAAAATTATTAAACTCTTGCATTCGAGCCTCAAGAGTTAAATACATTTTTGTCATTGTGTAAGCCTTTAAATTTCTAACAGCCTGAGAAGGCATAAAGTGAGACATACTGATCTTTAAATTTGCTCTACCATAATAACCGTAGGAGACTTGCCTTAAGTGTTTGCCTCCTTCCCTATTATCTTTATCGTCTCTATGCTGATAGAGACCCATTGCGGATGGTCCCCCTGAAATGCCTATTTTTAGCCAATTTCCAAGAGGCACTTCAAACACTAGGCCTAAATCAAGTGGAAGAGTCCAAAGAGAAAATTTTGTTGTCGATTGTTCTGCTGCCACGCCTGACGAAGTAAAAGAGCCCTTCCCTTGCGAAAGTCCCACTCCGAAATTCATTCCCCAACCCAAGAATACTTTATTATGTACCCAATACCTTTCATACGATAAATGAACTGAACCCCCTCTCATAGCCTGAGAAACATTATCTCCATAGGTTCTTTGGTAAATGCCATTAGCATCTGAAACATCATAAGTATCTTGGATATAATAAAATCCAAAGCTCTTGCTACCTTCACCTTGAAACTGATAAAGGAGATCTCTATTAGAAAGTCTTTGGTAGCTTTCACCTCCCTCCATAGAGTGAGGAACGGTTGAACCAAAGTTCTTAAGCTTTTCTCTAGTTGTTACTTCACTGTTTAGACCAGCTTCATCAGTATCTTCTGGAACATAAACAGATTTTTTCTTGGTCGTAAGGTCGACCTCTTTAAATTCATCCCCTGGAACAAAAGCACTATTAGTCTTGCTCTCCTTCATTCTTCTTTCTAATACTGAATCATCAATAGGTACCCCTGGCAGAGGAAGAGAAATATCAGCCAAAGAGTTAAAACTGAAAAGCAATGTCAAGATTGCTAAACTATGACTCTTGTTCATCACTGGTCCAATTAAAGATTTCATCGAGCCTACCTCTAACTTTAAAGAAATAAATCAAAGATGCAAAAACATATAAACCCATTATTATGGCCATCATAAGCTGATCATATAAGAAGATTAGAGTTAGTAGTAAAAAAATAATTACAAGTGCTAGCTTTTTATTTTTCTTTACTAGCTCAGAATTTTTAAATGAAAAAAATGGAATATTTGAAATCATTAGTAGCGCATAAAACACTGTGTACACAGCAGCGACGATTTTAAACTCTATAAGTTGTGGAAATTCAATACTAAATAGTACGTAGCCAATCACCGCAAGTGCTGCACCAGGAATTGGAAGACCTTGAAAGAAGTCAGAGCTTACTTTATCAATATTTGCATTAAACCTAGCTAACCTTAAAGCTCCGCATAGAACATAAATAAAAGCCACTACGTAACCTAGGCGGCCCATTCCCGTTAGAAACTGATTATAAACTAAAAACGCTGGTGCCATCCCAAATGAGATCAAATCACTAAGCGAATCAAACTGTTCTCCAAAACTAGACTGAGTACCCGTCATTCTAGCAACTCTTCCATCGACAGAATCGAAAATAGCCCCAAGAATTAAAATAAGACAACCTTTATAAAACTCACCTTGGTAGCTCATCATAATTGAGGCAAAACCACAGGCCATGTTTAAAGCTGTAAAAGTATTGGGAAGAAAAAATGCTAATTTCTTTGAATCAACCATTGATAAATCCGGGTGTTATTGTTGTCCGGCGATCAAAGATTCTCCGGCAACGACTTCTTGTCCTTCCTGAACAAGTATCTCATATTTCTCAGGTATATATAAGGCTAGAGTACCGCCAAAAGGCAATAATCCAATATTGGCTTGTCTCTTTCCTCTATCACCGGGCATCACTTTTATTTCTGGCCATAAACCAGTTGGACACTTGAGAAGTTGTAGACCAATTTCGTCACCTTTTTGACTCTCTAACGAAATAAGAACTCCTGCCCTATCTACAATATTAGTATTTTCTAATTTAGAAAATCGAAAAAAATCTCGCCCTTTTAAGGCCAATAAATCTTTTACTTCACTTGTAAACGGAAGATAAATTCCATATTCAGCGTTCCAAGGTAGTCTCACTAGAATCTCAGTAAGGCCTTCTCCCAAATTTGGGTGGTTGCTGCCAGGCTTTATTCTAATAATTTTGCCATTCGAAGGTGCATAGAGAACCCCTTCAGTTAAACTGGGATTTTCTTTGAAAACTCCTCGCTTCCTTCTAAACAAATATAGAGATGCGGAATATACAATCAGCACGAAAAAGGTTCCGGCATAAAAACCTATTAATAGTGTAAAAAATAAAATTGATAAAAATATTAAATGAATAAATCTATTCAGATAGAAAACTTTCACAATCTACCTTTAACAATCTTTGGTTTGGTAAATTCATTTTCTATTGATCTATAGTAAAAAGGGTCTCGATTTAAATTTCTTTCTTTAATATCCGAAAAAACTTTCTCTGGACTCTCTTCTAGAAGCTCTAAGACTAAGCTTGTGTCTAAATCATCTATTTTATTTAAAGAAAATAGTTTTTCATTCTTTTCACTAAGATAGTCTAGTGCATCTTCCTTCTTCAAAAGCTTAGTCGATGTAGAATCTTTATCCCAATCATAAAGAAATAGTTCTCCTTTATAAGCTTCTGAAACCCAAATCCCTGACTCAACTCCTAAGATTTTAGGAGTTTCAAATAGGTAAAACGAATTTGTTTCTATTCCTCTCCATCTTAAAATTTGGCTAAAACCTTCAACAAGTCTTATGCCGGTATAAGAGCCTGGTCCCGCAGCATAAAAAACACGCTCCAAACCAAAGATATCTGTTCCATTAAGACTAAGGAGCTCTTCAATCAGGCCGTGAAAGACTCCAGAGCTTTTCCTACTTGCCATTGTTTTAAACTCAACCCACTTCATCTTCTCATCTAAGAGACCTAGGGTTAAGTTATCGGAAGAATCTATAAATAATGAATAGCCCATAATCTAGAAGAATCTTACAACATCATTATAAAGGGCACCAATCATCAGCATTAAAAGAAGTGAAAGACCCAATTGTTGTGCAATTTCCATTTTTCGTCTTGAAACAGGACCACCATTAAGAATCTCTAAAAAGATAAACATAATATGACCACCATCTAAAACTGGTATCGGGAATAAGTTGATAATTCCAAGGTTAATTGAGATTAGTGCCATTAACTGAAAGAAATATGAAAAGCTCGTATTAAAGGAATCCGTAGCGACTTTTCCAATTGCTAATGGTCCGCCAATATTTTTTGCAGAAACTTCTGCTGTAATGAGCTTTTTAAATCCATCAAAAGTTTTTACAATGCTCTCCCATGTTCTGGGAAAAGCGTAATACAGAGAGTTAATCAATCCTCTAGAATTTGTATGAAAAAACCTGATCCCTTGAAAGACACCTGCACTATATACGCCGATTAACTTTATTTTTTTACCATTAGATTCTTTAATATCTGGAGTAACTCTAATCTCTCTTTCTTGCCCATCGGCCATAACATTTATGGTTACCGGACCTTCACTAGCCTTATCTATGGCATTTCTTAAATCATAGAATGAATTTAGATTAACTCCGTTAACTCCCAAGATGACATTGCCTTCTCTAAGGCCCGCTTTATCAGCAGGTGACTTCATGTTGACACTTTTAATCATCAGGTCGGCTGGATAAAATCCTCGCTCTCTTAATTGTAAAATTTTGTCCTTAGTTGAATCTAGCTCGATCTTATTGGAGTAATCCTTTTCGGTTTTAAGCATTGCATAGGAGTCACCTTTTTTAACGGTGGCATCCTTTTTAATAGAGTAAAAGAAAAGCTCCGTCCTTTTGTCATCATTGAACTGATCCAAAGACTTGTCCCAATTTACACTTTTTGAATCAAAACTAATCGCAAACCGAATACCGTTATCATTTACAACAACCGGCGCTCTCATTAAGGGAGATTTAGCAAAGGACTCTTGAAAGTCTTTCCCACTTACAGCAGAAGGAATAGAAACCTCAGTTCCATTTCTATTTACGACTACACCAGAGATTTCAGCCTGCCCCTCAACGATTACATCACTTGGGTTATAAACCGGATTACCTTTTACTTTTTTAATTACATCGCCTGAGCGATACCCTTTCTCATATAGAATATTAGTTTTATCCAAGACCCCTATTCTAATCTCTGGAATTCTCTCTCCCGCCACAAGAAGTGCATAAAAGATAAAATAAGCTAGGATAAAATTGGCCAGTGGCCCGCCCATAACAATCCAGAACCTTTGCCATTTAGTTTTATGAGTAAAAGTGAACTTCCTATCTTCTTCTGGGATCTCATCTTTTAATAGTGGATTGTCTCCAAACATTTTCACATATCCGCCTAGAGGGATGAGTGACCATGCATACTCCGTATCACCTTTTTTATATTTCAAAATTTTTGGGCCAAATCCGATAGAAAAGACTTCTACCCTTACACCAAATAGTCGTGCGAAAAAGAAATGACCAAGCTCATGAAAGAAAACTAAAGGTCCGAGGAAAATAATAAAAATTAAAATAGGTTCAAGCATCATTTAACCAAAGTAAAAGTACTTCAAAGCCAACGCATAAAACGGTGCCAAGAATATCAGACTATCTATTCTATCATAAACTCCGCCATGCCCTGGTATCAACGAAGAGCTATCTTTTACCTCTGCTTGTCTTTTAATCTTACTTTGAACGAGGTCGCCAACTTGAGACATTAGACCTAAAAAGCTAAAGAAAACAAATAGTTGGATACTCATGGTCCCAAAGAAAAATTGCCATGAAGCCCCTCCGATAATACCCGAGGTAATCATTCCACCAATCAACCCCTCAATAGTTTTATTAGGGCTAACAGTTTTCCAAAGCTTATGTTTTCCAAAATTCTTTCCAAAAAACCAGGCACCTGTATCCATTCCGAAATTTACCATCAGTAGAACAGCTAAAAACAGTCTCCATTTCTCATAATGTAAGAGTGAGGTCAGAGAGGCCACAGGAAGAACAATCATAAGACCTGCAATATAAGGAAACTTCTTTGTGAACTTTTGTAGGAAATCACCTTCGATATTTATGTAGAAAAGATAAACCAGCAGCATGATATTAAACAAAACCGCTGCATTATTGACCACAGTAAATAGACCAACGGTATTATCTAAATAATTTAAGTAAACTGTAGGTGCTAAGAATATTGCTTGTGAAATAAAGTAATTAGGTGTCCAGCGATCATTTTTAAATAAATTACAAAAAATTTCATCAATCGCCAAAACACCTACTATTAATACAAAGCCAATTGTTGGTGCGGAACCCAGATAAATCAAAATTGATAAGATTGTAACCAGAACTACGGCTGAAGTTATTCTTTTGGCAGTATTTGACATTAGTTGCCTCTCACAGATGCAGCCGAGTCAGATATATGTCTTAAGTTTTCTTCAGCTAAATTTTCATTTTCTTCAAGTGAGTTAGATTTTCTCGTTGCTCCAAACCTTCTTTCTCTTTCGTTCACCTTAAAAAGAATCTCTCTAAATTCTTTTCTCTTAAATTCTGGCCATTTAGTTTCTGTAAAAAACAGTTCTGCATAAGCAATCTGCCAGAGTAGAAAGTTAGAAACTCTCATATCTCCACCGGTTCTTATTAGCAGATCAACATCTTTAATATCGGGGATAAGTAGATTTTCAGCAAGGTCTTCTTTTGTAAGTTCTTTTCCCGGATTCTTTTTAATAAAACAATTAACAGATTTAATAATTTCATCTCGCCCACCGTAACCAAAGGCAAAGTTTAACTTAAGCCCTTTAGCATTTTTAGTGAGGCCTTCTAAATCATAAATTAGGGATTTTGTTTCATCTGGAAGAGCAGAAATATCTCCCATCACTTTAAATCTAATATTATTTGCTAATATCCTTTTTTTCTCTTTTTTAATAAATTTCTTTAGTAGAGAAAATAAGGTTTTAACTTCAAGAAGTGGTCTACTCCAATTTTCTGTAGAGAAGGCATAAAGAGTTAAGGACTCAACATTTAAGTCATCTGCTTCCTCAACGATTTCAGATACAATTCGGCTACCTCGGATATGTCCCCATACTCTTGAATGAGCACGAGCTTCAGCCCAACGGCCATTACCATCCATTATGATCGCAACATGCTTGAATTGGTTCTCAAATTGCACTTTCATATTTTAAACGGAAAGAATCTCACTTTCTTTAGATGTCATGATCTCATCAACCTCTTTTACATACTTATCTGTTACAACTTGGATTTCAGCTTGAAACTTCTTAGAGTCATCTTCACCGATGGCCTTATCTTTTTCAGCTTTCTTTACCTTGTCGTTCTGGTCTCTTCTGGCATTACGAATAGCGATTTTCGCATCTTCGCCTAGTTTTTTGATATCTTTGACCTGCTCTTTTCTTCTTTCTTCAGTTAAGGCAGGAAATGGAATTCTAATTAGGTTTCCATCATTCGAAGGAGTTAGTCCTAAATTTGCACCCATGATTGCTTTTTCAATTTCAGCAATCATCGTTTTGTCGAAAGGTTGGATCTGCAAAAGTCTAGCTTCTGGAGTACTGATTTGTCCCACCTGAGCCACTGGAGTAGCTGATCCATAATAGTCTACACTTACGCCATCTAATACACTCGCAGAAGCTCGACCAGTTCTAACTTTCGTTAACTGATGCTTTAAAGATTCTATCGCTTTAGACATGCTCTCTTCTAATACAGGTTTAATTTCATCTAACACAATATTCTCCTTTAATTATTAGTAACGATGGTACCAATAGATGCACCTTCTACTACTTTTTTAATATTCCCTTTTTCGAAAATATTAAAAACAATTATATCTAACTCGTTATCCATACAAAGTGAGATCGCAGTGGAATCCATAACTTTAATTCCCTGTTTCAAAACATCCATATAGTTTAATTTATCGTATTTAACAGCATCCGGGTTCCCAACAGGATCAGTATCGTAGATCCCATCAACCTTTGTTGCTTTTAAGATTACTTCTGCATCAATTTCATTCGCTCTAAGCGCAGCCGCTGTATCCGTGGTAAAATAAGGATTACCAGTTCCTGCGGCAAAAATGATGACTCTTTTCTTTTCCAAGTGTCTGACAGCTCTTCTTCTAATATAAGGCTCTGCTATTTCAGACATTTCAATTGCTGTGGCCACTCTAGTATAAACCCCAACTCTTTCAAGATGATCTTGAAGGGCCAGTGAATTAATCACAGTTGCAAGCATTCCCATATGATCTGAAGTTGTCCTATCCATTCCTTTTGTAGAGCCAGCAACACCACGGTGAATATTTCCTCCACCGATAACTAACGCAATCTCTACACCCATTTCATGAATGGCTTTAATGTCTTCTGCTAAACTTGAAATTGTTTCGGGACAAATTCCGCCCCCTTGACCACCGGCAAGTGCTTCACCAGATAACTTTAGAAGGATTCTTTTATATTTCATTAAGCTTCCCTTAGACAAACAAAAGGGGACTGAGGTGCAACTGCTGCCGCTCAATCCCCTATGTTTTATTTAATCAATTTTTTTTTACTGCTTACCTGTCATTTTAGCGACTTCGTCAGCAAGGTTATCTTCTTTTTTCTCGATACCTTCGCCTAAGTTAAGCTTGTGAAAAGCTACTACTTCAATGTCACTTCCAACACTTGCAATAAGCTTTTTAACATTCATATCTGGATCTTTAACGAATGCTTGCTCAAGAAGACAAACTTCTTTAGCTAGCTTTCCAAGTTTACCCATAATAATCTTGTCGATCATATTTTCTGGCTTTCCTTCTTCAAGAAGTTGAGCCTTGTAAATCGCAGCTTCTCTTTGCTTGTAGTCTTCATCAATCTCATCGGCCTTAAGAAACTTTGGTGAAGCAGCGGCAACATGCATGGCAATGTCTTTAGCTAGTTCTTGAACTTTTTCACCTTTGTCTGAAGACTTAAGATTAACTAGAACACCAATTTTTCCACCGTGGTTATAGCTTCCTAAAACTCCGTCTGTATCAACACCAACAAATCTTCTGATATCAACTTTTTCACCACACTTAAGTGTTAGCTCATTTGACTCAGCACTTTTAGCGTCTTTTAATTCATTGATGTCACCCGGCTTGTTAGCTAGTGTCCACTCAGCAATATTTTTTGTGAAACCTTGAAAATCATCACCTTTAGAAACAAAGTCTGTTTCACAGTTTACTTCAACGATTACACCTCTATTTCCATCAACAACTGTTGCAATAGCACCTTCAGCAGCAACACGTGATTGCTTCTTTTGAGCAGCAGCTAAACCTTTTTTACGAAGGTAATCAACAGCAGCTTCAAGATCCCCATTTGTTTCCTTAAGGGCATCTTTACAGGCCATCATTCCAGCACCAGTTTGTTCTCTTAATTCTTTTACAGCAGCAGCAGTAATTGCCATATCTATATCCTCTTTAAAAAAATAGTTAATTATTCAGCAGTTTCTTCATCACCCATAAGGTCGATATCTTTTTCGAACTTAGAAATGATTTCTTTCTCAAGAGAAGCGTCTCTACCAGCAGTTTCCTTGTTAGTTGTAGCTTTCTTAACATTCTTAGAACCTTCGTTAACAGCGTCAGCCATATAAGAAGCTAAAAGAGTTACAGACTTGATAGCATCGTCATTTCCAGGAACAACGTAAGAGATACCTGCAGGATCACAGTTTGTATCAGTGATAGCAACAACTGGAATACCAAGTACATTTGCTTCTTGAATGGCAATTCTTTCATTGTTTGGATCAACAACAAAAAGAGCACCAGGAAGCTTTCTCATATCCTTGATACCACCAAGGTTTTTCTCAAGCTTGATCATATCTTTTTCGATTTTAGATCTTTCTTTTTTAGTAAGTAGTCCAAAATCACCAGTCTCTTTCATCTTCTCAACTTTACGAAGCTTATCGATTGAAAGGTTGATTGTTTTGTAGTTTGTAAGCATCCCACCTAACCAACGGTTAGTTACGTGAAAAGCTCCACAAGATTCAGCTGCGTCTCTAACGGCCTGAGCTGCTTGTCTTTTAGTTCCTACGAAAAGAACTGGCTTTCCTTCTTGAGATGTTTTTTTCAAAAAATCATATGCGGATTTAGCGAGAGGAATAGTTTTTCCAAGGTCTACAATGTAGATTCCGTTTCTCTCACCAAAAACGTATTTTTTCATTTTTGGATTCCATTTGTGGGTTTGGTGTCCGAAATGTGCACCGGCCTCTAGTAGTTCTTGTAATTGTAATTCTTTAGCCACAATTAACTCCTTAACTTGATGGTTATCTAATCGCATCTACGCCCTAGAAAGGGACCATCAATAGTGATGCGAATGTTGATATTCTGCGGACTGCCCGCAGTGCCTTAAAATTATAGGATTTGATAGCATAGGCAAAATGGATGAACAAGCCTATTAGTGAAGGATTACGAAGGTTTAGACCTATTGATTCAGTCTGTTAATCTTGCATTGGGGGAACTAAAACTTTACGTCTTTTTGATCCTTCCGCAGGACCAACAATCCCTTTAGCTTCCATTTCTTCAATCAGGTTCGCAGCCCTGTTATATCCAACTCTTAGACGTCTTTGAAGCATAGAAGCGCTGGCGGACTGATGCTGTGCAACGATTTTGACCGCCTCATCGAAAAGATTTTTGTCTTTAACATCTGCGTCATTTACTGAAGTGATATGAGAGCCAAAAGCGTATTCGTCAACTGGTTCTTGGTTTCCACCATTCTCAAGGAAGTCCATGGCCTCAGTTTTAAAGTCTACTGGTATCTCTGAAAGTCTCTCCGTAAGAACTTCAATTTCTTCCTCATCTACAAATGAGCTATGGCATCGAATACTTTGAGCACCTTGCTTGAAGAGCATATCCCCTTTTCCTAATAGAAGTTCTGCTCCAACTGTATTTAAAATTGTTCTCGAATCCTGACTGGCCGTAACTCTAAAACTTACTCTTGTTGGAAAGTTTGATTTAATAGTACCCGTAATAACGTCCACCGAAGGTCTTTGCGTTGCTAAAACAAGATGGATTCCAGCAGCTCTTGCCTTAGCTGCAAGTCTATTAATATTGCTTTCAATTTCTTTTCCAGCTTTTGTTAAAATTAAATCAGCGAACTCATCTACAATTATAACGAGATATGTAAGTGAGTAGTTCTCACCATCATCTTCATAATACTGCTTAATATCCGCTAACATTTTGCCATCAGCACGTTTTAGTTTTTCATTGAATCCTTCAATATTTCTAACACCAAATTCTTTTAGGATCGTATAACGTCTTTCCATCTCCTGAACGGCCCACATCAATGAAATAGCTGCACTTTTAGCGTCAGTTAAAACTGGCATAATCAGATGAGGTAATTTTTGATAGAGAGCTAGTTCAAGCTGCTTTGGATCAATTAAGATTAGCTTCATTTGCTCTGGTGATTTCTTAACCAATAGAGAAACAAGAAGAGCATTAATAAAAACTGATTTACCTGCTCCAGTTGCACCCGCCACTAACATATGAGGCATAGCCGCCAAGTCTACAACAAGCGTATCTCCATAAGCATTTTTTCCCATGGCTATAGGAAGCTTATGTTTTGTATCCTTAAATTCTTTTGTGCTTAATACTTCATCTAGATAAATAATTTCTCTAGGATTTCTTGGAACCTCTATACCGACAGTAGTCTTACCAACCATTGGGTAAACGATACGAATGGGGGCACCAAGAAGTGCCATACTTAATTCTTTATTCGTATTTGTAACTTTTGAAACTTTAACCCCAGGACCAAGGTTTAATTCAAAAGTGTCTACAACTGGACCTTTTAAAATATTTACGATCTCTCCATCAATTTTATATTCAGCGAGAGTCGCTTCGATTCTATTAATAATATCCGTAAAATATTCTGAGTCTGGTTGAATATTCTGCTGATTCTGTCTCTTCATAGATACAGTTGAAACCGCAGCAAAATAATTCATCTCTAGCTGCTCACCAGAGGCTTTATTAACTTTTGGTTTTGGACTCGGCTTAGAAGTTGGAAGAATGCTCTTCACCTTACTTGCAATCGAGTTCTCTTCCTTAACTTCTACTATTTCTTCAGATACTTTTACTTCTTGTACGGGAACTTTTCTTATGACGGGCTCTTCTTTTACGGGAGCAGCTTCAGACACCATACTTTGTTCAAATGCAGATGGTTTTTCTTTTTCATTCCAGGCCAATTGCCCAGAAAGTTTACTAGGAACATTTTTTCTAACTTTATCACTTAAGTTTCTAGTTTGATAAACAAGACGGTCTATAAGCTGACTCCAAACATTCCATGCTCTATTTAAAACCGCAGGAGCGTTTCTAAAAAAGCCTCCTATTCCTACGATTGCATCCTTAAAATCTCCTCTAAAGCTACAGGCTAAAGTTCCTATTAAAAATGAAGCAAACAGAAAATAAACATCACTTTGATTTAGATAAGATCCAAACAAATAATAGAGCCCTTCACCCAAAAACCGAGGATAAAAAATCATGCTTGAACTTAGGAAAAGACCGCTTAATAGGACTGCATTTAAGAGGTCTAATTTATAATCCCTTCTAGAAAATAAAAAAGTATAGAGAAGTGCAAAACTGATGAATGGAAAAAAGATCCAAGGTCCAGAATAATAGCCAATAAAACTTACAAAGGAAGTTCCATAGTACGAGAAAAATCCAACGTCCCCACCATCAGAAGTGATAGACATAAAATTGTCCGGTAATGAATCATGATAATAGAAAGCAAAGAAACTTACCGCAGTAAGTAAAAATAGTATAAGAAGTTGTGCTTTTAAGATTTTTGAATTTAGTCCCGACATAATATTATTTTACTCGCTACAGTAAGGCTGTGTCCAACAAGGTAATAATATCCAAGGCCTTGCGCTGCGTTATATCATTTTTCGATAGGGTATATTCTTTATGTGTTCTTGTGCACTAGGCCTTTGACCTCTATTATCCAGAAAATTTTTAAACGGAGATCAAATGAAACTTACACTTATCGCACTTACAGTCCTTGCTTCATCTACTTCTTTTGCTTGTAATATCCCAAGTGAACTTGAAGATGCTGCCCTTTATACAATCGAAGAAAAGTTCACAGAACTTCCTAAAGCTGGGTTAGAGATCACTTCTCTCGTTAGAAAAGAAGTTAATAAGATTGAAGATATCTCTCATTGCTCTAGCAAAGATATGTCTGTTTCTTCTTTCTTAACCCCATCGGGAAAACTTTTTCATGCGGTTTACACTTCTGAAGATCATTGTGACGGTGGTAACTCTTACGGCGCTGTTCTAGATGCCAACCTTAAGGCCGTCGCTCATATTGGTGATAGTGACTTCTATTGTATTGATTAATATTTAAGAAACTAAAAGATTTAAGAAATAAAAAAGCCACTCCGAAGAGTGGCTTTTTATTTAAAAAGGTGCGACCTGCTATTCTCACACACAGTCTCCCG